>Ga0073906_1002676_pt1 | contig 22591 bp, 20 predicted proteins | sample Inofromicrocosms_FD_65485 | JGI IMG/M metagenome (GOLD analysis project Ga0073906, IMG submission 65485) | Mouse cecum microbial communities from Vienna, Austria - Inoculum for glucosamine and mucus D2O microcosms | ecosystem: Host-associated > Mammals > Digestive system > Large intestine >...
ACCGATTCCATAGGGGGTCCGCACCACAAACCGGCTGAGCACCCGCGCCGCCAGCCCGGCCTTGATGCCGTCAATGGGATACGCCCGCCCCTCAGTGCAGGCCACCATCTTTTCAGATAAAAACACCACATCCCCCGGCTCCACCACGGGGACGACAAAGTTCTCTACCACATCCTCCAGCTTGTCCTTGGGGGTTACAACGGTGGTGTGAATGGCCCGGCAGAGGTAAATTTTCCCTCCGTTTTCCACAATCCCGGCCTTTCCCGGATTGATTGTGAGCTTTTTCTCCATGTGAATGTTCCTCTCCTTTTTATGGAATGGACCAAGTATAACACGGAAAAAAATCGTTTTGGCAAAATATGCCCTAACGCGTAAAAAGCTGCCCCAACAAAGGCAGCGCGCCTTCGTTGGGGCAGCTTTTTCGCCGTTTAGGCATGGGGGCGAAGCAGCGTCAGGTTTTGGATAAAGCCCTCCTCGGTAAAATAGGAATTGAGCATGAGGTTGCCGTATTTGTCAATGATCCGCCGGGCAATGATGAGCCCGTTCCCCCGGCCCAGCCCCTTGTCGGTGGTTCCCTCTATCACCCCGCGGGCCCTGGTTTCGGGGCGGACGGCGTTGAATATCCGGAAGCTGGTCTGTGTACCGTCGCTGGTAACGCGTATGCCCATCTCCTTTTCCGGCGTAAGCAGGCATTCCTCGGCGGCGTTGTCAATCAGGATGCCCAGAATCCGTATGATATCCCCATATCCTTTCCCAACAGACACCGGAGCGCAGACCTCCAGAGAAACCCTGACACCATAGCCTATCTTTTCAGTCAGCTTGTAAAAGAAGAAGGATTTGAGGGGCTCGTCCTCCAGGACCCTGAGCTTATCGTGAAACTCGCTTTGGGTAATGGCGTCCTTCATAAAGGGTACCACGTTCTCCCGATAGAATTCCTTCATTCTCTCGTCGCCGCTCTCCTCCACAAAACCGCCCATGGTCAAAAACAGATTTTTGACGTCGTGGCGGATTTCCCGCATGTGGTCCAGGGAGCTTTCCAGGTCCACGCTGTAGGCGGAGATGACGTTTTTCTCGTTTTCAATGGCGCTTATCCTCTCCTTGGCCTGCATGGCGTTGGCCAGCAGGCAGATATAGGCCGCGTCTATAAACAGCAGAAAAATCCAGCTGTACTGTATCACGCCGATGTTGCGGGGAAATTCGAAAAACAGCCTGCAAAAGGATATGGTCATCCCCACCAGGGAGATCAGGAGAAAGACATACACCCCCAGACCGGCCATCCTCTTGGACAGCCGCAGCCACAGGCCCTGCCTGCGCCGCAGCAGCCCCTCCAGCCCCTTGAGGGCTGCCACAAACAGCAGCACCAGCAGGGTATAGGAGAAAAGGATAATCGCCGCTTTTGCCGCCGGACCGATATGGTATTTTGCCGACAGCTCAAAATAACAAAAAATGAACTTCTGGTACAAAAAGGCGGATACAACCGAGTACACAGCAGCGAACAGCTCCATAAGGGCAATCTGAATGTAGTACCGCCGTATGTATCCCAGCCGCAGAAACAGGACGCCGCACAGCCCAAGGGCAAAGAGAAGGGCCATCAGAAAGTTGGGCACATACTGGAGCTGCACAACCATAGACAGCGGCAGCAGCACCAGATAGGACGCCCCGTCCAAGGGAAGCCATCCCAGCAGCTTCACCATCAGCGTCATGGTGAGCGCAATGGAGACATCGGCGGCAAAAACGCTGTTGAGCTTGGTGCGGTCCAGCGTAATGGCAATGACCGCTCCCCACAGCACCAGGGCCATCACCCCAAAGATAACTGTCTTCTGTCTGGGATTGACGCGGATTTTCTGTATCCCCTTCTCCGCCAGCTGCCCCCATTTTTCAAACATAACCGTTCTCCTCCTCTCAAAGATGCTCCAGCATCCGGGATACTTCCTTCCTCATCCGGACGGAACAGGGGATTTCGTCCCGGTTGGAGAGCAGAAGATAGCCCTCCCGCAGGGCAAGGATGTGTTTTTGGGCGGCTAAATAGGACCGGTGAACCCGCAGAAACCCTTCTCCTAACCGCTGGGCCTCCGCGTCCAGGGTGCTGATGATGGTCAGCTGGGATCCGTTGACGGTGTGGTAGGTTATCCCATGGGACAGGTTCTTTTCCGCCTCCAGGTACAGGATGTCCGGGATATCTATCCTCACCTGTTCGCCGCAGCCGGTGCTCAGGATGACAGAGGGGCGGTCCTCCCCCGGTCGGGGGCTCTCCAAGGTGTTGAGGGCCATACGGATATAGCGGAGAAGGTTGACGGAAAGCTGTTCCATATCAGCCCCCTTTTCCAAAAATCCGAAAGGCTCCGCCCCGCTTTTGAGCACCTCCATGGCCAGCTCCTGGTGGTTGGTGGTAAAGACGGTGCGGACCCTGGAGCCGCCGCGCTTCAGGGCAAAGGAGATGTCGATGCCGTTGGGCTGACCGTCGCCGAAATCCAGGTCCAGGAACACCAGGTATTCTCCGGGGTTGTTCTCCAGAAAGGCCGCCGCCTCGGAGAGGGTCCGGGCCATTCCGGCAACCTCCGCAGGGAGGCGGTTCCGGCGGATGCAGCGGGTAATCAGGTCGCTTTCCAGGGAGAGGAAAAAGGGGTCGTCGTCGCAGAGAAATATTTTGAGCATATTGCTTCCCCCATATGGTACAGGATGGGACACCTGAAAATGCTTTCAGGTCTTCTTTCAGAAAGAATAGCACAAAACCCCGGAATAGTAAAGCCGCCTGGCAAAAGCCCTCCCCCTCAATACACTCCGCCTTGACGCTTCACCCACTGACAAAGCTCCTGTACCTCTCCCTTTTGGGCGGCCTCCTCCTTTCTCCAGCCCCTCCGGTGCAGCTCACTGTACAGCTCGTGCTGTATCCGGTGCTCCTCCCCTAACAGGTTCAGAAAGGCCATCTTTACCGGCGTGGAGCCGCAATGATTAGCGGTTTCACTGTATTGTCCAGTGATTTCATCCTGCGCCGCAAGGGCTTGTTCCATGATCACTTGTTCCTTTTCCATCCGCTTCTCCTCCTTTACTCCATACCCAGCAGCCCGCAAAGGGTGTTCCAATGGGATTGGTGGCGCGCGGCAATTTGCTCGTACAGGGTGCGGAGCTGCGGGTCCTCCGCGTCCCTGGCGTTGGAGGTAAAGCGGGAGATCAGCGCTCTCTCCCTTTGTAACTGTTCCCGGATGGCGTTCAGCTCCGGCTTGGTCAGATTGGGCAAGATACCCCCTCCTTATATCCAAATATTTTTCATGATTATTTTGTGAAATTTTCTAAAAACCATACCAAAGGATTCAGAAATGTGCTATAATAACCCCGGACCAAATTAAAGAACCAGCCGCGGACCGCGGCAGAACGGAGAAAATGTAAAATGAAAGTAAACAGCAAATGGATGCGCCGCGGCGTGGCTGCGCTGGCGGCGCTTACGGTTATCTCGGCCTTGGCGGGATGCAGCAAGGGCGGACAGGAGTCCGGCTCCAAGGATTCCAATGTCCTCAACATAGGGGGCTACGACGTTTCGGCAGAGGAGTACAACTACTACTTCCTCAACGAAAAGTACAACATGGATGGCGGGGATGACAGCTTCTGGGCCTCTGCCACCGACGAACAGAAGGACCTGAAAAGCCGCGCCGAGGAGGGGTTAAAGGAATTCTATGCCATGAAGAAGCTGGCGGACGAGGCGGGCATCCCCTCCGACGGGCAGCTTGCGGAGGATGTGGACACGGAGATTGCCAACCTGAAGGAGCAGTTCGGCGGGGAGGAGGCCTTCAACCAAATTCTGGCCTCCAACTATATGTCCCCGGAGCTCTACCGGATGCTCTCCCTGGAATCCCTCCGGTCTATCGAGCTGTTCAAGAGCACCATGGGGGAGGAGATTAAAAAGACCCTTCCGGAACGGTACCTGCGGGCGGCCCACATCCTGATATCCTTCAACGAAAGCGCGGTGGACACCGAGGCGGACCACGAGGAGGCCAAAAAGCGGGCCGAGGACGTACTGGCCAAGGTGGAGGCCGGAGAGGATTTCTTCAAGCTGGTGGAGGAATACGGGGAGGACCCCGGCATGGTGGACAACCTGGACGGCTACTACTTCACCGAGGGACAGATGGTGGAGCCCTTCTACCAGGGGGCCCTTGCCCTGAAGGAGGGAGAGACCAGCGGCCTGGTGGAAACCGATTACGGCTACCACATCATCAAGCGGCTGCCCATGGAGGACGCCTACATTGAGGAGAACCTGATGACCTTTGCCACTCAGGAGACTTACGACGCCTTTATGGCCAAGGTGGACGAGGTGATTGGCTCTATGGAAATACAGCAGGGCGGAGCGTATGACAGCATCAGTTTGGAGAACACCTTGAAGGAAAACGAGAAAAATTCATAAGTTTTTTCGAGTGTACGGATAAACAAAAGCCGCTTGTGTGTTGCTGCACAGGCGGCTTTTTGTAGTAAGTTTTATTATAATCATTTTCTCCACCTGCGGGTTTATTATAGGTTTCATATAATGGTATTGCGGCATCCAACGGAAGGAGAAAAGACAAATGAAACATATTACGACAAGGCAATTCAGCGTATTGGGCGATTGCGGAAAAATTTATCAGTTTATGTTAGATATCTATGAAAGGGACTGGCGAAATGGAGTGCCGGCGCCTTTTTTTGAATATGCCTTTTCCTCCTTTGCCAAGTGGATGGACATATCCTACTCCTATCTGAACCGAATCTGGGAGGATAACGGCGAAATTGTGGCATTCTGCTTTTATGAAAACCTTGTGACGGACATCTATTTCAGCCTGAAGCCGGGATATGAAGAGCTTGCCCCACAGATGGCAGCCTATGCGGATGAACACATGCTCCAAAAGAACGGGGAAAGGCGGCTGATTCTCTTTGGCGGACAAACTGCGCTGATCAATGCCGCAAAAGAGCTGGGATACCGTCAGGTTAGCGAGCGGACCGACATGCAGGTCGATTTTGAGGACGTATTGGATTACCCGCTGCCGGAGGGCTTTCACTTTGTGAAACCGGAAGAATATGAACTGGATAAGATAGGCAAGTGCTGCTGGAAGGGCTTTAACCATGAAGAAGCCGAGGGGCCCTGGAATCATCAGCATGAACAAAACGAATACCAGCTACAGGCAGCCCCCCACGCAACGACGGAGCTTGCCGTTATCATCGCGGATGAGCAGGACGAGTATGTATGCTACGCGGGAATGTGGTGGATTCCCCAAAATAAATTGGCTTATATGGAGCCCCTTTGCACGGTTCCGGAGTACCGGAACAGAGGTCTGGCAGCTGCGGCGTTATCGGAAATGTACCGCAAAACAAAAAAAATGGGCGCAACCCATATGACCGGCGGATTCAATGGCTTCTATCAAAAAATCGGCTATAGGCCCGCGGAGAAATGGACTTATTGGAAAAAGCTCTGAATGATCACTTCGTTATTTTTATAATTCGCTTATCAGCAAACTATATGTCTAGCGAAAAGGCCGCCCCGGCATTCCGGGACGGCCTTCTGTCCGCTTAGGAACTGAAAAACAGAGGCATTCCCCACAGCTCCTTATACTCCGCGGTCCGCCGTCATTTGCAGCAGCATCCGCAACCATCGTCGTCCAGCTCCGAAATTCTGGGCGGGAAGAAAGCGTTGGTGGGGAACTTGATCTTCTTAAACAGCTCGCAGGGATCATCCGTTGTGGCGGAAACGCATTCCTTATCCGGAATGCAGAAGTCGTAGGCGGGAACCAGCATCTGCACCTGCCGTTCCAGCTGTACAATGGTAAACAGACCCAGGGTGACGCAGACGCTTCTGCTCCCCGGCTGTACAAAGCACCCGTCGTAACGGCAGGCAACGCTTTGAGGAATGGAGGAGCACTCGCAGGGGCGTGGGCAGTCCACCAGCTTGCAGCTGAGGGCAACCGGGTCCACCACCTGTACGCAGGCCCTGGGCATGCTTGTTACCTCGCAGTCGTCGGAGTACTGGCTGTCGGAGCGGAACACCCGAACATTCCCCTCGCTTCCGTAAAGGATCACCTTTTTGGAGAAGGAGGTCAGGCCGTTGACCGTCACCGGCTGGGCGCAGGAGGAGGTATAAACGCTCAGGCACACGTCAAAGAAGAAGGTGATGTCCACCGAGTAGAAGCCCCGGTTAAAGGCAACCGGCTCCACCTCCAGGAACACCCTGGACACCGACACACTGCGCAGCTTGACGTTAACCGCCTGGTCGATGTAGGGCTGGGTCTGGTCGGTGAACAGGACCGGCAGGTCCTCCAGGCAGTCCTTGTCGGTGCAGGAATCGTACACCCGGCTGGTGTCCAGGCAGACAGCCTCCTTAAAGCAGTGGGCGCCGTCCTGGGGGCGGCGTTCCGGCTCACAGGAGGAAGCTCCCCCGCTGGCCGGGGAAACGGGGGGTGCGGGACGCGAATAAGTATTGGCCGTATTCATGGCTTTAGGTTCTGGCATGAGAAAATCCCCTACCTTATAGAAAGGATGACCGGGCCTTCGGATTGCCCTGTCTCCCTATATTGTATGAACAGGCCGGGGAAAATTGTTCCAAAATCCCGCTTTTTTTCTTTTGATGAAAAAAAGCGGAGCTGTCAAAGGCAGTCCGCTTTTTAGCAGCATCAGTTTTTCAGGCTTTGCAGCGGAGCGGGAATATGTCCGCCCCTGGCGATAAACCTGGCCGGGGAGGCGGTGTTCACCTTCATCACCGGGCCGCTGCCCAGCAGGCCGCCAAACTCCAGCTCCTCCCCTATCCCCTTGCCGATGGCGGGGATAATGCGCACGGCGGTGGTCTTGGAGTTGACCATGCCGATGGCCGCCTCGTCGGCGATGATGCCGGAGATCACCTCCGCGGAGGTGTCGCCGGGGATGACAATCATGTCCAGCCCCACCGAGCAGACCGCCGTCATGGCCTCCAGCTTTTCGATGGAGAGAGCCCCTACCCTGGCGGCGTGGATCATCCCCGCGTCCTCGGTGACAGGGATAAAGGCCCCGGACAGCCCGCCCACGCGGGAGGAGGCCATCACGCCGCCCTTTTTCACCGCGTCGTTGAGCAGCGCCAGACAGGCGGTGGTCCCGTGGGCCCCGCAGGTCTCCAGGCCCATCTCCTCCAGGATGTGGGCCACCGAATCCCCCACCGCCGGGGTGGGGGCCAGGGAGAGGTCCACGATGCCGAAGGGAACCCCCAGCATCCTTGAGGCCGCATCCCCCACAAGCTGCCCCATACGGGTAATCTTAAAGGCAGTCTTCTTGACAATATCGGCCACCTCGTCGATGGAGCAATCCCCCGACTTGGCCAGGGCCGCCCGCACCACGCCGGGGCCGGAAACCCCCACGTTGAGCACACAGTCCGGTTCCCCCGGCCCGTGGAACGCCCCCGCCATAAAGGGGTTGTCCTCCGGGGCATTGCAGAATACCACCAGCTTGGCGCTGCCGATGCAGTCCCGGTCCGCCGTCAGCTCGGAGCACTGCTTGACCACGCCGCCCATCATCCGCACCGCGTCCATGTTGATGCCGCTTTTGGTGGCCCCGATGTTGACCGAGGAGCAGACGTGTTCGGTGCGGGAAAGGGCCTCCGGGATGGAGCGTATCAGCTCCAGGTCCCCGGCGGCAAAGCCCTTGTGGACCAGCGCCGTGTATCCGCCGATGAAGTTCACCCCAACGGTCTGGGCGGCCCGCTCCAGGGTGAGGGCATACTCCACCGGGTCCCCTCCGCTGGCCGCCGCCAGCATGGCGATGGGGGTGACAGAGATTCGCTTGTTGATGATGGGAATGCCGTATTTCTTTTCTATCTCTTCTCCGGTTTTCACCAGGTCCCGCGCGCGGGAGGTTATCTTGTCGTACACCCTCCGGCAGGAACGGCTGATATTGCTGTCACAGCAGTCCAGCAGGGAAATACCCATGGTGATGGTGCGGATGTCCAGGTTTTCATCCTGTATCATCGTCACGGTTTCCAGAATATCGCTTACGTTTATCAACGGTGATTGCCCCTTTCTGTTAAATCCGGTGCATGGAGTTAAAGATGTCCTCGTGCATCACATGGACCGAAAGCCCCAGCTCTTTTCCCAAACTTTCCATCTCATCAACCAATACGCTGAAGTCCACCGCCATGGCGCTGATGTCCGCCAGCATGATCATGGCAAACAGGTCCTGCATGACTGTCTGGGTCACCTCCACCACGTTGACATTGTGCCGGGCGCACAGGGCGCTGACCTTTGCCAGAATTCCTACCATATCCTTGCCGATTACCGTAATCACTGCTTTCATGAGTGTTCCTCCCGCATAAAATGTCGCGTACCCGCCCCTGTCGGATAACAGGAAAGACGAATATCAGTTCTAATCTATTTTACCATAAAGTATTTCATATGGAAAGCGCCGATACTGCAATTTCCCCCTCCTGGAGGAAAAATGTTTTGTATGAAATGCCGCCGGCGTGCAGAAATTCCTGCTTTTCCCAAGGGAAACTCCCAAAAAGCATTGAAATGGCTTGCCGAAAGGGTTGACAAACGAGGGAAAGCGTTTATAATAAATGAAGAACGCTTGAAAAAATGGGCGAATTATATGATTGCGCATTTACAAGGAGGCTGTTACGCAGATAGCCTCTTAAATTTATATCCGGCATATATGCCGTCACCGCCGCTTTATAAAAATTCCAAAAAATGTTTAGAAATGTTCCATTGCATCTTCCTCAAAAACAAGGTATGATAAGAACAGAAAACGATATCAACAGGTTTGCCCGCCATTTTCCGCTCTGAAAACCTTCCCCAGCACAGTATCGGTTATGCCGCCGGGGGCATTGGCCCGGAATCAGCTTTTTGGGAAGCATCTTGAATGGTTTGGGGAAAAATCAGAACGGCTGCGGCGTGGGTTCTCCGGTTCCGGACCTCTGTGGGGGTTCCGGCACAGCGGAAAGAAAATTCAGGAGTGTGAGACTTCCATATGATAGATACATCAAGACTTTGCATGGGCTGTATGTCCCGCAAAGAACAATCCGGTCCCTGCCCCAACTGCGGGTTTGACGAATCCCAGCCTCACGATAAATCCTTTCTGCCTCTGCGCGCCGTTTTGGGCGGGCGGTATGTTGTTGGCCGCTGCCTGACGGTCAACGGCGAGGCCATTACTTATCTGGGGTACGACTGTAAGACCGACCAGACCGTTCAGATACGGGAATACATGCCGGATGTACTGTGCAGCCGCCGCTTGGACGGCTCCCTTTCCATCAAGGAGGGGTGCGAGGCCAACTATAAAACCCTGATGCTGGAATACAGCGGGATACTGAAAACCCTGCGCCAGGAGGCGCAGCTCTCCAACGTTATCCCCGTGCTCGATATTCTCCATGAAAACTCCACTGTTTACGGGATATTTCAGCGGATTCAGGCGGCGCCCCTGGGCCGGTTCCTCAACCGCTGCGGCGGAGAGCTGAACTGGAGCAGGGCGAAAAAGCTGTTTATTCCCCTGCTCAACACCCTTTCCACCCTCCACGAAGCGGGCATCATCCACCGGGGCATCAGCCCAGAGACCATCCTCATTGACAAGTCCGGCGAGTTGTGGCTCTCCAACTTCTCCACCGTGGCCCTGCGCACCAGCCAGAGCGAGATTGTACCCCACCTGTTCCCCGGCTACACCGCCCCGGAGCAGTATGACCCCAGCGGCTCCCAGGGGCCATGGACAGACGTCTACGGGGTGGGGGCCGTCATGTACAAAACCCTTACAGGAACCATGCCACCCCAGTCCACCACCCGCCGCATCAACGACAATCTCTGCCCCTGCAATCAGCTCAATCCCTCGGTACCCCAGAATGTCTCCGATGTGATTGCCGCTGCCACCGAATACGACTACAGCCGCCGTACCCAATCGGTGGACGATATGCTCTCCGGGCTGCTTCAGACCGCTGAGGGCAAAACCAGCGTATATAAGCCCCAGGAGCTTCCCGAAAAGCGGCAGGACAGCCAGGAGGATTCCGTCCCGGAGCGCAAGGTCTACCACCGAAGCCGCAGCGCCCTGTATGCCGTTCTCTCCATGCTTGTCACCTTTGGTGTTTTGGGTTACATTATGCTCCGGTTTATCGATACCTCCGCCCTGGAGCCGGAGGAGACCTCTTCTTCCTCTGTCTCCGTCTCAAAAGCCCCCATTGCGGCGGGCCCCCTGATGGAGGCGGGAAACAATGTCCCCGACTTTATCGGAATGTCGGCGGAAAGTATCCAGGCGACAGCCTACTATACGGACAATTACTTTTTCAGCATCCGTGAGGAAGAAAACGACGAGGTGGAGGAGGGAATCGTCTTCGACCAGTCCCCTGCCCCCAAGGCCCCCATGCAGAACAAGGGGACCGTTGTGCTGTACGTCAGCAAGGGCGCGCCCATGATTCCCATGCCCGCCCTGGCGGGACGGACAGTGGACGAGGCTGTCCAGATTCTCACCGCCTCCGGCTTCAGCCCCGACAGCTATGAGATTGTCTATTCCTTTGAGGACGGGGAGGATGACAAGGTTCTCCGCACCAACATCGCCCCCGACACCCCAATCCGAAAAAACAAGGATAAAATTATGCTGATTGTCCGCAGCAAGGATATGAGCTCCTCCTCTGAGCCGGAGGACGAAGAGGACCCGGATGAGGAGAGTTCTTCCTCCAAAATCGTCGTCAAGCCTAAACGCTCATCCGACGACTGATTTTCCACAGCGTTCATTTGAAAAGCACCGTTTTACCGGCATCCGGTATGCGCGCCGCGGGGCGCTTCCGGGGATGCTGTGGAACGGTGCTTTGTACCGTGTACGCCGCCGCTTTGCCGCTCCCTTTTTGATTTTTGCTTTGTGAGGAGGATTTTTGGTTTTATGAAGCTCGCCTTTTCTACCGTGTGCTGCCCGGAATGGGATTGGCAGCGATGCGCCGACTACGCCGGCCGGTATGGTTTTGACGGCGTGGAGCTGCGCATTACCAGGGAAGATTCCCAAAAACTTCCCCACTATGACGGAACCCTCCGCTATCGCGAAACAAGTCCCCTGAGCAGCCCGCTTTCACCTTCCCCCATCCTCCTGGCCACCGGCGTCTGCCTGGCGGAGCAGCGGGATACTGAAGACGGACTTTCCCTGCTGGAGACCGCCAGGGAGCTGGGAATTTCCATGCTCCGCATCATGATAACCGCCGCGCCAAATCCCACCGTGGTGGACCTGACCGCCGCCGCCATGGCCTACCGGAAGCTGTTCCTGGAGGGGCGGAAAATCGGGGTCCGCGTCCTGATTGAGACCAGCGGCGCGCTCTCCGATTCCGGGGAGATGAACCGCTTCCTCCTGCTGGCCGACTGCGGCGGAGAGGTACTGTGGGATATCCACAACACCTTCCGTTACTGCGGGGAACAGCCCCAGGAGACCTTTCAGCGCCTGAAGGGACGGATTGGATACGTCCACGTCAAGGACTCCCAGCTGGCGGGAAAACGGGTGGAGCACTGCCTGGCCGGGACAGGGGACATCCCCATTGATCAGGCAGTCCGCCTGCTGCTGGAAAACGGATATGACGGCTTTTTCTCCTGCGAATGGGTGAGGAGGTGGAATCCGCTGCTTTCGCCGCCGTGGGTTGTCCTGCCGGAGTTTGTAAAGACGATGCAGGCGATTGCAAAAGAGGAGCTCTAAGCTGTAGGGCTCCTTTTTTGCTGCAAAAACGCCCCGGCGGCGTTTTGAGAGAAATATTATAAAATCCACACATCATATTTTAAGGTGTGTGATTCCATTTTCCGGATAACCTGTTATAATAAAGGTAGTGTACAGAACCATATGCTGTATAACATTCATCATAAGCAGACAAAAAATGGCCGGCAGCTCCAAAAGTCCGGCCGGGAGAGTGAGAAAATGGAACAAAAGACAAAAGTAGTTATGGTGGGCTCCGCTGGCTTTGCCAACCATTATCTGGACATGCTGCTGGATCAGGCTGATCCGGACCTGTTCCAGCTGATGGCGATTGTGGACCCATTTGTTCAAAAGGCGCCCAAATATCAGCGCCTGGTGGAGATGAAGATTCCCTTTTATGATACCCTGGAGGAATTCTACCAGCACCACACCGCGGACCTGGCGTTGATCGCCACCCCCATCAAATTCCACAAGCAGCAGTCCATCACCGCCATGGAGCACGGCAGCGACGTGCTGTGTGAAAAGCCCCTGGTGACCGACCTGGACGACATCCCGGAAATCCGGGAAGCGGTCCGCCGGACCGGAAAGCAGCTGGCAGTGGGATTCCAGTGGTCCTTTTCCCCGGCGCTGCTGCGGCTGAAGCAGGACATCATCGACGGGGTCTTCGGGAAGCCGGTGCTGTTCCAGAATTTTACCATTTACAGCCGCTATGACCGGTACTATGCCCGCAACAACTGGGCGGGAAAGCTGTATGACGCGGCGGGGGACCTGATATTGGATTCCATTGCCACCAACGCCACCGCCCATTTCCTGCACAACATCTTCTTTATGCTGGGAAAGGACATCCCCTCCTCGGCCATGCCGGTGCGGATGGAGGCCTCCCTCTACCGGGCCAACCCGGTGGAAACCTTTGACACTGCTTTCCTCAGCGGCGAATTTGCCGGCGGGTGCCGCTTCCAGTATGTCACCAGCCATTGCAGCGACTTTAACCGCTTCCCCATCCTCCGGTACGAGCTGGAGAAGGCAGTCATCACCTATGACGCCAACGCGGAAAAGCCCTGCATTGAGGCCCGTTTCCGGGACGGGAGGGTCGTTCCCTACGGCAGGCCGGACGATACCACCGCCGGGTATGACGAAAAGCTCTGCTTTATGCTCACCAACCGGAAAAACAGGCTGCCCATCCCCTGCACCCAGGAAACCGTTGTCCCCCATTTGACGGTGTGCGACGCCCTGTTCGACTATGTACCGGTGCATGAATTTCCAAGGGAGCTGCTCTACCGCAAGGAGGACCAAAACGGCGGAAAGGGTACCTTTGTAAAGGACCTGTACCCCCAGATGTGGAGCTGCTTCGAGAACAACCGCTCCCCCTATGAGGCGGGCTTTGACTGGGCGGCAGAGCCCACCAAGGTGGAGCTGACCGGCTACCAGCACCTGAAGCTGCCCCGCCGCCGGGAAGGTTAAGCATAAGGCAGCGAATCAAGATAATCAGCCAATCATCGAATCAGTCAACTATGCTGAAAGGAGAATTTCTATGCTGAAGGATTTTCAGAACCCCGGTGAATTTTACCGTATCAAACCCTTCTGGTTCTGGAACGGGGATATGAACCCCGCTGAAATCCGCCACCAGATACACGAGATGAAGGACAAGGGACTGGGGGGCTTTTTCCTCTGCGCCCGCCAGGGGCTCACCGTCCCCTATCTGTCCTCCCAGTGGTTTGAAGCCTGTAAACTGGCGGTGGAGGCCGCAAAGGAGGAGGGCCTGGAAGTATGGCTCTATGACGAGTACCCCTATCCCAGCGGCATGAGCGGCGGCGAGGTCACCCTTCAGCACCCGGAAGCCGTCCAGACCTACATCGTCTCAACTATCTTTGAGGCCAAGTCCGGAGAGAAGATTGAAAGGGAGCTGCAATGGGCCCGGGTGGTCTGCGCCAAGGCTGTTCCGGTGGAAAACGGCGTCACCCTGTGGGATAAAGCCGTGGACCTAAAGGAAAGCATCGGCATCATCCAGACCGAACAGATTTACCAGCGCACCGGCCTGACCGCCTACAACGACAAGCGGTATTTCTCCTACGGACCGAAAAAGGTCCTCACCTGGGAGGTCCCCCAGGGCGAATACCGCGTCATGGTCTTCCAGGAGAAGCAGGTGGAAGACTTTAAGTATTACGGTACCTTCCTGGATCCCTGCAACCGGGAAGCGGTGAAGACCTTCCTGGAAACCACCCACGAGGGCTACCGGAAGGCCATCGGGGAGTATTTCGGAACGGTGGTCAAGGGGATGTTCTCCGACGAGACTGGCTTTTTGAGCCGTATTCCCTGGTCCAACCAGCTTCCCAAGCCCTTTCTGGAGAAATACGGCTATGATATCCGGGAATGTCTGGCGGCCCTCTACTGCCCGGACTACCCTGACGCCAAAAAAATCCGCTATGATTTTTACGAGCTGGCCGCGGGCGTGTTCCGCAGCTCCTACCATGAACAGATTTCCGATTGGTGTGCAAAGAATCACCTGCTCTACTGCACCGAGGTTCCCTCCATGCGCGGCACCACCCAGAGATACAGCACCGTCCCCGGCGGCGACTGCGCCCACGAAAAGCTGGGCAAGCCCCTGGACTGGATGCTGGACAAGGACTTTAAGTCCTACCGCTCCAACGCCAAGCAGGTGAGCAGCTGGAAGCGCCAGAACGATGTGGACTACGCCATGATAGAGAGCTTCCACTCAGTGGGCTGGTCCATGACCATCCAGGACGCCAAGTGGATGCTGGACAAGCTGGCCATCTTCGGGGTGAACCTTTACAACTTCCACGCCTATTACTACACCATCGACGGCATCACCAAGCACGACGCGCCCCCCTCCCAGTTCCTCCAGAACCCCTATTGGAAGTACTACCGGAAGCTGGGGGACTATGTGGGCCGTTTGGGCGCGTGGGTGACAAACACCGAAACCACCGCCAGAATCGCCGTTCTCGACCCGGTTTCCAGCCAATGGGTGCGGCTGGGCAACGGACTCCACGGCTTCAATTACGGCGGAAAGGACCCCGGAGAGGATTACGAGCTCCAGGCCATCAACGCCAACTGGCTGAACCTCCTCAAGGCCATGCTCTACAGCCACATCGAATACGAACACCTTGACCCGGAGCGATTCGGAGAAGCTAAAATAGAAAACGGCTGCATTCAGGTAGGACGCGCCGTTTACGATACCATCGTCCTGCCCCCCATCACTAACCTGGAAACCGTGGCAGCGGACGGGCTGAAAAAATTTATGGCTCAGGGCGGCAAGGTGGTTTCCTTTGGCATGACGCCTTACGAAAACCTCCAGGACCAGACAGACATGGGCGGCCTTTCCAAGGAGATGTTCGGCGTCGCGGGGTCGGAGGTCAGCAAGGGCTTCTTTGAACGGACCGCATCCTATGGAGTCCGGCGCACCGGGGATAACACCGCCTTTGTGGAGATGCCCTCTGACGCTCCTGTTACAGAGCTGGTGAAATTGGTTCAGGAAACCCTCCGCCGTCCCGGCGATATCCTCCTCCGCCTGCCGGAAGAGGAAGCGCAGCAGGTGATCATGGGCGTCCGTGAGGACAAGAACGGTCCCGCCAGATACGCGATGATCACCAACCAGGGCCGTGATACCTTTGAAGCGGTTCTGGAGGCGCCGGAGGCCTCATACTGGTATGAGTACAGCCTGGAGGACGGCAGTGTCCGCTCCATGGGCGGGGAGAAGTCCACTTCCCTGACCGCCTCCTTTGATCCCTTTGAGGGAAGGGTGTTCTGCATCTCCCCCGAACAGCTCCCGGAGGCCCTTTCCCCCGCTTCCGCTCCTGTGAAAACCGTCATCATCGACACCTCCAGCCCCCTGGCGGTCGCTCCGGTGGAGAAAAACGTCTGCCGCCTGGAGTACTTTGACATGGAGGTGGCCGGGAAGACCTATCCCCACATCGCCGCCGGGACCTTTATCGAGCAGTTCTCCCGCAACGGCATGGCGGACAGTGAGACCATCGGCTTTACCCAGACCTTCGGCACTCCAAAATTGCCGGTTCTCAAATATCCTCTGGCCGTAACCTACCGCACCGCCTTTACCATTGAGGAGATGCCAGAGCACCTCTCCCTCCTCTTTGAAAACCGGGCGGTCATGGGCAAGCACCGGTTTCTCCTCAACGGGGCGGAAATCCCCGAAAGCAGCTTCCGCCATGCCCATGTCACCGACTTCAACAACACCACCGCCGATATCCACCCCTTTGCCAAGGAGGGAGAGAACGTGCTGGAGGTCATCTGCGAGATTGAACAGAGCTGGCACGGCGTTTCCGACCCGCTGTATCTGGTGGGAGATTTCGGCGTCTCCGACAAGGTGAAGATTTCCGCCCAGCCCAAGCAGGCGGTTTTCCGCCCCAGCTATGGGGAGGGATTCCCCTATTACAGCGGAACCATGGCCTACTCCGGCAGCTTTGACAGCGAACCGGCGGAGGGTTTGGTTGAACTTCGCCTTGACAAAAGGGTTTATGACTGTGTAGAATTGGAAGTGAACGGGGAGGCTTTGGGCGTCCGGGTCTTTACCCCCTACCGCTGGTTCATCGACGGCGGCAAGCTGAAGAAGGGAAAGAACGCCTTTACTCTGCGGGTCACCAACACCCTGGCCAACATGCTGGACGGGCGGTATTTCGATTACGACGAGCACAAGCTGGTAGAAATCTGACCGCCAAATAAACATCTTTGTCCTTGAAGTCCCTCACCGGGCTTTAAAATATAACATCTTAGGAGGAATATGTATATGCAACAGCAGGAAATCAAAATCGCCTATATCGGCGGCGGCTCCCGCGGGTGGGCCTGGAACCTGATGAGCGACCTTGCCGTTGAACCCGATCTCTGCGGCACGGTCAAACTGTATGACATTGACATGGAGGCGGCAAAACACAACGAAATCATCGGCAACCGCCTCAAGGGCCGGGAGGACGTAAAGGGCAACTTCACCTATGAAGCTGTCTCCACCCTGAAGGACGCACTCACCGGCTGCGATTTCGTCGTCCTCTCCATCCTCCCCGGCACCTTTGACGAGATGGAATCCGACGTACACGCCCCCGAAAAATACGGCATCTACCAGTCTGTAGGCGACACCGTGGGCCCCGGCGGCATTATCCGCGCCCTGCGCACCCTCCCCTACTACATTGAGTTCGCGGAGGCCATCAAGGAGTACTGCCCCGAAGCCTGGGTCATCAACTACACCAACCCCATGACCATGTGCGTCCAGATGATGTACAAGGTATTCCCGGAAATCAAGTGCTTTGGCTGCTGCCACGAGGTGTTCGGCACCCAGAAGGTCATCGCAGCTATGGTCCAGAAGGAGATGGGCGTGGAGAAGGTTGACCGCCACGAGATTAAGGTAAACGTCCAGGGCATCAACCACTTCACCTGGCTCAACGAAATGTCCTATAAGGGCATTGACCTGATGCCCATGTACGCCAAGTACGCCAAGGAGTACGCCGAAACCGGCTTTACCGACGGTAAGGACGACAACTGGATGAACAACTCCTTCTCCAGCGCCAATATGGTCAAGTTCGACCTGTTCAACCGCTACGGTGTGGCCGCCGCCGCCGGCGACCGCCACCTGGCCGAGTTCTGCCCGCCGTGGTACCTGAAAAACCCGGAGAGCGTCAAGTCCTGGAAGTTCGGCCTGACCACCGTCGCCTACCGCAAGGAGCAGCTGAAGGAGCGCCTTGCCAAGAGCGCCCGCCTGGTCTCCGGCGAGGAGAAGATGGCCCTTTCCACCTCCGGCGAGGAAGGCGTTATGCAGATGAAGGCTCTCAAGGGCATGACCACCCTGATTACCAACGTGAATATCCCCAACTACGGCCAGATTCCCAACCTGCCCCTGGGTTCGGTGGTGGAGACCAACGCCGTATTCTCCCACAACAGCGTAAAGCCGGTGTTTGCGGGCGCTATCGATCCCGCGGTCCAGGCCCTGATTCTGCCCCACTGCCAGAACCAGAGAATGACCGTGGAGGCCGTGGCCACCAAGGACCTGAAGCTGGCCTATCTGGCCTTCTGCAACGATCCCCTGATGACCGCCAGCTGCAGAGACGCAAGGGTCCTGTTCGACGAGATGATCAACAATACCAAGAAATACTTAGGGCATTTCGGGCTTTAATCGTCCGTTTAAAGCTCATCAATAGGCTTTGATTTACGGGTGGGCTGTGGAAGCGATTTCACAGCCCATTTATTTAAAAGGAGGGTGTATTGACATGGATATTACAGAAAAAAAGGCGCTGGAACAGCGCGCGGAAAAATGGATTGCGGACCACAGGGAAAGCCTGATTGCGGACATCAGCCGCCTGGTAAAGATACGCAGCGTCTCCGACCCGGACCACGGCACCGAGGACGCCCCCTTTGGGGAGGGCTGCAAAAGGGTGCTGGAGGAGGCCCTGGCCATCGGACGGGAGCACGGATTTACCACCGAGCTGTATGACAACCGTGTCGGGGCCATGTGGTACCACGAGGGAAGCTGGGAGGACACCATCGGCTTCTGGGGACATATGGACGTGGTGCCGGAGGGCGAGGACTGGGACAACAAGCCCTATGAGCCGGTCTACCGGGACGGATACCTGATTGGCCGCGGCGCCAGTGACAACAAGGGCCCCACCATGGCAGTCATGTATGTGATCCAATGCCTGAAGGAGTTAGGCGTACAGCTCCGCCGCCCCCTGCGGCTGTTCCTGGGCTGCGACGAGGAAAAGGGCATGCGGGACCTGGAGTATTACACGGCCCATCACCCCTGCCCCGGCCTTTCCATGGTGGCGGACTGCGGCTTCCCGGTCTGCTATGGGGAAAAGGGCATCATTGAAGCCAATCTGCTCTCCGGCGAAAGGGTGTCGGAGGCAATCGTATCCTTTTCCGGCGGCGTGGCCAGCAATATGGTCCCTGACCGGGCCAATGCGGTTCTGAACCCCAAATTTCTCCGGAAGGGCGGGGAAGAAAAAATCCTGGCCCTGGGGGAAAGGGACAGCTTCATCGTTACCCGCCAAGGGGGCAATCTGGCCGTTGAGGCGCGGGGAGTATCCAAGCACACCGCCTTCCCCTCCGGAGGGGTCAACGCCATTCAACAGTTGGCGGCGGCTTTGGTGGAAAGCGAAGCCCTGCCCGAATCCGACGCCGCTGCCCTGGGCTTTATCTGCCAGGTCAACCAGGACTTTGAGGGAACCGGCCTAAATGTGATTTTCTCCGATGAAATCTCCGGCGCGCTCACCTGTGTGGGGAGCATGGCGGGCCTGACCGATGGACGGCTGACACAGCATATCAACATCCGGTACTCCATCACTGCGGATTCTGAGCAGCTTGTCCGCAACATTGATGGGAGCTGCAAACAGGCGGGATGGGAAATGCAGCTGATCCGGGACAGCAAGCCCAACTACTTCCCCAAGGAGCGGCCGGAGGTAAAGCTGCTGACCGATTTGTTCAACGAGATGACCGGACTGGAGAAGACCGCATACGTCATGGGCGGCGGCACCTATGCCCGCAAGCTTCCCAACGCCTTTGCCTACGGAATGGGCAACGTTCCGGGCCCCAAGCCGCCGGAAGGTCTGTTCCGGGAGGGACACGGCGGAGCCCACGCCCCGGATGAGGGCTTGAATGTGGAGGGCTTGATCAAGGCCATGAAAATTTATGTGATGGCTTTGGTTGTGCTGAATGAATTGAATTAGCGCCCAAGACAAAAAAGCAGAAAACCGGGCCGAAAAACGGAAGCACCCGTTTTTCGGCCCGGTTCCATTACAGCCGGTCTACAAAATTCCGTCCCACTCATCTAAAAACTCCGCAACAAAGCTTTTCATATAATCCTCTCTTCGCTGGGCAATCTTGGCTGCTGTGCTGGTATTCATCATGTCCTTCAGTTGGAACAGCTTTTCATAAAAATGGTTAATTGATGTAGAAATATGACTTTGGTATTTCTCCCCATTCATGTTTACAGCCGGTTTCATCTCAGGGTCATGAATAATTCGATTATGGCTTCCGCCATACGCAAAGGCTCTGGCAATCCCGATGGCCCCCATAGCGTCTAATCTGTCAGCGTCCTGCACACACTTACCCTCAATTGTTTCAGGCGCAATGGAATCTGTTCCCCTGAAGGACACTTCACCGATAATATCGCATATCATTTTTATCGTTGCTTCCGATACATCATGCTTTCTCAAAAAGCCAACCGCTTTGTCCTTATTTGCATAGGTTTCAGGCGATAATTTGATGTCGTCAACATCATGCAGCAGCGCGGCTAACTGAACGATGAATAAATCTGCATTCTCCTGTTGTGCAATTCTCGCTGCCATTTTGTATACTCTCAGAGTATGGAAATAATCATGACCACTATAATCATCATGAAAAGTCTTTTTGACGAATTCGATGGCATCGGTAATTATCCTTTTATCCATAATCCACACCTGTCAATTTTGTTTAATCAACACGAAAGAGAAAAGGGAGACAAAATCCCTTTTTCTTGTCAAATCGCGAAAAAAGTGATACAATGCAAATCGTAGGTATCTGCAACTTTTAGCCGGAGCCAACCGTCTGCTGGCAGCCCCACGTTTGTATAATCTTAATATAACAAAAAACTTTACCTTGTCAATCAGGCTTTTGAAATTCAGATACGATAACATTAAAAAAGGGGGGCCCTTATGGAAAAGCTGCTGATTGTCGATGACGAACCCGGCATCGTGGACATGATGAAAAGCTATTTTTCGCCCCATTACGAGGTTTTAACGGCATACAGCGGGACAGAAGCCCTGGAAAGGGCCTCCTCCCGGCCGGATTTGATTCTCCTGGACATCAACATGCCCGGCATGGACGGCCTGACTGTCTGCCAGAGCATCCGGGCACATATCCCCTGCCCCATTCTGTTCCTCACCGCCCGCGTCGAATCCGCCGACAAGATAGCGGGCTTTCAGGCGGGGGCCGACGACTATATCGTCAAGCCCTTTGACCTGGACGAGCTGGGGGCAAGGGTGGCGGCCCATCTGAGGCGGGAGCACCGGCGGCAGGACAACGGAGCAGCAGTCCAGTTTTTCGGGGAGCTGGCTGTGGATTACACCGCCCGGACCGTTACGGTCAAGGGAGCGGAAATCAGCTTTTCCAAAAAGGAGTTTGACATTCTGGAGCTGTTGTCCCTCCATCCGGGGCAGGTGTTTGACCGGGAGAGGATATACGAAGCGGTGTGGGGCATAGACGGAGAGGGCAGCAGCGACACCATTATGGAGCATGTGCGGAAAATCCGCGCCAAGCTGGCTGCCCATACCCGTCAAAGCTGCATCGAAACGGTCTGGGGGTGCGGTTATAAATGGGTGTGCTGAAAAGGCTGAAAAATATGGGGCTGCGGCAATCCTTTTTTTTGCTGTCGGTGGTCTGCCTGCTGCTGGCCCTGGGGCTGACCTTTGGGGTTTATCAGCTCTGCAATGCCGTCTCCAGCCGGTATCCCACCGGCGGCTTTGTCATCCATTACAACGGCGAAGTAACCTTTATGGAGGAACCCACCCCGGAGCAGCTGAAAATTTTAGAGCTGATGGAGCGAATCCGGCTTACATCCATTGTGGTCATTCCCGCGGGAGGGGTAGGCGCTGCGGGGATTCTGTTCTACCGGCTGAAGCTGAAAACTCCCATAGCGGTGTTGCAGGCGGGGACGGAACGGATACGCGCCCACGACCTGGACTTCACCATTCCGGAGGTATCCTCCGACGAGCTGGGGCAGATCTGCGCCGCCTTTGAAACCATGCGGGGAGAGCTGCTGAAAACCAATCGGGAGCTGTGGCGGCAGGCGGAGGAGCGGCAGCGGCTCAACGCAGCCTTTGCCCACGACCTGCGCAACCCGGTGACGGTTTTAAAGGGGACGGTAAAGCTGCTGCGGCAGGACCGGACGGACGAGCAGGCCCTAGACCGGCTGGAAAGCTATGCCAACCGCATCGAACAGTATGTGGAGGCCATGAGCAGCGTCCAGCGGCTGGAGCAGATTCCGGTTGTAAAAAAGCCCCTTCCGATTCCCCAGCTTGGAAAGGAGCTGGAGGAAACCGCCCAGCTTCTGGCCCCCGGCCTGGAGACAGAATTTCATTTTCCGAAAGACGGCACAGCGGAGATAGACCACGGGCTTTTCCTGACGGTGGCGGAAAACCTCATTGGCAACGCCGCGCGGTTCGCCAAAGCCAAGCTCATCATTTCCCTGGAAACAGACGGAGAATTCCTGCGGCTGAGCGTCCGGGACGACGGCCCCGGCTTTCCCGGCCCGCTCCTCCAGGACGGTCCCAAGCCCTTCGGCAGGCTGGAGGAAAACGCAACCCACTTTGGGATGGGGCTGTACACCAGCGGGCTTTTGTGCATCAAGCACGGCGGGGCGCTGAAGCTGGAAAACCAGGACGGAGCGCTGGCGCAAGCGGTTTTTAAGATGGGATAAAAAAGGCGGGAAGTCCGATGAGGATTTCCCGCCTTTTCCGCAATGATTTCAAAATATCAAAAGCTCTCCCCTGTCGGAATAGACAAGCTCGTCGCCGTCCACAAAGGAGGCGGCATCGGTCCACTGGGTTATCTCCGGCAGGGCGTCCCCTTCGTTCAGGTTATCCTCCGGCATATCGCAATCCTCCATAAACCGTTTGACGATAACGCCCTTTTGAACCATGACCACCTCGGCATAGGGGATAGAATCGTTGTAACCGGCAAACACGACCTCGTCGTTCTGGGCGAATATCCGCCACTGCTCCGCCTCCAGGAAGGAAAAGCCTCCCGACAGGTCCTCAAACACCGTCCACCCGTCCTTTTCATACACATACAGGCAGGAGCCCTTCCACTGCCCGGTTTCATCCAGTGAAAGGTCTACCGCCTTGGAATAATCTGTTTACATCTCTTGACAAGGGCATACAGCCCATAGTCAAGTTCGATGAATAGTTGAACGTCAGATTTTCCACTCAATGGCGACACATTCACCCGTGGCGCGGATTTGAGAAATAAGGCTGTC
>Ga0073906_1002678_pt1 | contig 22579 bp, 8 predicted proteins | sample Inofromicrocosms_FD_65485 | JGI IMG/M metagenome (GOLD analysis project Ga0073906, IMG submission 65485) | Mouse cecum microbial communities from Vienna, Austria - Inoculum for glucosamine and mucus D2O microcosms | ecosystem: Host-associated > Mammals > Digestive system > Large intestine > Cecum...
GTAGTTGAACCTGAAGAACCTGTTGTAGAGGAACAACCAGGGGAACCTGAAAAACAAGTGCTTCGTAATGGTTTGGCTATTGAAATCACTGTTGGAGTTAAAGATTCTGGATATTTGAAAAATGCTAGAGTTGATATTAAGGATTTAGCTAATCAAATGTTTACTCTTGAAGAAAATATTTCGCTTGGCGAATATATTCAATCAATTGAGGATAATAAAATTAAGCTTAAACAGATAAATAATGGTACAGAAGTTAAAGTGTATATCCCAATCAAAATTAAAGATGAAGAATATGTTAATATCAAGAAACTTCAAGAAGGTGTTGAATTAGTTTTAACTACTACTTATGTTGATAAAGAAGGTGCCGAGGAAATTTTAACTAAAACTGTTAAACCTGTTTTAGAAATCCAAAATAATTTGAACTTAGTTGTTGGAAGTGAAATCGAAAAGTTTATTCCATATACAAAAGATGGTGTAAATGAAGCTTTAGTTCAAATTAGAGTAACTATTGGAACTGATTCAAAAAATGATTTACCAGTTAAAGATACTTCTACTATGGTAACAATTCCTGAAATAGAAGGTGCTGAAATTAAAGATGTAACTGTAGATGCTATTAGTACAGGCTTTACAAATGGATTAACTAATGGTGAAGCTGTATTTACAACACAAAACTGGAATTATCAAGATGCAGTTGTTAACATACGTGTAGATAATGTGGAAAGAGATAGTTTATATAAGAGAAATAGTGGAAATGATGAATACATAATTTCTTATAAATATTCTAATCTTGGTGATACATCAAACATGATGGTTAATTCAACTGTAGAAGTAATCTCAAATGTATTCACAAGTGCAGGTACTAATGAAATCTCAAATCAAATTAATAAAGAATATAATTTATCAGAAGCAAATCAAAATATAATTACTTATGATTTAACAAGAAAAACTGGAAGTATAAGTAAAGGATATTTATATGGTAATGCTAATTCAGAAAATCCAGAGTATGAATTAGAATATGATAATACTGTTGATATAAATATTTCTAGAGTTGAACTTGTTAATACTATAGAAGTAAGAGAAACTGATGAATATTTTATAGACATGAATGGAAATAGATATACTGCCGAAGGAAATACATATTATAAATCAGTTAAAGTAAATAGAGAAAAACTACTTTCAATAATAGGAGAAAACGGAAATTTAGAACTATTATTAGAAGATGGAACTTCTTTAATAACTGTAGATAAATCTACAGAGTCAGAGAGCGATGGAAATATCACAATTAGTTTTGGGGAGAACAAAATTGGAAAGATATTAATAAGAATAAATAATCCAGAGGCAGAAGGAATATTAGATATTGTTACTATAAAGGCAATACAAAAATCAACATATGAGAAAATGGATATTATGCAATTCGAGGGAATGCAATCAGATTATATAGCAGCAGCTGAGTTGATAGAAGGAATAGTAACAGAGATGGGTACTAAATCTGTATATACAGAATTATTAAGTACAATTACTAATCCAAGTATAGTTTTAAGTAGAAAAGATTTAAGTACATTAGTTGAAAATAAAGATATAGAGATAGAATTATCTTTAAATAATGGTTTAGATATAAGTGATATGTACAAAAATCCAGTATTTGAGCTTACATTTCCAAAAGAAGTAACAGCTATAAATATCCAAGATATTAACTTACTATATGGTAATGATGAATTAACAATAGGAAATATTGAAACATTTGAAAATGAAAATGGAAATGTAGTATTAAGAATAATCTTAAATGGAACACAAACAAAATATGCATTAGGAGAATCAGACAAAGGTACAACAGTTATATTAAAATCAGATATTACGGTAGACATGTATACAGCATCAAGAAAATCTGAAATAGAAATGAATTATTATAATGAAGATGCTACAAACTATGGTATTGGTTCAGATTGGAAAATGCTTACAGATCCAAGTCCATATATCTTATTAGGAAGACATGGTGAAGATAGAGCAGAGTTAAACATAGTAGCACCTGAAGGACTAGTAAATGCACAAATGATAACAGGCTATAAAGACAATGGATCAATAATATCAGTAAACCAAGGAAGAAAAGAAGATACAGTAGGAACATTCAAAGAAGCAAGACAAGCAGAAATGAAAATGATAGTAATCAACAACACAGATGAAGACATGAAAAATGTAAGCATATTAGGAAGAACAATATTTAATGGAAATAAGGCAATAACAGAAGATGTGGCTTTAGGTACAAATATTACAGCTCCAATGACAACTAGAATTGCAACTGAAAATGCTGAGGTTCCAGTAAGAATTTATTATTCAGAAAAAGAAGATGCTACTAGAGATTTAGATGATAGAGAAAATGGTTGGACAGAAGATGTAACTGATATTGGAATAATCAAATCATATTTAATTGTTTTGGATGAAGATTTAAAAGTAGGAAGCATGATGACTTATAAATATGGTTTCAATATTCCTGAAAAATTAGTAAACAATATTGATTTAGCTGGTACATTTGCTACATATTATGAAGATCAAGAATCATCTAAAGTAAGAGAAGCAGATAGAGTTGTTTTAACAACAGGTGATGCACCAGTTCTTACTACAGAGATTGTTTCTGATTGCGAAGATGCCACAGCAGTACCAGGACAACGTATTAAGTATACTGTTAAAGTAAAAAATGAAGGAAGATCAGTTTCTAAAGATACAGTTGTTAACAGCTTAATTCCAGAAGGAACATCATATGTTAATGAAAATGGGGAAGTTGATAGAGATACTACTGAACTTAGAATTGACTTAGGGGATGTTGATCCAGGAAAAACTGAAGAAATTACATATGAAGTAGAAGTTAATAGTGGTGCTTCTGTTAGTACAGAAATAGAACCTGCAAATAATGTTGAGGCGGATGGATTAGAAACTCCTATATATGTTCCAACAGAAAAGAAACAAGTTGATAAAGCTGAATTAAGTATAAGCTTAAGTCAGATAGATGAAAATAGGGTAGTCGACCAAGGTGTTGAACTTTGGTATGATATTAATTTAGTAAATTACTTAAATAGTTCAATTGAAGATTGTACAATTAGGTTAACTCTACCAGAAGGATTAGAATTTATAGATGCTTATATTACAGGTTTTGATGAAAATATGAGAGAGTATGCAGTTTCACCTGCTGAATATGATAATAATAGAAATGTAACTTGGAAATTAAGTAGATTAAATAGAAGTGAAAGTTTAAAATTAAAAGTTAAAACTATGGAAATTCCTGAAAGCCAAAGAGAGTTAATAACGTTTGCTCAAATTGAATCACCAAATTTAAAAAGAATTTATAAATCAAATGAAATCAAACATATTTTAGCTAGACCCGTTATTGAATGTTCTTATGATACAAATATCAATAATAGATATTTAAAAGAGGGTGACACTGTAAAATATATATTAAACTTAAAGAATACAGGATTAGCGGAGGCTCAGAATATAAGAATTTCTAATGAATTACCAAAAGATTTAAGAGTGCTTAGTGCTTCTATAACAAAAAATGGTGCAACTAATAGTGCATTAATAGGAAAAAATATAGAATGTAAAGTTACTTTGGGAAGCAATGAGGAAGCAAAAATAGTTTTAGACTGTACTGCAAAGGACTTAGAAAATGTAGTTGAAGAGTCTGTTGCAAAAAATTCATGGACTATAAGCGGAAAAAATATTCATACTTTTACGACATCATCAGTTGAAAATATAGTTCAACAAAATCCAGCAAGAGAAAATAAAATAGCAACTAATGATGTAAAAATTGAACAAAATACACAGGAAGAAAGCTCAGAAAATGGATATACAGCTGTAATAAATAAATCAGATGCAAAACAAAATGATTCTAGAGGATACAGAATTATAGGTAGAGTATTTAATGATGCAAATAAAAATGGTCAAAGAGATGATAGTGAAGATGGTATTGAAAATATAGTTGCTAAATTATGTGATGTATCATCTCAGAAAATAGTTGCTCAAACAGTAACAAATGCTGGCGGTGAGTATGTATTTGACAATATTCCTGTTGGCGATTACTATGTTAAATTTGAATATGATTCATCTAAATATCAAGTAACAGATTATAAGAAAGAAGGAGTTAACTCAGATAGAAATTCTGATGCAATTGTTTCTAACTATAAAGCTGTTACAGATAAAATTAGTATAACTGATTCAAGTATTTCTGATATAGATGTTGGATTATACAGAGCAGGTATATTTGACTTTAGTATAGATGCAAATGTAAATAGACTTACAGTACAAAATGAAAAAGGAACAACAACATATGAAATGGAAAATAGTAAACTTGCAAAAGTTGATATAGATCCAAAAGAAACCTCAACTTCAAAAATATTTGTAGAATATACAATAGATGTGTCAAATAAAGGTGAGATAGCAGGATATGCAAAATCAATAATGAGTTATTTACCAGAAGAATTAGAATTAGATACAAGTTTAAATGCAAACTGGTATGTAGATTCAAATAGAGTTGCACACACAAGAGAATTAGAAAATGAAATAATACAACCAGGAGAGACAAAAACAATAACACTTTTATTAACAAAACAAATGACAGACGATGGAACAGGTTTAATAAATAATGTATTTGAAATAGAAAATACATTTAATGAATATGCAATATCAGATATAGACTCGGTAGAAGGAAATCATGCAGACGGTGAAGACGATATGAGTAGTGCAGATGTGATAATAGGTATCAAAACAGGTGGAAGCATGATAAATGTAATGATAATAACAACAACACTTATTACATTGATAGTAGTTTTATATGTAATAAAACTGTACACGGATAATAAGGGTAAGGAGGTGATTATATGATAGGCAATATAAGTAAAAAAATAGTAAAAGCAATAATTGGTATATTTGCAGTTTTAATTATTACTGTGATATTGTTTACAAATAGTTCTTTAGCAGCTAATAGCCCAAATATAGTCACTCAATTATCATATCCATCAATATTTGACATATTAAGTAGTCAAGTTGATGGTGACGAAGTATATATTAGACATGAAGATTTATTATCAATACCAAGTTTGTTTTGTTCTGCCAAGGGAACTGCACTTCCTGGATATGCAAGTACAGTAGTAACAAGTGGTGGTAAAAGTACAGATGTTACTGATCAGGGAATTAGTACAGGGGTACTAACAGAAGCTAATAGAAATAATGCTACTGTTTTTAAAACGGGTTCTCCATGGACAACAGATACAACAAATCCTTATACAGAGACTAAAAGTAAAACTTATGGTAGATTTCATTTGGTAGAAAACAGAATTGCTACTCCAGCAGAAGCATGGGTATTATCAGAAATGGACAAAAATGATCCATCAGTAAATTCTCTAACTTTTGAATTGACAGATCGAGAATATACAGGAGAAATTAATGACAATAATAAAACAGTAACAGCAGCAGGTGATGAATTATGGTCTGTTGCATGGGATAGTAGTTCACTAGAACCTACAGAATATGTTACATCAAAAAATGGAAAATATTATTATGTAACGATGGATAGTTATGCGCCATATACATATGTTCAACATGCTTGGTGGAAAGTAAAAACAGTAGGTACATCTAATAAGTCAGGTGTTAAAGATACCGATTTAGGATACGAAGCAGAAGCTTTTGAAGAATATATAAAAAGGATTTCTCCAACAGGAGATAATTGGCAATATAATTCTGACAACACATTGGTTGTAGATTATAAAAAATATATTTCAGAAGATGGCACTCAAAAAGAAATTGGATATGATTCAGATGATGCAGAAGTAAGATTTAATTCTGAAACTAATAAATATATTGTAGGACCTTTTTCTTTAGATTATTTAAGGGCAGGTACAAAGCAAGGTACACGTGAAAAAGTAAGTTTTGCTGGTATTTCAAATACTACATTGACAGGTTTAGATGCCGAAGACAACCCAATAGACTTAGAATTGGGTACAGATTATAGATTTGTATTTAGTCATAACCATGAAGATTATATTCCATTAATTACAGATAATGGAGAACAAATTCCATTAGATACAGAGGAAGATTATCCATATCCATATGATGGTGAAGAATTTTATCTAGAAATTAGTTACTTAGATGATTTAGTAGCAATAGAATCATTAGATTTTGATTTTCAATATATGAATGCAGGTGCATCTTATGAATATTTAGAGGGAACATATTTGATTATTACATGGTCACCATGGTATAATTCAAGACCAGCATCAAGCAACACACCACAGACAACACCTACTACTGCATCATCAAAAGTGATTAATAATGAGATCAAGTTAGCGATGAATATATCTTCTAGAGCTTATCCATCAGATAGAGGTAGTAGTGGTGGAAAAGCAGTACCATTCGAAGAAGTGATAACATTAGATTCAAATAGTTTTGATCAAAATTCAGAAGATACTAAAGGAAAGATAGCTTGTTCACGATCTAGTGATAAAATAAACATTGAATATACAATTCCAAGTAAGGAAAACACTACAAGTTCTGATTATAGTATGGCTAGAGCAGGGAAAGTATCAACATCAACTACTACATATAGCATGCCTACAAGTGTAGAGGTATATGTAGATGGTACAAAAATAAATTCTTCAATTAGTAATGGTAAGGTTACTGCAAGTTATGATAGAAATTATAGTGCACCAATTGCTCAAAGTAAAATAGAAATTAAATATAAATATTCATATACAACATCAACAACAACTACTACAGTGGTAAATGGAAAATCATCTACAAGTGAATCCACAACAACGGGTACAACTGCAGAACAGAATATTAGTAAAACATATTATTACGAAAATGATATAGTAGAAAAAATTAGATTTACTTCAACAGATTATACTTACTTAAAAGGAGATACTATTTATCTAAGAAAATTAGGTGTAGTAAATGGTTTTAATCTTGATGTAAATACTAAATTAAAAGAAAGTAAAATAGAGAATGGTTATATAAGATGGTCATACTTTAATGGATCTGATTTTGTATATAATAATGGAGATTCTACAACATTGACATTTACAAAACCAAGTAGAAGAGAAATTATTATAACAGTAGAGGTTTATTCAAATGTTGGTGCTACAGCACTAGATGCTCCAGTACAACGATTCCAATTTAAAGTTATGTATGAACCAATGTATGTTAGTTTTAATGATGATATTAAAAAAGACGGGTATAAAACATTAACTATTAATAATTTTAGTAATACAGCTACTACAGGTACAGTATATTTCTTTAATGGATATAACTATATATCTGCTGGTTCAATGTCTGGTGTGCCAGATAATCAAAACCCAATAATAACTGAAGGTGATGATTCTGATTTAGATGCAGGAAAAGTAGTTTATAGAAGTGCTCCAGACAATGTAGAATATATCACTACGAGCGGTGCTTTATGGTGGAAGAAGACAAATAAAGAAAATGTTGCAGATGGATATCTAATTCAAAATATTTCTTACGAATATTATGATGGTTTTGTTGAAGAAGTAACTGTTAATGTGAATGGAAAAATATATTCTACAGAAGGATATAAAAAAGATTTAAATGATAGAATTAATGATTATTTAAATAAAGATGAGAGTCTATATGATTTAGATGAATTAAATAGTTTTATAATACAAGCCAAAAATTATGGTATACCTCAAGAAACAATAAATCAATTAGAAAGAGCACGAGATCATTTACAAGCAGGACAAGGTGGAGGTTCACAAGGCGGAGGTTCACAAGGTGGAGGCTCACAAGGTGGAGATTCACAAGGTGGAGGCTCACAAGATGAAGGTTCACAAGGTGGAGGCTCACAAGGTGGAGGTTCACAAGGCGGAGGCTCACAAGGTGGAGGTTCACAAGGTGGAGGCTCACAAGGTGGAGGCTCACAAGGTGGAGGTTCACAAGGTGGAGGTTCACAAGGTGGAGGCTCACAAGGCGGAGGTTCACAAGGTGGAGGTTCACAAGGTGGAGGCTCACAAGGTGGAGGCTCACAAGGCGGAGGTTCACAAGGTGGAGGTTCACAAGGTGGAGGCTCACAAGGTGGAGGTTCACAAGGTGGAGGTTCACAAGGTGGAGATTCACAAGAAGGAAATGAAGGAGAACCTACACAAGGTGGTATAAATAGTGGTTTACAGTCAAATGGTGCTAGATATTATCAATATTATTTGCGATATACAAATCAATCTGAGCATATAGCGCAGCATCAAATAAATGGTAAAGATTCTGTAAAGAAAGATATTGATGCACAAAATGGTGGAGGATTTCCAGAAGAAGAAACTATTAGTTTACAGATAATTCCTAAACCAATTGATTTAAGAACTTCATTATCAGGTATGGTTTGGATAGATAATGATGAACAAAAAGATAAATCAGAGTATGGAAATCTTGGTATTTATGATGAAGGAACAAAAGATAAACCAGCTGAAAAAAATAGTGTTGAAATAATAGTATGGAAAGTTAAATATGAAGTAGCAACAGGAAAAGAAGTTGAAAGAGAAAAAGCTTTAGGGTGGGATGACAGTGAAAAAGAAATAGATTTTGATAAGACAAGAATTTATGTTGATGAAAATGGGCAATATAAAATACCAAAAATGCAAGTTCCAGCAGAAGAAGGATTAGACGGAACAAAATATGTTATGTCTTATGATGTTGAATTTATATATGATGGACAAACATACGAAGCTACTGAATACTTAGTTCCTTCAAGTGGTGAAGATAAAACATCTGTTAAAGATAAATTAGATGCATTTAAGAAAACTGCTGATGAAACTAAAGGACCAGAAAAAGATTATGCGGATTATGCAAATTCATCATATATAGTTGAAAATGCGGAAGAAAGAAAAAAATTTGATAGTTACTTTACAGAAGTTTATGGAAAAGATGTAATGGACAACGATGGAAATACAGAAGGATTGGCAACAGGTGGTATTAATGATGGTAAATATTATCATGATTATGATGTAGATCCAACTAGAGGCATTAAAGAGACTGACTTAGAATATACATCAGAAAAAGTTGGAGAAGGAGATTATGAAAAACGTAAATCTAACTTAGTTACAAATGATGAAGAAGGATATGTTTTAGACCAATATAGATTTGCTGCTAGAACATCTGAGGCAGGATTATTATTACCTTATGAGAGACTGTATCATGTAGAAGAAAAATTCTATGATAATTATGAATTCCAAGCAAATCAATATAAACCAATAGATGAATATTTTCATCAAATCAATTTAGGATTACTTGAAAGATATCATTCTGATTTAGGTGTGAAAAAAGATTTATATACAGCAAATGTTGTTGTTAACGGTAATTCAAACTTGACAACTTATAATAGCTTAATGCCATTAACTGAAGAAGCATTGAATTTACAAGTAAAACCAGAATATAGACAACATACATATAAAATAGATTTATATAATTCAGATTATATGTATAGATCAGGTGCTTATAGCTCTATTCAAGATGAAATAACTAAAACTATTATTGAAGCTATAAAAGAGGGAACTGAATTACGTCTATTTGTAACTTATAAATTAGAATTTATTAATGAATCAGTATTTACAGATGTGTCTATTAATGAATTTGTTGATTATTATGATAAAACATTTACTAGAGTTGATGAAGATGTTAAAGCTCAAATTGAAGATCAAACAGCAGATGATGATGAGCCATCAAGAGTAGAAAAAATAGTTGCATATGCACCTTATTATAGAAAATTGACAACTGTAGCTGGAGCTAGTGCATATAACTATAACAAGGCAGAAGATTTAAATGAGTCTTTAGATGAATCTGGTAATGTTAGAAATACAGTTGTAAATAGTGCAGGAGAGTTAATACTAGATAAGACAGGAGATAAATTTGCAACGGGTTCAGTTGAATTTGAAGACATAGAAGAAACTAATGCTGAAAGAAAAAATTCAAATTATAAAAGATCTGTAAGTAAAAGTTTAAATGGATTGAATGGAAGCGGACCAAATGAAGACTTAACTCTTGAACCTGGTGAAGTATTAGAAGTATTTGTTACTTATGAAGTTGATGAAGATGGATATAAAAAGGTACAACAAGAAACTGAAGCAAATGCTGATACAAGAAAAGATACTTTATTAGGAAAGAAAAATAATATAGTTGAAATTTCAAAATATTCAACTTTCTATACAGAAGAGTCTTGTCAAAGACACAAAACAACAAGCTATTTACCAAAACAAGTTTCTGGTAGAGTTGATCAAGATTCAGCTCCAAATAACATTAGGATGAAAGATAGAGGAGACTCTATAGATACAAAAATGTTAGAAGATGATACCGAATTTGCTCCTTGTGTTACAGTAGAAGTAAGAGAGGGAGAACCTAGAACTTTAGATGGTGTTGTTTGGGAAGATTTACGAAGTGATAATACTGTAGGAAATGGTAAATATGATGAAGGTACAGAATCTGGTATAAAAGGTATTGATGTTACAATGGTTGAAAAAATCAGAGTGACAAAAGAGGATTTAGATAGAATTAGGAAATATGCTCAAGAAAATAATTCTAGTGTGGCTGAAAGTCTTAATGATTTAAATACTTTATGCCATGAATTTGAGTATATTTGGAAAACAGATGATTTTCCAGGTTTTGAAAATGAAATAAAATCTGGAGATGATGGTAAATATACATTTAAAAACTTTGTTACTGGTACTTATGTTGTAAGATTTGAGTATGGTAATGACGCAGATGAAAATGTTGATATGAAGTATAATGGTCAAGATTATAAAAATACAGCTTATCAAGTAGCTAAAGATGGTTCAATAAGGTTAAACCCAACTAAAGTTGCTATGGCAGGAGAAAATCAAGATGTACCAATAGATACTACTGATATATTACATTTACCAGGAAAAGCAACTCTTAATAATGAATGGCATGACTTAAGTGCTAATGAAAATGCAAAAGCATTAGAAGAAGATAGAGTATCTGATGCTAGAGATTATGAACCACAAAGATTAAGAACAATTGCATATTCAAGAACGATTGCTAATGAAAATGCAGAAGTTTTAGCTGCAGCATTTAATGAAACAAAGGATGTTACTGGAGAAGATACTAAAGATCATATTTCAGAAGATTACAAGAAAATATTAGAAAATAACAAACAAAAATTAGTTGAAAACACAAGAATGGTAGCTAATACAGCTAAGTTATTTGTAGATATTGAAAAACAAGACACTATTGCTTATAAAAAGGTAGTAACACCAGATGGTGAGGATATTATAAAAACAACTGAAGCTAAAGATGGAAAGCATGAATACTATATTAAAAATATAGACTTTGGTTTAGTTGAAAGACCTGAAACTAGAATGAATATTAGAAAAGAAATTTCTAAAATTGAACTTTACAAAGAAGACGGTGGAGAGGTAATTCTTTCTGTTAGATGTGATGAAAATGGTAATATTATCAAAGAAGGTGCAGATAACATAAGAGTAGACAAAATCTCAGAAATTCATAAAGAAAGTTTAGGAGATGGTCAAGGCTTCAAGTATATAGCAATGGAAAGTAGTTTATTAAATGGTTTACAAGTAAGGCTAACTTACACTATTGATATAATTAATAATTCAGAAGAAGACTATGTAAGTGCAACATTAGCTAACTATAAAGGGATGAATGAAATTTATAAACTTGCAAATCATTTTGAAAATGTTTCTGAAGAGAGATTATATTCTGAAGAAAACTTACAAGGAACAGTTCCATTTAATGCAGGTAAAGCAATAATTTATGGTAGATTCTTAGGAACATACTATTATACTAATAAAGATATTGCTGATTCAGAGGATATAAATAAAACTTATGCAGCAATTGATGAAGATGGTAAGACAATTAATAAATATGATGACGAAGTTATCGTTAAGACAACAATTGATCAAGTAGTTGATTATATTGATAATGATTTAAGTATAAGTTTAGATGACATTAATTATGAAAATATGTCTTGGGTTGCTTCTTCTGATGCTGATATTCAACATAAATTATCAGAAATTGCATTTAGAAAAGGCGAAGATGGAAAATATGTAAAAGATATTACTAAATTACAAGATGATAAAGAAAGAGCATATATTTCTAAGTCAAACGATAAAACAACTAAAAATAATATATATCTTTCTACAAATAATACAATGGTAGAAAAACCAACTAAAATTGAATATAAAGTTGCAGAGATTGATGATAAAAAACAACCAGTAATGGAAATAGACAATAATAAATTACAACCATCAATAATTACAGAAGAGTTTGATGCGTATACTTCTAAAGAAAATGTAAATTCTATAGATAATTCAAACACTTCAATAACTACTCAGTTGGTACCAGATAGTTATAAAGCAAAAACTAATGCTGGTAATGTTACTTCAACTGCTACTATTTCAATAGTAACTACAGCTCAAGCTAACGAAGAATCTGTAAACAATATGAATTATGATAACTTAATTGAGGTAGCTATGTATAGTAACTCTGTTGGTAGACGTGATATGCAAACAATACCAGGTAATGCTAATATGATAGCTAAAGATAATAAAGCTTACTTAGCAGGTTATATTAAGGCTTATGATTCAAATAGTCAAAGCTATGTATTTAAAACACAAACAGTAAATGGTGTAAATACTGAAAGAGACGCATATGCTGCTAGAGATACTGTTACATTCTCAGAGCCTACTGGTTTAAGTTTAGCTAGGCAACAGGCAAATAAAACAATTAGAATATTATTAGCATCATTGATAATTTCTGCTATTGCAGTGGTTGCTGCAATAATAGTTACTGCTATAAGAAGAAATAAATATGATGATGGTGATATTTTAAAGAATAAAAGTTAATATCAGATATTAAAAGGATAACTCTAAAAGGAGTTATCCTTTTTTAAATTTAACGTTGAAATATATGGTAAAAAAATATATAATGTAGCCGAAAGAGTAAGGTGAAGATGAGAGATTTAACAAATAGTAATGTAATTCAATTTAATAAAAATGGAATGAATTATTTACAATTTAGAATTTTGAATGATTTAGGGATTAAGCATGCATATTCACTAAAAACCGAAGGTATTAATTTTAGACATAGTGGAGGAGATTTAGTTACAGAAAGAAATAGTTATAAAAGGCTTTGTGATGCTGTTGGACTGGACGTAAGCAATGTAACTAAACCTAAACAAAAGCATACTAATAAAATTAAAAGAGTAGATAAAGTATATTTACCAGAAGAAATTGGAGAAATAGATGGACTTATTACGAACAAACAAAATCTTGTTTTAGCGACTACTAATGCAGATTGTATATTGTATTTATTGTATGATAGAAAAAATAATGCTATTGCTAATGTTCATTCTGGTTGGAAAGGTTCATATCAAAGAATTATTGAAAATGCAATTGATGAAATGATAAATGAATTTGGAACTAATCCAAAAGATTTAATTGTTTGCATTTGTCCTAGTATTAGAAAATGCTGCTTTGAAGTAGGCTTAGATGTTAGAGATATGTTTTATGAAAAATTTTCTTTTTTAGAAGATATAAATAAATTTATTTTAAATGGATTTGAGGAAAATAAATTTTATATTGATACAGTAGGAATTAATAATTGTTTGCTAGTTCAAAAAGGTGTTAGAAAAGAAAATATTTATGATTCAGGTATTTGTAGTATGTGTCATGATGATATGATTCATTCTTATAGATCAGAAGGAAAAGAATTTAAATTGGCAACTGCTATTATTAGTTTATAGATAGGATGTAAAAATGTTTGAAAGTTTTGAAGAATTAGAAAAGGGAATAGAGAATTGTAACAAATGTAAACTTTGCAATAATCGAAATAATATTGTTATTGGTTGTGGCAATCGAGAAGCTAAGGTTATGTTTATTGGAGAGGGTCCTGGAGCTGACGAGGATGCTCAAGGAGTGCCTTTTGTTGGTAAGGCAGGCAAACTTATGAATCAAGCGTTAAAGGGGTTAGGAATCGAAAGAGATGAGATTTACATAGCTAATGTTGTAAAATGTAGACCACCGATGAATAGAAATCCTGAACCAGATGAGGTAAATAGTTGTTTAGATTATTTACGTAGTCAGGTTATGCTTGTTAAACCAGAAATTATAGTACTTTTAGGAAATGTTGCATTAAAGGCAATTTTAGGAAGTGAGTATTCAATAACTAGGTCTAGAGGAATGTGGATTGAGAAAAAAGGAATTAGATATATGCCAACTTTTCATCCAGCTGCATTACTTAGAAATGAGCAACTTAAAATTAATTTTTGGAATGATTTGAAAGAAGTTAAAAAATATATGTAATGGAGAAATAATGGAATTTAAAATTGTTTATGGAAGAAGTGGCTCTGGAAAGACCACTTATATTTTTAATAGTATACGTGAAAAGATTAAGGGAAAAAACAAGATTTATATTGTTGTTCCTGAACAATTTTCTTTTTCAGCAGAAAATCATTTATTAGATATTATTGATGGAAATAGTAGTGTTAATGCAGAAGTTTTAACGCTAAGCAGAATGGCTGATAGAGTTATAGAAAACACTGTTGGTAATGGTAAAAGTCATTTGTCTGCAATTGGTAAATCTATAATTATCTATGATGTTATTGATTCTTTAAAAAATAACATGAATTTTTTATCAAATAGTGATAAAAATTTAGAGTTAGCTACTAGGATGATTACAGAATTTAAAAAGCATAATGTTAAATCAGAAGATTTTGATTTATTAGAAGATAAAATTGATGATAAATATTTAAAATTAAAATTAGAAGATAGTAAAAAAATTTTAGAAAAATATCAGAGCAGAATCTCCGAAAATTATATTGATGAAGCGGATTCCTTAGAAATTTTGGCTGATAACATTGAAAAGTCAAATTTATTTAATGATGCGATATTTTATATAGATGAGTTTGCAGGTTTTACGCCAAGTGAATATCAAGTTATTGATAAATTGTGTAGAATTGCTAGCGAAATGACTATTACGTTATGCACAGATTCTTTAGAAAATGTGGAAAACGTAGAAGAAAATTTATTTTATTTTAATAATATTACTGGAGAAAAATTATTAGATATTGCTAAAAGAAATGGATGTTTTATTGATAAGGTTAATTTAGAGGAATCTAAAAGATTTAAAAGTAAAGAGCTACAGATTTTAGAAAAAAATATTTATAAAGTTGATAATGAAAAATTTTTAGAACTTACATCAGATATTAATTTATTTATAGCTAAAAATTTAGAATCAGAAGTAGAAAATGTTGCTAGAAATATTGTGAATTTAGTACGTAAAAAATCTTATAGATTTAGAGATATAGCAGTTGTTTGTAATAATATTGATACTTATTCAAGTGACATTAAAGCAGTTTTTAACAAATATGAAATTCCTGTTTTTATAGATGAGAAGAAAGATATTAATAATAATATTTTAATGAAATATATAATATCTCTTTTGAATATTTTGACTACTAATTTTTCATATGAATCAATGTTTTCATATATAAAATCTGGAATGTTAGATTTAGATGAAGAGGATATTTATATTTTAGAAAACTATGTTAATAAATGGGGAATTCGTGGTTCAAAGTGGCATAAAGAAGAATTTGTATATGAAGAAAAAAACAATCTACAAGATAAGTTAAATGAAATTAGAAAGAAAATTGTTTTTCCAATATTAGAATTTAAAGAGAATTTAAGTGGTGAAAAAACTGCAAAAAATATTTGTGAATATTTATATAACTTCATAGAAGAAAATGAAGTTCAAAAAAATATTTTAAGCAAAGCTAAGTTATTAGAAGAGCAAGGATTAGTAGAGATAGCAGAAGAATATAGAAATGGTATTAAATTATTTTTTGATGTATTAGATGAAATTGTTTTAATTTTTAATGACGAAAAAATGAGTTTTGATAGGTTTAATAAAATCTTGCAAATAGGTATTTCTAAGTCAGAATTTGGTAGTATTCCTACGTTTTTTGATCAAGTTTTATTTGGTGATATTGGTCGTTCAAAGACTAAAGATATTAAAGTATTATTTTTAATTGGGCTTAATGATGGTGTAATTCCTAATATTGTTAAAGATGAAGGATTTTTAAATGATAAAGATAGGGCGTTATTAAAAGAAAATAATATAGAGCTTGCTAAAAATTCTATAGAAATTTTGTATGAAGACCAGTTTAATATTTATAAAGTGTTATCTATGCCTAAGTGTAAGTTATATTTATCATATGGAATTTCAGATAAAGAGGGAAAATCTCTAAGACAGTCTATTTTAATTACTCAAATTAAAAAAATTTTTCCTAATATTACTGAAGATAGTGACGTTATAAATGCTAAGTTTGAAATTACTACTAAAGAAGGTACTTTGGATTATGCTATTGAAAAGTATCAGAAATTTTTAGATGAAGAAGTAGTAAAAGGTGAAGAATTAGATATTATAGCTTGGTATCAAAAGTATGAGAAAGAACGAGTTGCTAGAATTTTTAGAGCTGCAAAATTTACTAACGTTCCAGAGGTTATATCGGCAGATAATATTAAAAAATTATATGGAAATAGTTTGCGTACTAGTGTTTCTAGATTAGAACAGTATAGAAGATGTCCGTTCGCTTTTCATATGAAGTATGGACTTAAATTACTTGAAGAAGATGAGTTTAGGATACGTGCTTTAGATACAGGTAATTTCATGCATGAAGTTATTGATGAAGTTTTTACTAGAATTGAGGATAAGGACTTAAATATTAAAGAAATAACAAAAGAGGATTTATACAATATTATTTCAGAGATTATTTCTAAAAAACTCGGGATGAGTAGAAATTATATATTTTCAAGCACACCTAAATTTATTGCACTTACTAAAAGGCTAAAAAAGGTTGTTTATCAGTCTATTGATTATATTATTGAACAGCTTAAAAATTCCAAATTTGAATTATATGGACATGAACTTGAATTTAGTGAAAAATCTGAATTCAAGCCGATGAAATTAGAACTAGAAGATGGAAATAATATAGTAGTTACAGGAAAAATTGATAGAGTAGATGTAGCTAAAGTAGATGATAAGAAATATGTTAGAATTATTGATTATAAATCTTCAGTTAAAGATGTTGATTTGAACCAAATAGTTGCGGGAATACAAATACAGCTATTAACTTATTTAGATGAAGTTTCAGAACAAAAAGATTTGGAATCTAGCGGTGTGTTGTACTTTAATTTGATTGACACAATTGTTAAAGCTGATAAAAATATGAGTGATGAAGATATAAAAAAAGAGCTTAATAAAAAATTTAGAATGAAAGGTTTAGTTATATCTGATTTAGATATTATAAAAATGATGGATTCACGTATTAGTCCTTCAAATTATTCTGAGTCAGTTCCTGTTTATTTAGATAAAGATGGAAATATTAGTAAATCAAAATCAAGAGTTTTAGAAAAAGAACAGTTTGAAAAATTGCAAAAGTATACTAAACATATTATTAAAGAAATTTCTAAAGAAATTTTTAGTGGAAAAATTGATATTAAGCCATTTTATATGAATAAGAAAACTCCCTGTGAATATTGCGAATATAAGTCTATTTGTAATTTTGATCCAAAGTTTAAGGATAACAATTATAATTATATAAAAAATTATTCTAAGGATTATATTATGGATGAAATCTTGAAAAGATAGTAATATAAAGAAGAGGTAGAAAAAATGTTTTTAAATATACAAGAATTAGTACAAGAAATTGAATCTGGAAAATCAACAGAAGAAATTGTTGAAGAAAGATTAGCATATTTAAACTCAAAAGAATATCAAAAAAATATGCAGAGAAGTGAACAAGCAGATTTTATACAAGGTTTTATAAGTGATGATGAAAAGATTGGATTTGGTTTGGTTGATACTACTTGCTATTGGATGGATGAGAAGCAGATTTTTAAAGATGTGATAGATTCACTAATAAGAAAAAATATATCTGAAGTTAAAAAATATAATGCATTAAATGTAAAGGCTTTGATGAATGGAATACAATATTATTTTTTAAGGGCACAACCAGATAAAAATGGATTAGAAGTATATAAACAGTTAAGTCTAGAGGGGAAAACTAGAAGTGATATAAGAGAAGAGTTTGGAGAACGATTTAAAAATTATTTACTTTCAAGAAAAGGTGATATAGAAAAAGAAGAACTGTTGGTTGAAATAAATGATAGAGAAAATGAGGGAAATATAATACCAATACCTATAAGTGCTATTAAAGGTTTAGGTATTGGGGAATGTACAGAAATGGCATTGATGTCTCAGAACTTGTTATCTTTTTTAGGATATAATACTTTTATGATAGAAGGTAAAACGATTAATAGTCTTGGAAATCAAGAAAGTCATCATTTCAATTTTATTGAAAAGGGTGGAAATTATACTGTATTTGATGCTGCTACAGAGTTTTTTGCAGCGGCTCCTGAAATAAAAACACCTGAAGATCTTTTAATTTTTGATGAGATGGACTTAGAAAATAAGCAACAAAGTAGAGTATATTTCTCAAGTAGAAAAGCTAAAATATATAGTAACCCAGAAGCTAAAATAGCATTATTAGCTAAAAGAGGAAATAATTTTAGAAATTCTGTTATGAGTGATTTGCATGGAATAAAACTTTCTAAAAAGATTACTGAAAAAACAGATGAAAGAGATTAGAAGAATGAATAAAGAAAATTATAAAAAAGCATTAAAACAAGTATATATGATATTAAAATCTCTAGGAAAAGATATAATAGATAAAATTCCTATAGATATGTTAAATTTTATAGAAGAAAATATGGATAAAGATTATTTCTTTGTTTTAGATGAAAATATTGAGTTAGAAGAACAAGAGCTTATGGATGAGACTCTTGGAATAATTTCACTTATATGGAGAGATTATTTGTGTTCAGATGAAGAAAGAAAAAAGTTGCAAGCTGAGGATAGTGAAAGACAAAAACAATTTGAAAATGAGCAGAGAAAGAAGTATAATCCAGATAATATATTTAAAAGAATGGACGAAAATGTTTAAGTTTTCGTCCATTTTTTATTCTCCCCAGATAAAATCTTTTAATGTAGTTATAATTTCTTGAAGTTTTGATATTTTTTTAGTTGTAGTAACTACTGGAAGGTAGCTACTATATTCTTTTGGTATATCAATTACTTTTCCATATTTGATGATTTGATTCTTTTTAAAAGCAATGTCTTGTGCCATTTTGTCGCAAAATTTTATATAGAAATCATAATTATCAGATATTATTAATAGGTCTTGAAACTCTCTTAAATCATTTTCAAAATCTCTAATATCATCAAAAGTTTCTACTTTCATAAATTTTCTTTTAAAACAATTTTCTATTATTTTGTTCTGAATTTTTAAGCATAAATTAGTAATGATTTTTTTCTTTGATTCTATTTGCATTTGTAAGATTTTTGACTTATCAAATGAGATTGATTGAAGTCTTTGAGATAGTTCTATTAAATCAGTTTCAATATTTAATAATTTATCAAATAAATTTTCTATTTCGTAAAAAGTGTTTTCGTTGGAACTGTTTATAAAAGCTCTTTTAAACATTGGTGAACCATATAGTGTACTAAAATATAATGGCTCATCTCCTGTGAAAAACATCATTTGAGATAATAGAGCGCATTCCAAAGGATAATATTCAGGACTTTCTGATACAAATGACATGCCATAATATGTAACAGTGTCAAAAGTGCTAGTTCTAGAAGTTCTTGATGCTAATAATTGAACTGCAGCTTCATTAATTGCTAATCCAGTTTCTTGGGTTAAATCATACAAACCTAATTTTGTAAGTTTTCCTTTTTGATCTTTATATTCTTGAAGATAGTGTATGCATTCATGTATTGCAGTAATATCCATATTAGATAAATCAAGGTTTTCGTTAAAATAGATTGAGTTATTTCCATATACATATTTTGCGCTACTTCCGTCTGGCATAGTAGCTATGTACATGTCTAATCTTGATATTTGGATAAATAGTGCACTTTGTGATAAGTGTAATTCGGGAAATGATTTGCATAATTTGTCGGCTATATATGATGCAATTTTATTTATTTGTAAAGTATTTAATTTTCGAATGTTTTCTAATCCTTCTTTTCTTAATAATAAATTAATACCCATTATATCCCCTTTAAATCGTTCGTGTAATAAAATTATACTAAGTTTTAAAATTAAAAGATATAACATTATTGTTAAAGAAAAATTACAAAAATGTTACAGAAATTGGACGAGTTTTAAAAGTGTTGAATACCTAAGAATTAAGCAAATTTTGTCGAATTTTGTTAATAAAAAGATATAATAAAAAAATATTTGAACATTTTGTTTTAAAAAGCATGAAATCCGTAGAAAATAATATATATTAATATATGTAATATATATATTAATATACTTGAAATTTAAGAATAAAGTATTAAAATTGAGGTGTATGATTAAAAAAATATTGTTTATAAAATACATTATTTGGAATAAAAAGCTAAAAAAGGTTGACGTAACAACAAAAAGCGGTTATAATGTATAAAATAAAGGAGATTTAAAGAATGAAAAACAAGAAGTTTGTAATTACATTATTAGTATTTATATTTATGATATTGTCAGTATGCAAAGTATATGCAGCAAATTCATTTTCAGCTAATTTAGTTCTTGACTCAACAAGGGTAACAAAAGGATCTGAATTTAAAGTTACTCTTAAGTTAGTAAGAGTTTCTGTTGAAGGTGGATTAAGTGAATTAACAGGTGTTTTGGAATATGATGATAATGTTTTATCAATTTCAAAAGATGATGTTAAAGAGTTAAATGATTGGTCTGTAAATTTTGATGAAAATACAGGAAAGATTTCATTAGAAAAGCAAGATCCAATAGAAGATGATGAAGAAGCAGTAACATTCACATTTAAAGTTGCAGAAAATGTTTCAACATCAAATACAATGATCAAATTAAGAGATATTGAAGGTGGAAACTCATCATTAGAGAAAAAAGTACAAATTTCATCAGCTATTCAAACAGTAAATATTTCTAGTGGTACAGGAAGTAGTCCTTCAGCAACAGTAACATCAAGTTCAACACCAAGTACTACAAATACACCAAGCTCAACACCAAGTGCTACACAGCCTTCATCAACTCCATCAACAACACCAACTAGTACAACTAATAATGGAACAATGCCTGATACTGGAGCAGAGCAATCATATGTTTTACCTTTACTAGCAGCAATCGCTGTTTTAGGTATCATTGCATTTTTAAATTACAAAAAACTTGATAATAAATAATGATATATATTTAAAGCAACTCAAAGTTATGAGTTGCTTTTTTTGTTGGAATAAATGCGTAGGAATTAATTTTGTTCTTGAAATACATATATAAAATAGATATAATGTGTATCAAGAAAGAAAAATAAAGGATTTTGATGATGGCTAAAAAATTATTGATTACAGAAAAGCCAAGTGTAGCGATGGAATTTGCTAAGGCACTTAAAATAAATACAACTAGAAAAAATGGTTATCTAGAATCAGAGGAATGGATTATTACGTGGTGTGTTGGTCATTTGGTTACAATGTCATATCCAGAAAAATATGATGAAAATTTAAAGAAATGGAGATTGGATACATTACCTTTTATTCCTAAAGAGTGGAAATATGAGATTATTCCTCAAGTAGAAAAGCAATTTAATATTATTAAAGACCTTATGCATAGAGATGATATTACAGAAATTTATAATGCAGGTGACTCTGGACGTGAAGGAGAATATATACAAAGATTAGTTTTTATGATGGCAAAGCCGAATCCAAATGCTGAAATGAAGAGAGTATGGATTGACTCTCAAACAGAGGAAGAAATTTTAAAAGGTATTAAAGAAGCAAAAGAGCTTTCCTATTATGATAGTTTATCTGATTCTGCTTATTTGAGAGCAAAAGAAGATTATTTAATAGGTATTAATTTTTCTAGATTACTTTCGATTATTTTTGGTAGGCGTGTTGCTAGTAAAATAAATGAAGAACATGTATCTATTTCTGTAGGACGAGTTATGACTTGTGTTTTAGGAATGATTGTTTCTAGAGAAAGAGAAATTAGAAATTTTAAGAAAACAAAGTATTATAAAATATCTGGTGAATTTGGAGAAGGTGAGTTTTTTAGAGCTGAATGGAAATCAACAGAGGGGTCTAGTATGTTTGAATCTCCACTTTTATATAACGAAACCGGCTTTAAAAAAGAGGATGAAGCCAAAAAGTTTATAGATTCAATAAAAGATAAAGACGCTATTGTTGAGAGTATAAAAAAGACTAAACAAAAAGAAAATCCACCATTACTTTTTAATTTAGCTGAAGTTCAAAATGAGTGTACTAAAAAATTTAAAATAAAGCCTGACGAAACATTAGAGATTATTCAAGAATTGTATGAAAAGAAGTTAGTTACATATCCTAGAACTGATGCAAGGGTTTTATCTACAGCTATTGCAAAAGTAATTACTAAAAATTTAAATGGATTATCTAAAGGTTGTAAAAATGAAGAGGTTCAAGATATTTTAAAGAAAATGTCTGAAGAAAAATATTCTACAAATTTAGTTAAAAC
>Ga0073906_1002695_pt1 | contig 22466 bp, 19 predicted proteins | sample Inofromicrocosms_FD_65485 | JGI IMG/M metagenome (GOLD analysis project Ga0073906, IMG submission 65485) | Mouse cecum microbial communities from Vienna, Austria - Inoculum for glucosamine and mucus D2O microcosms | ecosystem: Host-associated > Mammals > Digestive system > Large intestine >...
GACTTATAATAGGTCCACTCGCCGATACCAAGGGACGACAATCGTTTTTTTATGGGCACATTATGCCGCCGGCAATAGTCGATGATCCCAAGTACTTCTTCTTTTGTTAGCATAACCTTTTTTGACAGCAAAATTATATCTCAATTCAACGCCTGGCAATACGTACTTCTCCGATGGCTTACCCTATATCGGGATACAGGATTACCTGACGGCCTCTGAGAACACAGAGTGCGTCGGAATTAAAGCATCCGTTTTTACCGCCGGATGCGAGCCACACATATTCGGGCAGATAGTAAGCAGCCACAAGTGCCGTCTTTTCGCTTTCGACAATGGCAACCGGCTTGCCCCTGTTCATCGGCAAGAGATGTTCACCGAAAAAGCACTGACGCAGATTGAACGCGGGCAACTTCAACAGCGAATGAACCCATGTGACATGGTTGAACGGGTGCTTTACACGTTTGCCGTTGTCGGCATCGTAGAGCATGACTTTCCCTGTGCGTACACAGCCGTTGATGTCGGTCTGCCAGAATACACATGAACCCAGCCAGTGCTTTGATGTGCCGACGCGATAGTCTCTCATCAGTCGTAGGGCTTCCTCGACTCCGAACTTGGAGCGGAGGAACAAATTGAGGTTGTTCTTCTCATATCCGTGCAGAGTCTGTGCAACAGTCTCTGCCCCGATGAACGATGTCGGCTTTTGCTGCTCGGTTGGTTTGGCTCGCCATGCTGACGGAGCTGTGAAATCGGAGTGTAATGGCTTCGCTCCCGGATTGCGTTCAAAATATTCCTTCGGAGTCATGTGGTAGCCACAGCTCTGCTCATGGTCACATCTTCCGACATCATCAGGAAACGAAATTTGTTTCTCGATGTCGATATATCGGCTAAAACAGCGTCTCTTATGACAGGCAGGGCAAGTGTGTCGTGTCGCAATTCCCTTATAGGGCTGGAGAATGAATCGGTGTGCGTTCATAGATTCTCAAAGATTTTGCTTGCATTTTCTGCGCAACCCGCATTTTGTCGGCTCAAAATGCGGAAAATGCAGAAAGCGCAGGTGTCAGAGTTTGGAATAGTGTCCATGTTTCTCACGCTGGAAATATGTGCCTAACGAAACAGACCGTTTGAGAAAGTCCTGAAACGTGCGTCCCGGCATACCGTTCTCCCTCGCCACGGCTATCCCTTCTTCGGTCGTGAAACAGTCGGGAAGCGCAGCGATGATGGCTCTCTGCTGCTCGGTCAGCGACATTTCGCTGATGATGCCATGCACTTTTCTGGCGGTCGCCTTGAAATAATCCACAAGCGATATGGCGTTCTCGACGGAAAGGATGTCTATGTTCGTTCTGTCGGCTTCTCCGCAGGCCCACCGAGCCATCTGCAATATCAGGCAGAAACGTATGGCATGGAAATCGAACTTGTTGAAAACGCCTTTAAGAGCGTCACATTCCTCCCGGTTACATTCCTCGGTGTTCTGACGCTGCCATTCGTAGAGCCTTGCTTTCGCGTCCGGCGCAAAGGGTAGGATATTGGCTATGACATTGCCGTCGGAATCTGTTTCGTATGGAATAGCGACGAGCCTTTCTATTATCTCCGCCCATGCCGCTTCTATGTCGAAAGTCGGCTCCTTGTCGCTCCAAGGCTGTTTGTCCTGATTATTGGGCATGACGAACAGCAGACGGTCGATAAAACCGTTTGATGAGCGGCTGCCCTGTGCCAATTCGTTGAGTATGCCGTTCTGGATAGTTCCTACCACCGAGATAAAGGGGCGGCTGATATAGACCGAGTTCTTTACCCCCTTGCGGTCGGAAAACGACGGATTGGCATTGAACAGCTTTAGCCAGTATTCTTCATCGGAGCCTTTGTTGTATCGGTTGAAGTTCTTGAACCAGCCCGCAAGTTCGTCATTCCACATGGCTATCCCTCTCAGATTCTGTGAGTGGATTAGCAGCATGGCTTCGGGAGTGGCATCGGAAATCAGGAACCGTTTGCATACCGGTGCAACGGGATGAGGCTCGCTGCGTTCCTTAATGGGCAGTTCGCGCTGACGCTCGTATTCCTCGCACGCCTTGATGTAGGCACGGGTCGCGGCTCCGTCCAATTCCGTGAACGGTCGTATGGCGAAATTCAGCGGATGCGACTTGCACGCTCCGGGTCTGCCGACAAGAGCCATGAACAGAATCGCGCTCTCGTCCCATTTCCCTTTGAGCCGGGCGAAATGGGTGTTGCCGATACCGAGACCGACAGCCACAAGCATAGCCCCTGCAAGATAATCCACCGGATATCCGTAACAGTCGTTAGCCTCCCTGACGATTCTCTGAATCTTCATCGGCAATGCGCCAAGCGGAAAATCCCCGCCCCGGACTTTTACACTCATATCGACAGCTTTGCCGAGTACGAGCATCGGGTCAATGCCTTTATTTTCCTGTCTTGTTTCCATGCAGCTCCAGTGTTTTTTGTACATCCTCTTGACGGTAGAAAACTTTGCGCCCTACCTTTACCGCCTCAAGGTATCCGCTTTTGCGCCAGTTGTAGAGAGTGACCTCGCACACACCGAGTTTTTCCATAACCTCTTTGCGTGAGAGTAGAGTGGTCTGAGCCGCTGTCACCATCATAGGCAACAACTGCTCCTTCGTCAGCTCGATTACGTTCTTTGCGAAATCAAGCAAATCTTGTGGAGTTACTGTCAGTGAGACATTGGCTCCGGTTTGTAAAATGCTCAGAATATCTGCCATTCAGAATCTCCTATTTGTCGCCATTGTTATACCCGGCTGCGAGAGGCAACTTTACCCGTAACCGTCGGCTGTTCCACTTGAAACAGCGATGCAAAGAAAGCACAAAATTCGTGCCGTTGCAAATGTATAACGCTGATTGATAGGACGTTAAATTCGTTTAAGTTCGCTAACGAAGAAAACGAAGAAATACGAATTTATTTGAGCGTGCCTCACGACTGACAACCTGACAAAATAGGTACTGCCATAGGGCAAAAAATGCCAAAAGCCACCTGACAGCATTTGTCAGATGGCTTTTGGCAGATGATGAAAAACGGGTATCTTTATACCGCAGCGTATGCCGGGAGATCGAGGAAATCTCTGATATCAGCCAACTCTGCTTTATTCTCCGGGAAGTCTATAACGAGCTTGTTCTGGACTCTCGACATAAAAGTTTTATGAGCGTCCTGCACCCCGCGTACATGGATTTTCTTATAGCCGGCCTTCTCTCCGAAGGCTTCATCAAGAGCCGAATGAAATTCTACGATAGTGCAGCTATGGAGGACATGGGCCTTGTCAAGCGCGATATAAAGCATCGCAATGTCCTTGGCTCTTTTCTTTACGGTGACGCGTTCTTCAATCAAGTCGAGCAAATAATCATCCGTCAGAAGTTCTTTAAGCGGTTTACGTTCCGCCACTCTTGCCTTAGGCTTTTTCTTTTCGGCGGCCCCGACAATTTCAGAATCATCTACGGTGGTAGGTGATTTGAATTTGCTGACGGTTTTCAGAGTTACAGTGGGTACTACGCCCAGATCATCCTGTTCTTCACAGAATCGGCGCCAATCATCTTCAGTGCGTGCATCTATGGATAAACTGGTTTTTATAACGCTCTTGATGACAAGTTTGGAGGCCATACGACGCAGGAAACTCAATTTGCCGCTCCTGATAAGCTCCTCTCCAAGTTCAACCATACACTCGAAGCTGCGGCCGCGGAACAGCCAAGCGAGCATCGGAGGAATCATGGAATCAGGCAAAGGGTTCTTGAATCCGGCAAGTAATATGTTGCCGACCTTTGCCTCATGGAGCATTTCTTCAAGATTCTTGAAATCTGTTGCCCGGTCATCTTTCATGCGGAGTATGACCGCTTTCTTAAAACCGGGGGCAAGTTTGCTTGCGAAATCGAACACGCGCTCAAAGCCGACACCGTTGGCTGAGTGCATCATCTCTGTGAAATCGCAATATTCTTCATAATTATTGGAAATCCACTCATCGAGCAGTTCCTTGTGTTTAAGTGGTGGGGTAGTGTCGGCACTCATTGGCTATAATTGATTTAACGGGAGTCAACATTAACTCACAATCCTTAAAACATTCAATGACGTTCACTTGTTCGCGAGATTGAATGTTGCCGACATTCAGCACCGACAAACTACATTCAAAAACATAAAATTTTAATGTCGGTGAGGCGTTAGATTCAGTTTGGTGGACAATTTGTGGACAAAATGCCTATAACGAAAAAACTCAACCACTTGATTTATAAGTGATTGAGTTTTGATTAAGTGACCCCGGAGAGGCTCGAACTCTCGACCCACTGATTAAGAGTCAGTTGCTCTACCAACTGAGCTACGGAGTCTTGCTTTTTGAGTTTATTCTGTCACGCTTGACAGTCGTTTTTCTCAATTGCGGTGCAAAGTTAAGCATGTTTTTATTCACATCCAAATATTTTTTGATGTTTTTTTGACTAAAATTTCAAAGACGGCTCTCAAGCAATCGTTAATACACATGTATACAGCGAGATAAGTCCAGCGCAAAAAAACAATCAAAATCAGGTGAAATAAAAGCTCTGCATGTCGAATTCCTAAAATCATTATTTAAAAGACTGAAAAAGGGTAGGGGAATAGACAATGTTATCAGGCAAGCTTGTTTTGTGATGTCCATGAACTTGGAGAAGAAGCAAAATATTGTCCGAAGAAGTGAATCTTTCGGTTTTTTCCGAAAAAAATCATACCTTTGTATGATAATTCCGCTCAAAAGCAGCCCGAGTGTTGCCAAGAGTCTAATATTAATAAATCAATAGACTAATTCACATCAACTTATAGCATGTTGGAAGAAGATAGAATATTTAAGATTGACATCGAAAAGGAAATGAAGTCGGCCTATATCGACTACTCTATGTCGGTGATAGTGTCCCGAGCGTTGCCCGATGTGCGCGACGGTATGAAACCCGTTCACCGTCGTGTGCTTTTCGGTATGAACGAAATGGGTAACAACAGCAATAAGCCTCACAAGAAATCAGCCAACTGCGTGGGTGAAGTCATGGGTAAATATCATCCCCATGGTGACTCTTCGATCTATGGAACGGTTGTACGCATGGCTCAGGACTGGGCTTTACGGTACACCTTGGTTGACGGACAGGGCAACTTCGGCTCTATCGACGGCGACTCTCCCGCAGCCATGCGTTACACTGAGGTACGTCTGGCCAAGATGGGAGAGGAAATGCTCCGCGATATTGATTCCGATACAGTCGACTTTCAGCCGAACTACGACAATTCGCGTCGGGAGCCGATCGTTCTTCCCACCCGTTTTCCGAACCTGCTTGTGAATGGAGCGTCCGGTATCGCCGTAGGTATGGCTACAAATATGCCGCCTCACAACCTTACCGAATCCATCAATGCTTCGATTGCCGTTCTTGAAAATCCCGAAATAACAATTCAGGAGCTGATGCAGCACATCAAGGCTCCTGACTTTCCTACAGGTGGTACAATTTACGGATATTCCGGCGTACGCGAAGCATACGAAACCGGCCGCGGCCGTATAGTCATCCGTGCGAAAGCCGACGTCGAAACAGAAGCCAACCACGAATCCATAATCGTACATGAGATACCATACGGTGTCAACAAAGCCGAACTGATCAAGTATATAGCTGATCTGGTAAGCGACAAACGCCTCGACGGCATTGCCGACATCAATGACGAGAGCGATTATAAAGGCATGCGCATCGTCATAAAGCTACGTTCCGACGCCAATGCCAACGTGGTGCTTAACAAGTTGTACAAGATGACACCGATGCAGTCATCTTTCAGCGTAAATAACGTAGCTCTTGTTAACGGACGTCCCCATACGCTCAATCTGAAAGAGATACTTGAAGCGTTTATCGCACACCGCCACGAAGTTGTGACCCGTCGCACCCAGTTCGAACTCGGCAAAGCACGCGAACGCGCCCATATCCTTGAAGGATTGATGATTGCCGTGCAGAATATAGAGGAAGTAATACGCATCATCCGCGCATCCGACACCCCTGACGAGGCGAAAGCTACCCTTGGCGAACGTTTCGCGCTTGACGAAGTACAGACACAGGCAATCGTCGACATGCGTCTGCGCAGCCTCACCCACCTTCTTATTGACGACCTCCGCAACGATCTCGACGAAATCCACCGCCGCATAGCTGAACTCGAACTGATACTTACCGACGATACAGTCTGCCGCGAACTTATAAAGAGCGAACTTGTCGAAGTCCGCGACAAATTCGGTGACGGCCGACGCACAGACATCGACTATACCGCCGGTGAATTTAATGCCGAGGACTTCTATGCCGACGACGACATGATAATAACCATCTCCCACCTCGGTTATATCAAACGCACACCATTGGCCGAATTCCGTGCACAGAACCGCGGCGGAGTAGGGGCCAAAGGCAGCGACACCCGCGACACCGATTTCATAGAGCATATCTACACGGCATCCATGCACAGCACAATGCTATTCTTCACCGACCGCGGACTGGTGTACAAGATGCGCGTTTACGAACTCCCCGAAGGAGCCAAAAACGCCAAAGGCCGCGCGTTGCAGAATCTGCTGAACATCGAACCCGGCGACCAGATCAACGCATTCATCCGTGTCAAAGGTCTTGATGATCCGGAATTCACCGGTTCTCATTATCTCGTTTTCGCCACCCGCAACGGCATAATCAAAAAAACATCGCTGACAGAATATGCCCGTGTGATGGCAAAAGGCAAAAAAGCAATAATCATACGCGAAGGCGACCGCCTGATAGGTGTCGAACTTACCGACGGCAACTCCGAAATACTCATGGCGAACCGCAACGGCCGCGCTATCCGTTTCCACGAATCGAAGCTTCGCCAGATGGGACGAGTTTCGACCGGTGTACGCGGAATGCGTCTTGACGACGACGGTCATGATGAAGTAGTCGGACTCGTTACGATGAACGAAAACTCAGGCAACAATGTTATGGTTATATCTCAGGAAGGATTCGGCAAGCGCTCGCTTCTGGACGACTACCGTATAACCAACCGCGGAGGCAAAGGAGTCAAGACAATGAATATCACCGACAAGACCGGCGAACTTGTTGCATTCAAGAGCGTTAACGACGACAACGACCTTGTCATCATTAATAAATCCGGAATAACCCTGCGCATACATGTGTCCGACATACGCGTGATGGGACGCGCCACTCAGGGTGTTCGCCTGATAAATCTTGACAAGCGGAACGACGTGATAGCCTCCGTATGCTGCGTCGACGCAGATCCCGAAGAAGACGTTGTCGAAGTCCTCGACGCCGAAGAACTTCCCGGGCTTGCCGATGCCGACATCGAAATCGATGAAAACGATGTCGAACCCGATAACGCCACGGAAGACGAAACAGACGCCGATGATAACGAATAATCAACATAATCAATAAACATAATAAACATGAAAAAGCTTTATTTCTTAGCATTTGGCCTTCTTGCAGCCTTGTGTGCCGACGCTCAGATGAACGTCGTAAAAGAAGCCGAACGAGCCATGAAATCCGGTAAACCCTACCAGGAAGTCCTCGACATCGTGAAGCCCGCCATGAGCAATCAGGAAACGCAAAACTACGCTCTCACTTGGTTTGTGCCCGGTAAAGCCGCTTACAAACAGTACGACGAACTTCTCGCTCTCAAGCAGTTCAACAAACTGCCCGACGGAGGTGCCGAACTGATGCCGAAACTACTTATTGCCGGCTACGAAAACTTTATGAAAGCATACCCCCTCGATTCCCTGCCTGATGCAAAAGGTAAGATCAAACCTAAATACAGCAAGGAAATGAACAACCTTATCGGCGGTCACTATTCCGACTACGTAAATGCCGGTGTGGAATTCTTCAACACCAAAAATTACAAAGACGCTTATAAGGCATGGGATATTTTCGGTAATCTTTCCGAAAATCCTGTTTTCCGCAAAGCCATACCCAACATTCAGGCCGACTCTATAGTAGGAGAAATCCGCTATAATCAGGCTCTTGCCGCATGGCAGGATGAAAACCTCGAAGGCGCTCTCAACGCTTTTATGAAGGCTAAAGCACTCGGCTATAACAAAAAAGCGCTCTACGACTATGCCATCGCCGTAGCCACTCAGGCTAAGAAAGACGACGTAGTGTTCGAACTTGCAAAAGAAGCCCGTTCGCTGTATGGCAAGGAAGAACCTCAGTATCTTGCATATATCATCAACCACTTCCTGCAGACCAAAGACTTCGATCAGGCATTCGGAATAATCAACGAAGCTATAGCCGACGAACCGAACAACTCGCAGTACTATGTAATCCAGGGTATTCTCTATGAGAATTCCGAAGGCCCGGACGCCCGCGCCAACGCAAAGGCATCATATAAGAAAGGCCTTGATCTGGACAGCAACAACGCTGCAGCCCTCTACAACTATGGCCGTCAGCTCTGCGAAGATGCCTATGCCCTCAACGACAAAGCTCCCGCAGGTAACGAATACGAACAGTACTACAATGAAAAAATCCGTCCCCTCTTCCTTGAGGCAGCTGGATACCTCGAAGATGCTTACGCCGCCGATCCCAACAACCGCGACGCTCTGAAATATCTCGAAAATGTATACTACAACCTGCACGACGAGAAAAAGCTCGAATACACCACACAGCGTCTTAACCAATAATCACCAACTGATTATACTATAAACCACAATAAGGCCCGCTTCTGCAATCGGAAGCGGGCCTTATTCAATTTATATCCCTTTTAAAGCCTCATGTTTGCACATTATGGCGACATTCATTAATTTTGCCAAACTCCGGATCTAAGCCTCGCCGGCTCCGGACTGAAACAGAACAAATAAGACAAAATATAGAAAATGACTAAAACTGACGCCCAATTCTCGAAAGCGATGGCCGTATGTCGCGAAATGTTTGTTGCTAAACTTGCCGATTACGGTCCTTCCTGGCGAATAATGCGTTCGCAGTCGCTCACCGACCAGATTTTCATAAAAGCAAAACGTATACGTTCACTACAGACAAAAGATCATGCAGCCGTCAATGAAGGCATACTTCCGGAATTCATCGGAATCGTCAACTACGGCATAATCGGAATAATCCAGCTTGAACTTGGCTGCAGCGATGACAAGGACATAAGCAACGATCGTGCCATAGAACTTTATGACAACATAGCCGCACGTGCCGTAAAACTGATGACGGCGAAAAATCACGACTACGACGAAGCCTGGCGTTCGATGCGCGTTTCATCCTACGACGACTTCATACTCGTCAAAATACAGCGTATCAAGGAAATCGAGGATAACAACGGTCATACGGAAGTATCGGAAGGCATCGACGCCAACTACCTCGACATAATCAACTATGCCGTATTCGGAATCATAAAACTCAGCATCGACAAAGATGAAGCCTGAAGGCAGACTCCGCCTGCGTAGAATATCCGTGCTGTCGAGCCGCATCATAGCAGGCTCGGCTTTTGCGATAGCCGCCTGGGCCAAAGCAGTCGATCCTTGGGGAAGTGTATACAAGCTGAACGAATATTTTACGGTGTGGAATCTGGACGTACCACACGAAATCACGGTCACGCTTGCCGGAACACTCTCGTGCGTCGAATTCCTTATCGGCGTCCTTCTTCTCTCCGGTTCGTTGCGACGCACTGCCGCCATACTGCTGACCGCCATGATGGCCTTTATGCTCCCGCTCACCGCATGGATCTATATTGCCGATCCTGTTGCCGACTGCGGGTGCTTCGGCGACTTCCTCCCCATATCCAATGGCCTGACATTCCTAAAAAACATCATCCTTTCGCTGATTGCAGCTTATCTGCTACTATACAACCGGAGTGTACGCGGACTCTTTGCCATGCCTGTACAGTGGATGGTAGTCGCCGTCAGTCTGGCATTCCCGATCTACCTTAACATAACAGGCTATAACATACAGCCGCTTGTCGACTTCCGGCCATATCCGACAGGAAGCAGGATAATCGACAGCGAAAGCGACGACGCCGACGACTCCATCTTATATATATACGAACGGGATGGCAAGCGAAGCGCATTTCCGCTCGACGCACTTCCTGACAGCACCTGGACTTTTATCGACGTATCCGGCAACGCCGCCAAATCCGAATCCATCGAAGTGCTCGACGAATTCGGCGACAACATTTTGCCCGACATAATCGAAGAACATCGCCCGCAACTGCTGCTCGTCATTTCCGACCCTGAACTTCATTTTCTCAGACGCTCGCACTATGCCAATCGTCTGTACGAATATCTTTCGCGCTACGGAGTGGCGATGACAGGCCTTATCGGAGCCGACGGAGAAACTTTCGAAAAATGGAAAAGCCTGACACGTCCGCATTTCGACGTATATCCGGCCGAAGACACCGCCCTCAAACAACTCACCCGGGGTGAAGCCGCCGTAGTCTACCTCCGCGAAGGACGCATCGTCTGGAAACGAACTTTGCAATCCCTCGACGCCCGGCTGCCCTATGGCGACAGCGACGCCTCATGCGCTCTCGACAGCATAACAGCTGTCGACAACGGCTTTTACCACTGGATATCGGCCGGTATCTACGTCCTGTCGCTCGCAACGATATACCTGCTGAGCCTCTCTCCTAAAATCTTAAACTTATTTAAGCCTGAGAAATCGCAAAAAAAATCGTAACTTTGCACATATTTTAGCAACCATAACAAACAACAGAATACATTACTACAATGAGAAAAAACATCGTTGCAGGCAACTGGAAAATGAACACCACCCTCCAGGAGGGCGTGAAACTTGCCGAAGAAGTTAATGAAGCACTCAAGAACACATCAGCAAAGTGCGACGTAGTCATCTGCACACCTTTCACCCATCTGGCCTCTGTAGCCTCCGTAATCGACACCAACATCCTCGGACTCGGAGCTGAAAACTGCGCTGACCACGTATCCGGAGCATATACAGGTGAAGTTTCAGCCGCCATGGTGGCATCCACAGGTGCCCGCTATGTAATCCTCGGCCACTCCGAACGTCGTCAGTACTACGGCGAAACAGCCGAAACACTGCGCGAAAAAGTGGCTCTGGCTCTCGCAAACGGCCTTACTCCCATCTTCTGCATAGGCGAAGTACTCGCCGAACGCGAAAACGGCACATACAACGAAGTCGTAAAGGCACAGATCGTCGACGGTCTTTTCCAACTTTCAGCTGAAGACTTCAGCAAAATAATCCTCGCCTACGAACCCGTATGGGCAATCGGCACAGGCAAGACAGCCACTGCCGACCAGGCTCAGGACATGCACGCTCACATCCGTAACGTGATCGCCGACAAATACGGAAAAGAGATCGCCGACAACACATCCATACTCTATGGCGGCAGCTGCAAGGCATCCAACGCCCCCGAACTCTTCGCAAAACCCGACGTCGACGGCGGCCTTATCGGCGGTGCTTCCCTTAAATGCGCCGACTTCATGGGCATTGTCAACGCCTTTTGATTAGGATTCATCTGACATAAGCGACGGCTGCGGAATCGATATTCTCGCCATTCCGCAGCCATCGTGTTTTTTCCAATATTCACAACAAGGAAGTCAATGAAAATCTCAAACATAGCATTAGCCATAATGCTGTCTTTGCTGCCGCATACTCTTACGGCTGCCGAATGCGACTCGACATTGATAGTAAATCAGATCAACGCGTCCGGCAACATCAAAGTGATACAGCCCGACGGGATGCAACAGCGCCTTGCCCGTCCGATTGCCGAACAGGGCGACAACGACAGCGGACAGACAGCTACGGCATCGGTAAAAACACCCTCGTCGACAAAAGCCGGCTATCGCATACAGGTTTTCGACGACAACAATCCACGCACGGCACATCGCGAAGCCTTGGCAAAAAAAGACCAGATGTCAGCCGCATTTCCGGCATATAGGACATACGTGGTTTTTAATTCCCCGTACTGGAGGGTTAAAGTCGGAGATTTTCGTTCGCGCACCGAGGCCGAAGCGGCAAAAAACGAAATTGTGCACGCATTTCCCTCTCTGGCTGCCTACGTCCGCATCGTGCGCGACCGCATAAACGTGTTTGATTGACTTGCTTTTTAATATAAGGAATGGAACAGTTAGACGATAAATCAAAAATTGAGAAAATCGCATCCAACATCAGGGAAATAATCGAGTTGCTTGGCGAGGATCCGGCGCGGGAAGGATTACTGAAAACCCCTGTCCGGGCAGCCAAAGCCCTTTGGTTCCTGACATCAGGCTACCGATGCGAACCAGCGTCAATAATGCGCGAGGCATTGTTCGACCACGAAGGTTCACGCATGGTGATTGTTAAAGACATCGAATTCTACTCCATGTGCGAACACCATATCCTGCCTTTCTTCGGCAAAGTATCTATCGGTTACGTTCCGTCCGGAAAAATAGTAGGACTCAGCAAAATGGCGCGCATAGTCAATGCCTTTGCACGCAGACTTCAGGTGCAGGAGCGCTTTACAGCCGAACTGTGCACCGAAATACGCCGTGCCACAGGCGCCGCCGGTGTCATTGTGGTATGCAATGCCCAGCATCTGTGCATGAAAATGCGCGGTGTGGAAAAACAGGAATCCTCGACATCGACCGTCGAATATAACGGATGTTTCGAGGACGAACCGAACATGCGCAAGGAATTCTTCGATTCCATGCGCTCTTTCTGAACGGACATACATTGATACATAAGCCGCTCCTGTCCGGAGTGGCTTTTATTTTTGCATCTTAGGGTAGGGACTCTGCCGCAGAAGCAGCCTAAGCCCTGAGGAAAAGGTAAAATAGCCCCACATCCAGTTTATCAGCACCACAGCCTTGTTGCGCATCCCGAGCAGACTGACAAGATGCACCCCCATCCAGACAATCCATGCAAAACGCCCTTTGATATGTAAGCGGCCTAAATCAACGACCGCACGGTTTCTGCCCACTGTAGCCATTGTTCCTTTATTGTTATACGAAAATGGAATGGAAAATTGCCCGGAATTCATATTGCGTGCCAATGTGTGGGCCTGCTGTATAGCCACCTGAGCCAACTGCGGATGCCCTTTAGGGTATTCTTCGGAAGTGTGAAGACACACATCGCCCAAAGCAAAAATATCATCCGCCCCCTCGATACGGTTGAAACGGTCGACAATCCAACGGCCGCCCGGTCCGGGCTTGACATCGGCACCTTTGATTTCGAAAGTCGAGCCGGTAATGCCTGCTGTCCATATCACACTGTCGGTAGCAATTTCCTCTCCGTCGGAAAAGCGCACGATTCCGTCATCATACGATTTCATCACCTTGCCGAGCTTCACGTCCACCATCAGCTGTCCGAGCGCTTCAAGCGCGTCAGCCGACGAAGCCTCGCTCATAGCTCCCAATAGGCGGCCGGAACCTTCGGCAAGAATCACTCTGACTTCATCGCGGTCGATCGACGGATATTCACGCGGCACAATAAAACGCTTCATTTCACCCAAAGCCCCCGCAATCTCAACGCCGGTAGGTCCGCCTCCGACAATGATAAAAGTCAGCAGGCTCCGCCGACGCTCCGCATCGCGGCATAGCGACGCACGTTCCAGACGGTCAAGGATCTCGTTGCGGCATCTTATGGCCTCAGAAGTACTTTTGATTGTCAGCACCTTGTCGCGCAATCCATCCATGCCGAAGAAATTATTGGTCGTACCCGTCGCTATCACAAGGACATCGTAAGGAAGCTCTTCCAGATCAGTCACCACGACCTTGCGGCGACTGTCCACACACAGCACCTCTCCCATATTGTAGCGGCAGCCGCGTATTTTTCGCATCTCGCGTCGCAAAGGAAACGATATGCTCGAAGGTTCAAGCCCCGATGAAGCAACCTGATAGAACAGAGGAGGAAAACTATGATAATTATTCCTGTCAATGATAGTCACCTCCCACAGATTCTTGTCAAGATCTTTTGCAAGATTAAGACCGGCGAAACCGCCGCCGACAATAACCATGCGTCGTATGCTGTTTTTTGCCATTTTTTATTTTTTTATTCATAAAACACACTCTTTTCCATTGTGGTTCAATAAAACCGTCAGGCTTGGCGGCTCCCTGTTTTTCGACAGAAATTTATTTTCCGGCAGCTGTTGTCTTTTTATTTGCAGGATCAGACACAATTGCTTATTTTCGCGATGCTTACCATAATTAAAATGAAACGTATCGACAAACAAACCGAAAGAAAACTCTACTGGCTGTTCATACCTATGGCACTTGTGGTGTTGTGGGAAATACTATATCTTTGGTTCGATGTAAATCTGCTTGAACGCTGCTTTGGCTTGGACGTAGATGTACTGACATGGTGCAAACCTGCACTCATCGGCTCTCTCCTTATCGTGTTCACAGGCTATGGAATAGCGGCAATACGACAGAGATGCTGGGGCGAACTGGCTGTCGCCTCAATCATACTCCTTATCATGCTGCTGAACATGAGCAATATTTTTGTCGACTTTTGAAAACCATCATATTCATCCACCTCAAACCACGAAGTATAATTAATTAAATATAATCGGACATGACGGAATTAACATCGATTCTTCAAGACTACCGCATCCTCGGACTCGTCATCGGGCTTGCAACTTTTCTGATAATAGGCCTGTTTCATCCCATTGTAATAAAATCCTACTACTACCTGGGCACTCGTTCCTGGTGGATATTCCTTATTGCAGGCATCATCATGTGCGCCCTTTCGGTACTCATTTCCGATATCGTGCTGTCAACACTCCTCGGCGTAGTGGCATTCTCATCCTTCTGGTCAATAAAAGAAATCTTCGAACAGCGCGAACGCGTGCGCAAAGGCTGGTTCCCGGCCAATCCTCGTCGCAAGGACCAGTAATTTCCCGATAAAACAGGCTTCCCGATGTCGATCTGCAATGGATCGACATCGGGAAGCCTGTTTTTTGTTAAATATCGACTAATCCAGCACTACCGCAATACGGCTTCCGTTACTCTCAAACCCGAAATTGCGCTTGCCTTCGCTGTCAGTCCATGCTTTCAGCTCATGACCGCGCTTATCGATAAGCGTATGCACACCATCTGCTATCGCAGGAGATTGCAGACTAAGTATTTCCGACTTGCAATTGATATCACCGTCGTCCGTACATACACGTATATAGCTCTTAGTCACCTCGACGCTGCCTGTCAGCTCAACATAGTCGGCGACATTGCCCGACTCGTCGAAATACAGTATTTTGGAAAAATTATAAAAACCGGGCGTAAGCATGAACACCGGTTTCGCCGGAGCTGTCTGTTGCGACGGCGTAGTGGAATTATTCTGCCGCTTGTTATCGCGTGCCGGCTGTTTGACTGCCGATGTACCCGAGCCGCGAGTGCTGCCGACCTTATAATTGCTTACCCCAAGGTCTTTAAGACAATTCATAGAAGTTTCGGCTACGCCATCTACCAAGGCGGCATGATCGCAGTCCAACTTGAAATAATATATAGCCCTTGCCTTATCGCCAAGCGAGCGGTACATAAGCCCCAAATCGAAATATGAATCCTCATAACCTTGTTCAAGAGCCTTTGTAAACCACCGTACAGCTTCATTATTATCGGTCGGAGTATTCTTATAACCATAGCCGTAGTATTCCCCTAAGCGGTACTGAGCGCGAGGATTGCCGCCCTCGGCCTCTCTCTTAAGCTGCGACAGGCTCTCCGAAGGGGTAGGGTACGACGAGAAATCCTTGACAGGACCGCAGTACGACAGCCATCCGTTGCTGTTGTACACACAGCCCTCGGCTGCACTCCTGCCGCCTCCCGATGCTCCCTGGCGGCTGCGCGTCCCCGGCTCATAATTGGTAACGCCAAGCTCCGAGAGGCAGTTTTTCGCTGTCGACTGCACCGTATTGTGCTCACTGTAATAATAATCTATATACAGTTCAAAGCACTCTATAGCACGCGCTTTCGTCGTCGGATCATGGCGGTACATAAGACCGAGGTCAAAAAGTGCCTCCTTGTAGCCTTGATCCAACGCCTTGTTGAACCATTTGATAGCCGTAGCCTTGTCGTACGAAGCGCCGTTACGCGTATAGGCATAGCTTTCGCCAAGCTTGTACTGAGCCTCTGCATCGCCGTTGTTTGCCCGGCGCTGTAAACTCGAAAGGCTCTCGGCCCATGCAGCGGAAGCCACGACAAAAGCAGCCATGAACGTCAGTATTATTCTTTTTCTCATCGTGATTTTTGATCTATTGATTCTGTTTTTCATATTACCCGCAAAATTAATGCTTTTTTTGTGAAAACATGGATTCAAAACCATCTTTATGATAGAGTGGAATCCTCAATATTTCTATTTAACATAATAGCCATTATCAAAATAATACATATATCTATTTAACACAAATTCGAACAGAAACATCAATCATACAATCGATAACCGAACGATCCGGCGCCGGCTACGACGACATTCGCTTGGAATGGGTTCGTACATATTCAGCGAAAAGAAAAATCGCTACCTCGATGCCACACTTATATATCACAATCGGACTACAGGAGGCTAACAGCCACGAAAAACATACGCATTTTCTATTTGCTAAAATTATCAGACATTATAAATCCTGAGTTAACGCCCTTATAATTAGTTAAAAGAACGTCAAAATCGGATAATTTAACTGCGTGAGATTGTTGTATCCATACAAATTCGGACGTTGACACACAAATATTCTAATCTCGCAAAATAACTATCTACACAAAGATAAATTTTCGGCCGGAAACATAGGAGAAGCCTTTCAATTTACAAATATGCATACCGAAGTTTACATCGGCACACAACTACCATCAGAAATTAATTTACACATTAAAATAGCGATCAAGGCAAATATACATGAAATCAATCCTGGATACATCAACGAATCCCAAAGAAGAGTTATTCTTAATCGCAAATTCACATAACAAAACACGTAATACCGGACCTACATAAATACTTAATTCATTTTAACAACACCAACACAAGGCTAATATCCAGAGTTTTACAATACAAATATAAAGCATCGCTTTCACAATATGCGCACGTATGACAGGCAACGCAAACACATGACAATTCAACATAACAGTATGCAGCATATAAGCGTGTTAAACTTAGTGCATTAAACCACAACTATAACATACCACACCCCTGCCCTACAACCCCGCAATACCCCACTTGCGTGGCGATTTAAAATCGTAAAGACGAATCGCAATTTACAAATAAGAATCATATGGCACTGTTTAATAACTTAAACTTGCAATTTACAATTATATTATTTACCTTTGCAAACACATAAAAACCGCAATTTTACAGTAGTAAATATGGATATTATCGAACGTTTGAAGGAATTTATGGCACACACCGGCATGTCGAACTCGCAATTCGCGGATTTTACCGGAATACCACGCCCTACGCTATCGCAATTGATACATGGACGCAATAAAACAATCAACGATCAGCTTCTCCGCAAACTCGATGACTCATTTCCCGAACTTGACATCCGCTGGCTGCTCTCTGGCAAGGGAGATATGCTGACGTCTTCAAATATTGAATTCTCAGAGCCTCAAAATGGCCTGTTTGGGACAAAACAAGCTTTGGAATATCCTGATACGCAGAAGGAAATCAAAAGTACAGACAGTCTGGAGGCATCCATTATTGAAGATGCAAATAGAAAAAAGCAGGAATCTTATTCCGTTTTCTCTGATTTAATCGAAGATTTTGGAAACAAGAACGAGCGTTCCGAAAAATATCAATCCGTGGAGGATGTGCACAACGAAGAAAAAACAAGTCCGGCGATTATGACAGATTCAGTCGCTTCAAGTGAACCGCCATTGCAAAAAGAGATCGAATCCATAATAGTATTCTACACCGACAAAAGCTTTTCTACTTTTTACCCGGGTCGATAAAAAAACTCAACACCTTAATTATAATAATAAACATTAATTACATCTCATATATTCTGCATTAATGCCACATAATCTAATTTCAACGCACATATAATCATTGAGGACCTGCGGACTGCGCTTTGATTTGTGATTTTTTTTCCTTATCTTTGCGCCTTGAAATTTCACAGGACATGGATAACTGCAGTCAAGAGATTAGATTACTATTCGAAACGAGCTGGGAGGTATGCAACAAAATCGGTGGGATCTACACCGTCCTTTCAAGCAAAGCAAAAACACTCGTCAACAGATTCAAAGACAATGTGATTTTTATAGGTCCCGATGTGTGGACTGATGAAAATCCGTCTATGTCGTTTATTGAAGACACAAAGCTGCTCCGCAAATGGGCAGAGAATACTTTATTGCCCGAAGGTGTCGACATCCGTGTCGGCCGTTGGGACATACCCGGCTCTCCTATTGCAATTCTGGTAAAATTCGACGGCATGTATGCCTCTAAAGACGAAGCATACGGACGCATGTGGAACGAATACCGCGTCGACTCCCTCCATGCCTACGGCGACTACGACGAAGGATGCGCCTTCGCTCGTGCCGCGGCATTGGTAATAGAAAGCATCGTAAAATACACGGGAACCGATCCGCGAAAAGTCGTGGCTCACTTTGATGAATGGACCACAGCCATGGGGCTGCTGACTTTACGTTCCGACATGCCGGAAATCGCAACCGTGTTCACAACCCATGCCACAAGCATAGGCCGAAGCATCTGCGGAAACGGAAAACCGCTCTACGACTACCTGAAAGCATACAACGGCGACCGTATGGCCGAAGAACTGAACATGCAGTCGAAACACTCACTCGAAAAAGCCGCCGCTTGGAATGCCGACTGTTTCACAACCGTCAGTGAAGTGACCGCACGCGAAGCCGAACAACTGCTCGGACGCCGTCCGCTTGTCACCCCCAACGGATTCGAGCCTGATTTTGTTCCTGCGAAAACACGCTATACGGCTGCCCGAAAGCAAGCCAGAGCAACTCTGCTCGACGTAGCCCACGCCCTGACAGGCGTTGACTATCCCGACGACACATTCATCGTCGCCACATCGGGCCGATGCGAATACCGCAACAAAGGACTCGACGTATTTCTCGACGCCATGAACAGCCTCGCCGCAAAATCCCCGGTCCGCAAGATTCTGGCCTATGTCATGGTTCCCGCATGGTGTGCAGGCCCGAGAGCCGATCTGCAGCACGCACTCTCCATTGGTTCCTTCGGTCGTCTTAGCGACCCTGTCATAACACATGGGCTTCACAACTACAGTGATGATCCTGTCAACCGACGGATTCACGAAATCGGATTCGTCAATGATGCCGACTCGCAGGTATCTGTGATATATGTGCCCTCATATCTCAACGGCACTGACGGCATATTCAACAAATCATACTACGGACTTCTTCCGGGACTCGACGCCACCGTATTCGCATCCTACTACGAACCTTGGGGCTATACCCCGCACGAAAGCGTGGCATTCGGAGTCCCGACTGTCACAACAGCCCTCGCCGGATTCGGCCAATGGGTCAAGGACAACTTTACCGATTCCTTCAAAGCATCGGGAGTCCGCGTCGAGGAACGCACCGACAGCAATTACACCGAAATCGTAGCCGCTATTGCCGACGACATTTTTGATCTGGCCGCAGTGAAACCGCGTGCCATGACAGCCATCCAGCAGGCCGCACGCGACACAGCCGCACGAGCCACATGGGCCGACTTCATACACGACTACGACCGGGCATACTGCGAAGCCCTCTCGGCACGCGACGCTCGCCTTGCCCGATAACAACGATATCATTAAAAGAAAAAACGCAAATACAATAATATTTAAAGTATGAAACTTCCTGTCAGCAACACTAATGCCCCCGTATGGCGCGACATTACCGTTAAAGCAGAACTCCCCAAGCAGCTTAAACCGCTCGACGAACTCGCCAAAAACCTCTGGTGGGTATGGAACAGCGAAGCAAAGACGCTCTTCCGCGAGCTTAATCCGGACCTTTGGCGCTCAACCGGCGAAAATCCGGTCATGCTCCTGCAGCGTCTGACCTCGGAACGCATCTCTGAAATAATATCCGACGACGTGATGATGGCTCGCATCAACCACGTTTATGCCGACTTCAAGGAATACATGAAGAAACCCATGCGCAAGGACGTACCCTCCGTGTCATATTTCTCCATGGAATACGGACTCTGCAACTGCCTCAAAATATATTCCGGCGGACTCGGTGTTCTTGCCGGCGACTATATCAAAGAAGCATCCGACAGTTGCGTCGACATGACAGCCGTCGGCTTCCTGTACCGCTACGGCTACTTCAACCAGAGCCTCAGCGTCGACGGCCAGCAGATCGCAAACTACGAACCGCAGAACTTCAACCAGCTGCCAATCGAACAGGTACTTGACAAGAACGGTCATCCCATGATCCTTGAAGTACCCTATCCCGGACGCATCATCTACAGCCACATCTGGCGCGTCAACGTCGGCAGAATGAAACTATACCTGCTCGACACCGACTTCGACATGAACAGCGAATTCGACCGTCCCATCACCCATCAGCTCTATGGAGGCGACTGGGAAAACCGCATCAAGCAGGAATACCTCCTCGGCATTGGCGGTGTCCTGATGCTGAAGAAGCTCGGCATCAACAGCCAGCTCTACCACTGCAACGAAGGACATGCCGCTCTGCTCAACCTCCAGCGACTGGTAGACTACGTACAGGAGAAAGGTCTTGACTTCAATGTCGCACTCGAACTCGTCCGCGCATCGTCGCTCTACACCGTCCACACTCCCGTGCCCGCAGGCCACGACTACTTCGACGAACATCTCTTCGGCAAATACATGGGCGAATATCCCGCCAAACTCGGTATCTCGTGGAACGACCTGATGAACATGGGCCGCGAAAACCCCAACACCAACGAACGCTTCTCAATGAGCGTATTCGCCCTCAACACATGCCAGGAAGCAAATGGCGTAAGCTGGCTCCACGGTGAAGTGTCCAAGAAAATGTTCGCCGGCATCTGGAAAGGATATTCTTGGGAAGAAAGCCACGTAAGCTACGTCACCAACGGCGTGCACATGCCCACCTGGGCCGCTTCCGAATGGAAAGAATTTTACATGCAGAAACTCGGTGCAAAGGTATTCGAAGACCAGAGCAACCCAGAAGCATGGAAAGGCATTTTCTCCGTTTCCGATGAAGAAATCTGGAACATGCGCGTACAGCTCAAGAACAAGTTCATCAACTTCGTCCGTCGCGACTTCAAGGAAAAATGGCTCGCCAACCAAGGTGATCCATCCGCAGTGATGAACATCGTCGACAAAATCAATCCCAACGCTCTCATCATAGGCTTCGCACGCCGCTTCGCCACCTACAAGCGCGCACACCTGCTGTTCACCGACCTCGACCGTCTGGCACGAATCGTCAACAACGAGCAGTTCCCCGTGCAGTTCGTATTCTCCGGAAAGGCACACCCCGCCGACGGCGCCGGTCAGGGACTCATCAAACGGATTATCGAGATCTCCCGCATGCCACAGTTCCTCGGCAAGATCATCTTCCTTGAGGATTACAACATGATTGTGGCCAAACGCCTCGTAACAGGCGTCGACATCTGGCTCAACACCCCCACCCGTCCCCTCGAAGCATCAGGTACATCAGGCGAGAAAGCCGAGATGAACGGCGTCCTCAACTTCTCTGTGCTCGACGGATGGTGGTACGAAGGCTACCGCTTCAACGAAAAAGCAGGATGGGCACTCACCGACAAGCGCACCTACACCGACCAGGCGCAGCAGGATAAACTCGACGCAGCCACCATCTACTCGATGCTTGAAAACGAGATCATTCCCCTCTACTTCAAGAAAAACTCCGCCGGCTATTCCCCCGAGTGGATACAATACATCAAAGGCTCGATCGGCGACATTGCGCCCCACTTCACCATGAAGCGTATGATCGACGACTACATCTCCCGCTTCTACAACAAAGAAGCCGCGCGTCTGCGCCGTCTGGTAGCCGACGACTGCTCTCTTGCCAAGAACATCGTGGCTTGGAAAGAACGGGTAGCCGCCGCCTGGGATGGTATTAAAGTATTCGATATCCGCCACTCAGGCGAACTCCAGTCCTCGATCACCGGCGAACCGTTCCGCGTCGAAATCATCATCGACACCAACGGCATCGGCCGCGACCTCGGTGTAGAACTCGTTGTATACCGTCAGGAAGACGGAAACGAACACCTCTGGATGACCTCCGAATTCAAGGTAGTCAAGGAAGAAGGCAACGTTCTCACCTACGAACTGTCGGCCAAGCTCAAAGATCCCGGAGTATTCCGCTACGGATTCCGCATCTTCCCGAAGAACGCCGAACTCCCCCACCGTCAGGACTTCGCATTCACACGCTGGATCTAAGAACACACTCCGTAAACGGAAAAACATATCCCACAGGGGCGACCGAATTTATTTTGGTCGCCCCTGTTTCAGTAGAGATTAATATTTTTCGCTAAATTTCCTCTATGAAAGCTAATACCGTGACTATTTTTGTGGAATGAAACGAGTGTCTAACCCAATAAAATAAGATCAACAGACATGAACAGATTGGCCTCGTCAGCAG
>Ga0073906_1002697_pt1 | contig 22452 bp, 11 predicted proteins | sample Inofromicrocosms_FD_65485 | JGI IMG/M metagenome (GOLD analysis project Ga0073906, IMG submission 65485) | Mouse cecum microbial communities from Vienna, Austria - Inoculum for glucosamine and mucus D2O microcosms | ecosystem: Host-associated > Mammals > Digestive system > Large intestine >...
AGTATAAGCGTTACCCCGCGTGCAATCACGGTGACAACGGCGACAAGCTCGTACGAGTACGACGGCAAAGCGCACTTTAACGAGGGTGCGACCCCTTCCCGCGAGGACGGCGAGCCGCCGCTTATGCCAGGCCATAAAATTTTCGTTCTTACGCATGCCGAGATTACCGACGTCGGAAATACTGAAAATCAACTTGACTGCAAAATAGTATCCGAAACCGACGTACGGGTGAACGAGAATTACGAAATTACATACATAAACGGTAAGCTTACGGTGACTCCTCGTACAATCACGGTGACCACTGCAACCGACGAATGGGTTTACGACGGAAAGCTGCATTTCAACAATACGGTAAAGGACGTAACCCGTCTGGTGTTAAATCATACCGTCGTTGTGGACAAATATACGGAAATCACCGACGCAGATACGGTTGACAACAAATTCGTGTGCCGCGTAATCGACCCCGACGACGCGGAGCATATAGTAAACGGAAATTATACGATTGAGTATGTTTGCGGCAAGCTTACGGTGACCCCGCGCGAAATCACGGTGACGACGGGCGACGGCGAGTGGGAGTACGACGGAAAAATTCACTCTAACACGGAGTACGTAAAGGTTGAAAATCTTTTAGAGGATTCGGGGCACGCGCTCGCAGTCGACGGCGAAAATTATAAGACGATAACCGACGTCGGCGAGGTTGAAAACAGGGTTGCGTATATAGTTAAAAATGCCGACGGCGATGACATAAGCGGCAACTACGATATTAAGTATATCTGCGGCAGTTTAAGCGTTTACGCCCGCACGATTACAGTAACTACAAGAACTGTTACTCTGCGTTATAACGGGTACGCTCAATCAGTGACGGACGGCTGGAAAGCCGACAGACTGCTCGAAGAGGAACTCGGACACAAACTCGTTGCTGACGAAAGCAAGTTTATAGCTTCCGTAACCGAGGTTATAGAAGGCGAAATCAAAAACGAAGTACACTATATAGTGCACGACGCGGACGGCAAGGATATAAGCGGCAATTACTCAATAACTTATAATTACGGAAAAATAAGTATAAAACCGCGAATGTATGTTGTGCGGACGGCAAGCGGTTCGCGCGAATATGACGGTACTCCTTTTACAAAAACCGACGAATACATAGAGCAGCACGTCGGTGGCGGAGGGATACTTTCGGGCGAGCCGTTCTTCCATAAGCTTGTCGTAGACGAAACAAGACCGATAGCTTCCGTAACCGACGTTGCGGAAAACGAAGTGGTTAATAAATTTTATTTCAAAGTTTTGGATAAAGACGGCATTGATATAAGCTATAATTACAAATATGGCAATGAGCATGCGTCTGATAGTCATTTTATTTGGGGCAAAATAAGCGTAACTCCGCGCGCGCTGAAAATTACGACGGCTTCCGACGAAAAGGTATACGACGGAACGCCGTTGCAAAAACTTGACGGATTTAAAGCCGACAGGCTTGTGTTAAACCACGAAGCGGCGCTCGACAGTTCAATGGAGGCGGAGTTCGCTTTCGCGCTCAACGCGTTCGACGGCGAAAACGGCGTAGTTAAAAACACGCTTTACTTCAAGGTACGCCCCAAGGATAGCGAGGACGAAGAGCTCAACGAGCGCATAAACGCAAACTACGCTGTAACGGTTATCGAGGGAAAATTGCAGATAACCAAAAAGGCGGTTAGCATAGTCACAAAGACGCATACAAAGGTATACGACGGTACGCCCCTTAAAGGGCTTGATTTCGGCGATACCGAGTTTATCGGGTTTGTACAAAACAAATTTACGGCGACAAACGACCCGCAGCTCACAAACGCGGGCAGTACAAGCAACAATATAATTTACGACGTTTACGACGGCGATTTTAAAACCACCGAAAACTACGATATTACATACAGTTACGGCAAGTTGGAGGTCACCGCGCGCCCGCTTGTAATTACCACGGGCACGAGCCTCGATAGGGAGTACGACGGCACCCCGCTTACCTATACGGGAGGAGTAACGGGCGATAACCTTGTCGGCGGGCATACCCTTGCCGCAGACGAAAGCAGGAAAGACGAATTTGCGTGGGTAACCGAAGTGCTCGAAGAGGCTAAGGACAACACCGTCTATTACCTTGTTAAGGACGGCGAAAAGGACGTTACGGGCAACTACGCTATCGAGTATGTGTGGGGCAAAATCAACCGCACTCCCCGCAAAATTATTATAACCACGGGCAGCGCGGAAAAGGTGTATGACGGAGATACGCTTTACGGGGATAAGGTTGACGGCTTAACGGCCGACAGGCTTGTCGACGGGCACAAAGTGATAGTCGTCCCCGATACGCTCGTTGCAAGCATTACGGACGTCGGCAGCGCCAAAAACGTGCTCGAATGCACGGTGGCGCGGGGCGACGGTACCGACGCTTCGCACAACTATGAAATAACAGGTTATAATTACGGCGATTTAAAAATCACGCCGCGACCGACAACAATAACAACGGCTACGGCGGAAAGAGTTTACGACGGCAAACCGCTTTCCAAACCCGTAGCGGAGGCTAACGACCTTGTCAAAGAGCATACGTTAAAAGCCGTTACGGTAGAAGTAAGTATAACCGACGTCGGCGATATCGAAAATCATTATTTGTTCGAAGTATACGATGGCGAAAGGAATGTTACGGGCAACTACAAAATCGATTATAATTACGGCAGGCTTAAAATTACGCCGCGTAAAATTAATGTTGAGCTTAACCCTACGCCCGATACTGTGTACGGCACTCCGTATGCACCGTACGAGGTCGGGCTCGACAAGTACGCTAATCCCGATACAATCGGCCTTGCCGATGGCGAAAAGCTCGAAATAGCGAGCGTCGCGTACCACGCTTCGGGAGGGCGCGTAGAACCTAAGGACGCGGGCGTATATGAAGTCGTTTGCGACGGACTGAAAATAGTCGGCGGAAGAGGAAAGATAACAAACTACGAAGTAACGCAGACTGAAAGCTATTTCGAGATTAAAAAGCTTGAAATCACGGTTGCGCTTTCGGTGCAGGCGGGCAGGGAATACAACGGAGAATATTACGGCTTCCCCTCAAATTCGTTTACCTGTTCGGGCACGGCGTACGGCGAAACGCTTACAGTCGGCGTGGATTATTACAACGGCGCGGGCGCAGAGGTGACCGCACCGCTCGACGCGGATACGTATTCTATTAAACTCAATTCGGATAAGTGCCGCATTGACGGAAATATCCCTGTTACGAAAAATTATCTTGTAATCGACGGCGGCGGAGTAGATTATACGATTTCGCCCCGACAAATCACAGTGACGACGGGCGGGTTTAAAAACGAATACAACGGCAAGCCGCAGAGCCTTGATAAAGCCGAACCGGAGCACGTAACCTCGCACGGCGCGGAAAGCGCGCTCATAGGCGGGCATACGTTAAGGCCCGCAAGGCTGCCCGAAATTACTTACGTCGGCAAAATTAAAAACGAGTTTGTCTGCACCGTATGGGACGGTGAAAAAGACGTTACCGACAATTACGAAATCACAAAATATACTTACGGTACGCTCGAAATAATAAAAAGACCGATAATAGTAACAGTCGAAGACAAAATCGAGGAATACACCGGCGCTGCCGTGCCCGACGGTCAAATGAGCTACGTTTCGGTTTACGGCGGCGGTGCAAGCGGGTTTATAAACGGCGACGACAAGGGCGCGGCGGTATATGCTTACCGAATGGGCGGCGTTGCGGTAAGCCCGATTGAGCGCGGGATATATTCCGTCGAAGTTTCGTTCAACAGCAATCTTGTTGTGGAAAACTACGATATAACCTTTGTTGCCGGTAAGCTTGAAATAGTCAGCAGGCGCGTAACCGTTACAGCGGTCGCGCGGGACTTCGAGTACGACGGCAAGCCGCTGGATATAGCTTTGCTTTCGTTTAATCACGTGCATACGACGGATACGGACGAAGAGGGCTTTCTGAACGGCGACGAAAATCTGTACACCCCGAAATATACCTTGACCGACGCTTCGGGCAATGAATATGACTTCGGCGAAATCATATATGCCGGCGAATATACGGTTTCTGTCGAGCTTAGCTCCGACGTCCTTTCGGACGGCGATTATACCATAGAGAGATATATATCCTGCACGCTCACGGTAGAAAAGCGTAAAATTTACGCGGAAGCGACGCTTGCAAAAACGCGCATAGACTATACGAAAAAACTTCCCGGTGCAAGTCTTTTCGGTTTCCGGGACTATCACGGCGATGAGACGGGCTTCGTGAACGGGGACGGTGCTCGCGCAGCGGCGCAGTACGGCTTCGAGTGCGGCGGCAACCCCGCCCTGCCGATTAACGCGGGCGAGTACGCGGTTTACGTTGCGGGCTTTACAAGCGCGGACGGGTTTATTGAAAGCAATTATGAGTTAATCGTTAATAGGGAGCTCGATAAAAAACTTACCGTGTCGCCGCTCACGGTCGTAATCGCGCCCGTAGGCAAGAGCGAGCTTTTCTGCGGACAGGAAATTCGCGTAGACTCCGCAAACGTGCTATACGGCGGGTTTATCGGTGGCGACGTGCTCGGAAATATCGTTTGCAGCGACCACTTAACGCCCGATAAACCGCTCGTTCTGGCGACGATTACGGGCTTTACCGTGACCGACGCGGAAAGCGGCGAAGACGTGCGCGGCAATTATAACGTGATTTACGGCTACGACAAGGACAACGAGCTTTTAAGCGGTTTCAAGCCCACCGCGTTTCAGGCGAAGCTGCGCTACGAAAAGCGCAGCGTAACCGTAAGGCAGGCCGTGCCCGAAGAATACCGTTTCTTTAAATACGCGGGCGAGGCGATAACCTTCGAAGCGGACGATACAATGCTCGAAGTAGTTGCGGACGGCGACGGGTTGCTCGACGGGTTTACGGTGCGCGCGGTCGGCGTGAAGCCCATGCAAAAGCCGGGCGAGTATAAAAACCGGATTATAGCGCAAGTGTTCGACGAAAGCGGAAATAATTACGTTTGGGCGTACTCGGTTACGTTTACGGACGACAGCCCCGTAATAACCGTCGAAGGGATAACTTTGAGTTATACGCTCGGTACGGATATCTCGTCGTTGCCCGACGGATACGTGCTGAACGCGGACGAGTACTTTTTCTCGGGCGAGCTTTTAAAAGGCGATATGTTCGAGCTTAAAGTGGAAAACGGGCAAATTATCGCAACGGTGTTTACTGAAATTACCGTGGGCGGAGAGGTCAAGCGCCGCGACAGAAGCGCTTACTACAAAATTTTACAAGAGAATTTATAGACGGATATTGTTTATACGGAGGAACAGTTATGAACCGTGGTTTCAATTATTATTTTCGCGAAGGGGTACAAAGCTCGGCGAAAACGCTCTATCGCAACGGAGGGCTTTTAAAGGCGATACTCTGGATTTTTCTCGAGCTTATCGCGCTCGTAACCGTGGTGTTTTATCCGCTTGTCAGCCTTGCCAAGGTCAGGCAGGGCGAAAGCGTGCGGCTTAAAAACAGGCTCGATTTATCGCAGTCGTTCAAAGATTCGGGCAGGCCGTATTCGGTCTGGACGCTCGTTTTAACGTCGTGCGTGCAGGCGCTTATGTACCTTGCGGGCGTATTGCTCATCGCCGTCGCGACCTTTCTTTTAGGGCTCGCGGGCTATGCGATAGCCTCGCTTGCCGACTTTACCGCGCAGGAAGAGGTAAATATGCTCGTCGGTTGTTTTATGATACCCGGCGCGGCTGCGTTTGTAATATATTCGTTCGCCGCCTTTCTCGTATTCGCCCCCGCGCCCTATATGGTCGCGAACAATCCCGAAGCGGGCGTGGGCGACATACTTGCCTCCTGCTTCAACACTATGAAGTGCAGCGGCAAGCTTACGCTGTTTTTAAACGTGTTCATACCTTCTTTGATAATATCTTTATACGTATCGCTTTCGGGCGGAGTTTTATATCTGATTTATTACTTTTTAAACGGCGAAGCGTTCGCGGCGATTTTGCTCGCGGTGTGGATTATAATAGCACTTATCGGGCTCGCGCTGATAGCGCCTGTATTCATTTTCGCGGCACGCAGCGCAAACCAGCACCTTTTCACCGATATCGCGGTCGACCCCGCGGCGGCGCATGCAAATATTCACGGCATTAATCTTGTCGGCTGTCGCGGCGACAGAGTGGGCAACGGCGCGCTCGAAAACTCGCTCGCGTCGCTTTTCGACGAGGCCGAGGCGGACGGTTATTCGGTCCTAGACAGAATAGGCGAAGAAAATAAAGGCGGCAAAACCGCCACGCTCGGTTTTCTGCCCGACGCCGATCTTTCGGAAGCATACCCGGGCGGAGGAAGAAAGAAGAAAAATGCCAAAAAGCAAGCCGAAGCCGAGGACGAGGCTTTGCCGACGGTCAGCGACGTGCTGAGCGCCGAAGAGAGCCCCGAGGGGGAAGTTGCACGGGTGCCCGCAGTAGACACGAACGAAACCTCCGTTGAGCCGAGCGTGCAAAAAATAATTATTGACGCGGAACGGCGCGCGGCGGAAGAGAGGAAGCTGCCCACGCCCGAAGCCTTAACCGAAGAGGAAGCCGACGGGCTCGACGAACCCGCGGAAGACACCTCACCCGCCGTCGCTGACGGCGACGGCACCCTCCCCGAAGGGGAAGGCGAAAATGCGGAAGAAGACGGCAACAAGGGGGAATAACTTATATGAGCATTACCGTTTGGAGGATTTTATTCCTTGCTTCCGCGGTTATATTCGTGCTCGGGCTGGGTGCGTTGCTTTTTGCAAGGCTGTTGAAAAACAGGTATTACCATAATTACACGCCCGACGAATTGATGCGCGAAACCAAAACGTCGAATTCGAGGAATAAAATTTATTTCGCCTCGGGCGAAACTAAAAAGTACATAAAAAAATACGTATATTGCGATTCTGTTTACGATAAATTTCTCGTATGCAACTACGTGAAAAACTTCGTGGATATCTCTTATTTCGTGCTGGAATATTCCGCGCGCAAACGCGTCGTCGCGGTTAAACAGATAAGAGAGTTTAATACGGGTTTTTCGTCGAAGGTAATCGCGCTTGACAGGCGCTGCAAGTACGTAAACGTCGTGATATGCTCCGCCGACGGGCTGGAAATCAATTCAAACGTAATCCGTCCTCTGTCGGTTGCGAAAATCCGCCTGCACGCGTTTTTGACGAGTCTGACTGTGTTTGCGGGGCTGTTTGCCGTAAGGCATCTAATTATCGAGTTTTTCGGCGGGTCGCACGTAAAGTTTTACCTGAACGACCTTTTGAACTACATAGCCGTGGGCGCAAGCTTTATCCTCGCGCTTATAAGCTATCTTATAACTTTATTGAGCTTGCGCGCCAAGAACGCGAAGCAGCTTAACGGAGGGGCGCTGGAATATGAGTTCGTATAACAATATACGCAAAATAAAGTACACGTTCAACCCCGCCGACCCCGTAACCTTAAAAGAATATATTCTTTTCGAGGACGACAGGGATAAAAACAAATTCGCCGTCTTTAAGTTTGCAAACAACGTAAACCAGCGCCTGCGCGGTATTAAGTTCGAGGTTTACCAGCTCGACGAAAACGGTAAAACGCTTGAAAAATCGATAGTATTATACGACGGCTTCGTATCCGAGCCGAACGCGCCATTCGTGCCGAACGCAAAGCTTGCGCTTGGCTTCGGGTGCGCCGCACTTACCGTTAAGGTTGTTTTCGCGATTTTCGACAGGGTAAAGTGGCAGGACGGGGAATTCACCGACGCGAGCTACAAGTTCGACAGATACGCAAGCGACGCCGTCGCCGCGCGCGCCGCGGCGGAAAAACCCAAACAATCACCCGTGCCCGCTTCGCCAAAAAAGGCGGATAAACCCAAGAAAAAGCAGCGCGCGGGCATAAACGATATTTACCGCAAAAACTTTGCCGTATTCCCCAAGGTTTTCAATATCCTCGTGTGTATCTGCGTTCTGGCGTGGGTGGGCGCGACGCTCGCGTTCTTTATTCACACCGATAAAAGACAAACTATCGACGGCTACGACGTGCGCGTAATTTCCGAAGATACGGTAAGCCTTATCGGCTACGGCGGCGACTCGGCAAAGCTTGCAGTGCCCGCTAAAATCGGCGATTACTTCGTGGAAAGCATAGGGGAGGGCGCGTTTAAAGGCTCGGATATAACCGAAGTCACATTCAAAACGAGCGGCGCGGTTGTTATAGAGGGCGGGGCGTTTTCGGGTTGCGAAAAGCTTACCTCCGTCAAAAGCGAAAACGCCACGGGTAAGCTTACGCTTATGGAAAACAGCTTTTCGGGCTGTACTAAGCTTAAAGAAGTGAATTTGCCCGCGGCGACGCTGTTTCCGTCCGCGCTCGGCGGCTGCAACGGCGTAAGAGAGCTTTCGTTCGGCTCGTTTATAAAGGATAACGTAACGCTGCCCGACTTGTTCGGCGCAGATATAAGCTCCTCGGTTTCTCTCGAACGGCTGAACTTCGGGGCTACGTACATACCCGAAGGGTTTTTCGGCGGCATAACCGTGAAGGAAGCGAATTTCGACCTTAAATCTCTTACCGCCGAGTTCGGCGCGTTCAAGGACGCGGGGCTTACGGGGTATTACGGCACGTCGAGCTGCGAGGTGCTTTCGGGCGAGGTGGTGTCTTTAAAGCCGAACTCGCGCGAGCTGACTATCCCGAGATATACGACCTCGTTCAATCCCGAAAAATTTTCAAAGCTTATCGGCTCGGTCGAAAAGCTGACCGTGCTTACAAACCGCGCTGATAAAAATTACCTCGAAGTCACCGCAGGGCTGATTGCAAGCTTACCCGCGCTGACGTCGCTCGAAATCGCGGACGGGGTAATGCGCGAGGGCGCGCTCGACGGTTTCGCCAACGTCACCGAGTTTGCCTCGCCCGTGCTTGAAACTCCTCTTAAAAATTATATTTCGGGCTCCGCAGTCAGTACCGTTTATATAACGGGCGGCGGCCCGCTTACCGCGGCATATCTTAACGGCTGCGCGCAGCTTAACTCCGTCACCGTCGACGCCGCGGTTACGGGGGTGCACGCCGACGCGTTTTCGGGGCTGGGCCTTTCAGAGCTTTCCGTACCCTGCTATGCGGGCAGAACGATGTCGGCATATTCGGGGCTCGATACGCTGCGTAAGCTCGAGCTCACCCCTTACGGGCGCAACGCGTACGTGCCCGAGGGCTGCTTCGACGGGCTGCCGTATCTTACGGGCGTTACCGTCGCGGAAGGCTTTACGGCGATAAGGAGCGGGATTGTAAGCTCGTCCTTAAATCTTCGCCGCCTCTGTCTGCCCGACGGGGTCGTTTCGTTCAATTACCCCGTAATAGGCTCGGGCTGCACGTCGCTCACCAACGTGACGGTTAGCTTTCTCTCGGAGCCCGACAGCTATTCGAAGTTCAACGGGTCGTACGAATACACCGAAAATCTCTCTGTATGCGCGCCCTCATTAAGCGCGGATTTCTTCGACGGTGCGGAAAGGATAACCGCCGTTCGCCTGAAATGCGCCGTGCTCGGCGCGGGCTTTAAGGGCTTTGCGGGAGAACTCGACAACCTGAACTATTTTCAGCTCGAAGCGGATACGGTAAGCGCTAAGCTTTCCGATTTGCTCGGCGAGGGGAGGGATAACTCCCGCCTTTATACCCTCGTCATGCGTTGCGGGGCTCTGCCCGACATGTTCTTTTCGGACTGCGACCTGTCGAAAACGGACGTGCTGCTCGCCGATATTAAGGGGGTAAGCGCAAAGCTGTTTACCCGTTCGGATATTGCTAGGCTGTATTTCACTCAGTCGCTCGTATACGACAAAGCATTGTTCGCGGCGCTCAAAGGGCTTAGTACCGAAATTTCTTTCAAGGGTACCCGCCCGCAGAACTCTTCAATACTCAATCAGGGGCAGAAATACAACTGGTCGGTAGACGGCGAAAAGCTGCTTATAAAGGAATTTTAAAACTATTTAAAGGAGGTGCGGAAATTGAAGATACCCGATATTAAAACTATCGCGGGCGTAGTGGATATCATGCTCGACAACTGGCAGATTTCCGCGCTTGCCATGCTCGCGTTCGCCGTGCTCTGTATAGGGCTTTTCGGCGGGTTTAAAAAATGTATTAATGTTATAATCGCCCTTTTGTGCGTAGGCGGCGCCCTGTGGGCGGCTGCCGTCGTCGTAGACATAGCGCAAAGGGACGTGGAGGAAATAATCGATATCGCCGTTGCGTGGGCGCCTACCGTTTTGTTTACGCTCATTCTGGCAACAGCCGTGTTCGTAGGTTATCTGCGCGGGCTGCGCAAAAGCCTCGTTCTGTTCGCGCATTCTGCGTGCGCGGCGGCGGTGTGCCTCACGGCGTACTTTATCTGCGTTTCGAGCGAAGCGGTCGACGGGTTTGTTTTAACCGCGGTAAACGCCGTTATGGGCGGCGACGGCGCGCTTCAGGGCGAGCTCGGCGTGAGCGCGGATTGCGTGACGTTGCGGCAGGTTTTAATAGGTTTTATAACTAACCTTTTCGACGGCGACGTCAGCATACTGCTTTCCGACAACGCGGCGTATTTAAGTACGCTCGCCGATATGGCTTTCAAAACCGTGTTCGCAGTTGTTTTCTACGCGGTTTATCTTATTATCGTATTTATACTCTACTTAATTTACCACGCGTGCTATTCGGAGAGGAAGTACCGGCGCAAAAAGACGGCGGCGGTTATGGAAAACAGGTCGGACTGCGTTTACCGCAAACACCCCGTCGGCGGCGGGGTTGTAGGGCTCGTAAGGGGGCTCGCGGCGGGGCTTGTATCCCTTTCGTTTCTGGGCGGCGCGCTGTTTATAGTCGCGGGCACGGGCGAGGGTAAGCTCAAAGACTATTCTTTCGGCGATAAGAATACCGACTTTATCTATTCGGTTTACCGCTCTGTGGAAAGCTACGGCTCGCAGGGTATATTCAAGATTTTAAACGCCGTAAAGGATTCGGACGACGTCCCGTACTATCTTTTCGCCGCAGACCTCGTGTTTTCGGGCGGGCTTAAAGACGAGCCCAACGGGATAGAAGAAAATATCAGTTTCGTAGAGGAGCTGGGCGCGTACACCGAATTCGCGCGGGACACCTTTTCTCTGCTTATGAAATACGGCGGCGATACGCTCGCGCCTATGGTAAGCGGCGGGGGCGGCGATATGGACGGCGTTATCGAGGTTATTTCCGACCCCGCGTTCGCCGCCGAGTTCGAGCACCTTGTTTCAAACTTCGATTCAAAGACATATTTTATAAACTTTTCCTTATCTCTCGTAAATTCCGTCGTGGCGAACATCGATGAAATGTCCTTTGCGGACGGGATAGGCGAGGACAATAAGGAGCTTTTGAAGGTTCTCTTTAAATCGGGCTATCTTTCCGAGACTATCCCCGACGAGCGGGAGCTTAAAAAGCTTACGGGCAGCGACACCGCCGCCCGCGCGGAGGATATGCCTCCCTCGATAAGCGTTAACAAGCTGCTTACGAAAAAGGACGTAAAAATCGCGCTCGATATAGTTTTATCGTTGCTTGCGGAAAGGGGCGACGAGGGCGCGGGCGTGCCCGAAGCAATAAAAGCTCTGCTTCCGCGCATAAGCGGGTTGTCGCTGCTTTCCACCGAACGCGCGGAGGAATTAAACCCCGTTTTGGGCAGGCTGTACTGCTATATCGAAAACGCTTACCTTACAGACGAGGGGCAGGACGGCATACGCTACTCGGAGGTCAAGGAGCTCGACGCGGACTGGAACGGCGAATTGCGCCGCCTCATATCCGCGGCGGACGGCTTATTTACCCTTTACGGCAATATCTACGACCCGCAGGAGCCGTTAAACAGCGTGCTTTCTATCTTCGACGAAAGCAATGAAAATTACGCCGAAAATATTTCTATTTACGACGGGCTTTGCGAAAGCGTGGCCGACTCCGTACTTCTCGGCAGGGCGCTCGCTTCGAACAAAATAACAAACGTGCTGCGCGAACAGCTTTCCGCAGTGGGCGAAAATATCTACGTGCCCGACAAAATGGTTTACGAAAACACCTACGGCGAGGACGGCTCTCTCATATCCCGCGGCGAAACGTACTATCTGTTGTACGGGCTGCGGCTTCTCGGCGGCAACGAGGAGCTTATCGAAAAGCTTTTAGCCTCCTCCGAGCAGCCCGATATAATCGAAATCCTCGACTGCGTCGCGGACGCGTTCGGCGAAAGGGATAAATTCGGCAACACGCTTGCGGTCTATCTGACGGAGTCGACGCTCCTGCGTTCGGTTATATCCGATGTGCTCACCGAAAAGGCGGGCGGGGTTATAGCCGTGCCGTCGGTTTCGCTCGAAAGAGTAAACGGCGAGTGTGTAAACCTTGTGGTTAAGGACGAACTCAAAGAAATTTTCGACGCTTTACCCGACGTTATCGAGCTTATTAAGCCGCTTGCGGACGAGGGGGTGACCGCCGCCGACATAGTTAAGCTTATCGACGATAAAACGCTCAATTCGCTTTTAGACGGCGGCAACGGCATAATAGAGGGCACCGTGGCAAGCCACCTTATAAAACAGTGCGGCACGGGCGGGTCGGTTGTTATCCCCGCGCGGCTTTCAAGCTTCGAAAACTGGGTGTCTTTCGGCTCTGCGGGCGAGCTTCAAAAGCTTCTTTCCGCAGTAAGACTTGCCGATATAGACTTCGAAAAGCTCCTTTCGGGCGGCTTCGGCTCGGACGAAATGTTCGATGTCTTAAACGGGCTCGACGACGGCGAAATAACCGAAATTCTCAAATCGGACGTCATACATTACACAATTTCGGATTACCTGCAAAACAGGGATTTCGGTTTCGGGGATTTTTCGGTTATTATCCCCGCTTCGAGCAAGATAACCTTGCAGGGCGACGTTATTGCAAGCCTCGTCAAAAAGGAAGAGCTGTCGGTAATTTTCTCCGAACTCAAAAATTTCGGACTCGACTCGGGCATGACGGCGAGCGACGTGGTAAGAAAGCTTGTCGCTGAAAAGCAGTCGCTTGCGGACAGCAACGTGATTTCCGCTTCTGTCGTCAATTTCATAATGTGCAACGACGGCATACGCGATGCGCTTAATTTGCCCGAAAAATACGTGGCCGCGGGCGAAAGGACGGAGCTGGAGCGGTACGGAGAGGCCAACATATGGCACGGCGAATTGCCCTCGCTCATAACCGCGCTCGACGAAATTTTCGAAATTTCCGCGGGCGGGCAGTTCGAAATAAACTCCGATACGCTTTCCGACAGAGTCAACGAATTATTGAAGTCGATGAACAAGCCCGCCGAAACGGAAGCGGGCAAGACAAAGCTTCAGGTTTGTTACGGCTCGGAAATAGTCCGCAACGAAATCACCGCCGAGCTCGACAAAGCGCTCGACGGAGTGGTTAATCCATCTGTTTTAGCCGAAGCAAAGCAGGACGGATACTATAAGCTTTCGGAAATGCAGGCGCTTTCCGATGCGGCGGATATACTCGGACTCGACTTTTTGAACCTCGGCTCCGACGAGCTCACCGATAAGGTCAAAGCCGAGATAATGCACATAAACGAAAAGCGCGAAGATTTCGGCGGGCGGAGCACGCTCGACGTGATATATCCCTCGGCGATTATCCGACATATGATGACCGAACAGCTCGATAAAGCCCTGCCCGAAAGCGCGGCGGAAAAAGCCACGCTCGATAAGATAAAGGGCGCGGACGGGGTTTATTCCGAATCCGAATTTTCAGCAATGGTTACGGCGGTCAATACGCTGGGCATAAATTCGGTCGACGATATACGAGACTTCGGTTTTACAGAATTTTCTGAGTTCAGCCACAATCTCGGCGTCGTGTATTCGTCCGACGTGCTTGCGGCCGTGCTTACGAAATCGGTTTCCGACGCGATAGAGGCGAACCCCGTGCTTGCCGACCACCCGAGTGCGTACCGCCCCGATATAAAAATTTACAGGCAAAGCGAAATCGAGTGCATAATTTCGCTGCTCGGAGACGGCGATATAGGCGAATACAGCCTCGGCGCGGCGTGGGAGATGAAAAGGTTTATCCTGCCCGATACAAGCGGCGAGCCGTCCTCGTACATAATTTCCGCAACCCTTACGAAAAACCTTCTTGCAAACGACGGGCTCACCGTGCCGCGGAGCGCAATCGCGGCGGGGCTTATCCGCGCGGAGGAGCTCGCGCTGTTAATCGACGCGTTCGACTCGCTCAACGGCGGGGCGAGCTTCGAGGGCTGGCACGTCGAGGGCGATATGGCGGTGCCCGAGCCCGGGGCGAGGGCGGCGGTGGCGGCAAGCGCGGTTATGCGCGCTACGTTGACCGATTTTATGACTGAGCTCAACGGCGAGGTAACAGTAGCCGCAGGTAACGCCGAAGCCGATAAGGACAGCCGCGGCAGGGATATAGCGATTATAAGCGAAAGTCAGATTATCGCGATATTCGACGTGATAGCCGCCTGCGGCGAGGACAGACAGCTCAAAATCCCGTCGTTTGATACCGTAAGCGACGTGGCAAAGTTCAGAGGCAGTATTCCGCTGTTCTTTACGTGTGACAGCACCCGCTATGCCATAAGCGCGGTATTGCAGGCGTTCGGCGCCGTCGACGCGGCGGACGCAGTCGTGCTCGCGGAGGGCGAGGGAGGGGTTTATTTAAACCCGATTATCCTGCCCGCGATGACCGCGGAGGAAGCGCAGCGCATTCTCGAAAGATACGATTTCTGACAATTGTATGTAAAAACAGACCGCCGCCCTTGTGGGCGGCGGTCGTTCTAATCAATAGTACCAAAGCTTGTCGGGGTCGAAGCCGAAAACCTGAACAACTTCGACTTCGGGCGACTTGAATATATCCTGCGAAGTGACGAGCCCTCCGCCGTTGCTGTCGAGGTCGATACCGAACTGCTTGTAGGCATACCAGACGAGGTGCGAGCAGTGCGTGTAGTCCGACTTGTTTTTATCCGTAAAAATCCCCGTTACCGCGGAAAATTTTTTGCCGGTAAGGTTTTTAACCGCATAATCGGCAACCTGCTGCTTTACCTCTTTGCCGACCTTGGGCGACAGTATCATAAAATTTATTCTGTCGGTAAAGTCGGAAAGGCGGTCTACGCTGCTCAACTCGCCCGCCACACCCGATTGCAGAACTTCGTTTTTGTCCGCGTCGGTCACAATCCCCGCGTGCCCCATACGCCAGCTTGAAAAATGAGTGGAGGAAGTTATAAGTATATCGCCGTTTTCCAGGTAAGCCGCGGGCATGCTTTCGTCCACGTAGTCGGTGCAGAGCAAAAAACCGAATATGCTGTGCTTGACCTCGCGCTCCTTGAAGTAATCTTTCTGTATCGCGATAATCCTTTGCCTGCCCGCCTCGCCGCGCGCAATCATTCTGTCCACGCCGATTTTCGTCAGGCCCGTCTGTCTGTACAGCTCGGAGTAATCCTCGTCCGTCAGCGCGGTTTTTGCAAGTATCGCGTTCAAATCCGTTTTATCGTAATCGGGGCGCCAGCATTCGAGGTCGTCTGCGAGCGCAAATCCTGTCAGCAGCGCGCCGAACAACGATATAAGCACGCTCAAAATAACGGTGATACAGGTTATTAAACCGATAATTCGTTGGGGTAGTTTTTTTGTCATGGTTACGGGTTTTGTGTCAGCCTTTCTATCGCAAGCTTATAAATTTTCAAAAGTTTTTGTATTTTTGCGAAAGTGATGTATTCGTTCGCCTTGTGTATTGTGTTTTCTTCGCCGTATTCCTCGGGTCCGAAGCCCGCGCCGCATTTAAGTGCGCGCGCGTACGTGCCGCCGCCTATCGCTATGGGCGCGGCGTTTTCGCCCGTTACTTCATTATATACGTTTGAAAGAGTTTTTATAAGCTCGCAGTCCGCAGGGTTGTATAAGGGCGGCTGTTCGTGCAGCACGCTTATATCGGGGCAAAGCCTTTCAAGCGCATTCAATACTTTTTCGCGTGAGTAAGTGGCAGGGTAGCGTATGTCGCAGATAACGTAAATTTTGTCGCCCGCCTGCTTAATCATATTCGGCGAAAAGGTAAGCTTCCCCGTTTCGTCCCCGAAGCTTTTCAGCTCATTGTCGCCGAAAAGCTTTTCCGCGACGCCGTCCAGCCCGAGATAGCCGAGCACGGGCAATACGGCGTTTTCCCCGAGCTCGGGCGTGGAGCCGTGCGCGGCTTTCCCGCGGGAAATAATTTTGCCGTCCTCGCAGGTAAGCTTGTATTTTTCAAGCTTTGTTTTATCGACCGCCGCCTCGACGGAGCAGAAATCGCACACCATATTCGGGCGTTCGCCGCCGCACAGGTTTTTAAAATCCGCTACGACGGGGAATGCGAGCTCGACCTGTAAAATTCCTTTTTCCGCGTAAATTACGGGGAATTCCGCGTCGGGCGAAAAGCCCGTGTCGGGCATATGCGCGTGCTTAATATAGTAATCTATGCACGCCCAGCCGTTTTCTTCGTTACAGCCGACTATAAGCTTGATTTTTTTGCGCGGAGCAAAACCCTCGTCTTTGAGCGCTTTCATACAGTACAGCGCAATAACGGCGGGACCCTTGTCGTCCATTGCGCCCCTGCCCCATATGCGGGCGTTTTGGATATCTATTTCGCCGCCGAAAGGGTCGTGCAGCCAGCCGCTGCCCGCGGGCACCACGTCGAGGTGGGCGAGCACGGCAAACTCTTCGCCCTCGCCGAATATTACTTCGCCTACGTAATTGTCGTAGTTTTTAGTTTTAAAGCCGAAGCTTTCCGCAAGGCGCAGAAAGTATTCAAGGCAGTCCGCCGTTTCCCTGCCGAATGGCGCGCCCTCCTCGGGCGGCTTTTGCGAGCTGTCGAATTTCAATATTTCGGAAATGGTTTTTACCGCGTTTTCGAATAATTTATCCATATCGTTATCCTTTTGAAAAATATCGTTGAAAACATTATACACTTTTTATTTTTTATGGTAAAATAAAATAAAGTGAAATTTCCGTAAATTTTTACGGCAGAGGGAAGATATGCACGAAGGTCATAGACAGCGTATGTACGAAAAGCTGTGCCGCGGGGAAGATTTTTACGACCACGAGGTGCTCGAAATACTTCTCTATTACGTGTGCCCGAGGAAGAATACCAACCCTATAGCGCACGCGCTTTTAGACAGGTTCTGCTCTTTATCGGGGGTGTTTTCCGCCCCTGCGGAGGAGCTCATGCTCGTCAACGGCATAGGCGAAACCGCCGCGAAATATTTAAGGACGGTAGGCTATTGCATGAGCCGCTCGGGCAAAGTGGAGGGTGTGGCTATCCTTAAAAATTCGGAAAGCTGCAAAAAACTCGTATCATTAAGACTGAACGGCAAAACAGAAGAATTCCTCGAGCTGTATTTTCTCGAAAAGAGCGGCAGGGTGAAAAGGGTTTTTTCTTACACCACCGCGGAGCGGAACAAGGTCGCGACAAACGCCGAAATTATAATAAGCAACATCGCGCTGAGCAAGCCTTACGCAATCGTCGCGGCGCATAATCATCTTAACGGCTCCTCATCGCCGTCGCGATACGACGTTGAATTTACATGTACTTTACAGCTCATTTGCAGCATGAACGGCGTGAAGCTGTTCGACCATTTTATTTATGCGGGCGAGGGTGATATTTACAGTTTTAAGGGGGACGGCAGGCTCGACGGAATAGCGCGGAAATATTCCTTGGGCGGCATAACGGAATGGATAAAGAATTCAGAATCGTAGATAACAGAAAAAAGCTTTTCGATTATATAAAGTTCACGCTCATAATACTGCTTTTGGTTATGGAGGTCGTAATCATCGCCCAGTACGCCACGAACGATATGCGCGAGGGCGCGGTGCCGCAGCTTATAGCGGTTATAATGTGCTGCTTCGTTTTAGCCGTGCTCGAATGTATAAGCTCGTTTACTTTAACCAACTTCGTCGCAAAACTGACGGTGTTCGGCTTCGACTCGGCGCTTTTGCTGGTAATATGTCTTTTAACGGGCAACTCGTACCTAGCCGCGCTGTATTGCATAGTGCTTACGCAGTACTATATCACGGTCGACAGCCTGAAAAAGAACTCGATAATTTTCGGCGTAAGCTGCGGGCTCTATCTTATATCGTTTATCGTAGGCTGGGTGGTGCTCAATAACAACGTAGAGTTCTGGCAGGGGCTCGCGCGGATTCTCGGCGACGTAATATTCGGGCTCGTCGTACTCGCGATACACTTTTTCGTGACCGGCTTTATACTTAAATTTTACAGTAACTACGTAAAGCTCCGCGTCGCCTTGAAGGAGGCGGACGAGAGGAAAGCGCAGCTCAAAGAGGCGGACGAGCAGCTTTCCGAAACGGCTGTTTACGAGGAGCGCAACAGGATTGCAAAGGATATCCACGACAACGCGGGGCACTCGATGACCACCGTCATTATGCAGACCGAGGCGGCGAAGCTTTTAATAGAAAGCAACCCCGACGAGGCGAAAAGCAGGATAATTTCCGCAAATATTCAGGCTAAAAACGCACTCGAACAGATGCGTGAAAGCGTGCACCTTTTGGCGGGCAGGCAGCAGACGCGTACTTTAAAAGAGGAAATCGAGGGCATTATCGCCCAGACAATCGACGAAACGGAGCTGAAAATACGCTGCGACCTCGAAGACGTGTCCGCGGGTACCGGCGAGCACCGTTTTATTTGCAACAGCGTCAAGGAATGTCTTGTAAACGGAATCAAGCACGGCAAAGCCACGGCTTTTTACGTGGAAATGAAAAAAATCGGCGATATGCTGAACGTGCTGATTTCGGATAACGGACGCGGCGCACCGGAGGGGTTTTCAGAGGGCTTCGGGCTTAAAGGCATAAGGCATAATGTCGAAGCGTTCGGAGGGAGCTGCTCGTTTTCGTGCACCGATGACGAGGGGTTCGAAGTGAAAATAAGTCTGCCGTCGGGCGGAAAAAGCGAGGATAATAAATGATAAAAATTTTACTTGTCGACGACCAGATTATTCTGGCGGAGGGGATTAAGAGCGTACTCGAAACGTGCTCGGAGTTCACTGTGTGCGGTATGGCGCGCGACGGCGCCGAGGCCGTCGAAATGGCGGATAAATTTCGCCCCGACGTCGTTTTGATGGATATACGTATGCCGAATATGAACGGCGTAGTCGCTACCAAGCGCATCAAGGAACTCGACCCGAATATTAAGATTATAATACTTACGACCTTTGACGACAGCGATTATATTTTAAGCGCGATAAACAACGGCGCAAGCGGGTATCTTTTAAAGGATATCGGCTCGACCGCGCTTATCGACGCAATAAAGAACGCGTACGCGGGCGATACCATACTGCCATCGAAGATAGCAAAAAAAATAACCGACGCCGCCATGATGGTTTCGTCGGATAAGGAAATCAAGCTCAAACGCGCCTTCAACCTTTCCGACAGAGAGGTGGAAATCGCGCTTATGCTTAACGACGGTTTCAACAACAGACAGATAGCTTCGGCAATGAAGCTTTCCGACGGAACGGCGCGTAACTATATCAGTTCGGTCTATTCCAAGCTCGGCGCCGACAGCCGCAGCTCCGCCGTCGCTAAAATCAGGGAAAAAATATAATGAATAAGGCTTCCTCCTATGCAGAGCGGAAGCCTTATTTATTTGATTTTTGCACAGCCTTTTTGAAGAGGCACGCCGCAAGGCATACAAAACAGCCCGCCGCCGCGCTCAAAGAAAAAAGCGTCGCGTTGTACCAGAATTGCCCGTAAGCAAGCCGCAGCTTTTCAAGCGGGGCAAACTGGCTGTATAATATGTTGACGTAGTTTGTGTTCAGCAGATACGCGCACGGTACGGCGTAGGAGGTGTAAACCGCAATTCCGCAGACCACGTTCACACAGTGTCTGGGTTTCGGGTCGTAGTCGCCGAGTATCGCCGAAAAAACGAAATAAGCCACGACCGACATATGATAGATAAATGTGTGCGTGTTATGGAAGCTGCCGAACAAATCCGACGGCGAATTGCCTATAAGCGTGTGCGGGTTGACGAGTATTAAAACGAGTACGAAAAAGGAGTAAACGAACGTCGCGGGCTTGAAAACCGCCCCGACCTTTTCGCCGCATAGCTGAGAAAGCGGCATTATCAGAAAGAATAACGAGCAGAAGTGCAGCGGCAGAATGTAAAGCGTAAAATCTTCGAAACAGTTGTAGTAAATCTGTTTTGCGATTTCGGCAAGCAAAACGGTTACCGCAAGTATTTTAAGCGGTAAGGTTTTTAAAACGGTTTTCGAGTTTTTAAACGCAAACCGCCATATAATTGCCGCGACGCAGAAAAAAGCGTAAGTCAGAGGGATTACGATAGCGTCGTCCTTATTCCATTCAAACATAGTTTATAGTAATTGAGCCTTCCACTTTGGGTAAGGCGGCTTATTCGCAGCAAAGCGAGAATAAGTCGAATTAATTCGGTCACAAATCGAACGCTATCGCCGTAATATCGTCGTCTAAAACGCTGTTGAAGCTGCGCAGATTATCTTCGAGGTTTCTTATAAACTCCTCCGCGGTGCGCGAGTAGGAAAGCGTTTTAATCGCTCCGTCCGCGCCGAACATTTCGCCGCGAGTATTTTTGCATTCGGTCACGCCGTCGGTTAAAAGCACGAGGATATCGCCCTTTTTATAAGGGATTACGTCCTCGTAATACGACGGGTTTTCAAACCAGTTCGAAATTGGCGGGGAGTTCAAAACTATGCGCGTAATTCCGCTGCCTGATTTCAAAAGAATGGGCACGTTATGCCCCGCCATAGAGTAGGTTATGCTTTCGCTGTCTATCCTCACGGCGGCGACGGTCACGTAGTTTCTTTCGTCGAGGTTGAGCTCCGAAAATTTAGCGTTCAGATTGCTTATCGCCTTTGCGGGGGAATATTCGGTTTTGTCGTACGCGGCTTTTACGAAAGCCGACAGCATACCCGCGGAAATGCCCTTGCCGGAAACGTCGGCGATAACCCCGCATGCCGAACCGTTTACGGTGAAAATATCGGGCAAATCCCCGCCTATATCGCGGCAGGGTATGTAGGTGTAGGAGTAGCGCTTTCCGCCCGCCCAGTTGCCCGCGGGCAAAAGCCGCTGCTGTATGTTTTTGGCGGATTGCAGCTCCTGCGCGATTTCGAGTTCGAGCGCCTCGTCAATCGTCCCCATGCACAGCCCGCCGCCGAGCGGCGATACGGTAAGCGAATACGCAACGTCGTGCGTAACGCCGTCGGTTATAACCGTCTGGTAGACCCTGCGCGTCACGGCTTTGTTCGAGCACAGGCTGTCCTCGAAAGCGTCGTACAGCATACAGCCGCGGCACTTGTCGCCGCCGCAGCGGCTCGCGGCGGAAGCGCAGCACGTAAGTCTGCCCAGATTGCCGGCGGTTTTGCCCGAGGGGAACATTGTGCGAAACGCAGTGTTGGTGAATACGACTTTTAAGTTTTTGTCGACTACGATAACCGCGGTGGGAACGCCGTCGATTATTCGTCTGTAATATTTACTTACCATTTTTATTATTTACGTTTTTCATATAAAAATTTAATTTAGCCCTTTCTATATGCGCTTTTAAGGGCACGTTTTCGTATAATTCGCCGTCGGCTTCAATAGTGAAATTTTCGCCGTGCGGGATAAACTCGACACTGTCGCACGTAAGGGCGGTAACTTGCCTGACCTTATTTATTTTTCCGCGCATAAGCTTTGAAAAAGCGCCTATAATCGCGGGTTTGGATATGTAGTCGGCGATAAAAAGGTTCAGTTTACCGTCGGAAATATCCGCTTCGGGGAACATCTTTATTCCGCCGCCGAACTGCCTGCCGTTGCCGAGCGCCGCGATAAGCCCGAAATGCTCTTCTTCCCTGCCGTTGTATCTGACGGTAAAATCATAGCTTTTGAATTTTATAAGGCTGACGATAAGCGCCTTTAAGTATTTCGAGCGTTTAATGCTTTTGCCCGAATACGCGCGCTTCAATACGTCGACGTCAATGCCCATCCCGACCGCGTTAATCGAGCGCAGCCCGCTTTCGAGCTGAATAAAGTCGATTTTTTTCGGCGTGTTGCCTACGATTATTTCCGCCGCCTTCACCGTGTCGAATGGTATGCGCGCGCTTTCGGCAAAGTCGTTGCCCGTGCCGAAAGGGATAAGCCCCATAATATTGTTTTCGAAATCGCAAAACCCGTTTAAAACGTCGTGAAGCGTGCCGTCGCCGCCTACGGTTATGACCGAATTCCCTTTACCCGAGGTAATTTCACGGGCGATATTCTTCGGTTCGTCTTTAAGCGATGTTTCGTGAACGGTATAATTTATCCCCGCGCCGTCAAAAACTTCAAGGGCGCGTTTAAACTTTTTCTCATTCTTTTTATTCGAAAGATTGTCTTTTTTTACTATAAGGTGGTACATCATATTCTCTTTTGTATATCCATTATATAACAAATAATTTATTATTGCAATTGTTTTGAAAAAATGGTATAATGAGTTCGCAAATTTTTTCTTTTGTTCTGCGACCAACGT
>Ga0073906_1002701_pt1 | contig 22423 bp, 20 predicted proteins | sample Inofromicrocosms_FD_65485 | JGI IMG/M metagenome (GOLD analysis project Ga0073906, IMG submission 65485) | Mouse cecum microbial communities from Vienna, Austria - Inoculum for glucosamine and mucus D2O microcosms | ecosystem: Host-associated > Mammals > Digestive system > Large intestine >...
GAAACAGTTTCTTGAGGAATACCCCCATATGCGTGAAAAATATATGAAACACGCAGAACGTATGGAGAAGGCATATGCCATGGGAATCGCGGATTACTACCGGCAGGTTCTAAGTAAAGAACAGTATAGGGAATATGTGAAAGAACTTCCGTGCTCAGGTGAGGATTGTATTTTGTTTGGCTCCGGGAAGCAAGGGAGGGAATGTGCAAAGTTGATGAAAATATTCAATATTAAGATAGAATGTTTTGTTGACAATGACAATTCGAAGTGGGGACAAGACGCAGAAGGGTTTCCAATTAAGAATCCAGAAATATTGAAAGAGGCTGTCAGTAAATGCGTTGTGGTAACACCATCTTGGGATTTTGAGGAGCAGATTATGAAACAGCTCCATACAATGGGAATTGAGAAGAAGTGTCGCATAATACATTATTCGGATATTGCGATTCAGGTATACCACGTATTAGGTGAGGAAGTGCTTGATGACGCGTGGAATAAGGGGCTGATTTCTTAGGAGAGAGACGATGATTATTACAAGAACACCATTACGTATATCTTTCTTTGGCGGCGGTACGGATCTTCCCGGTTATTATTTAAAACATGAGGGGGAGGTCTTGTCAACAACGATGGATAAATACTTATACATTACTTGCAGGCATATGCCGCCTTTTTGGGACTATAAGCATAGGTTTGTGTATGGCTCGAAAACAGAACTTGTATCGGATATCGAAGAGATTGAACACCCTTCTATTCGAGAGACACTCCGTTTTATGAATATAGATTACGGCGTGGACATGCACTATAATACGGACATTCCGGCCAGATCGGGAATAGGGTCAAGTTCATCATTTACGGTCGGACTGTTAAATGCCTTAAACGGGCTTGAAGGAAAAATTTCATCGAAACACCAACTGATGCGTGACAGCATCCATATCGAGCAGAACATGATCAAAGAGCCGGTCGGGGCACAAGATCAGACCGCGGCGGCATATGGCGGTTTTAATCATATTATTTTTCGGAAAAATGGCGAGATTGAGGTATCGCCGATAACCATACGCGAGGATAGAATAAGGGAACTGAACGATTGCCTGCTTTTAGTTTTCACGGGGTTTCAAAGATACTCCAAGAATATCGAGAAAAAGAAAATGGAACGAATCGATAAAAATACAAAATCTCTTAACATAATGAAGCGGTATGTCTCGGACGCCCTGGCAATCCTTAATTCAAACGAGGACATACTTGAATTTGGTTCACTTCTGAATGAAACATGGAAAATGAAAAAAATTCTTGCTGACAATGTGACGGATGAAAGAATCGATGCAATGTACCGTATGGGGATGGAAAATGGCGCCGTGGGGGGAAAGCTTTTAGGCGCAGGAGGCGGAGGTTTTATGTTGTTCTTTGTATCAAGGGAGAGGCGGGAAGAATTAAAGAAGGCGATGAGAAACTATGTCCGTGTACCTTTCCGGTTTGAAAATTCCGGAAGCCAGGTAATATACTACAAGCAGGAGGATGAAAGAGGTTGAATGTAAGGGACAGATTTTTTTATGAAATATATGGCCAGGTAAAATCCGGGGAGGATGTTTCCCTGGTCAGTACGGATCTTGGAGCTCCCAGTCTGGATGATTTTCGGCGGGATTTTCCCCAGCGGTTTGTCAACGTGGGGATTGCCGAGCAGAATGCCATTGCCGTGGCCGGGGGACTTTGTCTTGCCGGAAAAAAAGTTGTTACCTATGGGTTAAATCCTTTTCCGGTCACCAGGGCTTTTGATCAGATTCGAAACCTGATGGCCTCCCTCGAGCTGCCCATTACCGTGGCCGCGTTGAAAGCGGGTACCGCAACGGCCGAGGCAGGAATGTCACATATGGCTCTGGAAAATATATCACTGCTTCGTACCTTAAAGAATGTCAGGATTATCAGTCCGTCAGACGAAACCATTTCAAAGATGGCGGTGGATGAGATGATAAGCCGGCCCGCACCGCGGTATATACAGTTCGACCCCTTTATCACGGACACACTTTATGACGAAGCAGAAATTGATTATAAAAAGGGATTTGCCCTAAGCGGGCCTAAAAGTGATGTTGCGATTGTGGCTACGGGAATCTGGGCCCACAAGCTGAAAAAAGAAAATCTGCCGGTCAGGCTCATCGACTGCTTCGCGTTGCCGCTGTGTGAAAAGGAGTTTTGCGACGAATTGAAACAATATAAGCGGATAATAACCATCGAAGATGGCGTGGACCGTGGCGGTATTGGAAGTATGACGTTGGAAATTTTAAATGATTTTGGAGCGGTCATTCCGGTAGAACGCATGGCGCTTAAGTTCGGGAATGGATATCCCCGTGTATTTTCGAACCGAAATCTGATTTTTGAGCAGGAAGGACTTACTCTGGATCATCTTAAGAAAAAACTGGAAGGCAGGGAATCATAATGACGGAAGCAGGAACACGTGCGGTAAAGGCATTTGATGAAATAAAAAGCTATTATGAAAAATCCTTTAAAATGCGTCAAAGGTTTATTGAACTTTTTTCCAATTTGGGATTTGGCCATCTGACGACGGCATTTTCTGAGACAGAGATTCTGATTGCACTGTTTGAAAAGGTGATGCGATTTGATGAAGACAGGAAGCCGATAGACAAATTTGTTTTAAGCAAAGGACATGGAGCCGGGATGGTGTATCCAATCTTAGAAGATATGGGGATATTTTCTAAAGAAGAGACCGATGAAATGGTGCAAATTGGCGGAGATTTGGCAAAGATACGCGAATTTGTGTATCCGGGATTCGAGTTTTATGGAGGTTCCCTTGGTATCGGAATTGGTATGGCAGCCGGTCTCGCATTGGGTCTTAAGCAAAACAGGGAGGATCGTATCGTTTTCTGTCTGTGCGGGGACGCGGAATGCTATGAAGGTTCCGTGTGGGAGGCGATGCTTTTTGCGGCACATAATAGGTTGAATAACCTTGTAGTAATCGTGGACAGGAATTATCTGGGCGTGTCTGATTTTACGGAAAACATGTGTGCTTTTGAACCGTTTGCAGACAAGTGGAAAAGCTGCAATTGGGACGTCCGCGAAATCAACGGACATTCTTATGAAGAATTGTTCGATACGCTAGTGAACGTCTATAAGAGACCCTCCTCCAAACCGCTGTGTATCATAGCGGATACCGTGAAGGGAAAAGGGGTTGGCGATTTATGCAATATTCCGCTAAGGCATGGCTATATGCCGACGGGAGAAAATGCGGATAACACAATAAAGAAATTGGAGCGATTTGGTATATGAGTGTATATAAAACGGATTTGTTGTTGATTCATCCCAATGATCAAAAGGCCGTCTATGGGGACACGATAAGATACACGGCATGTGAACCGCCGTATTGGTGCGCGATAGTGGCGCAGTATTGCCTTGATAAGGGCGTGTCGGTTCGAATCGTGGACGCCGAGGCGGAGAACATTTCCTTTGATCAGGTGGCGGACAAGGTCAGGGAATACGCCCCGGCGCTGACGGGAATTTTTGTTACGGGGACAAATCTTTCCGCGTCTACACAGAAAATGCAAGGGGCGGATGCAACCTGCAAAGCGATAAAGGAAATAGGCGACTATCCTGTTTTCTTATGGGGACTCCATCCTTCTGCACTGCCGGAGCGAACCTTAATGGAAAATGATGCTGATTATATCGTGGCAGGTGAAGGTTTTGAGACTATCGTGAATCTCACGCGTTTTCATAAAGGCAAAGAAGTAATGTTTTCGACAGAGTCACTTGGCGGCTTGTGTTATCGAAAAGCTGACAAAATCGAACGCTTTGGCACTTCAAAACTACTTGATACAACGCAGATGCCGATGCCGGCATGGGATTTACTTCCCATGAAAAAATATATGCCGCATAATTGGCACATCATGGGTGAGGACCGACCGGAGGATGCGAAGGGAAGGTATGCCGTCGTTTCCACATCCATAGGATGCCCCTTCAACTGCTCCTACTGTGCCATATCGGCATTGTTTGGAACAAAGAAGCTTCGGTTTTGGGATATTGACCGGGTAATGGATGAGTTTGACCGCCTGGTAAATGTATATAACGTGAAATACATAAAGATTTTGGATGAATGCTTCGTACTGAAAAAGGCTTATGTGAGCGAGCTTTGTGACAAGCTTGCAGAAAAAAAATATGACTTGAATATCTGGGCATATGCCAGGGTGGACACCGTGGATCAGGCGATATTGGAAAAATTGAGAAAAGCAGGGATTCGATGGCTTGCATATGGGATTGAAAGCGCGGATGACGACGTCCTTTCTGAAGTGTCAAAAGCACAGTACGACGCTGACAGAACAAGGACGGTCATGCAATGGACAAAAGACGCCGGAATCCATATACTTGCGAACTTTATGTTCGGACTGCCGGACGATACAAAGGAGTCCATGGAAAAGACACTGCGACTTTGCAGAGAAATCAATCCGCAGTGGATTAATTTTTATGTAACGATGCCATATCCGGGATCAAGAGATTACTTTGCGGCCGTGAAAAACGGAAACATCAAAAACGACCGTTGGATTGAATATGCACAATACAGTTATGAATGCCGCCCTGCCGGAGGAAAGTACCTGACACCCAAGGAAATACTTGCATTCAGGGATTATGCGTTTAACGCTTTTTTCGAGGGGAATGACCAATATTTTGACATGATACGGCGGAAGTTTGGCCAGCAATATGCAGACAATATACGGGAGATGACCAAAAACAAACTTCGAAGGAAGCTACTAGAAGACGAAGGTGGTGTTTCTATATGACAAGTATGAAGAAAATGGATAAGCAGAGCAAAATATATGTCGCCGGAGACACGGGACTCGTAGGTTCTGCCATTGTCCGAGAGTTGAGAAGGCAGGGATATGGCAATCTTCTTATAATGCCGCATAAAGAACTTGATCTTCGGAATCAACAAGAAGTAAATGACTGGTTTAAAAAGGAAAGGCCAGAGTATGTATTCCTTGCCGCCGCAACGGTAGGCGGGGTTGTCGTAAATGACCGGTTTCCGGGTACGTTTTTTTATGACAATCTGGCAATCGGGATGAACGCCATTCATGCGGCCCATGAAAACGGCGTGAAGAAACTCTTGTATTTTGGGAGCAACTGCATCTATCCACGGGCAGCGCCTCAGCCCTACAAGGAGGAATCGCTTCTTACAGGACTTCCCGAAAAAACAAACGAGGCGTATGCCGTTGCAAAGATTGCTTGTGTAAAAATGTGTGAGTTTTATAATCGGCAATATGGGACAGACTTTATTTCCTGCATGCCCTGCAGCGCCTATGGCCCCGGAGACAATTTTGACCCGGAAGGCTCCCATGTCGTGCCGGCATTGATTCGAAAATTTCACGAGGCAAAAGGGTCTGGTGCTTCAGAGGTAGTGATGTGGGGAACGGGGAAACCGTATCGGGAATTCATATATATCGATGATATTGCCAAAGCAGCGATATTTTTGATGAATCAATATTCCGGAAACGAACCGGTTAACATAGGCACGGGAGCGGAATATACCATAGGAGAATTGGCAGAAATCATAAGGCGTGTAGTTGGATTCGAAGGCGAAATCGTGAATGATACGTCAAAACCGGACGGAACACCAAAGAAGCTTCTGGATTCCTCAAAGATTTTTTCGCTTGGATGGAGACCAGAAACAGATTTTGAAACCGGTATCCGTATCACATATGAGGATTTTGTAAAAAATAAGCAAAAACACATTAAAAAGGGAGGAAAACTAAAATGAGTAAAATACTTGTTACAGGCGGGGCGGGATATATTGGATCAGTGCTGGTTCCCATGCTCCTTGACGAAGGACACGACGTTACCGTGTTAGATAATTTCTACTACAATCAGCCAACGCTTCTTGACCAGTGCATCAGGGAAGGCTTTTACATTGTACGAGGTGACGTCCGTGATAGGAAACTGATGAAAGACTTGATGGCGGATAAAGACTATATCATTCCCCTCGCGGCCATGGTAGGGTTTCCTCTATGTAAAAAGGATGAAACGGCGGCAAAAACCATCAATCTTGACGCCGTTCGCATGATTATTGAATTGAGGAGGCCTGAACAGAAAATCATTTATCCTTGTACAAACAGTGGATATGGCATCGGACAAGGAGACAAATTCTGTACCGAAGATACGCCAATGAATCCCATATCGCTTTATGGAATCACGAAATCGGAAGCCGAAAAGGCCGTACTGGACTCCGGCAATTCCCTTACCTTCCGCTTTGCAACGGTGTTCGGGGCCTCTCCTCGCATGAGGCTCGATCTTTTGGTTAATGACTTTGTATACCGGGCGGTCTTTGATAAAACCGCCGTAATCTTCCAAGGGGAATTCAAGCGAAATTACATCCACATCAGGGATGCGGCGGCGGCTTTTATTTTCGCCATAGAGCACTTTGAAGAGATGAAAGGTAAACCATATAACTGTGGATTGTCATCAGCCAATCTTTCGAAAATCGAATTATGTGAAAAGATAAAGGAACATATACCGGATTTTATATATCTGGAAGCCCCAGTCGGGGAAGATCCAGACAAAAGAGATTATATTGTTTCAAATGAACGCTTGGAGAAGGCAGGATGGACGCCAAGGTATTCTCTTGACGACGGAATTGAAGAGCTGATTAAGGTATATACGATTATTAAGAAAAATCAGTATTCAAACATCTAAGCGGAGGAACGATGGAATCAGTAGCTGTAACGATACGTGTATGTTTGCCAATTTATATCATGATCGCGGTTGGATATGCGGCAAATAGACGCGGCATAGTAAGCCGACCTACGCTCAAAGAGTTAAATGCAGGTGTATTTCGCATTTTTCTTCCGCTTCTGCTCTTTGAGAATATGTATACCTCGCACCTGGACGTGACCAACATAAAGGCTCTCTTGTTTGCAGTTGCAAGTGTAATTCTTATATTCCTGATATGCCATGTGGTCGTTTTTCATGTGATTGGAACTAAATCGAGGGCGGCAACGATTGTCCAGGGAATGTATCGGAGTAATTTTGCGCTCCTTGGAATTGCGCTTACCGAGACGCTGTATGGCTCAGGAGAAACGGACGTCACGGGAATGCTCGTGGCGGTAATTATACCGTTGTACAACGTGCTTGCAGTAATACTTTTTGAAAGTAGCTGCCAGAACGGGAAAACAAAGATAGGAAAGATTGTGAAAGGAATCCTAAAGAATCCGCTGATTTTATGGACATGTACAGGATTGGTTCTCAACCTTCTTCATATCACTATTCCGGTTGCAGTCAACAGCGTGGTAACTTCCTTAGGACAAGTTGCGACGCCGCTGGCACTGTTTGTAATGGGAGGTAATTTTGAGGCCGCAAAGACAAAAAAGAATAGGAATCCTTTAATAGCCGTATCAACAACAAGACTTATTATAATACCGATTTTATGCACGGCAATGTCCATCATCTTAGGATTCAGGGGGAAATCGTTATATGCATTATTTTTGATGTATGCGACGCCGACTGCGGTTGCATCTTATGCAATGGCATCGTCAATGGGCGGGGATGAGGATCTTGCGGGAGAAATCGTTCTTGTAACGACAGCTATATCCATGGTTTCCATCGGGCTTGGTGTGTATGTGCTCACCGCGTTGCGGCTCATATAGATGAATACGGAAGTTACGCTGCACCAGGTTCGAAAAAACCTCGCCAAGTTGCAGGTAACTACATTCGCACTTAGTGCTTAAAAGATAAGCACTAAGTGCTCATGGTAAGGGAGAGGAAAAATGCTAAACATACCATTGATGCAAAACAATATTGACAAGGATGACGTAAATATATTGGTTGATTTTTTGAAATCATCGGATCGATTTACGAATGGTCCGAAAGTACGTGAATTTGAAGAGGCATGGTCGAAGTGGCTGGGCGGAGGATACTACTGCGTGTTCGTCAATTCCGGCTCCTCCGCGAACTATATTACGATGACGGCACTCAAGGAGAGATACGGGGACGGTGAGATTATCGTTCCTCCGATAGGATGGACAAGCGATATCGCCTCGGTCATTACGGCCGGGTTCAAGCCGGTATTTGCTGACGTAAATCTCCATAATCTCGCCATCAATGTGAATGAGATTGAATCAAAAATCACCGACAACACCAGGGCGGTATTGCTGACTCATGTATTAGGATATAACGGTCTGTCGGACAAAATCATTGATATATGCAAAAACAAAAATATTACCTTGATTGAAGATGCCTGCGAGTCCCACGGGGCGGTCTTTCGAGGGAAAAAATGTGGTTCCTTCGGGGACATTTCCAATTTTTCTTTTTACTATGCACATCATATGAGCACGATTGAAGGCGGCATGATTTGCACGAAGGATAAAGAAATGTACCGTCTGATGAGGATGATCCGTTCCCATGGCATGCTCAGGGAATGTGATGACGAAAGTTATATGGCGGAAATTGCGAAGAAGTACCCCGAGGTTCATCCGGAATTCTTATTTACCGTTCCGGGATTTAATATGAGGAGTACCGAATTGAACGCCGTAATCGGATTAAACCAATTAAAACGTCTGGATGCCAACGTGGAAAAAAGAAGAAAAAACTATGATTTGTTTATCAACAAGCTGGATGGCAGCAAGTATTATACAGAATTTGCACATGAAGGAAACAGTAATTACGCCTTTGTCGTTATGCCACATGCGTCCGTGACTGGTTTGTATGACAGAATGATTCAGGGCTTTCGTGATGAAAACGTGGAATTTCGGAGAGGCACGGCAGGCGGCGGCAACATGGCAAGACAGCCCTATATAAGAAAAAGATATCCCCATATTAACCCTGCCGATTATCCAAACGCCGAATATATCCATGAAAATGGCGTGTACATAGGCAATTATCCTGATTTGCCAAAGGAGAAGATAGAAGGATTATGCGAGATGTTAAATTCTCTGTAATAGGATGTTTTGAATTTCGATGAAGGAGGACGTCTGATGATAGCGGTTATTATGGCAGGCGGAAAGGGAACCCGCATTTCTTCTGTTGCTTCAGACGTTCCCAAACCGATGATTGCCGTAAATGGAATGCCTGTGATGGAGTATCAGATTGAACGGTTAAGAACGCAGGGAATAAGGGATATCGTCATTACCGTGTCACATAAAAAGGAAATGATAATGGATTACTTTGGAGATGGTAAAAAAACATCTCCGGCAACGGCAAAGCCGTTTGACGTCAGCATTTCATACTACGAGGAGGACGTACCCCTTGGAAACGCGGGCGCTCTGTTCCGGCTGAGAAATCGGCTGAGCAGTGATTTTTTACTTATCAATGCGGACGTGGTATTTGATATTGATATAGAAAGATTTGTTGACTTTCATAAAAGCACGGGCGGTCTTGTAACACTGTTTACACATCCCAACAACCACCCGTTTGATAGTGGATTGCTTCTTGCAGACAAGGACAAAGCACTAACCGCATGGCTATCCAAGGAGGACGGGCGGCCCAAGTATTACAAAAACAAAGTAAATGCCGGTCTTCATATCATGGCTCCTAAAGTCCTTGACGTCACAAGCGAGAGGCTTATAAAAAAATACGGACGTCTGCCTGAGAGGATTGACTTGGACAGAGATTTGCTAAAGCCTCTTGCCGGAACCGGAATGGCGTATTGTTATGACAGTTGCGAATATGTCAGGGACATGGGTACCCCGAAACGGTATGAACAAGTTTGTCGCGATATGGCGTCGGGGCGTATTGACATGAGGAACCTTCATAAAAAACAGAAAGCAATTTTTCTTGACCGGGATGGAACGATAAATAAAGAAGTGGGATTTCTCAGTGATATTGACCGATTTGAGCTTCTTCCAGGTGTCGGGGAGGCAATTCAAAAGATTAATCAGTCAGGCTATCTTGCAATTGTCATCACAAATCAGCCGGTGATTGCAAGAGGAGAATTGTCCCGCGAAGGATTGGAAGAAATTCACAATAAAATGGAAACGCTTTTGGGAAAAGAAAGCGCATACCTTGACGGAATTTATTACTGCCCGCATCACCCACACGGCGGATACGAGGGCGAGGTCAGGAAATTAAAGATAGACTGTGACTGCCGAAAGCCCAAGCCGGGGATGTTGTATGCGGCGGCAGAAGCGTTTCATATAGATTTGAAAAATTCGTGGATGATAGGGGACGGAGAACGGGACATTGCCGCGGGGAAAAGCGCGGGCTGCAAGACGGTCTTGATAGGAAAGGAAAATTGGGGACAAGATATGAGTGTGAATTCGTTGCCGGAAGCAGTTCGGATGATACTGGAAGGAGAAAGTGAAGAATGCGTGATCCGGGGAAATACATAAATGACTTATTTGTCAGATATCCCAAGCTGGAGGAAACAAGAAGCGATTTGCTGGATGCCTATGATCTGCTGCGGCAGTGCTTTGAGTCCGGTTGCAAACTGCTTGTTGCGGGAAACGGAGGTTCCGCGGCAGATGCAGAGCATATTGCAGGAGAATTAATGAAAGGATTTCTGAGTAAACGCCCCCTTCCCGAGGATTTGCGACATCGTTTTGCGGAAGTAGAACCAGTAAAAGGCAGGGAAATATCAAAGCGGCTTCAAGGCGCGTTGGCGGTTCTTCCATTGACGTCACAAGACGCGCTTTCCACGGCTTTTTTAAACGACGTAGATGCGGGGGACATATTTGCGCAGAAGCTTATGGGCTATGGCAAAAAGGGGGATGTTTTTCTGGGGATTTCCACTAGTGGCGACAGTGTAAGCATCATTAATGCGGCAATTACTGCGAAGGCATTGGATATAAAGGTCATTGGGCTGACGGGAAGTACGGGCGGCAAACTGAAAAACTACTGCGACGTGCTGGTGAGGGCGCCTGAAAGTGAGACCTATAAAATTCAAGAGCTTCATGTACCAATTTACCATAGCTGGTGCATGATGCTTGAGGAATATTTCTTTGGTATAGGAGAATGAACATGGACGAACCACGGATTACAGTAATGATTCCGGTGTTTAATATGCAGGAAACGATTACAAGAGCCATAGACAGCTTTTTTAGGCAGGATTATGAAAACAAGGAAATTTTGGTTTTGGACGGAGGTTCGACGGACAACACCGTGAATCTCGTTAAACAATATGGCGGTTCCATTGACTATTTTGTGTCGCAAAAAGATGGCGGGCCTTCCGACACAATGGCAAAAAATTTAAAACATGCCACGGGTGACCTGGTTGCAATACTTGGCGCAGATGACTGGTATAACCCGGGCGCGCTTACGGCAGCGGCAAATACGTATAAGGAGCACCAGGCTGACGTTCTTTATGGAGACTGCCGTTGCATACACCCTACTGGTGAAAGAGTGATTAAGAGTGCAAAAAAACGGGTGTTGGAAGACTTGTATTACTATAATGCCGTCTTTACCAATGCGGCCTTTGTAAAAAGAGATTTGTTAGAGAAGTACTATGAACAATACTGGCATAAAAATAAGAAGAAACTCCATATCTCAACCGATCATTATCTGTGGCTCCTTCTTTATCATCAGGGAAAGCATTTTGAATATATAGAATCAAAGGATGCTTTGACCAATTATTCGGTTTCAGGAAGATCCGCGGAAAACGAGTATGAGGGCTGCATGGACGATGCGGAAATCTTTCGACTGGTTGTAGGAAATGACAGCAAAGCCGTAAAAAAATATTTGCCCAAATTCAAAAGATATTTTGCGGCACGTACAATCTTATATTATGAAGATACCATGGCGAAAAAAGACTTTGAGTTTGAACTTAAGAAATACCTGACAGAAGGGGAACGTTATGTGATTTTTGGTACGGGACATATAGGAAAAAAGGCCGAGCGGTTAGTGAGGTTATGTAAGGGAAGGCTGGAATACTTTGTTGACAATAATTATTTTGCCAATACGGGAGAATATTTGAATTGTAAGGTTTGTTCGCCGGAAAGTATAAAACAAGAAAAAAACCTATCTGTCATTATTTCTGCATTGGGGTGTGAAAATGCCATAATGAGGCAACTGGCAGGAATGGGATTGGACTCTTCCATAAAGGTGATAGATTATTCTGATATATGCGAGAACATACAAAATACGTTGGGCGTGGAGATTTTGGCAGATGCATGGAAAAAGGGAGTTATCCGGTAGAATGGAAGAAATGAAGAAACTCTACATAGCGGGGGCACATTCCCGTTCCCGTACTTTGAAAGCATACTTGAATTATCTTTACCCGGACGTGGAGGTTTTGGCCTATCTTGTCAGCGAGGAATTACAAGATGAAAATCCTGATTTTGTTGATGGAATTCCCGTTTTTCCTATTGTATATGGTAAACCGGGGCGGGTCATGGATAAAGATTTTCCGGTTTATCTCGGTACACGGGGGATGAATCATTCCAAGTTAATGAGAGAATTGTCAGCGGCGGGATTTCCTAAAATCATTCCCATGACGGTGGACATGGATATGGAACTTCGCAATGCATATATGGAAAAATGGTATAGGGAGCATGGAAGAGAATTTATTCTGATAGACAATCTTTAAGCATCAAGGTTACTATCAAGACCTACGGCCGTGAATAGTAACACATTAAGGAACTATGAAAAAATAAGCATGAAACAAGAACGATGAGCAGGTGTATGAAAGAAAACAAAACGGCGAGGATTTATGTGGCAAGTTCCATTTATGACAAGGCAATAAAGGGAAAAGGTTATAATCTGATGAAAGATGAGACTGTCTTGCAAGTTGGATCCGCACTAACAGATAAAAGGATTTATAGCGGGGTAATGACAGATGATACGGGCGAGAATATTTCCGAAAAAAACCAACAGTATTGTGAATTGACGGGTCTATATTGGATATGGAAAAATGCCAAGGAAGATTATGTCGGGCTGGTACAGTACCGTAGACATTTCCTCTTGCCGGAAAACTGGCTGGAAAGGATGATGGCTAATGACATCGACGTGATTTTACCGGTACCGCTTTATGTCGTTCCATGCCTTTCAAAGAATTATAGAGAGCGGCACGTAGCATCGGATTGGGATTTCTTGATGGAGTATATCCAAAAAAACCTTTCGACGGAGTACGATATGGCAACGGAATTTTTTAATGGCGGCCTATATTCACCATGCAATATGCTAATTGCTAAAAAACGTGTCCTTGATGAATTATGTTCGTGGCTGTTTCCGATTTTAGACGCAGTGACCATGCATATTGGGAAAAAGGAAGACAAGTATCAAAATCGCTACCCTGGTTTCATTTCGGAAAGACTCATGACTTATTTTTTTGAGGGACGGAAACATCGATATAACATAGTATACGCAAATAAATCTTTTTGGAGTTGAAAGAACGGATAATCGAGGAATTTATAATGGATATCAAGAACAATTTAAAAAAGTATCATGCAATCATAGGATATGGCATAGGGCAAGATTATAATAAAATGAAACGGTTTTTTGACGGGAAACTGGTATTTGATTACCTGGCTGACAAAAAGTGGGAAGATTCAAATATGGAAGAATATGACGGAATCCCAATTATACGGTTACGGCAATTGAAACAAATGAAGGGCGCTTTAATTGTCTTGTTTCCAAGATTTGCTTCTGTCAGAGATGTTATTTTGCGGGAATTGGAAGGAGTGAAATCCGAAATATGTTATGTCCATGACATATTTCCCACAGAGCGTTGTATCCGAAGCGAGGAACTGATTGAATTGCTTCCTAAAACAGAATTGAGCCGCTTCGTTTCAAGCGGCGATACGAGCAACAAGCGGAGCGTTTGCGAGCCGGCTTGTGTTAACAAACTGGAATTTGTGGATGATTTTCAAAACAAGGTCGTATATGATGAGACGATTCCTGCAAATATCAAGATTTTTTTCACGGGCAGAAATAGCATGGTTAAGATAGGCCATAATCTGGCGGTCAATCATCTGGAAATCTATTGTGAAAATGACGGAATTTGTCTAATTGGGAATCGGACATCCGTGGAAGAGGCAAGGCTTTATGTGTCAGGAGCCAAGCTGCAATTAGGTGAAGACTGTATGGTTTCCCGCGGAGTCAGGATACGCACGCATGACAAGCACCATATTTTTGACAAGTCGACTCATAAAAGGATTAATTATCCGCAAGACGTGGTGATGGGAAATAAAGTATGGATTGGCCAGGATGTAGTACTTCTTGCCGGTTCCAATATTGGTACCGGCTCTATAGTCGGGGAAAGGGCGGTGACCTCTTCTGTTTTTGGAAAACATGTAATTATCGCAGGATGTCCGGCCAAAGTAATCAGGGAAGACATATGTTGGAGTAGAGATGGCACTGGATTTTTCAATCATGAACGGTTGGAAGAATGTTACGATGATACCGCGTTTAAATATATGAATGAGAACGATTAGGGGAAATGGAAAATGAAAATGATGAATTTTGAATCGATGGACTCCATGGCGCGTGCCGATTACGGCAATCTGGACAAGCTGGAGGCGGAAGCCATATATATCATGCGGGAGGTTGCGGCCGAGTGTGAAAAGCCGGTGATGCTTTACTCCATCGGAAAAGACAGTTCCGTCATGCTACATCTTGCATTGAAGGCCTTTTACCCGGAGAAACCGCCATTCCCATTTATGCATATTGACACAACCTGGAAGTTCCATGAGATGATTACCTTTCGTAATCGGATGGCAAAAAAGTATGGTCTGGACATGATTGTTTATACCAATGAAGACGGTGTGAAAAAAGGAATCAATCCTTTCGAACACGGGGCGGCATATACGGATATCATGAAGACAGAGGCTCTGAAGCAGGCTCTTACAAAGTACGGATTTACAGCGGCGTTTGGCGGCGGAAGAAGAGACGAAGAAAAATCAAGGGCAAAGGAGCGGGTCTTTTCCTTCCGAAACGGTGCGCAAGCCTGGGAGCCGAAGAACCAGCGCCCGGAGCTATGGAAGCTTTACAACACTCATATTAAAAAGGGCGAGAGTATGCGGGTTTTTCCGCTTTCCAATTGGACGGAAAGGGATATATGGCAATATATCCGCAGAGAAAACATTGAGATTGTGCCGCTGTATTTTGCCAAAGAACGGCCGGTGGTTTATCGGGACGAAAATATCATCATGGTGGATGATGACAGGATAAAGCTGCTCCCCGGAGAGGAAATACAGTATAAGAAGGTACGCTTCAGGACACTTGGATGCTACCCCCTGACTGGCGGAGTTGAATCCGAGGCGGGTACCTTGGATTCCATAGTGGATGAGATTCTTGGAGCCGTCACGTCGGAGCGCACCAGCCGCGTCATAGATAAGGACGGCGGCAGTTCAAGCATGGAAAAGAGGAAGAGAGAGGGGTACTTTTGAAATGAGCGACCTTTTGAAATTTATCACGTGCGGCAGCGTGGATGACGGAAAGTCAACGCTTATTGGACATATGCTATATGATGCAAAACTGATTTTTGCCGATCAGAAACAAGCTTTGGAACTTGACAGCAAGGTAGGAAGCCGGGGAGGCATCGTCGATTATTCCCTTCTGCTGGACGGTTTGATGGCGGAACGTGAGCAGGGAATTACAATCGATGTCGCATACCGCTATTTTACGACGGAGAAACGGAGTTTTATCGTCGCGGATACGCCGGGACACGAGGAATATACAAGGAACATGGCAGTGGGAGCTTCCTTTGCGGATCTTGCAGTTATTTTGGTGGACGCTTCGAAAGGGATTCTGACTCAGACAAGAAGGCACGCAAGAATCTGTGCGCTGATGGGAATCCGATATTTTTGCTTTGCCGTGAACAAGATGGATCTCTTGCAGTATAGGCGGAAGGAATTCGAGAAAATTGAGAAGGACATAAAGAAGCTTTCTATTGACCTTGATTTATTCAACGTGACCGTGATTCCCGTTTCCGCCACGGAGGGAGATAACATCACAAAGCCATCCGGGGACATGCCGTGGTATCAGGGGAAAACACTTCTTGACTACCTGGAAACGATAGACGTCATGGAAACGGATATGGAAAGCGGATTTATCCTTCCAATCCAGAGGGTATGCCGACCGAATCATAATTTTCGTGGTTTTGAGGGGCAGGTGGAAACCGGAGATATCCGCACGGGTGACGAGATAATGGTTCTGCCAAGCGGCGAAGGGGCGCTGGTAAAGTCAATTCTTGTCGCGGGAAGAAAAGCCTCTGAAGCGAAAAAAGGAATGCCGGTTACAATTTCATTGGACAGAGAGATTGATGTTTCAAGAGGATGTGTGATTGCCTCAAACACAAAGCTTCATATGGGCCATTTGTTTACGGCGCAGCTTTTGTGGATGGACGACGAGCATCTGATGGAGGGAAGGAATTATCTCCTTAAACTTGGTACAAAAGAAATCCCCGCATCCATAATGAAAATTAAATACAAGCTGGATGTCAACAGCGGAGAACAGTTGACTGCAAAAAAGCTCTACAAGAATGAGATTGGCGTGTGTGATATCAGTACGTCCCAGACAATTGTTTATGAGGAGTTTCGCATCTGCAAATCTATGGGCAGCTTTATCCTGATTGACCGGATATCGGATATGACCTCTGGTTGTGGGGTGATTCTTCATCCTTTAAGGCGCTCCGAGAATCTTACTCCGCAAAGGACGGATATTACAAGAAGTCTTCGAGAAGAGCATATGCTTCAGAAAGCCTTGACCATATGGTTTACGGGCTTGTCAGGCTCCGGGAAATCAACTCTCGCCAACGAGCTTGAAAAGAGACTTTTCAAGCAGGGACGGTATACGATGCTTTTAGATGGCGACAACATCCGCATGGGGCTCAATAAAAATCTGGGATTCGAACCGGAAGATCGTATTGAAAATATCCGCCGCATCGCCGAAACGGCAAAGCTTTTAAATGATGCGGGATTAATCGTGATTACGGCCTTTATTTCCCCCTTTGAGAGTGATCGTCTGAGCGCGCGAGAAATTATCGGAAATGAAAATTTCATTGAAGTATATGTAAGTACGTCTCTTGAGGAATGTGAGAGGCGGGACGTAAAGGGACTGTACAAAAAGGCAAGGGATGGCGACATTCCGAATTTCACCGGTATTACAAGCCCGTATGAAAAGCCACAGAATCCAGATATTCTCATAGACACGGAACAAACTGGTTTCGAGGAAGCTACGGATTTGATATTACAAAAGCTAGACGCTTATTTGTGGGGTAGGTAAATGTGGAATATAGAGCTTGAGAACGCGAAGAAAGCGGCGAGACATTATTGGGAAAGCACTATTTTAATTAAAGGTGATTAGAGGGGTAATGGGGAGACATAGAAATGAATTTTGAATTAACGGCATCCATGATGTGCGCAAACTATGGTAACTTAGAAAAAGAAATCAAAGAACTCGATGAGGGTGGTATCGATTCTTTTCATATTGATATTATGGACGGACGCTTTGTACCAAACTTTTCCATGTCCTTAAACGATATGAAATACATAGCCGGTGCGACGAAAAAGCCGCTTGACGTGCACTTGATGATTGAACATCCAAACAACAACGTGCAATTATTTTTAGATTATTTAAGGCCCGGCGATACTGTATACATTCACCCGGAAGCAGAGTACCATCCCTCCACAACCCTGCAGAAGATTATTAATGCCGGCGTGATTCCAGGCATAGCGATTAACCCAGGCACAAGCGTGGAGACTGTTTATGAGATGCTGCGGATTGTCAGGAAAGTCCTGATCATGACGGTCAATCCCGGCAATGCGGGGCAGATGTTTATGCCTTATGTCGGGGAAAAGATTGCACGTCTACTAAACCTGAAATCTGAGATGAAATTCAGAGCCTATTGGGACGGGGCGTGTGGCGCGGACAAGATTATAAAGTATGCGCCGTTGGGAATGGACGGTTTTGTGTTGGGTACAACACTATTATTTGGAAAAGACAAACCTTATAGGGAGGTCATCCAGGAAATCCGTAGGTATTGTGGTGATGAGGATAGAAACTGATAGGGAGAGTTTGCAACGGAAACTATGGAAAACGTGGCGGCAGCCATGCATCAAACTTTAGGATTCAAGACAATGAACATGGCAATTTTATTATCAGGCGGTGTTGGAAACCGCATACATTCGGACGTACCCAAACAGTATATATCTATCGGCGGCAGGATGCTGATTACATATGCGCTTGCAACACTTACAGAGGCTTCTGCCATTGACAAGATATTGATCGTGGCGGGGTATGGGTGGCGTGAATTTATCATGGCAAATGCTAAGAAGAACCGAATTTCCACGGATAAAATCATGGGATTTGCCACTCCGGGTTTTAACAGGCAGGCATCCATATTGAGTGGGATGCAGGAAATATTGCGTCAAATTGATTCTGGAATGCTAGGCGATTGCCCAAACTGCGACGAAAATCGGAAAGGTATTACGAGTGCTGACACGGTTTTTATTCATGATGCCGCCCGTCCGATGCTGTCGCCAAAACAAGTACAAGATTGTTTTGCCGCTCTTGCAGGGCATGACGGTGTAATGCCCGTGCTCCCAATGAAGGATACGGTATATTTAAGCCGGGATGGAAAAACGGTCTCTAATCTGTTAGATAGGAGTCAGATCTTTGCCGGACAAGCCCCGGAGTTGTTCCGTTTCAAAAAATATTATCAGGCAAATATGGCGCTGATGCCGGGTTGTCTGGCATCAGTCAATGGCTCTACAGAGCCTGCGGTGCTTGCGGGTATGGACATCGTTATGATTCCCGGTGACGAAAAAAACTTCAAGATTACAACGTTGGAAGACTTGGAACGTTTCCGCAGTCTGAAAAGCCGCAATGAGACTGACGCCAAGGAACCGTAAATAAATAATTTGTATAGTTCCTTGGTGGCAAAAAGGGGGAATGTGATGAATGCATGGGTTTTACGAAATATAGGAGAAATTACATATGTTGACGTACCTATGCCGGAACCGGGTGAAGCGGAAGTGTTGGTTCGAGTAAAGGCGGCCGGAATTTGTGGTTCTGACATTCCGCGCATTTATCGCGACGGCGCACATAAAATGCCATTGATTCCCGGACACGAGTTCGCCGGGGAAGTTGTGGGGCTTGGAAAGCGGTCGGATAACGGATGGTTGCATAAGCGCGTCGGTATATATCCGCTGATTCCATGTCATTCTTGTACGGCTTGTCAGAAGGGTCAGCATGAGATGTGCAGACAGTATGGCTATCTCGGATCAAGGCGTGACGGCGGGTTTGCGGAATATGTGGTTGTTCCGCAAAATAATCTGATTGCGTTGCCCGGGTGTGTGTCATATGAGCAGGCGGCCATGCTGGAGCCTTTGTCAGTGGCAATACATGCCATGCGCAGAGTTCCCGTCGTGCAAAACGATACGGTTACAGTGTGCGGACTGGGAACGATTGGCATGCTGCTTGTAATGCTTTTGTGGGAGCGCGGCATAGAGAATCTTTTACTCATAGGAAATAAAGAATATCAAAAACAGAAAGTACTGGCAATGGGAATACCAAAGGAACATTATTGCGACTGCAGAAATGAGGATGTGGAAGAATGGCTGGCGCAGCATACAGACGGAAACGGTACAGACGTATTTTTCGAATGCGTCGGCAGGAATCTGACGGTTTCACGGGCGGTGAACCTGACGGCGGCAGGCGGAAGGATATGCCTTGTGGGAAATCCCCATACGGATATGACACTGGACAAACCGACTTACTGGAAGATTCTTAGAAATCAGCTTTTGATGGCGGGCACATGGAATTCATCATTTTTTACGTCCGATGATACGGAAGAATCGGAAGGTACGGACTGGGAGTATGCGCTGATTATGTTGGAGCAGGGACGAATTCTGCCAAAGCAGCTGATATCACATCGGTTTGGTATGGCGCAACTGGATAAAGGACTGCGTATTATGCGGGATAAGACGGAAGGATATTTGAAAATTATGATGTGTGAAAACGGAGAACATTTATGAAAAAATTAGTATGCATGCTTTTTATGATTGCCACTACCGCCCTCTTGGTGGCGGGTTGTGGAAACGGTTCGGTTTCGTCAGACGACAATTCAAAAACCGAACTTTTAAACGTTTCCTACGACCCTACGCGGGAGTTTTATTCGCAATATAATGAATTATTTTGCGCTCATTGGAAAAACGAGACGGGCAAGGACGTGGTTGTCACCCAGTCCCACGGCGGGTCGGGCTCGCAAGCGCGTTCCGTCATCGAGGGCAACGAAGCCGACGTGGTGACGCTCGCGCTCGCACACGACGTCGCGGCCATCGAGGAGGCCGGGCTGATTGACAACGGCTGGTTGAAGGAGTTTGACCTCGACAGCTCGCCGTACACCTCGACCATCGTGTTCCTGGTGCGGGCGGGAAATGAAAAAAACATCAGGGACTGGGACGACCTGGTGAAGGACGGGATTGAGATTATCACGCCGAACCCGAAGACGTCCGGCGGGGCCTGCTGGAACTTCCTGGCCGCCTGGGCCTACCGGCAGGAACAAAACGGCGGGGACGAGGAGGACACGGTTAAATTTATGGAAAAACTATATAGGAACGTGCTGGTCTTAGATTCCGGCGCACGGGGGGCGACGAACACGTTCGTGGAGAACGGGCAGGGCGACGTGCTGATTGCCTGGGAGAACGAGGCGTACCTGGCGATGCGCGAGCACCCGGGCGAGTTCGAAATCGTGGCGCCGAGCGTCAGCATTTTGGCGCAGCCGTCCGTGGCCGTGGTGGACGAAAACGCCAGGGCGCATGGAACCGGGGAACTAGCCAAGGCGTATCTGGAATACCTTTACAGCGACGAGGCGCAGCGGCTGGCCGGGGAGAACTTTTACCGCCCGTCAAACGAGGAAGTCTTGCGGGAGTTTTCCGACCAGTTCGACCTGGAAATGAACCTCGTCACGATTGAGGACTTTGGCGGGTGGGATAAGGCCTATGAGACGTACTTTGCCGACGGGGCGGTGTTCGACCAGATTTACGCGCAGTAAGAAAGGAACTTTTCATGGAGCAACCAATCGTAAAGGTGAAAAATAAGAGGGGGGTCAGGGTCATTCCGGGGTTCGGGCTTTCCCTTGGCGTGACCATGGCGATGCTTGGCTGCGTAGTCTTAATTCCTCTCGCTTCCCTCTTCTTAAGCGCGGGCAAGCTCGGGCTTGGGGAATTTTGGGCGGTGGTCACGTCACCGCACGTCGTGTTTGGGTACGTGGTCAGCCTTTCCTGCGCCCTCGCGGCAGCCCTCATAAACGCGGTGTCCGGGATGATCCTGGCCTGGGTGCTGGTACGCTATGATTTTCCGGGGAAACGGCTGATGGATGGGCTGGTCGAGTTGCCGTTTGCGTTGCCCACGGCGGTGGCCGGGATTTCCCTGACCTACCTTTATTCGGATCAGGGATGGATCGGGGGGCTGTTTGCCAAGATGGGAATTCCCATCGCGTACACGCGCGTCGGCATCACCATCGCCATGACCTTCGTGGGGATTCCCTTCGTCGTGCGGGCGGTGCAGCCGGTGCTGGAAAAGCTGGATAGGCAGTACGAGGAGGCCGCGACGATGCTGGGGGCCGGAAGGACACGCATTTTCTTTAAGGTGATATTGCCAGAGCTTTTCCCGGCATTGCTTGCCGGGTTCGGGCTCGCCCTCGCCCGGGGCATCGGGGAATACGGGAGCGTGGTGTTCATCGCCGGGAACATTCCCTACAAGACGCAGATTGCCCCGCTCTTGATCATGTCGAAGCTGGAACAATATAAATATGGGGACGCGACGGCTATCGCTCTGGTGTTGCTGCTGGTTTCGTTTTTACTGATGCTGTCCATTAATTCGGTGCAGATATACATGCAGAGGTTCAGCCATGGGCAGGATGCGGCCGGGGACGGCCTCAGTTCCCTGCGGAAGGTGACGGAACCGCACCACGACGAGGGAAGCCCGCTTGTCAAGTACGTATTGGTTGGTGCCGGCGCCTTGTTCTTGGCGGTCATGCTCGTTCTGCCCTTGTGCGTGGTGGTGGTAAACGCGCTGAAGGACGGAATTGATGCGTATATGGAGGCGGTTCTGGATGAATACACGGTAAGGGCGTTCGGACTCACGGCGCTTTCCACGCTCGTCGCCGTCCTCGTGAACACGGTGTTCGGGATGTTCGCCGCGTTCTTGCTGTCGAAGTTTTATTTTCGCGGGCGGCAGGTCATCGCCACATTAATTGACCTCCCATTTTCCATTTCGCCGGTCATTGCCGGCCTGGTGTTCATTTTGACGTTCGGAAATATCGGGTGGATGGGTGACTTTTTGAAAGTGCACGGAATAAAGATCGTGTTCGCGGTTCCAGGGGTCATACTGGCCACGGTCTTCGTGACGTTTCCCTTCGTCTTTCGCGAGTTGTTCCCCGTCATGAACGCACAAGGGAAGGACGAGGAAGAGGCGGCGGCCTTGATGGGCGCGGGCGGGTTCACCATTTTTCGGAAGATTACGTTCCCGCATGTTAAGTGGGCGTTGTTGTACGGGATGGTTC
>Ga0073906_1002704_pt1 | contig 22361 bp, 14 predicted proteins | sample Inofromicrocosms_FD_65485 | JGI IMG/M metagenome (GOLD analysis project Ga0073906, IMG submission 65485) | Mouse cecum microbial communities from Vienna, Austria - Inoculum for glucosamine and mucus D2O microcosms | ecosystem: Host-associated > Mammals > Digestive system > Large intestine >...
CTTTTAAGGAAGTATAGCATATGTCACCAATTTCTGTCAAGAAATTGATGACTTTATTGCGCATCAGCGCAATTCCTTAGCCATATGTCACCAATTTCTGTCAAGAAATTGATGACTTTAAAAAAGTCCGTACGAATGTGTAGATGTGACAAAAAATCCGGCCCTTTTGCTGCAGACAAAACTCAAAATGGACGGATTCCGTAACAGGGAAGCCGAGAGGCTGAACTGTGTTACTGTTACGTTGACCTGATTTAAAATAAACAAAATTGTATGCTTTCTCTGCATAAAGTGCTATAATGAAAAAAATAGTTGCCAAATATCAGGCTAAAAATATATATTACAGCATATTTAAATGCCAAAAGCAGCGGGTGCAGGTGGGCAAAGCCCTAAGAAATCCGCCAGGCGGCATCTGATACCCCATTAGGGCAAAACTTATGGGATTGGAATAAGTATTTGGAATAAATACTGAAATAGGAGGAAGCTATAATGAAAAGCTTTAAAAGATTTTTGTCACTATTTTTGCCATTTTTTATAGTGCTTTCCTTATGCGGCAGCATGCCGATGGAGGCGAAAGGGCTGGAAAAATCGGCGGGCGGGAATGATTTAGATGCTCTGGAGGTACATTTCATTGATGTGGGGCAAGGGGATGCAGCCCTGATTAAATGCGGCGATGCAGCGATGCTTATTGATGCGGGGGAAAATGACCAGGGCACCTTGGTGCAGAATTATATCCGCAAGCAGGGGGTAAAATCCCTGGATTATCTGATTGTGACCCATCCCCATTCCGACCATTGCGGCGGCGCGGATGTGATTATTTCCAAATATGACATTGATACGATTATCATGCCTAACTATTCCAAGGATACGGCGACGTATCGGGATGTGATAAAGGCCATGGATTATAAGGGGTATGAGATTACCAGCCCGGAAGTGGGAGACAGTTATAAACTGGGTGATGCGGAGTTTACCATTATTGCCCCTAATAAAGAGGACTATGGGGATGATGAGAATAATTATTCCGTAGGAATTATTTTAGAACATGGCAGCAGGAAGTTTGTCTTTACCGGGGATGCGGAGGAAGAGGCAGAAGCGGATATCGTGGATAACGGGATTGATATATCCGCGGATGTGTTGAAGATAGCCCATCATGGAAGCCGGACTTCTTCTACGGAAGAATTTATCCGTGCAGTGAAGCCGGAATATGCGGTCATAAGCTGCGGGGAAAATAATGAATATGGGCATCCCCATGCGGCAACTTTAAATACGCTGAGAGGTATGGGCGTGAAAGTGTTCCGTACCGATGAACAAGGTTCATTAATTGCTGCTTCGGATGGAAAAGAAATCACTTGGAATGCGGCGCCTTCCGATACATGGAAAGCCGGCGAACCCACTCAGTCCAGCGTTGGAACAAATGGAAAAGCCGGTTCGGATGGGGCATATGCCGGGAATGCCGCTGTTGTTCAGGATAACGATGGACAGCCGGCTTCCGGAGCGGCCGATAAAACTGCAGGCGAAAACAAATCCCAGAAAGAAGAACCTGCACCGGCAGTGGAAGAGCCGGAACAGGCAGTGCCGCAGGATACCCAAGGGCTTACTTATATTTTAAATGTGAAAACAAAAAAATTCCATGTTCCTTCATGCAGTTCTCTGCCGACAACCAATCGGAGCGATTCCGCTCTAAGCAGAGATGAAATCATTGCGCAAGGCTATGTGCCATGCAAAAGATGCAATCCATAGGATAAGTTCAGATAGTTTTGAAGCTGTCTGAACTGCTGCAATACATAAGCAAGTGGAGGTCATGCGGGGAAAAGCGGTAATATTGTGATTGTGATAAAATAAATCAAGGGGAGAGGGTGAAGGATGAGAAAGAGAAAGCGGTTGTCCGGGATATTTTATGCAGTGGGGCTGATTATGATGCTTTTGGTGGTTGCGCTCTGCCTTCCGCTGGCATTGCCCCGGCTGTTAGGTTTTGAAGCCTATGCCATTATCAGCGGCAGCATGGAACCACAGATTCCAGTGGGCAGCCTTGTGTACGCAAAGGCGATGGCTCCGGAGGAAGTAGAAGCCGGCGACGTTATTGTTTTTTACGGGGGAAGGGCCGGGGAGGCGGTGACAACCCACCGCGTAGTTGAAAACAGGAATGCCGATAGGGAGTTTATTACCCGCGGGGATGCTAATGCAGGAGATGATATGGAGGCCAGACCTTATGAGAGTTTGATTGGGAGAGTGGAGCATATTCTGCCCCATTTCGGACGGCTGTCGCTGATGATGTCTATGGCATCCGGAAAGACAGGGATGGTTTGTTTTCTGGGAGCGGCACTCATATTTTGCATTTTAGGAGGGGTTTTAAAGAAAGATGACAGAGAAGGGCAGCCGGAAGACAAGGAAGCAGGGAAAGATAGCGGAAGAGAACCGGCCAAAGCGGGAGGGGCAGTGAGCAGCAGTTCAGGAATGCCCACAGAGGGTACAGTGCCGGGAAAGCGGGCAGTGAAGGCCATAATAATTGTGCTCCTGGCCATATTCCTTTGTTCAGTAAGCGTCCTTGCAGTCAATCTGTACCGGTATTGGTCAAACAGGCAGCTGTATAAGGATGCGGCCGGAGAATATACTTATGATGCAATGGGAAAAAACTCAGGCGGATTGGGCAACGGGAATGAAGGAGAGGGCAGTGGAAAGGGTGGAGATAATGGCAATGGGGAAGAAAAACCTCCAATTGCTGTAGATTTCCACAGGCTGCAGGAAATGAACGGGGACGTGGCTGGCTGGATTTATTGCGAAGGAACGCCTATTAATTATCCTGTGATGAAAGGGGCGGACAATGATTTTTACCTTGGGCATAGCTATGATGGAGCTAACAGCAGATCAGGATCTATTTTTGTGGAAGCGGCCAACCGGCCGGGGTTCGCGGATGCTAACACGATTCTTTACGGGCATCATATGAAAGACGGCTCCATGTTTGCATCCTTGGAGAAATGGGCTGACCAGGAATTCTATGAGGAACATCCGGTTATGTGGCTGTTTACGCCAAAACAGGATTATAAAGTCATTTTGTTTAGCGGCTATACAACGTCGGCGAACTCGGAAGCCTATACGATTTTTTCCGATTCCGGCAAGGAATTGGAGGAATACCTGGAGAAGTGCATCGGGAAGTCTGACTTTGAGGCAGATGTATCGGATAGGATACAAGAGGAGGGTACGGGAAATATAGCAGATAAGTATATCGTGCTTTCTACCTGTTCTTATGTATTCGAAGATGCCCGCTATGTTATTCACGGCTTTTTAGTGCCGGTGGGATAGCGGGGGCAAGAGAAGGGTTAAGTAATATATCCGGCTCAAAATTTGAGTAAACCTAGAAAGGAGCAAATGATAACATGGAAAAAAATTTTCAGAAATGCATCAACGGGATACAGCACATAGGGATTCCCACCAATGATATCTCGAAAACAATCGCTTTTTATGAAATGCTGGGTTTCCAGGTAGCCTACAAGACATTGAATGAAAAAGCAAATGAGGAAGTGGCCTTCCTGGAACTAGGCGATGTGGTTATTGAAACCTATGAAAACAAAAATGCAGCATTAAAAAGCGGTGCCTTAGACCATCTGGCTTTAGACACCAGTGATATTCAGGGTGCTTACCGGCTGGCAAAGGAAAAGGGCTGTCGAATTCTGGACGATGGCATCCAGTTCCTGCCGTTTTGGGAGAATGGGGTAAATTTTTTTACTATTTTAGGCCCCAACGAAGAAAAAATTGAGTTTTGCCAGCGCTTATAAGCAAAAATCTATAAATACGGGGAATTTTTTACCTTACAGGAAAGTCCGTCATCAGCTGGATATGAAGTGGAAAATAGCCAGTTCATTGAATACCACTCTGCAAACAGTCAATGCAGTCAACTTAAAGAGAAATCACCTTGCTATGAAAATAACGCTCATAGCAAGGTGCAATTAGAATCACTTCTTCAAATTCTTCTGTGCCGTAGAAAGCATCAGTTTAATCCGGTTCAGCTGGTTTACCTCGCTGGCTCCCGGGTCATAATCAATAGCCACAATATTAGCCAGCGGATAATGCTTTCTGATTTCCTTAATAACCCCTTTTCCCACCACATGGTTGGGCAGGCAGCCGAAGGGCTGGGTGCAGACGATGTTGGTCACACCGCTGTGAATCAGCTCCAGCATCTCGCCGGTCAAAAACCAGCCTTCCCCGGTCTGGTTGCCGATGGAAACGATGGACTTGGCATATTCCACCAGTTGGTAAATGCTCACCGGGGGTGTAAAATGTTTGCTTTTCTCAAAGGCTTTTCTGGCAGGAGTCCGCAAAAATTCCACGGCATCAATCCCCAGCCTGGAAACCATGGCAGTTTTCCGGCTCGTGCCCAGTTCTTCCGCCTTATAAATCTGGTTATAGAAGCAATAGAGCATGAAATCCAGCAAATCCGGCACCACAGCTTCCGCCCCTTCCGACTCCAGCAGCTCTACCAGATGATTGTTGGCGGCAGGCGCAAATTTTACGAGAATTTCCCCCACAATACCTACCTTTGGCTTGGGAATATCGGAAATGGGGATGGCATCGAAGTCTTCAATGATTTCTTTACACATCTTTTTAAATTTCCAGGGATTTAAATGTTTGGCGGATACGAAATCCTGGCATTTCTTTAACCACTTGGCATGAACTTTTTCCACAGCCCCCGGTTCTTTCTCGTAAGGCCGCATCCGATAAATGCAGCGCATGAAAATATCGCCGAACACGGCGCCGAAGGCGGCACGGCTGAGCAAATCCGCATTTAGTTTAAATCCAGGATTGGTTTCAATGCCCGCCATATTGATGGAAATTACGGGTATCTGGGGCATCCCTGCTTTTTCCAGGGCTCTCCGTATGAAGCCCACATAATTGGTAGCGCGGCAGCCGCCGCCTGTCTGGGACATGATGACCGCCACCTTGTCTAAATCATATTCGCCGGACAAAAGGGCGTCCATAATCTGGCCCACCACCATGAGGGAAGGGTAGCAGGCATCGTTGTTCACATATTTTAACCCCACATCCACAGCCCGTTTATTGTCATTGGACAATACTTTGAAACGGTAGCCGCATGCATGGAAAGCCGGCTCCAGCACTTCGAAGTGGATGGGCGACATCTGGGGGCAGAGTATGGTATATGTCTGGCGCATTTCTTCCGTAAAAGCCACTTTTTGGATGGCGGAGGAACGGATTTTGCGCTGCTGCTGTTTCTGTTCCCTGACGCGGATTGCGGAAAGCAGGGAACGGATGCGGATACGGGCCGCACCCAAATTGCTGACCTCATCAATTTTCAGGCAGGTATATATTTTATCGGAAGCGGTGAGGATGTCGTTGACCTGATCGGTAGTGACGGCATCCAGGCCGCAGCCGAATGAGTTTAACTGAATCAAATCTAAATCATCCCGGGTTTTTACAAAGCTGGCTGCCGCATACAGTCTGGAGTGGTACATCCACTGGTCGGAGACAATCAAAGGACGTTCCGGTTCGGCCAGATGGGAGACGGAATCTTCCGTCAATACGGCAATCCCATAGGAAGTAATCAACTCAGGAATGCCGTGGTTGATTTCCGGGTCGATATGGTAGGGCCGTCCGGCCAGGACAATCCCCCGTATATGATTTTCTTCCATATAGCGGAGGGTTTCTTCCCCTTTTTTCTTAATATCTTCCCTGGCATTGCCCAGTTCTGTCCAGGCTGCATCCGCCGCATCAATGACTTCCTGGGCGGGGATTTCAGAAAATTCCTTAATCAGCGCTTCGGTGGCGGTGCGGATATCCCGGAAGGACATGAAGGGATTGCGCAAGAGCATTTCCCCACGCCCGATTTCCTCCACATTATTTTTAATATTCTCCGAATAGGAGGTAACGATAGGGCAGTTATAGTGGTTGTTAGCCGCCTCGAATTCATTGCGCTCATAAAAGAGGGCAGGATAGAAGATAAAATCCACTTTTTCATGAATCAGCCAGCTTACATGGCCATGAGCCAGTTTAGCCGGGTAGCATTCCGATTCGCTGGGGATGGATTCTATGCCAAGCGAATAAATATTATGGTTGGAAAGGGGGGAAAGTACTACCTGATATCCCAGTCTGGTAAAAAAGGTGAACCAGAAGGGGTAGTTCTCGTACATATTTAAAACCCGTGGAATGCCCACCTTCCCTCTTTTTGCCGCATCCGCCAAAAGAGGTTCATATCCAAAAATTCTTTTTAGCTTATATTCAAAAAGGTTAGGGATGGTGTCTTTGCTTTTGGATTTCCCAAGCCCCCGTTCGCAGCGGTTGCCGGAAATGAACTGGCGGCCTCCGCTGAATTTATTGATAGTAAGCCTGCAATTGTTGGTGCAGCCTTTGCATTTTGCCATGCTTGTTTCAAACTGAAGAGACTGTATCTGCCCGATGGTGAGCATGGTGGTGGCATAGCCCTCTTCGTAGCGTTCCCTGGCAATCAGGGCAGCGCCGAAAGCCCCCATAATGCCCGCAATATCCGGACGGATGGCCTCACAGCCTGCGATTTTTTCAAAACTGCGAAGTACCGCATCGTTATAGAAGGTGCCGCCTTGCACTACGATATTTTTCCCAAGCTCCGAGGCGTCGGATACTTTGATAACCTTAAAAAGGGCATTCTTAATGACAGAATAGGCCAGGCCGGCAGAAATATCCGCCACTTCCGCGCCTTCCTTCTGCGCCTGTTTTACCTTGGAATTCATGAAAACGGTACAGCGGGTTCCCAAGTCGATGGGGTGTTTGGCGAACAAAGCCGCCTGGGCGAAATCCTCCACGCTGTAATTTAAGGATTTAGCAAAAGTTTCGATAAAAGACCCGCAGCCGGAGGAGCAGGCCTCGTTTAACTGGACACTGTCTACTGTCTGGTTTTTGATTTTAATGCATTTCATATCCTGTCCGCCGATATCCAGGATGCAGTCAACCTCCGGGTCAAAGAAGGCGGCAGCGTAATAATGGGCCACCGTTTCCACTTCCCCGTCATCCAATAAAAAGGCTGACTTTAACAAGGCCTCCCCGTAACCGGTAGAGCAGGAACGGACGATATGTACGTCTTCGGGGAGCAGCCGGTAGATTTCCTTGATGGAGCGGATTGCCGTCTTTAACGGGCTTCCGTCATTGCTGCTGTAGAAGGAATACAAAAGGGAGCCATCCTCAGCCACCAAGGCTACCTTAGTGGTAGTGCTGCCGGCATCAATGCCAAGGAAGCAGCGCCCGTGATAGGAAGACAGGTCTGAGGTTTCCACATGGTGCATGGAATGACGGCTTTTGAAAGCATCATAAGCATCTTCATCGGCGAATAAAGGCTCCATCCTTTCCACCTCAAATTCCATCTTGATATCGGAGGAAAGTTTGGCATCCATTTCTTCCATGGAATAATGCACCTCTTCTTTCGCGTTCAGGGCAGAGCCTATGGCGGCGAAGAGATGGGAATGGTCCGTTTGGATAATATGCTCATCGTCCAATTTCAGGGTGCGGATAAAAGCCTCCTTAAGCTCGGAGAGAAAATGCAGCGGGCCGCCCAGGAAAGCCACATGCCCTCTGATTGGCTTGCCGCAGGCCAGCCCGGAAATGGTCTGGTTTACCACCGCCTGGAAAATGGAGGCGGAAAGGTCTTCCTTCGTCGCGCCTTCGTTGATTAACGGCTGGATGTCGGACTTCGCAAATACGCCGCAGCGGGCCGCAATCGTATATAATGACTGATATTTTTTCGCATATTCATTCAGGCCGGAAGCATCTGTCTGCAGCAGGGAGGCCATCTGGTCGATGAAAGAGCCGGTGCCCCCGGCGCAGATGCCGTTCATACGCTGCTCCACATTGCCGTCCTCGAAATAAATGATTTTTGCATCTTCCCCGCCCAGCTCTATGGCCACATCCGTTTTAGGGGCAAACTCCTGCAGGGTGGTGGAGACAGCGATAACCTCCTGTACAAAAGGAACTTGCAGGTGGTTGGCAAGGGTAAGCCCGCCTGAGCCGGTAATCATGGGGTGGAGCTCCACGTTGCCCAGCATCTCATAGGCTTTTTTTAACAGGCCTGCCAGAGTCTCCCTGATATTTGCATAATGCCGTTCATAATCGGAAAATAATATTTTATGGGCATCATCCAAAATTGCTATTTTTACTGTGGTCGAACCAATGTCGATTCCCAGAGTATAATGTAACTGATTCATAGTATCCGCCCTTTCTTTTTACTTTTTTGCTTTGTTTTGCCATCCAGATTCTTCCTATTATTATGTATCACAAAAGAGTCTTTGGGCATACCTAGACATTATACGACACGGTTTTGCAAAATGCAATGAATCATTGCTAAGAATTTGTAAAGAATTCATTTAGAAATGTTAAATATTTATGATTGCAGCAGAAACCGTATATAGTTTATTTACTTTTAAATGGTAGGATGTTAGAATATATTCACGTGCAGGCTATGAAAATGCCGTTGTTTTAGTTAAAGTTTGAAGTTGGCGCGAAAACAGCGCAGAAACGGGGATTGTAGGATTATGATGAGTAATTTTGAAAAGAAATTTGGTAAATATGCGATTAAGAATCTTTCGCTTACATTAATCATGTGTTATGCGGCCGGGTATTTGATAGAAATGGTGCTGCCGGGGCTTTTTTATTTCTTGACGTTAAATCCCTATGCCATTATACATGGGCAGGTTTGGCGGCTGGTGACGTGGATTTTAATACCGCCGGATTCTTCCAACTTGTTTTTCGTGCTGCTGATGCTTTATTTTTATTACTCACTTGGTACGTCATTGGAAAGGACATGGGGAACCTACCGTTATAATGTATATATTTTTTCCGGTATGCTGTTTACCATTATCGGCAGCTTTTTGATGATGGGCTATTGCTATTTGGTCCGGCCTGCAGATATGGTGGCATATGGCCCCAGCGTATTCTTTTCCGCAGTTTCCCCGCTGTTTAGTACTTATTATGTAAATATGTCCATTTTCCTGGCTTTTGCGGCTACTTTCCCGGAAGTGCAGGTATTGCTGATGTTTATCATACCCATAAAAGTGAAGGTGCTGGGCATCATATATGGGGTTATGCTCATCGCCAATTTTATCCAGGGCAGCGCTTACAGCAGGTTCGCTATGGCCGCTTCCTTATTCAACTTTGTGGTATTCTGGATAACCAGCAAAAACCATATCCATATGTCGCCTAAGCAGGTGAAAAGGCGGCAGGAATTCAGGAGGGAAGTAAAGCGGAATACCGGGGTGACCAAGCATAAATGTGCGATTTGCGGGAGGACAGAACTGGACAGCCCGGATTTGGAATTCCGTTTCTGTTCCAAATGCAACGGGAATTATGAATATTGCCAGGAGCATTTGTTTACCCATCAGCATGTGAAGTAGCGGCTTTGGCGGTGCTGGAAGCCGCAAGATCCACTACGCCGTCGTTTCGCGAACGCTGATGAATGGGCTGTTAGAATCAGGAGGAAAAAGGGTGAACAGGGAAGTTATATTTGCCAGGACATTGGAAGATGTAAAGAAGAAAGCAAAAGAACAGGGGAATTGTATTTCGAGGAAACAGCTGGAAGAGGCCTTTGCGGAATTAGGGCTGGAAACAGACCAGTTAGCTTTGGTTGAGGATTACCTGGAAAAACATAAAATAGGGATTGGTGAACCGGTAAAACCGGAGGATTACCTTACAGGGGAGGAAATCCGTTACCTGGATAACTATCTGGAGGAAATTAAGGGATTGGAGGAAGTGACGGAAGGGGAGCGGGAAGCTATTACCCTTTCGGCCATGGCCGGGGATAAGCAGGCACAGGCAAGGCTGGCGGAGATTTATTTGCCGGAAGTAGTACAAATTGCTAAGCTGTATGGCGGCCAGGGCGTTTATCTGGAGGATTTAATTGGGGAAGGCAATGTAGCGGTGGCAGCAGGGGTTACCATGCTAGGCTGCCTGGAACATCCGGAGGAAGCCAGGGGGATGTTGGGGAAAATGATTATGGACGCCATGGAGGAGCATATAAGCGACAGCCTGGCGGAAGCCGGCTCCAACCAGAAAATAGCGGATAAGGTGAACCAGGTGGCCGAACAGGCAAAGGAACTGGCCCAGCTTTTGAAAAGGAAAGTTACAGCCAGGGAACTGGCCCAGGAAACGGAACTGACAGAGGAACATATTTTAGAAGCAATCCGTATGAGCGGCAACCGGATTGAGGATATCGCAGGAGGGGATGCGTGATTTGGGCGGGTAATGTGTGAAACAGGTAAAGTTTACCCGATGCAATTGCCTAAAGGGTTATGCATTTTGAAAGCTATTTGGTTTTAGCTGGAAAATTGGAAAGTTTCAATTACTAGGTTTGTGTCCACGCTGCATTCATAAACTTGGTATGTTTTCAAATGCAGCGCAGAAATGAGGAAAAGATGGAAGAACACGGGTTGCAGGATAGGGATTTTAAATATGTATTGCAGGATACTGGCGCCATTTATCTTGGCGCCAGATACAGTTATGGGGAATTATTGGAGGACGATATGATGGCCTTTAAACTGAAAACGATTATTTCCCAGTATATTTTGAAAGATGTGGATGCCTCCGCCACGTTGGAGAGCCATTTTTATTATATGACGCCGGAGTCTTTTTCCTATCAGACCTTCCGGGAACTAAAAGTGAAAATAAAGGTAAGCCTTCCGGAGGAAAAAAGAAGCCTGACGGGGAAGGTAAAACATGTGTATAAGGATAAAATATATACGCTGAAGGAACTGGCAGAGCTGAATCTGGCAAGGAAAAAGCAGTTGGGGCTGATAATCCGGGAGATTTCTGTCTCAAAGCTGGGGTTGATGAGTTTTACGGTGTGAGGGCCGGCGGGAAAATCTTTATGCTATAGCCCATTTCAGCATATTTGCCAATATCTTGGCCTATCCGCCCGGTGTGCATACTTTTTCTTTCTTTGCTAAAAATACTATAATGTGATATAATGAATTGCGCTGATGCGCAAGCAGGTCATCAATTTCCTGCCGGAAATTGGTGACATATGGTATAATGAATTGCGCCAATGCGTGATTGGTGAGAGAAATAAGAAAGGAATAGGGCGGGATGGATAATAAGCGGATGGAAGAGAAAATCAGGGAGTTGGGGAGTTATGAAATTGTAGAGGGAAGGCAGGTTCCGGATTTGAATTCGTATGGTTATCTGCTTCGGCATAAAAAGACCGGGGCGAGGGTTACGCTGCTTTCCAATGATGACAGCAATAAGGTGTTTTATATCGGTTTCCGTACGCCGCCCAAGGATAGTACGGGGGTGGCCCATATTATTGAACATACGGTTTTGTGCGGCTCGAAAAATTTCCCTGTAAAGGATCCGTTTATCGAACTGGCCAAGGGCTCGTTAAATACTTTTTTGAATGCGATGACTTATCCGGATAAGACGGTGTATCCGGTGGCCAGCTGCAATGATAAGGATTTTCAGAATCTGATGCATGTTTATCTGGATGCAGTTTTTTATCCCAATATATATAACGAAAAAAATATTTTTATGCAGGAAGGCTGGCATTATGAACTGGAGGATGCTGAGGATGAACTGAGGATCAACGGAGTGGTTTATAATGAGATGAAGGGGGCATTTTCTTCGCCGGACGATGTGTTGGACAGGGAGGTGCTCAATTCCCTGTTCCCGGATACGGCCTATGGCACGGAGTCGGGGGGGGACCCGGATGTAATTCCCAGCCTGACCTATGAGGAGTTCCTGGAATTTCATAAAAAATATTACCATCCTTCCAATAGCTATATTTATCTTTACGGAGATATGGATATGGCGGAGAAGCTGGAGTTTTTGGACAGGGAATATCTGGACCGCTTTGATGCTTTGGAGGTGGATTCCCAAATCCGGGTGCAGGAAGGATTTGATGCGCCCAGGGAAATAAGGAGGGAATACTCCATTATGGAAGGTGAGTCAGAGCAGGGGAATACCTATCTTGCTTATAATGCGGTGGTTGGTGACAATTTGGACAGGAAATTGTATATTGCGTTCCAAACGCTGGATTATGCGCTTTGTTCCGCCCCTGGGGCGCCGATAAAAGAAGCGCTGATTCAAAAGGGGATTGGAAAGGAAATATACAGCAATTATGATAACGGTGTGATGCAGCCTTATTTTTCCATAGTGGCCAAGGGGGCTGAGGAAGGGCAGAAGAAAGAGTTTGCCCGTGTGATCGAGGACGTGCTGAAGGAACAGGCCGGGAAGGGAATTGACAGGAAGGCGTTAAAAGCCGGGCTGAATTATTTGGAATTCAAATACAGGGAATCGGATTTCGGCAGCTATCCTAAGGGGCTGATGGTGGGGCTGCAGGCTTTGGACAGCTGGTTGTATGATGAGAGGAAGCCGTTGATTCATGTGGAGGCCAATGAGACGTTTGCGGCATTAAAGGCGGAAATGGACGAGGGGTATTACGAAGATTTAATCCGCAAGTATTTGCTGGATAATGGACATAAGTCCGTGCTGGTATTAGCTCCGGTGAAAGGACTGACGGCGAAAAAGGATGCCGAATTGGCCAAAAAACTGCAGGAATATAAGGCAGGGCTTAGCAAAGAAGAGATAGAAGAGGTAGTAAAGCAGACGAAGGAACTGGAAGAATATCAGGAGGAGCCTGACCAAAAAGAAGATTTGGAAAAAATTCCGCTGTTAAAACGGGAGGATATAAAAAGGGAAGCGGAAAATTATGTGAATGAAGAGCGTTATGCGGGCGATACGCTGATTTTGACCCATAATATTTTCACTAACGGGATTGGTTATCTGAGGTTTATGTTCGATATCGGACAGATACCGGGAGAACTTTTCCCCTATATCGGTGTGCTGAAAAATGTGCTGGGCATGGTGGACACAAAAAATTATGCCTATGGCGATTTATGTCATGAAATCAATATCAAGACAGGCGGTATCAATCTGGTAGCGAACACATATATCAATTCGGCCAATATGCCGGAATATAAGGTAATGCTGGAAATCAAGGCAAAGGCGCTTTATGAAAAAATGCCGGAAGCTTTCCGCCTGGCAGAGGAAATTGCTTTACATTCTAAGTTTACGGATAAGAAAAGACTGTACGATGTGATTGCGGAGATCCAGTCCAGGATGCAGGCTTCCATGGTATCGGCGGGCCATTCCCTGGCGGCGCTCCGGGCGCTTTCCTATCTTTCCCCTACGGCGGCCGTGGCGGGGCAGCTTAGCGGCATTCCCCAATACAGGCTGTTGGAGAAGCTGGAGGGCCGGTTTGAGGAGGAAAAGGAGGGTTTGGTACAAAAGCTGGAACTATTGGTGAAAAGTATTTTCCGTCCGGAGAATTTTATGATGGATTATGTGGGGGAGGAAAAAGGGTATCAGGGTCTGGAAGAACTGGTGCAGTCTTTTAGGGGGAAACTGTTTACTGATCCGGTGGAAAAAGAAGAGTTTCGGCCGGTGTTGGAAAAGAAAAACGAAGGCTACCTGACGTCTGCACAAGTGCAGTACGTGTGCAGGGCGGGGAACTTTATCCGGAAGGGGCTGCCTTATACGGGAGCCTTGAAGGTGTTAAAGGTAATGATGGGCTATGATTATCTGTGGAACCGTGTCAGGGTAAAAGGCGGTGCCTATGGCTGTATGTGCAGTTTCGGAAAATCGGGGGATAGCTATTTTGTTTCCTATAGAGACCCTAACCTGAAGAAGACGGTGGATGTTTATGAGAAAGCGGCGGAATATGTGGAAGGTTTTGAAGCGGATGAACGGACGATGACTCAGTTTGTCATCGGGGCAATCAGCGAACTGGATGTGCCTATGACCCCGGCGGCCAAGGGGCTGTATTCGTTGACCGGATATATGACGAAGCTGCCTTTTGCCAGCGTGCAGAGGGAAAGGGAGGAACTGCTTGCGGCTACCCCGGAGGACATCAGGGGATTGGCCGGGCATATTCGTGCATTTATGGGGGATGACTGCCTTTGCGTGGTGGGCAGTGAGGAAAAATTGAAGGAGAGGGAAGGGATGTTCGGAAAATTGGAACAACTGTTCCATTAAGGCGGCTTTTCGGAATTTTAGGTACAAAAAGGTTCCGTATTTAGGAGGGAAAGGTTTATGAAAAAAGTATGGAAGAAGAATTTTTTTATGGGGATGGCGGCTGCGGCGGTAATGCTGCAGATGGGATGCGGCAGTTCCAGTATATATGATAATTCTACGGCAGCGGCGGAGGCGCCGGCCATGAATGAAGCGGCAGCCGAGGATGTTTATTTGGGAGAGTTTGATTATGCGGAGGAAAAAGGGGCAGGGGCAACGGATAGCGGGGAGACGGTATCGGTGGCCTCTAACCGGAAGCTGATCAAGAATGTCTATATGGATGTGGAGACGGGGGATTTTGATAAGCTGCTTGGCACGGTGGAGGGGAGAGTGGATTCCCTGGGCGGGTACATAGAAAGTATGAGCGTGCATAATGGCAGTGGTTCGTATGGGAATTCCCTAAAAGGGGCTAACCTGAAAATACGTATCCCGAAGGATAACCTGAGTCTGTTTGTAACGGAAGTATCGGAGTATTCCAATGTGGTTAGCCGCAACGAGAATACGCAGGATGTAACGATGCAGTATGTGGATTTGGAGAGCCACAAGAAGGCCTTGGTGACGGAGCAGGACAGGTTGCTGGAACTGTTGGAAAAGGCGGAGACGATGGAGGATATTATTGCCATAGAGGAGCGCCTTTCCCAGATTCGCTATGAAATAGAAAGCATGGAATCCCAGCTGCGGACTTATGATAATCTGGTGGATTTTTCCACGGTATCTTTGAATATAAGGGAAGTGGAGGTGCTGACACCTACCAGGGAAGAAACTGCCTGGGAGAAGATGTCCAAAGGTTTTGCGGCTTCCATGAACAGTCTGGGGAAAGGGCTTAAGAATACCTTTATCTGGTTTGTTATCAATTTGCCGTATTTGATTTTCTGGGCGGTTATTATTGCGCTTATCATATGCATTGTGCGGGCAGCACGTAAAAGGAGAAAGAAAAAAGCGGAGAAGCTTGGCGGGAAGCAGGGCTGGCAGGGAAAACAGGGATGGAAAGGAAAAGAGGTTCAGCCGGTGAATCAGGAGCCCCAGCCAGGAGCATATTTTGATATGAGCGGGCACTGGAGCGGCCGGCAGGGTGCGGATGCAGAGGGGAAGCAGAGCGAAGGTATGGTGACGGAGGAAATGCAGGAAAGAGGAGAACACATTGAACAATAATTTTAAATCGGGGTTTGCCACTTTGATAGGCAGGCCCAATGTAGGGAAATCTACATTGATGAATCATATTATCGGGCAGAAGATTGCAATTACCAGCAATCGCCCACAGACAACCAGGAACAGGATACAGACCGTGTATACTTCGAAGGAGGGGCAGATTGTTTTCGTGGATACACCCGGTATCCATAAGGCGAAAAATAAGCTGGGGAATTACATGGTGCGTATAGCGGAACGTTCGTTAACGGAAGTGGATGTGATATTATGGCTTGTGGAGCCTTCTACTTTTATCGGGGCAGGGGAAAAGCATATTATCGAACAGTTAAAAAAAGTGAAAACACCGGTGATCTTGGTGATTAATAAAACGGATAAAGTAAAAAAAGAAGAAGTGCTGACTTTTATTGATGCTTACCGGAAAGAGATGGATTTTGAGGAGATCGTTCCTGTATCGGCACTGAAAGGGGATAATGTGGACGAACTGCTGTCCTGCATTATGAAATACCTTCCTTACGGGGAAGCTTATTATGATGAAAATACGGTGACGGATCAGCCGGAGCGGCAGATTGTATCGGAGTTAATCCGTGAGAAAGCCCTTTATAGCTTAGAGGAGGAGATCCCTCATGGAATTGCGGTTGTAATTGAAAGTATGAAATTCCGTAAAAGTGTGGACAGGGCCAAGGGGAAAAGGACCACAATAGCAGATATCGAAGCGACCATAGTCTGTGAAAAGGAATCCCATAAAGGCATTGTTATAGGGAAAAAGGGTGCCATGCTAAAGCAAATCGGCAGTAAAGCCAGGCCGGAAATTGAAGATATGCTGGAATGCAAGGTAAATCTGCAGCTTTGGGTAAAGGTGAGGAAGGATTGGCGCGACAGCGATTTGTACATGAAAAATTTCGGCTATAATCCCAAAGAATCCGAATAGGAAATATGAAAAAAGCGAACCCTAATAGAAGTAGAAAAGTTAGGGGGCACAAGATGAAGGGATTAAATTACTGGCAACAATTTTTAAGTACCGGAAGCGTGGAAGATTACCTGAATTTCAGGAAAATACAAGGAAATACAACGGAAGATTACATGGTTATGGGGGATAACCCGTATGCAGGAGTTTGTGAAGTTAACAGGGATTGTATTGAAGACAGTGCCTATCGGGGAATACGATAGGCGCGTCGTTATTTTGACAAAAGAACGGGGAAAAATATCGGCATTTGCCAAAGGGGCGAGAAAGCCTAACAGCCGTCTTGTGGCCGCTGCTTCTCCTTTTGTATTCGGGGAATTTAAGATGTATGAGGGAAGGTCTTCTTATAATATCATGGAGGCGGATATCCGGAATTATTTTGAAGGCCTTCGGGAAGACTTTTCGGCGGCCTGTTATGGCATGTACTTCCTGGAAATGGCGGATTATTATACGCGGGAGAACGGGGAAGAGGTGGAGATGCTGAAACTGCTGTACCAGTCGCTGCGGGCTCTTCTGGCGAAAGGGCTGGATAAGGAACTGGTGCGCTGCGTTTTTGAGATCAGGGCAGTGGTGGCAAATGGGGAATACCCAGGAATCCCCGGGGGGAAAGCATGGAAGGAATCCACAGTGTATGCGATGAATTACATAGAAAAAAGCCCGGTGGAGAAATTATATACGTTTGCCGTGACCGATGAAATTTTGGAGGAATTGAAACAGATTGCGGGGGAATTTTGCAAAAGGTTTGTGGACAGGGAGATGAAGAGCCTGAAAGTGTTGGAGTAGGGGAAAAATATAGGTTGAAAAATCCCTATAAGTCAGATATAATATTGTGAATGTAAAATAACAGCCTTGCCGGAGGAACGGATGATTAGGAAAAGACAGGCAATGGAGGACGATGGAATGGGTAGAATGAAGTGGATATTAGGAATATTTCTGATAAGCGCTGTTTTATGCGGCTGCGGGGAGAATGGAGAAGGCCAGGGGGCTGGTCCGGAGGAAGCCAATGTTCCTGCGGGGGCTGGAGCGGAAATCGAAGTGCTGAAAGACGGAAGCATCGTGGAAACCATTACGGAGGAATTCGCGAAGGAGTACTATGATGCGGAGAATTTAGAGGATATGCTGATGGCGGAAGTGGAGGATTTCAATAGGAATCTGAGCGGAGGAAGCGTGACTGTGGAAGCGTTTGAGAGCGCGGACGGCAAGCTGACGGTGGAGATGAAATATCCTTCGCCGGAGGCATACAGCGCTTATAATACAGACACCTATAATCATAAAACGCTGTTTGTGGGAACGATAGTTCAGGCCAAAGAAGCAGGATATACTTTTGATGTTCCCCTGACAGATGCGAAAGGGGAAAAAACCATAGGCGAAGATGAGATTCTGGGGATGGAAAGTTCGAAGATAGTTATTGCAGAATCCCCTTCCCAGTTGAAGATACCGGGAAAAATTCTATATATCGGGGAAAATGTAGAAGCTTTGGGGAAAAACAAGGCGGCTATGCGGCCGGATGAAAATGGCAATTCCCTGGGGAAATATTATGTGGTATATAAATAGGACAGGTATTTGTGAAAATCTAAGCTGGGAGAATATTCAGCCAAGTTTGTTGATTTTTAAATTATTATAAAAAGACCGGGTGGAAAGGAGAAACAATAGAAAGATGGAAAAGACAATGGATAAAATCGTAGCATTGGCAAAGGCAAGGGGGTTTGTTTATCCTGGCTCTGAGATTTATGGGGGGCTTGCGAATACGTGGGATTACGGAAATCTTGGTGTGGAACTTAAAAACAACGTGAAAAAAGCATGGTGGCAGAAGTTTATTATGGAAAACCCTTATAACGTGGGTGTGGACTGCGCCATTTTAATGAACCCCCAGACATGGGTAGCTTCCGGACATCTGGGAGGGTTTTCTGACCCTTTGATGGACTGCAAAGAATGCCATGAACGTTTCCGTGCCGATAAGATTATTGAGGATTATGCAGCAGAGCACCAGATGGAACTGGATGGTTCCATAGATGGCTGGTCTCAGGAGAAAATGAAAGATTTTATTGAAGAGAACCGGATTCCCTGCCCTACCTGCGGCAAACATAATTTTACGGATATCAGGCAGTTCAACCTGATGTTCAAGACCTTCCAGGGCGTTACCGAAGACGCTAAGAATACGGTGTACTTAAGGCCGGAGACCGCACAGGGTATTTTTGTAAACTTTAAAAATGTACAGAGGACTTCCAGAAAGAAGATTCCTTTTGGAATCGGGCAGATTGGGAAATCTTTCCGTAATGAAATCACGCCAGGGAATTTTACTTTCCGTACAAGGGAATTCGAGCAGATGGAGTTAGAGTTTTTCTGCGAGCCGGATACGGATTTGGAATGGTTTGCTTACTGGAAACAGTTTTGTATCGACTGGCTGAAAAAGCTTGGGATGAAAGAGGAAGAAATGCGCGTGAGAGATCATGATAAAGAAGAACTTTCCTTCTATTCCAAGGCCACTACGGATATCGAATTTTTATTCCCCTTCGGCTGGGGTGAACTTTGGGGCATTGCGGATAGGACAGATTATGATTTGACGCAGCATCAGAATGTTTCAGGCCAGGATTTATCCTATTTTGATGACGGAAAGAATACAAGGTATGTGCCTTATGTAATAGAGCCTTCTTTAGGGGCGGACAGAGTAGTGCTGGCATTCCTTTGCGCAGCCTATGACGAAGAAGAAATTGGGGAAGGGGATGTGCGTACCGTACTTCATTTCCACCCAGCCTTAGCACCGGTAAAAATTGGTGTTCTTCCTTTGTCAAAGAAACTGAACGAAGGGGCGGAGAAGATTTTTGCTGAACTGTCCAAGAAGTATAACTGCGAATTCGATGACAGAGGAAACATCGGCAAGAGATACCGCAGGCAGGATGAAATCGGAACGCCTTTCTGCGTAACCTATGATTTTGATTCGGAAACGGACGGCTGCGTAACGGTGCGTTTCCGCGATTCCATGGAGCAGGAACGTGTGGCTATTGCTGATTTGGATGCATATTTTGCAGATAAATTTTCATTTTAACTATTGAGGCGGTGCACAGAGAGAATATTTTTCCTGGCTGGATTCGATGACGGCAGGCGATAGTGTGTTGAGTGATAATAGGGAAAGGAATACAGGCAACGATGAAACAGTATGGAGTGAACGAACTAAGAAGAATGTTTTTGGAATTCTTTGAGAGCAAAGGGCATCTGGCGATGAAGAGTTTTTCGCTGGTTCCCCATAATGACAACAGCTTATTGCTGATAAATTCCGGTATGGCGCCTTTGAAGCCGTATTTTACAGGGCAGGAAATACCGCCCAGGAGGAGGGTAACAACTTGTCAGAAGTGTATCCGTACTGGCGATATTGAGAATATCGGCAAGACGGCACGGCACGGCACCTTTTTTGAAATGCTGGGCAACTTCTCTTTCGGGGATTATTTTAAGCACGAAGCGATTAAGTGGAGCTGGGAATTTTTAACGGAAGTGGTTGGCCTGGATGCGCAGCGCCTGTATCCATCCGTATATGTGGACGATGACGAGGCCTTTGAAATCTGGAATAAAGAAATCGGGATTGCCCCGGAAAGGATTTTCCGTTTTGGAAAAGAGGATAATTTCTGGGAGCATGGTTCAGGCCCGTGCGGCCCCTGTTCGGAAATCTATTATGACAGGGGAGAGAAATACGGCTGCGGCAAACCGGATTGTACGGTAGGGTGTGAATGTGACCGTTATATTGAAGTGTGGAATAACGTTTTTACCCAGTTTGACAATGACGGAAAAGGACATTACTCCGAACTGGAACAGAAGAATATCGATACCGGTATGGGGCTGGAGCGGTTGGCTACAGTAGTGCAGGACGTGGATTCCATTTTCGATGTGGATACGATTCAGGCCCTTCTAAACAGAGTGTGTGAACTGGCAGGAAAGGGATATAAGGAGAAATATGAGTGGGATGTGTCCATCCGTATTGTGACGGATCATATCCGTTCCGCAACCTTTATGATTTCCGATGGAATTATGCCTTCCAATGAAGGTAGGGGATATGTGCTTAGAAGGATTATCCGCCGTGCGGCAAGGCACGGAAGGCTGCTTGGCATTAAAGGCCAGTTCCTGGCAGAATTGAGCAATACGGTGATTGAAGGCAGCAAGGACGGATATCCGGAACTGGAAGAAAAGAAAGACTTTATTTTCAATGTGCTTACGCAGGAAGAAGGCAAGTTTAACAGGACAATTGACCAGGGGCTTTCTATCCTTATGGAAATGGAAGCGTCCATGGAAAAGGAAGGCAGGAAAGAACTGGGCGGCAATGATGCTTTTAAACTATATGATACTTATGGCTTCCCCCTTGATTTGACAAAGGAAATCCTGGATGAAAAAGGCTTTTCAGTGGACGAAAAGGGCTTTGCAGAGGCGATGGAAGAGCAGAAGGTAAAAGCGCGTTCTGCCAGAAAAGCAACGAATTATATGGGGGCGGATGTAACTGTTTACGAGTCCATTGACCCTGGCGTAACGACAGAATTTGTAGGCTATGACAGGTTAGAGCATGAATCCGGGATTACGGTATTGACTACGGAAACAGAAATCGTGGAAGCTTTGGCCGATGGGGATACAGGAACGATTTTTGTAGAGGAGACGCCTTTTTATGCTACGATGGGCGGACAGTGCGCGGATACCGGTATAATAGCGGGCCAGGACGGTGAATTCCAGGTAATGGATACGGTGAAACTGTTGGGCGGAAAAGTAGGGCATATCGGTAAAGTGACGAAAGGTATGTTCAAAATCGGCGATAGAGTGACCCTTAAGGTGGATGCCGGCAGGCGCGGGGATACTTGCAAAAACCACAGCGCAACCCATCTGCTGCAAAAGGCTTTAAGGACGGTGCTGGGCACTCATGTGGAACAGGCCGGCTCTTATGTGGACGGGGAAAGGCTTCGTTTTGACTTTAGCCATTTTTCGGCGATGACCAAAGAGGAGATTGCCAAAGTGGAGCAGATGGTCAATGAAAAAATAGCCCAGTCCATCCCGGTAGTGACAAGCGTTATGTCTATTGAGGAAGCAAAAAAGAGCGGGGCTATGGCACTTTTTGGCGAAAAGTACGGCGAGACGGTGCGCGTGGTGAAGATGGGTGAGTTTTCTACAGAACTTTGCGGCGGTACTCATGTGGCCAATACAGGGGCGATTGCGCACTTTAAGATTTTGTCCGAAAGCGGCGTGGCAGCAGGAATCCGGAGAATTGAAGCGCTTACCGGCACAGGGGTGTTAAAATATTTTGAGGGGCTGGAGGAGACTCTGGCTGAAGCGGCTAAAACGGTGAAAACAACGCCGGCTGGGCTGATAGAACGCTTAGAGCATCTGATGGCGGAAGTGAAGGCTTTGCAAAGCGAGAATGAATCCTTAAAGAGCAAAGCAGCAAAGGATGCCCTTGGGGATGTGATGAACCAGGTACAGGATATCAAGGGAGTGAAATTCCTGGCGGTGAAAGTATCCGGCGTAGATATGAACGGCCTTAGAGATTTAGGCGACCAGCTGAAAGCGAAAATCGGGGAAGGGGTTATCGTACTGTTTTCCGATGTGGAGGGCAAAGTAAACCTGGTAGCTTTCGCTGCCGAGGATGCTATGTCCAAAGGCGCCCATGCGGGCAATTTAATCAAAGGGATCGCTTCCCTTGTAGGCGGAGGCGGAGGCGGCAGGCCCAATATGGCTCAGGCCGGGGGCAAAAACCCGGCAGGGATTGAACAGGCTATAGCGGAGGCCGCAAAAGTGCTGGAAGGGCAGTTGAAATAAACAATGGTTTTTGATATATTGCTGCAGTGAAGGAGCAAAGTTGGGCCGGCGTAAAACGGCAAAAAACTAATATATAGTGTAACATTGTAACAGTTCAGCCGAAAGGCTGAACTGTTATGCTGTCACGGCGAGTGAGTCATATAGCTAAGGAATTGCGCTGATGGTAACAGTTCAGCCTTCGGCTTCCCTGTTACGGGATCTGCCCATTCCAAATCGCCTTCGGCGAGGGGCAGATTCTGTTTTGGCTAAATTGACGTGCTTGTACGGACTTTGCAGCAAGTGCAAAGTCCTGGGCTGAACTGTTACCGCTGATGCGCAATAAAGTCATCAATTTCTTGACAGAAATTGGTGACATATGGCTAAGGAATTGCGCTGATGCGCAATAAAGTCATCAATTTCTTGACAGAAATTGGTGACATATGCTATACTTCCTTAAAAG
>Ga0073906_1002705_pt1 | contig 22330 bp, 25 predicted proteins | sample Inofromicrocosms_FD_65485 | JGI IMG/M metagenome (GOLD analysis project Ga0073906, IMG submission 65485) | Mouse cecum microbial communities from Vienna, Austria - Inoculum for glucosamine and mucus D2O microcosms | ecosystem: Host-associated > Mammals > Digestive system > Large intestine >...
GATGCCTGTCTGCCTCAGAAGGTAATATAAAAATCGGAGGTTATGATATTTTTGAAGAACCAAAAAAAGCCAAAAGATTAATTGGCTATCTTCCAGAGCAGCCGCCTTTGTATATGAATGAGACTCCTGCAGAATACTTAAAATTCGTTGGTGAGGCTAAAGGTTTAAAAGGACAGGAACTAAAGCAGCATGTGGAAAACGTAATTGTACAGACACATATAGAAGATGTCAGGAACTGCCTGGTTTCAAAGCTTTCTAAAGGGTATAAACAGAGGGTCGGAATAGCGCAGGCATTGCTTGGCAGCCCTGAGGTGATAATTCTTGATGAACCAACTGCCGGGCTTGACCCTGTACAAATCGTTGAAATACGTGACCTTGTAAAACAGCTTGGGCAGACACATACTGTTATATTTAGTTCGCATATTCTTTCAGAAGTCCAGGCAATATGTGAAAAAGTATTAATTATTGCCAAAGGCAGGCTTGTAGCATTTGATGAACCTGGAAACCTTGAAAAACTTTTGCTTGGTTCTAATGAAATTTTATTTACAGCAGAAGCTTCAGCAGCAGAAACTAATAACATTCTGAAAAGTATTGAAGACATTACAGAATGGGATTTAACAGAAAAAGATAATGGAATTGTTACAGCTAATGTAAAAACCGGCACTATCAGCCCTTATGAGGTATGCCGCACCCTTTTCTTTGCATTTGCTTCTGAGGAAAAAGCCCTTCTTGAAATAAAACCAAAAAAAGCCAGTCTTGAAGATGTATTTATTGAACTTACAGAAAACAGGGAGGAAAATTTATGATTGCTGTACTAAAACATGAATTATCTGGCTATTTCCATTCATTATCTGCCTATATCTTTGGGGCATTCCTGCTGGTTTTCGTAGGGATTGGGGCTATGTTTTATAATATATACCAGGCAGTAGCCAATTTTGAATATGTATTAAACTTTGTAAGCCTGGTTTTCGTAATTATTATTCCAATACTTACAATGCGCGTTATTGCAGAGGAAAGAAAGCAAAAAACAGACCAGCTTCTATATTCACTTCCAATTACAACAACACAGCTTGTAACAGGAAAATATATAGCAATGTTAATTGTATATTTAATACCATTATGTATTATCTCATTATATCCTCTTGTATTTGCACAATTTGGGGAAGTGTACCTTCCCGCTTCTTATGGCTCATTATTTGCATTTTTTATTATGGGGGCAGCACTAATTGCTATTGGTACATTTATTTCATCTCTAACTGTAAACCAGGGGATTGCTGCTGGAATTTCAGTATTAATCCTTCTTTTTAATTACTACAGCGCAAGCCTTGCTGAATATGTTTCTTCCACTACACAGGGTTCACTGGCAGCATTATTTATAATATCAGTTATTATGGGGTTAATAGTAAACTTCCTTGCCAAAAACAAAACACTGGCTTATATAACAACCCTGCTTCTAATGTTAATTACTGTTGTTATTTATTTTGCTGATAAAACACTGTTTGAAGGCATGCTTCCAGATATAATGGAAAAACTATCACTTTTTGAAAGATTTAATACATTTGTAAACGGGGTTTTTGATGTAACCTCAGTTATTTATTATGTGACCATAGCCATTTTCTTTTTATTCCTGGCTGTACAGTCTCTTGAAAAAAGGAGGTATAACTAAATGAAACATCTTAAATTACCTGTAAAACCTTCTATGCAAGGCAAAAACCGTATTGCTTTCAAGGGCGGCACATATTCTGTTGCTGTTACAGCAGTTGTACTCGCAATAATAATTACAATAAATATTCTTGTTTCATCACTTCCTAAAACAATTACAAGATATGATACAAGTTCATCAAAGCTTTATTCAATTACAAGTGATACCAAAGTAGTTGTAAATGCACTGGAAAAAGATGTGGTTATAAACTGGATTGTACAGTCTGGCAAAGAGGATGAGGTTATGGAAAACCTGCTTGATAAATATGGAAGTTTATCAGAACATATAAGCATTGTCAAGAAAAATCCAGATATATATCCAGACTATGCAGAACAATATACATCAGAAGAGGTTTTAAACAACAGCCTTGTCGTGGAATCTGGGAAGCGCAGCCGCTATATAAGCTATAATGACATTTATGTACAAAAAGCTGATATGGCATCATATTCTTATGAAACCTCATTTGATGGTGAAGGTGCAGTCACATCTGCAATAGATTACGTTGTAAACGAAGAACAGCCCCAGTTATATATTACCGAAGGACATGGCGAGGAAGAACTTCCTGACAGTTTTTCAAACCAGATTGAAAAGGAAAATATAGAAACCAGCACTTTTTCATTATTAACAACTGGTTCTGTCCCAGAAGAGGCAGACTGTATTCTTATGTATGCACCCCAGAGCGATATATCTTTCAAAGAAAAAAAACTGCTTGCAGATTATGTATCAGATGGTGGTAAATTAATGGTAATTGCTGGTCCTGTGCAAAAAGGAAACCTTAAAAATCTTTGCAGCCTGCTGGCAGATTATGGAGTAGAATCAACCAAAGGAATTGTTGTTGAATCTGACAGAAGCCGTTATGCATTCCAAGCGCCTTATGTCATTTTACCAGAAATCCAGGAAAATGAAATTACAGAACCGCTTATAAAAGAAAATTATTATGTGATTATGCCAGTTTCACAAGGCATGGTAATAAAAGATACAAATACTGGCAGCGCCAGCAGCCTTCTTTCGGCTTCTGATACTTCTTTTAGCAAGATTAAAGGGTATAATCTTAAATCATATGAAAAAGAAGACGGCGATATAGACGGGCCATTTTCATTAGCTGTATCAATAGAATGTAACAATAACGGACAGATAATATGGTTTTCATCTTCAGATTTTCTGGAGGATAAATATAATGCATATTCATCAGGCGCTAACCTTGACCTTGGAATAAATGCATTATCTTCTTTAACTGGTGAAAATAAAGCTGCTACAATACGCAGCAAGCCATTAAATTATAATTACCTGGCAATAAGTGACTCTGCATCTTCTATGCTTAAAATATTAATGATTGGCGTATTACCACTAGCATATATAGGCACAGGATGCCTGGTAATCCTGAAAAGGAGGCAGAAGAATGGAGCGTACTAAAAAATTATATATACTTCTTGGTATTTTATTCCTGCTATGCATTGCTGCCTTTGCTGTTAATAAATACGAAGCGCACAAAGAATTAATAGAAAACAGCAGCCAGGTAATAATAAATATTGAAAGCAGCAAAGTAAAATCACTTTCCTGGGAATATAAATCCAGAAAATTATCTTTCCAGAAAGACCAGAAATGGACTTATAATGATGATAGTGAATTTCCAGTTAATGAAGACAAAATTAATACATTACTGGAACAGTTTGAAGAATTTGGTGTCTCATTTATTATAAGAAAAGTACAGAATTATGGACAGTATGGGCTTGATAGTCCAGAATGTACTATAGAAATAAAAACACAGGACAAGGATTATAAAATCCAGCTTGGCGGCTACAGTAAAATGGACTCCGAAAGATATGTTTCTATTGGTGATGGAAATGTTTACCTGGCAAAAAATGACCCGCTTGATTACTTTAACATAACACTTGATGATATTATAGACCATGATACAACCCCTGCATTTAATAATGTAGAAGAAATAGAATTTACAGGTGAAAAAAATAATAAAATAACATATAAGGAGAATACTAATAAAGCATATTCTGAAGATGATGTCTATTTTATGGAACAGGACGGAAACAGCCTGCCGCTTGACACAACAAGGGTTAATAATTATCTTAGTGCAATAACCAGCCTGAGCCTGGAAGATTATGTAACATATAAAGCATCAGATAAAGATTTAAAAGAATATGGGCTTGGACAGCCAGATATAAGCATAAATATAAAATATAAACCCGCTTCTGGCAATAAAATAAAATCCTTCGTTTTAAATGCAGGATGCAAACCAGAAGAAAAAAGCACAAAAAGAAAATCTGATGATAAAGAAAAAGAGGCTTATGTGCGTATTGGCAATTCAAAAATAATATATAAAATACCATTTGATGACTATAAAGAGCTTATTAAAACTTCTTACAATGATTTACGCCATAAGGAAATACTTCCAGCAAACCTGGATGAAATATATAAAATTGATATTTCCCTGGAGGGCGGGAATTACACAATTACATCTAAAGGCAAAAAAGATAAAAGAACATATTACTATAAGGATGAAGAATTAGAAATTAATAATTTGAAAAATACACTTGAAAATTTAAAAGCAGAGAAATTTACAGAAAAACAACCTTCACAAAAAGAAGAAATAAACTTAACAGTATATCTGGATAACAATAACTATCCAGAAGTTAATATAATACTATACAGATATAATGGAAGCTCCTGTATTGCTTCTGTTAATGGAGTAACTACTGCTCTTGTAGAAAGAGAGGATGTAATAAACCTGGTAGAAGCAGTAAATAAAATTATATTAGATAAATAAAAATTGCAGTATGCAGAACAGTTATACTGGGTAAACCATTTTGGCATTGTACTTTTATCCTTAAATTATATCCTGCATTAACATGCCCTGCCAGCCTTAAAGGCTGGCAATAAACTCCCTGTACCTTCTTTTGCTGCTGTTTTTGCATATAAAATAATATGTAGCAAATGCAGACTTGTCAGAAAACGGGACAGTCCTGCGGCTGTCCATACCTGGAACTGCCTTGTCTGTAAACAAGCTGGAAGCAAAGCTTGGCAGGGAGGTATTTTTAACAATTTCTTCAAAATCATTATATTCATACTGCAGCAAAAACCTTGAAGCAGGCATATTTTCCCGTACAATGCCTTCCCAGAAACCTACATGTGTATACATCAGGAATGGCTCACCGTCCATATCTTTAAAAGAAACCTCTTTAAGCGATGAGGCAGGATGCCCGGATACAACAGATAAATACAAGTGCTCACATACAGCTTCCGTACAAAAAAGGTCTTCACTATATATTTTATGCGGCAGAAAAATAAACTGGAAATTTCCCTTGTTTAAACCATCAAGAAGCAGGTTTTCATCCTGTAATTCTGTAACAATTTCTTTATCAGGGTAAATCTTAGATAATATACGTGGGTAATACATATTTGGTCCAGGTGAAGCAGAACCGAATGTAATAGTATGGTTACTGTATTCCAGGAAACGGACATGCTCTATCATTTCATTTTCTTTATTAATAATCTGCCTTGCGTAACTGGCAGCAAGTTTCCCGTATTTATTTAAAAATATCCTGTTCTTACTTCTTTCAAATAACCGGACTCCTATTTTATCTTCTAATTTCTGCATGGAACGGCTAAGTGCAGGCTGTGATACAAGCAGTTTTTCTGCTGCCTTTGATAATGTTTTACATTCTTCAAATGTGGCTAACTGCTCAAGTAAATATATTTCTATCATCCTAAGCCCCCCCATTTTTGCAGAAGTCTGACAATTATACAACCAGTCCATATGGACTATATAAGTATAACATGGAAAAATCCAGTATGCAAGCTGGTTATAGTATGCTTGCATTATTTTTATTGTACTTTCAGTTTATATTCATTTATTATTATCCCAGGAACGAAAAGTATTTTGCCCTGGCTGTATTACAGTAGTTATTTATATTAGAGAAAGGGGACATAATATGTATTTCTTTAAAGAAAAAGCAGGGCTTATATTATCTTGGTTTGTAATCAGCATGTTACTTGCAGCTTGTGGCGGCAGCAAAGGAAAGACCATAATTCCAGCGGAACTGGAATATATACCAGAAGGATATAACCAGCCTGCCAGCTTATTACCGCCATATTTATAAAAACATTCTGAAGAAGTCCAGGCGTTTTGCAGTTAATATATGGGGAATTAACCCGGATGGAAAAAGCATTGAAGAAACTGCAGCAGCAGGAATAGAAGCACTGGAAGGATTTATAAAAGAAATGGGGCTTCCATCAGCTTTAAACAGCCTCCTGGAAGGAAAAGAAACAAATTTAGAAGCAATTGCCAGTTCCTGTGCAATTATTCCAGGAAACTGTAACAAAATTCCATATAAGGAAATTATGGAAATTTTAAATAAATGTGTCTAATAAAACATACAAGTGCATAAATGCACAATTCTAAAAAATAAAGGAGTTGTATACAATGAAAGATTTTATTTATTCTTACCCAGTAAAAGTATATTTTGGAGAAAATGCAGCAGAAAAGGCACTGCCATTTGAACTTGCTAAAACAGGAAAAACCGTTATGCTTGCTTATGGCGGCGGCTCTATCAAAAAAAGCGGTATATATAATAAAATTTGTGGCTATTTAAAAGAAGCAGGAAAAGAAATAGTTGATTTTCCAGGAATAATGCCAAACCCAACATATAAAAAAGTACAGGAAGGTGCGGCACTTGCAAAGGAAAAAGGCGTCAGCTTCATTCTTGCTGCTGGTGGCGGCTCAGTTATTGACTGCTGTAAAATTATAGCAGCACAGGCAGTAACAGATAAAGATATATGGGAAATGGAATTTAAAGACCATATATTTCCAACAGAATTTCTTCCAATGGGTGCAATAGTAACTGCTTCAGGCACAGGGGCAGAAATGAATAATGGAGCAGTTATTACCAATGAAGATACCAGCCAGAAAACAGGAGTTTTTGGGGCATATGCAGATTTTGCTGTACTTGACCCTGGCTATACAATGTCCCTTCCAGCAGGGCAGGTTATTTCAGGAGCATTTGATACATTAAGCCACAGTATGGAAACATACCTTGGCTTACCAAGGGATATTAACCTTTCTGATGAAATAGGGGAAGCCGTTATGCGTAATGTTATACGCAATATGCGTGTACTTATAGAAGACATGTATAACCTGGAGGCAAGAAGTGAACTGATGTGGGCATCTGCTATGGCAGAAAATGGTATTCTTAAAATTGGAAAAGTAACAGATTTCCAAGCACACCAGATTGAACACCAGCTAGGTGCATACACTGGCTGCAACCATGGCAAGGGGCTTGCAGTTATACATCCAGTCCTTTACCGCCATATCTATAAAGAAAATATAAAACAGTTTGCACGCATGGCAGAAAAAGTATGGGAAATACCAGCAAACGGAAAGACACAGGAAGAACTGGCAGAAGCAGGAATAAAAGCACTTGAAGAGTTCATACGTGAAATGGGGCTGCCACATACATTTACAGAAATGGGGATTACAGATAAAAGTATATTAAAGAAAGTTGCTGGTACATGTAACCTTACAGCAGGATGCTGCAAGAAACTTTCAAGGGAAGAAATCCTTGAAATCCTGGAGGAATGTTTTTAATGAGCATAATAAATAAAAAATTTACAGGAATATTTGTTATTGTAATGCTTGGAATAATTATATTTTCCAGACTCTCTTATAATGGCAAAAAAAGACATGCATTATTTGTTACACTTCCTGGTTACCAGGGATTATACTTCCAGGGTGTTCAAGCCTCCAGCCAGATGCAGATATAAGCAGCAATACACTCTCTTTATCCAGGGAAGATGTGGCAGACGGTGAAGCAGAGGTAATGGAGCGGGCAGGAATGTATCTTTAAATACCAGAAAAATATCATTATATGCCGGACAGAGCAGGAAACTTACTGTAAGAAATGCTAAAAATAAAAATGTAAAATGGAGTTCTTCAAATAAACAAGTTGCCAGTGTTAATAAAAATGGACTTGTTAAAGCAAAGCAGGCAACAGAAACACCTGCACCAACAGATTTACCATCACAAGAACCAGCAGTAACACCAGTGCCAACACAAGAGCCATCAGCAACACCAGATGTAACTTTACCAGAAGACAATAAAATCTTAGTAGCCTATTTTTCATGGAGCGGCACAAGTGAAAGAATTGCACAAAACATTATAAACCAGACAGGTGCAGATTCTTTCCGCATTGAAAGGGAAACACCATATAGTACAAACTATAATGAAGTTGCATATGGTGAGGCACAGACAGAAGCAGAAACTAATGCAAGACCACCAGTTAAAGACCCTCTCCAGTCTGTTTCACAATATAGCAAAATTATACTTTGTTACCCAATATGGTGGCATACTGCACCAATGACAGTAGGTACATTCTTAGAAAGCTATGATTTTACAGGCAAGACAATCTATCCTGTTTCCCAGTCAGCATCAATGGACAGGGGACAGTATGAGGAATCCGTTTCATTTATTAAAGAATGTGCTAAAGGAGCAACTGTGGATGATGGTTTATTTTCAAAAGATAATACAGAAATCCAGAATTATATTAACGAAAAAGTGCTAAAATAGAAACTTCCCATATCTGCTTACACAAGTTATAATTCTATTATAATAATAAATCCAGAAAGGAATGGTCAATTTATGAAAGAATTTAGAAAAAAGTTATTTAATGTAGTATCTTTAGTCCTGGCTTTTGCAATGTTAGTTACTTCTGTCCATACAGGGGCATCTGTTACACAGGCAAAACAGAAGAAAAATATTGTAATCCTCTATTTTTCAGGAACAGGTACAACCAGGGCAACAGCACAGAGAATTAAGACAAAGACAAAAGGGAAACTTCTTGAAATCAAAGCATCAGAACCTTATACAGATGATGACCTTGATTATGGCAACGAAGACAGCCGCGTAACTAAAGAACATGAATCAGCGGACAGCCCTGCTGAAAGCACAGTACGTCCAGATATCTCAAACTTAAATTCTATTAAAAAGGCAGTTAAAAAATCAGATGTTGTTTATATTGGTTATCCAATATGGTGGGGTGAAGCACCACATATTGTATATAACCTTGTTGAAAATGTAAGCCTTAATGGAAAAACTGTTGTACCATTCTGTACATCAATAAGCAGTGGTATTGGCAGCAGTGCCTCCAATTTAAAAAACAATGCAAAAATATCATCTAAAACAAAATGGCTTAAAGGACGCAATTTTTATGATGTCCCATCACAGAAAACAGTAAATAAATGGGTTGACGGACTGAAATACTGATATTCCAGCTGGCAAAACAAAGAAAGATGGTGTATAAAAATGAATATTTTATTTATTAATGGAAGCCCAAATAAAAACGGCAATACAGTGGCATTAGCAAATAAATTATTAAAAGACAAGGAATATAAGACATTACATCTTGTAGATACTGGCGCAGCATGAGCGGGTCTGTAAGGAATTTATCAGACCGTTCATATGGGACAGTTACAGAGGGGATGTTTAGCGGCAGGAAACTATTTTTCCTGTTCCAGGAGGCAGTTCCAACTAAAGAACAGTTAGCAACAGGTGATTACACAATGGGAAAATATGCGAAGCTTTACGGAATGGAATATACCGGCATGACAACAAATATAAAGGAAGCATCATTGCTTTCAGAAAATATATAAGTTTAAATCCCTATTCCCCGAAAAACATAAGTTTATCTGGGGACATAGGGATTTTATATAGGTTATAATGCTGTTATAACAACAAACCCAGAAAGGAATGGTATACTATGGCAAAATTATATAAAACAGGTATTATTAAATGGTTAATAGCAGTAACTCTGGCTGTACCCCTTACATTTATGGCATCTTCCTGCGGTAATAGCAGTAATAATAACAGCAGCAATAATACAACTGGCAGCAGCAGAAAACAGCGGGGTTGATGCAGTTTCCTCTGCAAGTTATTCTGAAGTAAATGGCAAAGCAACTGGACGTGTCCGGGCACTGGCAGATATAATCCAGGCAAAAACTGGTGGTGAATTATTCTCTATACAGACATCTGTAATATATCCAGCAGATGGTGGTTATAATACAATATTTATTGGCTATCCTACATGGTGGTACGATATGCCGCAAGTTTTATACAGTTTCTTTGATGAATATGACTTCTCTGGCAAAACAATTATCCCATTTAATACACATAATGGAAGCCGCTTTTCTGGAACAATAGAAACTATACAGGATTTAGAACCAGACACCACCGTAATTACAGATGGTCTTACAATAAGCGAAAATGATATACCAGATGCAGAAAGTGATGTTAACAGCTGGCTGGAAGAATTAGGATATTAACTCCAGGAATTTAAAGCAGGAGGCATATATGAAACTAATTATGAAAGTTAAAATAACAGTTGATATTTGTATGGTGATAGTCCTTCTGTTCCTTATGTCATATTCAATAGCTGGGGATGTTGTACATGAATGGCTTGGAATTGGAATGTTTATTCTCTTTATCTTACACCATGCTTTAAATATCAAATGGTGGAGTTCTATAATAAAAGGCAGATATACAATGTTCCGTATTATACAGACAGTGCTTGTAATTACAGTTTTGCTGGCAATGGCTGGTTCAATGGCAAGCGGTGTAATACTTTCACGCCATGTACTTGCCTTCCTTCCAATAAACACCAGCATGTCTTTTGCCAGAAAACTGCACATGGCATGTGCTTACTGGGGATTTATCCTGATGTCATTACATCTTGGTATACACTGGTGTATTATTACGGGCATAATTAAAAAATTTGTTAAAGCCCAGCCACAGGCATTAACCTGGATGCTGCGCATAATTGCCATTATAACAGCTTCTTATGGTATATATGCTTTTATTAAAAGAGAAATCCCTGACTATATGTTTATGAAAATACAATTTGTATTTTTTAATTTTGAAGAACTGCTTTTATTATTTATACTGGATTATTTAGCAGTTATGGGACTATTTGTTTTTATAGGACATTATGCTTCCACAATTATAAAAAAAATAAATTCCCATTAAATGCACCATAGGCCAATTACCCTTTTCCGCCCTTCCATTCCTTACAGCTATATGCATATATTTAATATAAGTATTTGTTACCAGAAAGATATAATGATATACTGGATTAAAATATAAAACATAAACAATGGACAAAATAAGGTTTTTGAAAGCGGGGACAACGGCTATGGCGCACATTACCAGCAAATCCACGATAAATACGGTGACTTTGATTTTGTAATGACAGACTGCGCCCAGTATGATACAAGATGGCCAGAAGTACACATGTTTCCAGAAGAAGCAGTACAGGCAGTACAGACACTTGGTGCAAAAACAGCAATGCCAGTACACTGGGGTGCATTTGCCATTGCTAACCATGCATGGGATGATTCAGCAGAACGTTTTACTACAGCAGGTGAAAAAAACGGGCTTAAAATTGTAACCCCGCAAACAGGAGAAACCATAAGCCTTAAAAATGCCAGCAGCCATATGGAACGCTGGTGGAAAGATATTCCTTAGTAACCACCAAAAACCAGCACATAAAGAAGAAATTAATGATTATATTAATAACAGTGGCTTCTTACACAGGAAAAACAGCACTTGCCTAAAAGTATACAGTTCACAGAATTTTCACAACAATTATTAGCACTCACTCTTGACGAGTGCTAATAATTGTGATATAACATACTACAGAAACAAAAATAAAACAAATCAAAGGAAATGAAGGGAGAGATGACATATGTTTATGCCAAGTATATTTGGGGAGAATTTATTGGATGATTTCTTTGACTTTCCAAAAATGGGTTACACAAGAGGAAATAGTTCAAACGGACTTATGCAGACAGATATAGCCGATATGGGTAATGGTTATGAAGTAACAATCAACCTCCCAGGTTTTAAAAAGGAAGATGTAACAGGAGAATTAAAAGACGGTTATCTTGTAGTTACAGCAACAACTAACAGCAGTAATGATGAAAAGGACAATAATGGTAAATATATCAGAAGAGAAAGATACAGTGGTACTTGCAGCAGAAGCTTCTATGTAGGTGAAGATGTAAAGCAGGAAGATATAAAAGCCAAATTTGAAAATGGTACTCTTAAGCTTTCTATCCCTAAAAAAGAAGCAATACCTGAGAAAAAAGAAACAAAATATATTGCCATAGAAGGCTGATATTGTTTCTAAAAAACTTTATAAATAACTCTATAAATAACTAAAATCCCAAATTAAAAATGCAAAATGCAACTGGTTTAAAGCATAAATAACCAGGCATTTTGCATTTTTTTGTCGAATAGAATAAATAGACTAAACATTATTCTAATGTTATTATTTTTAAAAGAAAAATAAAATCCATGCCACAAATTCTGTTTTGGAAAGGAAAGGGATAATATGGAGGCACTAATATGGGAAAAACCAGAAGAGATTGACAAAAAACTTGCAGAAAGAGTCCGTATGGTGCGGAAGCGCAAGTATATTACCCAGGAAGAATTAAGTGGTTTAAGTGATGTAAGTTATGGTTCAATTAAAAGGTTTGAATCATCCGGAAGAATTACATTACTGTCACTTACAAAAATTGCCATGGCATTAGGCTGCACTGATGAACTGCGTAATATATTTACCAAAATCCCTTATTGGGACATGCAGGAAATTCTTGATAACAATAGATAAATATAGGATAATTTACAGTTATCCTTTGTTAGTGTAAAAACGGACGGTTTCTGTGCCAGAGCCAGAATATTACGTTAAAGGGGTACGCTTCCGCTACGTTAAGCCACGCAGCGGCACATAAAGCCATGTAATTAATGTTCCAAAATAAAACTGGCGTTTCTTTCGTAACATTAATTACATGGCTTAAATGCCGGCGGGCTTAAAGTACCCCTTTAACGTAATATTACTGGCATCATGGCACATGAAACCTGTTACCATAAATCTGCACCAAAACCCAGAATAACAAGATAACTGTAAATTATGGAAGTGAGGGTTATTCTGCCAGCCACTTATTAAACAGTGGAACAGTTACCATTTGTATGTATATAATACCAGAAATTTTCCGTATGTCTGAACCATCTGCCCTTCCTACATAATTTCCAGTTATCCTGCCAGCTTGTTTTTCTGTGATTTTGCTAGGAAACAGCAGGTTTCCAGTGTTCCAGCTAAATGTTATTACATGACAGGGACACTTCAGCACCGCCAGTGTTTGTATCCCGTTTTAAGTTCAATGGAGGAAACGTAAGTTTCATTCATTGCACAGGGATACTATGCACTGTTGCGTGGGCTGACGTAGCGGAAGCGTGCCCTGTCATGTAATAACATTTAGCTGGACATGGAAACCCTGCGTCCGCCAATCCAAATACTAACAAAGGATAACTGTAAATTATCCCACAATTTTTATTGACTTTGCCTTTATTAGTTTGTATAATGTATTTAATAAATTTTAGGAGGATTTTGCATGTTAATTGTTGATGTAATGGAGAAAATTGCAAAATAGAATATTGCATGGGTGCTTATTTTTAGTGTGCCAGTATTTTCCTGTGTTGTACAGGTTTCTGCGCAATAAGCCTGCCCATTTGCTGGTTATTTAATGTATTATTATTCCAGCATTTTCGCCTTACATCTGCTTAATATTGCTGTATATATATCTTTTAGGATTTTTTGGCATGGATGTATTTTCCATGCCTTTATTATTATAAAAATCATACCAGGCAGTTTTTGTCCTGTATTCCAAAGATGTATTTTATTAAAGCCCATAATTATATGGACGCAGTATCTTATGCTTTTAAGGTACTGCGTTTTTTTATTGTAAGGTATCTATTTTTGCCATTAAATTGTTGATTTTATTATGATTATGAAAGGAAGCGGGATTAAAATGAGTACAAATATAATTAAAATAAATAATTTAACCAAAAAATACAGGCGTTTTAAGAAAAAAGAAGGAATAAAAGGAAGTATTGCAAGCTTATTTAAAAGGGAATATGAGGAAAAAACAGCAGTTGGCGGGGTAAGCCTTTCTGTCTGCAAGGGTGAGTTTGTTGGACTGGTTGGGCCAAATGGTGCAGGAAAAACTACTTTAATTAAGATGATGACAGGAATAATTGCACCATCATCAGGCAAAATTGATGTGCTAGGATATTATCCTAATGATTTAAAGAACTGTTTTAAAAAGAAATATGCTGTTGTCATGGGACAGAAAAGCCAGTTGTTTTTTGAGCTGACAGTAAATGATACGTTAAGGCTTTTTAAGGAAATTTATGAAATTCCAGAAAAAGAATTCCAGGAAAGCAAGGATTATTTTGTTAAGCTTTTCGGGTCAAGTGATATTATGGATGTGCAGGTGAGGACATTATCATTAGGAGAAAGAATGAAAATGGAACTTTTAACAGCTTTGCTCCACAATCCTGAAATATTATTCCTGGATGAACCAACAATAGGGCTTGATGCCATTGCTGCTAAACAAATCCATATATTTTTAAAAGAAATTAACAAACAGCGTGGTACAACAATTATACTTACATCACACTACCATGAATAATATTAATTTCCAGACAGATATTACCAGGGTTTCCAGTGAAAATCCATATAAACAGGTTTATGAAGTATCAAAGGAGAATTCAAAAGCATTGCTGGCAGAAATTATGGAATATAACCCTGATGATATTACAATAGAGGAAGAAGAAATAGGTGTTATAGTAGAACGCATATACCAGGAAGGAGGCAGCCGTAATGTATAAATACTGGGAGATATCTAAAACTTATATGAAAACACAGCTTGTATGGAGGGCCGATGTTATATTTAATATGCTATTTACCATCACCAAAATATTATTTGCATATTTGTTATGGGGAATGGTTTTTAAAGATAAAGATGTAGCTGGCATGTTTACATTTCATAGTATGGTTTCATATTATATCACCAGTTCTTTTTTATCACAGCTTGAAATGTTTTCTGGCATAAGCAATGAAATATACTGGAGAATAAGGAATGGCACATTTTCAAAATATATGGTAATACCAGTGGGAATTGAAAAATATTTTCTGGCAATGGAAGCCGGTGTAGTATTATTTTATATTTTATTTGATTTTATTGCAGCATTGGTGTGGGTATTTATATTCCAGATTGATTTTACATTTACAAACAATCCAGTAATAATTGTATGTGCAATTGTTATAACACTGCTTGGACTGGTTTTTATGGTACAGTTAAATTACCTGCTTGGGATTATGGGATTGAAGTACCAGGGAATACAGACATTTTTAATGGTTAAGGATAACCTTGTTATGCTGGTTACAGGAGGAATTGTCCCTCTTGCACTTTTTCCAGGTGCAGTTGTAAATATTTTAAGCTTTATGCCATTTTATTATGTTACTTACCTTCCATCCATGCTCTTTACAGGTTTTTGCCATGATGAGGCATTTAGCGGGATATTTATAATTTTATTCTGGTGCATTGTATTGCAGGTTGTAATAAATATTTTCTGGGAAAAGAATGTTAAAAATTTTGAGGGGGCAGGAATATAATGGTTAATTTAAGAAAAAACATGCGTGTACTTAAAGAAATGGTGCATTTGCGTTTTAATAACCTGGCGGTGTCAAGACTGGATTTTTTTGCACCATTTCTTATAGATAGTTCATTATTTCTGGTACAAATACTGGCATTTAAAGCTATTTATTCAAATACAGACAGAATTGGAAACTGGAGGCAGGGTGAAATGGTTGTTTATATTGGAACTTTTTCATTGCTTAATGCAATCAATATGGTAATTTACTTTTTTGGAGTTAATGAAATTCCGCAAAAAATAAGAAGCGGCGGACTTGATTTGTATTTATCAAAACCAATAAGCCCTCTGTTCAGGCTGACATTTGAGAATATCAGCCCTGGCTCTTTGCCACTGGTAGCATTAAGTGTTTGTATTATATTGTATGGCATAAATATTTTAGATATAAACCTAGGAATTGTACAGGCTGGAACATATATATTCTGGATTTTGCTTATGGAAATTCTTTATTATGATATGGAAGTAATTATCCGTTCTGTTCCATTGTATACTGTTTCAATGGCACGCATGGAACAAATTGAAGAAGCAGGGCTTGGCTTATGTATGAAGCTTCCAGGCATTGCTTTATATGGAATATATAAATTATTTTTTTATCTTATTATGCCATATGGTATTATGGCAACCCTGCCAGTACAAAGCATTATAAAAGAAATGGATTTATGGACAGGTATTTATGGAATATTTGTAGTAGTATTATTTTCTATAATTACATGTATTATATGGAAATGTGGTTTAAAACATTATAACAGTGCAAGTTCATAGAAAAGAGGATATAAGAAATGGATATAGAAAAGCAGATAGAATTTGATAAAATAAAAGAAAAATGGGCAGACCTTGCTGTTACAGGACACGCAAAAGAAATAATCCATAATATTGGATTTTATTTATCTGAAAGTGACTTAAGAAGACATCTAAAAGACACAACAGACAGCCGGGTTCTAATTGAAAAACTTGGAACACCTCCACTGCCAGATGTAAAAGAAATTAAAGAGATTGTTGCAGCAGCCGGTAAAGGGGACTGTCTGTCCCCGTACCAGCTTGAACGTACAGAGAAAGTGCTTGTTGCAGTAAAGCGTTTAAAGGATTACCTTGCACGTGGGAAAATATATGGAAACCATCTTGCCTTTTATGATGAAAACCTTGAAGCCTGTGACAGTTTAAGGGAAGAAATTTTAAGCAAAATACGGGGAGAAGCGGTAGATGATTATGCATCCAAAAACCTGCTACAGTACAGGAAACAGATTGCTAAAACAGAAGAACAGATGAAGTTAAAAGCAGCAAATATAATACGCAAAGATAAAGAATATATGGCAGACAGTTATTCTACATTCCGCAATGGAAGGCTCTGTGTACCAGTTAAAAAAGAATGTAAATTTAAAGTGCCAGGAACGGTTGTTGACAAATCAGCAACAGGCAGTACATTCTTTATTGAGCCTTTAAGTATTGCAAAATATTATGAAGAATTACAGATTCTCAGGATTAATGAAGAGAATGAAGTATACCAGATTTTATATACTTTAACTTCAATGGTATCTGGCTTTGCAGATGTTATAAATGATAATATTGCCATAATAGAAAAGCTTGATTTTATCTTTTCTAAAGGAAAATTAAGCATTGATTTAGATGCTTCAGAACCAGAGATTAGTACAGGAAGAAGTATTGTGTTAAAAGATGCCAGGCATCCTTTAATGGATAAAAATACTAGTGTGCCATTACAGTTTGAAATGGGAGGAAGTACAAGCGGGATAATTATTACAGGCCCAAACACAGGAGGCAAAACTATAGCTATAAAGACAGTTATGCTTAACTGTATAATGGCACAGTGCGGGCTTCATGTCACATGCAGGGAAGCTGGTATATGTATGAACAGTTCATATCTATGTGATATAGGGGATGGCCAGAACCTTGCAGAAAACCTGTCAACATTTTCAGCACATATTAAAAATATAATGCAGATTTTAGAAGAAACTGATAATGAAAGCTTTGTAATAATGGATGAACTTGGTTCTGGAACAGACCCGGCGGAGGGTATGGGAATTGCTATTGCTGTACTGGAAGAACTTAAGAAAAAGGGCTGCCTTTTCCTTGTGACAACACATTATCCAGAGGTAAAGGAATATGCAGACAGGACACAAGGGATTATTAATGCAAGGATGGCTTTTGATAAAGAAACACTTTGCCCTGTTTATAAAATGGTAATAGGGGAAGCAGGGGAAAGCTGTGCATTTTATATAGCAGAAAAGCTTGGTATGCCTGGCAGTATGATAAAGACAGCTATATGCCATGCCTATGGTAAAGATGCTGCCCAAAATTACCATATTAAAGATAACCAAAATATTACAAAGCAACAGAAAAGTGGTAAAATCCAAAGAACCAGACATAAGAAAGAGCAGGATGGACTTAGGAATAAATTTAAAAGAGGTGACAGTGTTATGGTTTTTCCTGGCCAAAAGACGGGGATTGTGTGTGAACCTGTAAATGATAAAGGGGTTTTAAGGGTACAGCTTCCAGGCAGGAAAATCTGGATTAACCATAAACGTGTTAAATTGCAGGTTGCAGCAACAGAATTATACCCTGAAGATTATGATTTTTCTATTATTTTTGATACAATAGAGAATAGAAAAGCACGGCATGAAATGGAACGTAAATATACAAAAAAAACAATAGAGTACAATAGTTAAGACAGACAGATAACCAGAAATTATTAGAGGTGTTTTTACCCAGGTAACTCCTAAGTAAAAACACCTCTTTATAATTTATAACTAAAATGCCCTTATGCTTTTTTCATCTCTGCTTTACTGCTGCTTTTTTCATCTGCTTTTTTCTTTGATGCTGCTTTTTTAATTGTATACCAGAGCGTACCTGTTATACATACAGATGAATATGCACCACATATTATACCTGCAAGAAGAGGAATTGCAAAGTCCCTTACTGACTCTACACCAAGTATAGCAAGCATAACTACCATAAAGAAAGTTGTAAGTGAAGTATTTATACTTCTTGTCAGTGTCTGTGTAATACTGTCATTTACTATTCCCTCAAGCGCTTCACTGCTTGTACGTGTACCAAGGTTCTCACGTATACGGTCAAATATTACGATAGTAGCATTAATTGAATAACCTACTATTGTAAGCATACATGCTATAAATGTGTTACCTACTGAAATTCTTGCTGCTGCATATACAAGAAGCACACATACAACGTCATGCAGAAGTGCTAATACTGCACTGCCAGCAAAAATAATATCCTTAAACCTGAACCAGATATATATAAGCATACAAATTGCTGCAATAACTACCGCAATAATAGCATCAGATTTCATTTCGTCAGAAACTGAAGCACTTATACTCTGTATCTGGATACTGTCCTCTTCAATACTGTATTTTGAAGAAATAGTTGAAGTAAGGTTCTTACGCTGTTCTTCTGAAAGTTCAACTGTCTTAATTGTAAGTTCATTAGCACCAGCAACTTCAGCTATAACAACATCGTTTGAGCCACTTTCTTCCATGAAAATGTTTTCTATTTCTTTCTTAAAATCTGCATCTATCTTCTGGCTGTCACTAAATGGTATATCATAGGTTGTACCACCCATAAAGTCAAGACCATAATTAAGTATATGGCCATCCCTTGCGTTATTCACTACAAGCATAACTATACATGCAGCCACCATAACTCCAGAAATTGCAAAGAATTTAGCTTTATTTCCAATAAAGTTAATCTGTTTTCTTTCTTTCTCAACACCAAAATACTTAACATCATCTACACCTAATGAATACATAGCATTAAGAATAAGCTTTGTAATAACAAGTGATGTAAACATTGAAAGTACAATACCAAGTGCGAGTGTAGTTGCAAAGCCCTTTACAGTCCCTGAGCCTTTGGCATATAAAACAACTGCCGCAATAAGTGTTGTCACATTACCATCCACAATAGCAGAAAGCGCTTTGTCAAAACCAATCTTTATACTTGACTGTACTGACTTGCCTGCTCTTAATTCTTCCTTAATACGTGTAAATATAATAACATTGGCATCAACTGCCATACCAATATTTAATATAATACCTGCAACACCTGGAAGTGTAAGTGTAATATCAAGCACATTAAGCGCTACAAGCATAACTACAAGATAGAATACCAGTGCAATTGAAGAAGCAAGTCCTGGCAGCCTGTAGAAAATTACCATAAATAATACTACAAGACCAAAACCAATAGCACCAGCTAAAAGGCTTGTGTTAATTGCATCCTGTCCTAACTGTGCGCCTACTACCTGTGACTGTATTTCCTTAAGCTCAACAGGAAGTGCACCTATACGTATCATAGAAGCAAGCTCGTCCGCTTCTGCATATGTCTGGAAACTTCCTGAAATAACAGCTTTTCCATCTGTTATTTCTGCCTGTACAGCAGGTGCAGATAATACCTTTCCATCATATACAATATATATCTGTTTTCTTGAAGGGTATGCTTCAGCAGTTGCCTGTGCAAATTTCTTTGTTCCCTTTGCATTAAATGAAAGCTCTACTACATATTCTTTATTTTTTGTTATTTCATCCTGCTGTGTTCCTGCTTCTGCATTTTTAACATGTTTTCCTGAACATACTACTTTGGTATATTCCGGATTTCCAGCATCATCAAATTTCATGTCATCTGCTGCAACAAAATCAAGCGTACCTTCTTTACCTAAAGATTCAAGAACTTCGTCTGCATTTTCAACACCAGGTATATCAATAGAAATGCGGTTATTTCCTTCCTGGACTACAGAAGACTCTGTGCTGTATACTTCTGCCCTGTCCTGCATCATGGCAATTGTGTCACGCATCTCTGTATCAGTTGGATTATCCTTTACAGCCTGGTATGTAATACTCACACCACCTGCTAAATCCAAACCAAGTTTAATATTCTGGGCACTGCCCCTATGAGCATCAGTAAAACCAACCAATGTTGTAAAAGTACAGAGCCCGGTTACTGCAAGAATTATAAATAGATACAATAACCCTTTCTTCTTGTTCTTCATGCTACATATCTCCTTTTTTACTAAACTTCTTTTGTGACTGTCTTTATAATCATACTGTAAACCATGTTGTAAGCCACATTAAAAATCATTATAACATAGTTGTCAAGTGGTTTGCAAGCCAAAAATAACACCCCTGCTGTTTACTTACAGACGAGGTGTTATAAATAAAAACATATTCATGAAACTATCTTCCACTCATATAGACCTTTCCGCCTTTGGCATTAATCCCCTTATAATGGAACAGCTCGTCAACTGTCACAAGCTGGTATCCCTCTTTCACAAGCCTTGGCACAAGCTTTTTAACAGCATCTGCTGTTGAAGGGTATAAATCATGCATAAGTACAATGTCACCATCCTGGATTACTTCACACTCATTTAAAACGGATTTTGCATTTCTGCTCTTCCAGTCTTCTGTATCAACACTCCAGTAAATCATTGGTACTTTGATTACACTTCTCATTTTATCATTAATGCTGCCTCCTGGCGGTCTTAAAGTAGAGAAACTGCATCCAATAACATCCTTTATAACCTCTCTGCTTTTATTTAGTTCATCTTTAATCCCCTTCTTGCTAAGCTTTGTAAGGTTTGCATGGTTATATGTGTGTGTTGCAATTTCATTTCCCTGCTCATAAGCCTGCTTTACCATGTCTTCATATTGAGGAACACGGTTTCCAACTACAAAAAAAGTAGCCCTTGCATCATACTTTTTAAGAACCTTTAAAATTTTACTTGTAACAGGAGTATAAGGCCCGTCGTCAAATGTCAGTGCAACCATTGGCTTGTCAGGGTCTAACCCGTCACGCAGCCATTTTTTCTTTCCTGTTGCAACAGCCGGCTTTGCTGGTTCTTCTTTGTCTTTTTCCTTATCATCATTCTTCTTTTTCTGCTTGTTTTCTTTCTGCTCCTCTCCATTTACAGAGGAACTTCCTGCTGCCGAAACATTATCCTGTTTATCACTTTCACCATTTAAACCAGCAAGTTTAAAAGCAAGCACTGTCAGGACAACTACAAGTACAAGCCCTGTCCCAAAAAGCATTACCCTTGTTTTCATTTCACTGCGCCTTTTCCTCTGGTTCATGATGCTTCTTACCCGGTACGACTCCCTTTCAAAAATACCACTCTCATCCTTAAAGTGCTTTCCCCTATTGTCCATTTGATGTTCCCTCCAATTTTTTTTATCAGCATTTTAATTATTCCCAAATTTCTGCGATATTTTAACTATATTAACATATATCTTTTACTTTTGTTTTAAAAATATATTACAATTATGTCAATTTTTGTTACTGTTTTGTCAATTAGCAATCATTCCTCCAAACATGCCTGAAATTATACAGACCATAGCACCTGTTATAACCTCCGGCCTTACTACAGGCTCATTTCCCATAAACCAGATTCCTGCAACAAATATAACTGCAAAATACACAACACTTACAGCTATCCCCCAGAGAAATTTGTGCTTGCCAGCTTTTTTTCCTGCCATAAAACCGCCAATAAAATTTGATAATATGTACACAATAATAACACATCCGCTGACAGCACCTGCTCCAGCGCCTGTTTTCCATATAACTGCTGACATTGCTGCAAGCATTGCTGCACTGGCAATAAACATACCAGCTAATATTATAGCGTAATTTAAGATATTTTTCTTCTCCATATTGAAAATATCTCCTGTTAATTCTTATTACTCATATTTATACCTTTCAGTCACAAAATATACCTGTTATGGTATAATGTTTATTAATTTTATAAAATGTAAAACGGAGGAAATATAAATACCATGAAATATATTGATTTACACACACACTCAAACTATTCTGATGGGACATGCCCGCCCTCTGTGCTTGTTGGTAAAGCTGTACAAAAAGGGCTTGCTGCATTTGCACTTACTGACCATGATACTGTATCTGGCATAGAAGATGCCATCAATGCAGTAAAAGAACAAAATGCGCCATTACAATTTATACCTGGTACTGAACTGTCTGTTGCATACAAAGACAGGGACATACATATTGTAGGACTTTTTATAAACCATAAAAATACTTCATTTAAAAACGCTGCC
>Ga0073906_1002714_pt1 | contig 22276 bp, 17 predicted proteins | sample Inofromicrocosms_FD_65485 | JGI IMG/M metagenome (GOLD analysis project Ga0073906, IMG submission 65485) | Mouse cecum microbial communities from Vienna, Austria - Inoculum for glucosamine and mucus D2O microcosms | ecosystem: Host-associated > Mammals > Digestive system > Large intestine >...
AGGACAAGGCGGAGGAAAGAGGCGATGCGGTGGCATCGTTGATTGACGACAACGCAGAACTGGCAGAAATAGCAGGCCCAGAATTCACCGTTAATTACGCAATGCTGTACTAGGCTGACACCCTGGTTATAGACAGGCGGGACGAAGGAAGTTCGGACACTGTATGAATACAGATGATCTTGGTAGACACGGGAGGTTCGCTGCCGTAGATGGAGGGATATACACAAGGCCATGTAGAACGAAAAAGAAGACGTTTTACTTCGTATACCCAAAACCAGCTATTTTCGTACCAGATACAGAGAAATGTCCATTCCTTTGGCTCATTCATCTGAGATATGGAGCAAAAAATCCTTGAAAAATAAGGAAAAAGCACTTGACTAAATAGGGAGGATCCATTTAAACTCTACCTATATTCAGATTGCAGGGTCCGCGTCGCCGGATTTGCCCTTTCCCGCCAGGAGTGCTTTGCCCTCAGGCACGGGCAGCGGATCCGGCTTACCATGCGGCAGGCCGCAGAGGAGCTTGAACTGCATCCTTCCACTGTCAGCCGGGCAGTCCAGGGAAAATACATTAACCTTCCGTCCGGTGTCTGTACCCTGAGAGAGCTTTTCCCCGGTTCCAATGAAAAGGCGGAGACCGGGAAATCGCCGGTATTCCGAGTGCCGCCCGAAGGAAGGGGATAGCGTTCCTGAACAGCTCCGACAAAAACTGAACACTATGGAGGTACCCCAATGAAGGATGTTTTTTTACTATATGATACAAGCTGTTTTTTTGAAATCGTGATCCTGAATTATTTTATGAGCCTGACAGGATGCGAAATCGTCTATTGTTCCCTTGACGGACAGCCAATCCAGGCAACAGAAGGCTATTCAGTCAATGCGGACATGGCCTTGAAAGATGTGGATCCTCAGCAGATCCGCAGCTTCATCGTCCCGGGCGGGGATATTTCCGCAATCAATACAGAGGAGGTCCGTGCATATCTGCGGGAGCTGAAAAGCCGCCGGGTCCTGATCGGCGGCATCTGCGCCGGCGTGGATCTGCTGAATCATGCGGGGATATTGGACGGTTTGAAATCCACGCTGTCCGCCGATCGGGATCTTGTCAATGACGGACGTGTGATCACCGCCCGGGCAAATGCTTATGTGGATTTTGCGATTGAGACGGCAAAGGAGCTGGAGCTGTTCGAGGACGAAGCGGATCTGCAGGAGACGATTGATTTTTGGAAATATCATAAGAGGGCGGAGTAGGATTTTAAAAAGGCTCTACAGATGTCCCCTCATGAGTATTTGATCAACTACCGGCTTGCACCGTGAATAGTAGTTTAACTCTTTTAAACTCTTTTTTGCTTCCGAAGTCTAATGACAAGCCAGAACATTGACGATATATTTATAAGTGGAATATCGTAGCTACTGCGGTTCCCTGGTTATTGAGTGGACTGCGGCATATCGCAAATCGGATTTTTCCCAATACAGAAATTGAGGAGGCAACACATTTGAAACAACGAATTTTTTCAGCGGCTTTAGCGCTGTGTTTATTCATTTCTTCCCCGTTAGCGGCATATGCAGAGGATGAATACACTATGCAGCAGGACATCCCTTTGCAGCAAGAGGCTGCTTCTGCGGAAGGATCCACATATGGGCTGGATGTCCGTGAGGATACAAGTCTTACCCCAACGGGAGTCCATAGTGCCATGATTGCATTAAAAGAACAGGAAGCCTATAAGGAAGGAGCTCCCTGGACCAACGATGAACCTTATTCGGATTCAAAGGGCTATTATCATTGGAAGGGAGGACCGCTTGATGGGAAGAATGTCTCCGCCGTAGGCTGTGTAGCCTTTGCATTTATACTCAGCGACGCGGCATTCGGCAGCCTGCCTGCCAGAATGTACGCAGCGGGTGGGTTTTCATATGAGGATATTAAAGTAGGAGATATCCTGCGGGTAAATAATGATGCCCATACAGTGATCGTACTCGAAGTGAGTGATGTAGGTGTAGTTGTTGCCGAAGGAAACATCTCTACAGGAGACCACAAAGGTAAAGTCCATTGGGGGCGGGCAATATCTAAAGAAGAGGTAATGAGCAATACCAGCCATTATATCACCCGCTATCCGGAGGGCTATGTTTCACCAGAGGATCCCGATGCCAACAAAGAAGTTGCAAACGGAACTCTTGATGGAGGACTTACCTGGTCTCTGATAGAAGCGGGCACACTGACCATCTCCGGCAGCGGAGCTATGCCGGATTACAGCAGTGCCGCAGATCAGCCTTGGGGCTCTAACAGCAGTCAAATCCGGAAGGTCGTTATCGGGAATGGTGTTACCAGTATCGGTGCCTGTGCATTTTGGAACTGCGGGGTTCTTAGCGTAGAGATTCCCGCCAGTGTGACAAGGATTGGCAACAGCGCTTTTCGAGAATCTTCGATTATTTCCGTCACCATTCCTTCCGGCGTGAAAACCATCGGTGACAGCGCTTTCCGCGCATGCCCAAACCTTAGCTCCGTGACGGTTTCCGAAGGAGTCGAAACCATAGAGCAAAATGCCTTCCGGAGTTGTGCGGGACTTACCTCTATTACCTTGCCTGCCAGTATTGGGGAGGTGGGCGCCGCAGCATTTTTCCAATGTCAGAAATTGACAAGCGCAACGTTTGCTGCCGGCAGTAAACAGGTGAAGCTGGGCGATGATCTGTTTACACAATGCTACGAGCTAATGGATGTAAAACTGCCCCAAAGTATAGACCGTATTAGTAAAGGAATGTTTCAGAACTGCCTTCTGCTTTCCAGAGTAGAAATTCCACAGGGTGCGGAAATTATTGAAGAATCAGCATTTGCTTCTTGTTCCAGGCTGACCACAGTCGTAATTCCAGACAGTATCACATCAATAGGGACAGCTGCATTCTCAGCTTGCCCCCTGGCCGATATCTACTTTACCGGCACCGAAGCGCAATGGAACAGCATCCGTAAAATAGGCGATACGGCAGAAACAGTGTCAAAGGCAACGATACATTATAATTACGTCCCTGAACAGCCAACACCGCCGGAGCAGCCCGCGCCAGATACGGATATTCCATTTATCGAGAACGAAACCGGCACGAAGGGCTGGGACGCTATTAAGGAAAAGGCTGAAGCTGCTTCTGACGGAGCGCAGGTTCAAGTAAATATGAACCGCGCGTCCACTGTACCCGGATATGTACTTGACAGCATAAAAGGAAAGAATGTAACGATTTCTTTTGATATGGGAAATGGGATTGTCTGGTTGGTAAACGGTAAGGATGTTACCGCAGACCATGCAAACGATGTGAATCTGTCCGTACAGGTTGGAAATTCAAATATCCCGCAGAATATTATAAATAATACGGCGGGAAACCGTCAGACGAAACAGCTCAGTCTTGCTCACAGCGGTGAGTTCGGCTACAGCGCGGTACTTCGGATCAATATGGATTCGGCTAACGCAGGATTATATGCAAACCTCTTCTATTATAATGAAGGAGCCCGCAGGCTTGAATTTGTCACCGATGACCAGATAGACGGGAATGGTACCGCAGAACTGACATTTACACATGCTTCGGATTATGTCATTGTCATTGATCGTGCCAGCATGGATGATGGATCCGGCGGCTCTGGCGGTGGCAATGGCGGCTCCGGCGGTGGCAACGGCGGTGGATCTGGCGGTAGCGGCGGTTCTGGATCTGGCGGGTCCGGCTCTGGATCTGGCGGGTCCGGCTCTGGCGGCAGCGGTGATTCCGGCTCCGGCGGTGGCGCTTCCGGCGGCAGCAATTCCGGCGGAACTTCTTCCGGAAACAACAGCGGATCCCCATCTGCTGACGGCACTGGGACACAGGGAACAGAAAAGCGTTCTCCCATGACCGGTGAATTCGATATTGTATTCGGCGGATCCAATGCTGCTGGATCAGAACATAAAGGAAACGATCTGAGTGTTCTGTGGTTGCTTGCGATCGGAACTGCCGGAATGGCAATAACGGTTAGAAAACGGAATAAAATAAGCGGCCGGTAGTCCGCAGGATTCGGAAGAAACAAAATAGATAAAATGAACTGGAGGGGAATGCTTGTGCTGAGGTACAGGCATTTCTTTTGTATATCTATATGCACTCATTCATTTTTAATGTACCGGCAGGTTCCGGAATACTTGAAATCCACCGCCTAATCTGCTATAGTTGTTGCGTATGAAAACGAATGGCTGACAGATCCTCTCAGCAAAGAAATGATCCGGCTTCTAACAGCTTACAATAATCGGCATGAATCCTCGGGCGTTACTTTAATCTGTGAAAAGGCCTGCACCGTCCTGACGGAAGGGGATTGGGAAATGCGGCTGTCGGGTCATCACGACCGCATCATCTTTATTGATGAAGGAAATGCATTTGTACGCTCAAAACGATTTGCCGAACAGGTCAGGCAATCCGATAATTATTTTGTCATTATTTACCGGGACAGCTTATACGAACTTCCCTATAGCATAGAAGAAATCTATGGGCTTCAGGACTCCAGAACCAACCATTCCAGATTGTATTGAATTTTAAAGGAGATAAAAAAATGAGTCATTCACCAAATCAAACCCCAAACATCCAGCAGATCATCGACCTGGTAAAATCCACAAAGGACCTGATCGAAAACCGGGAGATGGCCGGGCACGTCAAAGAGAAGGGCCGGGCGGATTATGTGACCCAGGTGGACCTTGCGGTACAGGATTATCTGAAAGAGAAGCTGTATGCCCTTGCCCCAGAGATCCAGTTTCTCGGGGAGGAGACCGGGCTGCAGGAAATGACTGGGGACAGCTTCTGGATCCTGGACCCGGTGGACGGGACCACCAACCTGATCCACGACTATCAGCACAGCGCCGTTTCCCTTGGGCTCTGCAGGCAGGACGAGATCGTGATGGGAATCATCTATAATCCGTATCACGACGAACTGTTTTCCGCCGAAAAAGGGAATGGCAGTTTTCTCAACAGCAGGCCCATCCACGTATCGGAGTCGGAAACACTTTCCGAGACGATCATCGCGCTGGGGACTTATGCTTATCGGCGTGAGTTGGCCGATGCCAATTTTGCCCGGTTCCGCCGTGTATATGACCAGTGCCAGGACATCCGCAGGATCGGCTCCGCCGCGCTGGAGCTGGCATACACTGCCTGCGGACGGCAGGGCGGTTTCTTCGAGCCCTATCTGAATCCGTGGGATTACGCGGCAGGGGTTCTTCTTGTCCGTGAGGCAGGCGGAAGGGTCAGTGATTTTGAGGGCAATCCGCCAAGCCCCAGAATGGGTGGAAGCATCGTCTCCACAAATGGGCGGATTCATGAGGAACTGCTGGGGCTGCTTTAGACACATCATGTTCAAAAGTGCCCCTGGCCTCTGCACTGTCGTTCGATGCCCGAAAGCTTGGAGCCTCGTCTTCTTCTACAGCAATCAGATCGTCTAAAGAAATATTCAATATATAGCTGCAAGCCTTGATTGATACCAGATAAGGATAAATTTCAGATTGAAAAAAGAATCTGAGGATTGTGGCTATAGCAATCCGATGCTCGCTTCTTGCCATATAAAAAGCAGAGACCACCTAACCACTAAGCTGTCTCTGCTTTTTAAGTCGCTTTATAAGATCGCTAAACGCTGCAGATCCTCACCCTTCAACAACCTCCAGCACTTCCCCACCGATTACCTGAATCTGATAATCCCGGTACTCGCTGTCCACCCGGACCTTCACCTGACTGCCTTCCCGTTCTGCAAACACGCGCGTCACCACATGTCCGTCCAGATCCGTAACCTCCGTCTCTGCCTTCCCGTGGTCCTCGGGCAGGTACACCAGCAGCTTTACCCCTTCATAAAACGCATAATCCGGGCGTTCCGTATGGGCTCCCACCGCAAGGATTGATCCCGGCCGCAGCATCAGCGGAAGGGAGAAATAATCGAATTGTTCCTTATGCCATCTGCCGCCCTCTGCCCGGGCTTCGGTCAGCAGGTTGTACCAGGTCCCCTCCGGCAGATAATATTCCGCCTCCCCGGATTCCCTGAACACTGGCGCCACCATCAGGGAATCTCCCAGCATGTACTGCCGGTCCAGGGGCTCGCAGGCGCGGTCCTCCGGAAATTCCAGGAACATGGGCCGCATCATGGGGATGCCGTCCTCGTGGGCCTTCACGGCCTGCCGGTACAGATAAGGCATGAGGGCACATTTTGCCTTAACAAATTTCCGGAGCACGTCGCAGGCCTCCTCGTCAAAGAGCCACGGCACACGGTAGGAGCCGGAACCGTGGAGGCGGCTGTGGGAGCTGAGCATCCCGAACTGGCACCAGCGCTTATACACATCCGCAGAGGCCGTATTTTCAAAGCCGCCCATGTCATGGCTCCAGAACCCGAAGCCTGCGCAGGCCAGGGATAAGCCTGCCCGCAGCGTTTCCGCCATAGACGGGTAGGACGCGGAGCAGTCGCCGCCCCAGTGCGCCGGGAACTGCTGGCCGCCCACCGTCGCGGAGCGGGCAAACAGCACGGCTTCCCCGGTGCCTCGTTCCCGCTCCAACAGCTCAAATACTGCTTTATTATACAAAAAAGGATAATAATTATGCATTTTCACCGGATCCGAGCCGTCAAAATATGCGATATCCCTGACCGGGATCCGCTCGCCGAAGTCCGTCTTGAAACAGTCCACACCCATATCCAGCAGGGTTTTCAGCTTTTCCTGATACCAGGTGACAGCCGCCGGATTGGTAAAATCCACAATCCCCATGCCCGCCTGCCACAGATCCGTCTGCCACACATCGCCGTTTGATCTTTTCAGAAGATATCCTTGCTCCATGCCTTCCCGGAACAGCGGAGATTTCTGGCCGATGTAGGGGTTGATCCAGACACAGATCTTCAAGCCCCTGTCATGATACCGCTTCAGCATTTCCTTCGGCTCCGGAAATGTCCTCGCGTCCCAGGTAAAATTGCACCACTCGTAGGCTTCCATCCAGTAGCAGTCAAAATGGAACACATGCAGCGGGATATCCCGGTCCGCCATGCCCTGGATGAAGCCGGAGGTGGTCTCCTCATCGTAATCCGTGGTAAATGAGGTGGTCAGCCAGAGCCCGAAGGACCAGGCCGGGGGCAGTGCAGGCTTCCCGGTCAGCTCCGTGTACAGGCTCACGGTCCGCTTCGGATCAGAGCCATTAATCACATAATAATCCAGCCGTTCCCCTTCCGCGGAAAACTGCAGCCGCTCCACCTTCTCGCTGGCAATCTCAAAGGAAACATCCCCCTCGTTGTCCACCAGCACGCCGTACCCTTTATTGGAAATGTAGAAGGGGATATTTTTGTAGGCAATCTCACTGGCCGTCCCGCCGTCCTCGTTCCACATCTCTACGACCTGCCCGTTTTTCACAAAGGGCGTGAAACGCTCCCCGAAGCCGTAGACGGACTCGCCCACATCCAGGGCAAGCTGCTCCGTCATATAATTTCTGCCCGTGTCGCGGTTCTGCATATAGGCCATATTGCGGTAGCTTGTCTCCGTCAGCTCCCGGTCCCCATCCAGAAAACGGATTCCCCAGGATGCGGGCCGCTTGTCAATAACCGCGCTGGTACGCCCGCTCCGGTAAATGAGTTCCGTATCCGTTTCCTCGATCTGGACCTGGGGATTGGTCTGCCGCGCCTCTGCAAAGGGACCATGGTAAGCAGCGCCTTCAAAATGCCGGACAGAGACCTTGATCACATTTTCCATGGGACTGCTGAGGTAAACGGTCAGCATTCCTAAGTTGAGGGCATCGCCCCGGTCCCCGATATGCTTTGACGGCACATAGACCGCAAGCTCCGTGCCGAAAATACGGTGGTCCGCATATTCCGCGGCATAGAGCGGGGTGATCTCCTTTCGTGTCATCCAATAGCCTGATGTAAATTTCATTTATCAAATCCTCCTGCTTATCAATTCTTGAATATTACATTACATCGTTTATTCAAAATGTCAAGAACCCCACCGTAAAAAGTGGGGGTTACAGCAACACTTCCGGAAAAGTTATCCTTTCACGGCACCCGCCGACACCCCGCCGACAATATACTTCTGTCCCAGCACGAACACGATCAGTACTGGGAGCAGCGTCAGCATGATATCCGCCGCCACCAGGTTCCAGGAATTTTGAAACGCGCCGAAGAAATTATACACTGCCAGCGTCATAGGCCACTTCTGCGAGTTGTTCAGATAGTACAGCGGCATAGTAAAGTCATTCCAGATTGCCATAAAATCCAGTACAAACAGCGTGGACACGATCGGCTTGAGCAGCGGCGCGATCACCTGCGTAAACAGCTGCCACGGTGTACAGCCGTCAATGACAGCCGCCTCATCAATTTCCCTCGGGATGGTATCAATAAACCCGTACGCAAGGAACAGGCTCAGCGGGATATTGATCGCCGCGTACAGCAGAATGATCCCGCCCCTTGTATTGATCAGATGAAGCGCCTGCATGACCTTCATCAGAGAAACGTTATTGATCGGCATCGCGATTCCTGAAATAATGAAATAATACAGGAACCTGTTGATACCCTTCATATTTCTTGAGATCACGAAAGCTGCCAGAGACACGACAGCCACGATGATCACCACGCTGCCTGCCGCATACAACAGCCCATTGAAAAATGAGGAGATCAGTTTCCCCTGTTCCACGACGATAGAATAATTTTCAAACACCCATTCCGTGGGCAGGGATAGCGTCATCTTGTCCGCCTCCGCGGAGGTTTTAAAGGAATTTAAAAGCAGTACCACCAGAGGGATCAGGACGACAAGGCTGATAAAGATCGCAACAATATTTCCAACAATATGTCCCGCTGTTTTTCCTATTTTACCCATTCGCCCTACACCTCCTTATCTTCCATGGACTTGATAATAAAATACAGCAGTGCCAGTACAACAAAGAACAACACACTGGACAGCGTCGTGCCCATCGCCAGGTCACCCTTGGAAAATTCTTTATAAACCGCCGTGTTGATCACGCCAGTCGCATTTCCCGGGCCGCCGTTGGTCAGCGAGTAAACCATATCAAATACCCGCAGGCCGTAGGTCACGTTCAGCACGGTCGCGTTGACCAGGACCGGCTTGAGCAGCGGGATCGTAATGCTTTTTAGCTGCTGGAAAAAGTTTGCGCCGTCAATGCTCGCCGCCTCATAATATTCCGGAGAAATCGACATGATCCCGGCGATCACGACGACCATGATATATCCCATGCCCTTCCAGGTATCTACGGTCATGACCGTAGGAAATACGATGTTTAAGTCGGTCAGCCAGTTTTTCGCCAGAAAGCCCAGCCCGATATCCTCCAGGAAATTATTTAAAAATCCGGTGGTCGGATGCAGCATGCTCTTAAACACAAGGCCGACTACAAGGTAGGACATGACCTGGGGCGAAAAGATGATCATGCGCTGAAGATTTTTCATTTTGATAAACGGTCTTGTCAGCAATAACGCAAGGGCCAGTCCCACAACCGTTTTCGCAATGGTGGTAAAGACCGTGAATACCAGTGTATTTTTGATATACAGCAGATATTCCGAGTTCCCCTCGAAAATCCGTTTATAGTTATCCAGCCCCACAAAGCGGATCTCATTGGTAAAATTATTCCAATCCGTAAATGAATAGGCAATTCCTATGATGCCCGGCAGAAAACACAGCAGGAAAAACAGGAGCGCCGCCCCGCTGGCAAAATACCAGGGGTATAATTTTTTTCTGTTCATATGTTACTCTCCTTCCAGAGTTTTGGCCCGTTTTTCGTACGGATAGCGCAGTAAATGCGCTATCCTTTGATGAGGAGGCCGCTTTCTCTACTCCCAGCCCGGATCCCTCTGCAGCTTGGCCTGCTCGTTCCGCCTCTTGGCGATCGTGTCCACCACATCCTTAGGAGTCATGGCGCCCGTGTACATCGCTTCCAGATCCTTTCCTACATCCATCCACTGACTGTCGATATAGTTTACAGAAGTCTGCACGACATTTGCCTTTTCCAGGGAATCAATAAACGCCTGATCCTCCTCCGTATATTTCGTATCTACCTCCGGCCAGCAGAGCGCGTTCAGCTCCGGCTGCCCGGCCAGGCGCTTCTCAAGATTTTCCGGCCTTGCCAGAAATTCAAAGAACTGCTTTGCCTCTTCCGTGTACTTGCTCTCTTTATTGATAAAATAAGCATTGCTCGCCGGATTGACGCCAATCACCTGGTTGTCTCCCCAGGGCATTACGAAGGCGCCCATTTCCTCCGTCGCCTTGAAGTCAGGATAATCCGCTTCCACTTCCCCCCGGAAGCCCATCTCATTGATGATCATGCCGTATTCTCCTGATGCCATCGCGCCCTTTGCGTTTTCCATCGTATTGCTCAGGTAATCCGCCCCGAAATACCCAGCCTTCGCGCACTCGTCCAGCTGCTCAATGATAGTCAGCAGATGCGGGATGGATTCCAGATCGACCTCATTGGCATTCAACTTATCATAGATATCCGGGTCGTCCTCCAGCCAGAGCCCGCCTGTCTCGAACAGCGGGAGCACCTGATGCCATCCGTTGGTGGTCGCCTCATAGATCGGCGTATAGCCCGCGTCCAGCATCTTCTGGCAGATATCCTTCAATTCATCATAGGTGGTCGGGATATCCAGCTTCAATTCGTCAAAGATCTGTTTGTTATACAGATAGAAATACATCTTTGCGCCGGGAAAAGTGATCCCGTATACCTTGTCGTTGGCGGAAACCGCGGAGCGCGCGCTGTCCTCCATCCGGCTGGTCCAGTCCTGGTCTGTCAGCTCGACGCAGTACTGGTCCATATGGATACTGGATGCCAGGCCGATGGGCGTATCCACACAGATGATGTCAGACGCTTCGCCGGAATCCAGCTTCACCTTGATCAGGTCTCTCCACTGCGCGTCCGGGGAAATCTGAAAATCAACTTTGATCCCCGTTTCTTCCTCAAATTCCTTTGCCAGATCCTGCACGATCCCCGACGTGGGCAGCCCGCTCTGGTGGCTGCCGAAGGTCAGAGTGACGCCCTTTCCCCCGGAGGCTTCCCCTCCGCCTCCATCTCCGTCACTGCCGTCGGAGCCGCAGCCCGCCAGCAATCCGGCTGTCAAAACCGCAGCCATAGAAAGACAAAACACTTTTTTCATCACATTATTTTTCATATTCTTTTCCTCTCTTACATGTAACCAATCTGCCCAGCAGATAGAATGCTTGCATGCGTTTTTTGTCTGTTTTTATAACATTTGCCTGGTATTTTATCGATAAAACAAGGTTTTTTGTATATTTTTATGCTAACACAAGAGTAAGATTGGCACAATGGACAAAACCAAACAGGCGGTTGCATTATTTTGAACTATCTTGTATAATTTTTTTCGTAAGGGGGCGGCAGTTATGAAAAAAATCACCAGACATTATTCACAGACACTCTATCTTTTTGTTATATATGGCTCTTTTATCCTGGTGCTGCTGGGGATTTTTTTTACATATACCTATTCCCATTACCGGGAAAATACACTGGAAGAATCAAAGCGCAGCCTGGAAAATATGTGCGCCTCCATCACAAATTCCGTTGAAGTGCAGTTGGACAGCCTTTCCACCATTTCCATGAATATCGTATATTCCAACATGGTTAAGACAAATTTCCGGGAATTTTCCAGCGCATTTCAGAGGACAGGTGAAGACCAGGCCGAGATCGTTTCCTCCCGCCAGAGCGCGGAGGTCATCCACGATATCGTGACCGCCATGATCGGCGCGTATCAGTCGGCCTCGTATATCCGGCTCTATGACATGGACGGCTCCTGCGTGGAATCCGGGTACTGGATGTCCACCTCCAGAGCAGATCTGGAATCTCTGGCCTGGTATGATGAGGTCATGGAACTGAACGGCTTCAAATACATCAGCGAGCCCAAAACCAGGAAGGATCTGCCCGCCACCGGAAAGAACCGTAATTCCCAGAAGTTTATTTCTCTGATCCGGCTTTTTCTGAATCGGGACGGCGCTCCGGAAGGAATCGCGGAGGTCGCCCAGGACTGCGGGAAGATCTTTGTCCTGGCCTCCCAGTTAGAGGACAGCAACCCGGACATCCGGGTACAGATCTACAATTCCCGAAAGGAGCTGGTTTACCCCTACACGGCATTTGACATGTACGGCTCCGAATCCTATCATAACCTGATCGAAAAAAATGAAATCACGGACGGAATCAGCCAGATCATAAAAAACAGCAGCGGCCAAAATATGCTGGCAACCTGTGAGACCATGGTGAAATATGGCTGGAACGTGGTTCTCCTGCAGTCGGAGTCCTCCATCTACCGGTCCCTGGAGGCTTTTCAGAAAATGTTTTTGAGAATCTCCGCGCTGTCCATCCTGCTCACGCTGCTGATCTGCTTCTACATTTCCAGAAGGTTTACAGTCCCTCTGCAGAAGCTGACGGCTGCCACCAAGAAGATCACCATCGACCGTGTGCTGGATGAAAAGAAGGTCAACCTGACCTCCGCCGACAGCAGCATCCGGGAGCTTTCTATCCTGTGCAATTCGGTCCGCGGCATGTACGATAAGCTGCGCTCCACATCCCGGGAAGTCCTGCTTCTGCGCAACGAGGAGACGCGGGCCAAGCTGCAGGCGACCCAGTCCCTGATCAATCCGCATTTTCTATATAACAGCCTGACCAACATCAGCGCCATGGCGGAAGAGGACATGAATGACGATATCGTAAAGATCTGCGAAGCGCTGTGCATCCACTTCCGGTACATCTCCGCTTCCGGCGAAATGATTGTCCCCCTGGGGAAGGAGCTGGAAAAATCCAGGTCCTATCTGGAATGCATGCAGCTTCGTTTCACGGAAGAGCTGGAATACACCTTCGATGTACCGGATGTGGTTCGGGAGGTCCCTGTTCCCAAGCTGATCGCCCAGCCTGTTCTGGAAAACGCGTTTAAATACGCGTTTGTATGCCGCCCGCCCTGGAAATTGTCCATCGCGGCCCGGTTGGACGGGGAGCACTGGAAGCTTACGATTGAGGATAACGTGGGGACCATGACCGATGAAAAGAAGCAGGAGCTTCTGCGGCTCTATAAAAATCTGGATCTGAATGATGAGTTAAAGTCCATGAAGATCGGCGGAATGGGACTGAAAAATGTATATCTGCGGCTCCGCCTGCTGTATGGGAAGGACGCAGTTTTTTGCATTGAAAATCGGGAAGGAGCATACACCCGTTTCATTCTGGGCGGCAATATCCATCCAAAGAAAGGGATTGCGCTCCCTGAATCGGCGGATGAACCGGAAGAATGCCTGTAAATCTCTGACAGGCGCTGCCTTTCGGCGGATCGGCTGCTGACCGCTGTTCGGAACAGCTTCGAAGATGAATATCAATGAATGAATCGGCTATACCATTGGGAGGAAATTATGTCAAACGTAAAATACAATTATGTAATCGCGGAGGACGAAAGCCTGATCCGAAGAAATCTGGTCAAGAAGCTGGAAGCTCTGGATCTGCCCTTACAGAAAGCGGGCGAGGCCGCAAACGGAGAGGAAGCCATTCAGCTGATCGAAAGATACTGCCCCCAGCTGGTCATTACGGATATCCGCATGCCCTTGCGCGACGGGCTGGAAGTGGTAAAATATTTATATGACAACCATCCCGGCACCAAGGTTATTATTCTGAGCGGCTACGATGATTTCAGCTATGCCCAGAAAGCGATCCGGTATTCTGTAGAGGATTATCTGCTCAAGCCCGTATCCCGGGATACGCTGTCCGAATCCATCCGTAAGCTCCTGATCAAGCTGGAAAATGAATCCGGCAGGCTGAACATTTACAACACGAAGCATACTTCCCTGAGCCCGGAGGCGCTCAGCCAGCTGGTCCAGCAGTACCTTCTGGAAAATTACCAGCAGGAGATCTCCTTTCAGGAGCTTGGAGAAAAGTTTGGTTTTACCCCGGAATATCTGGGGAAAATTTTTAAGAAATATGCTGGCGAGACCCCCTCAAAATACCTGACAAAGCTTCGTATGAACGAGGCCAAACGGCTCCTGATCCACGAGCCGGGTATGGAAATCCAGAAGATCGGGGAGCTGGTCGGATATAAGGATGGGTTTTATTTCAGCAGGGTCTTCAAAAGCTATACGGGGATGCAGCCCAGCGAATTTCGGGGCAGGAATATGGGGATGTAGGATCATCCAACCGCACAGCTGGAAATTTTATAGCGTACATTTCCAGCTTACCCAGATCCAGGTCAGGGTATCAAAGAAAGCAGAAATCTGGTAAAATATGAATGACAACGTATAGACTGCAATAGCAATCCCGATTAACGAAGTCAATTTTCATGGGATTGCGGTGTATCTGCGAGAGTAATGAGCAGATGTGAATGGTAGTGTAAAGTATCGTATCAAAAAACAATATGGGAATTGCCCGCATTAGAAATCTGCTTTGCGGATGGCGGGCAAGTAGGCAATCAATTTGCTGCGCAAATTGGTTACATATATGGAGGTATATGGAATGGGAACTTACCTGAACCCAGGCAACAGTGGATTTGAAGCGATCCGAAAAACTTCATATGTAGATAAATCCGGTATGATCAGCCTGATCAACCAGACCATCGGAACCACCCATAAGCTGACCTGCGTCAGCAGGCCCCGGCGATTCGGGAAATCCTTTGCCGCCCAGATGCTCTGTGCGTATTATGACAAAACCTGCGACTCGGCCGCACTGTTTGACGACCTTTCCATAGCCCGGGATCCGCAGTATATGGAACACCTCAACCGATACGATGTCATTTACCTGGACATGACCGGTGTGATCGGGGAGGCATCCGTCGGGGACATTGTGCCATTTGTGAAACGAAATATCATCCGCGAGCTTTCAACCGCTTATCCAAATCTGAAAGAGGAGGAGGGCTTTGTTTCAACCCTGGTCAATGCCGTGGCTCTGGCGGGACGAAGGTTCATCGTGATCATTGATGAATGGGACGCGCCGATCAGGGAAGCCGGATGCGGTCCGCAGGCACAGCAGAACTATCTGGAATTTCTGCGGACATTATTTAAAAACAGCGGAGCGACTTCGCAGATCATTGCCGCCGCTTACATGACAGGGATCCTGCCGATCAAAAAGGACGGCTCCCAGTCCGCAATCTCCGACTTCCAGGAATTTTCTGTCCTTGATCCGGGCAAATACGCCGCGTTTACCGGTTTTACGGAGGCAGAGGTGCGGACATTATGCGAGACTTATCATATGAGCTTTGACGAGGCAAAAAGCTGGTACGACGGATACTGCTTCGACGAGGTTCATTCCATATACAATCCCTATTCCATTATGAGCGCCCTGCAGAGCGGAAAATTTAAATCCTATTGGAAAAAAACTTCTGCGGCGGAAGCGCTTCTGACCTATATTGATATGGATGAGGAAGGGCTTCAGGGGGAGATTGCGAAGCTGGTCAGCGGAGAAGAGATCGAGGTTGACGTAGACGGCTTTGAAAATGAATTCCAGACGTTTAAGGGGAAGGATGACGTATTGACGCTCTTGATCCATCTTGGATACCTGGCATACCGCGAGGAAGAGCAGGGAACAGGAATAGTCCGGATTCCAAATAAAGAGGTGCGGCTTGAGTTTCATCAGATTCTCCGCAAGGGGAAGCACCGGGAGCTGCACCGCCTGATCCGTGAATCCGACCTCCTTCTCGAAAAAACCATACAGGGGGATGCTGACGGGGTAGCAGAGGCGATCGCAAGGATCCACGATTCGAATTACGCGCCCCAGTTTTATAACAATGAACAGGCATTACGGGCTGTAGTAAGGTATGCCTATATTACTTGTATGGATCAGTATGCCAAGATAGAAGAACTGCCCTCCGGGCATGGATGCGCAGACATCGTATTTCTTCCGAAACGGCGTTCCGCCCTGCCCGCTCTGCTCATTGAGCTGAAATGGAATAAAACTGCGTCAGGCGCCATTGCGCAGATCAGGGATCGGAATTATCCAGCCGTGCTGGAAGGGTTCGGTAGCGAGCTAATCCTGGTGGGCGTGAATTATCATGAAAAAACGAAGGTACATTCCTGCGTGATCGAAAAGCAAGGTTTTGGATAGGAATGTCGGAATAAAAAGCGGCAGAGCCCCCTCCCCATCAAGGAAAAGGTCCGTCCTGCCGCTTAGGCACTGCAAAAAACAACTCCTGAAAACCCACGATTGTTCCGTGGTTCCTAGCTGCGTTGTCATTTCCTGTTGTGTCGAAGAACCGGGATTCTTTGTTGTTGAAGAGCTGGAGCTGCTTCCGCCTGTTCCTGGCTTTGAGGGTTTTGTTGGCTCTGAGGGAAGTATGGTTGGTTTCCTATCAGACATCACTTTGATAATTGCTACCGGTGAAAAACTATCTAATGTAAAATACCAATTTCCGTCTTTATCCTTGTCGCATTCGAGGATCTTTCTCCCAGCCCCTTACGGAACAGGTTTGTTCCGGCATGACAACGCACTTCCCGATATTTCCCTTACATTTCTTTCTGAATATCACTTCCTCCTGCACCGCAGATATACCCCCGCCGCCATCAGCACCACCGCTCCCGCGAACAGGAAGTATTTCTCCGTATAGCTTCCGGCGGACATGGAAAATGGATAAAACAGCTTCAGAAACGGATTCGTGCTTCGTATTCCGATCGCGGAAATATAATAGACCATCGCTGCCATATATCCCGCCACAAGGTGATCGGTCAGGCCGTAAAAACCGAGCCCCAGTCCGCCGAAAAACAGCATTTCCGCCAGAGTTCCCAGGAAATATTTTACCGCCGGGAAGCTGCACTGGTTATAGTACAGCATGAAAATATACATCCCCAGTAGACATGCCAGTACAAATACATTTCCCAGAACGCGGACCAGGTAGACGGCTGCGCAGTCCGTATATCTGGCGCTCACCAGCTCCCGCAGGTTTCTATCCTGCTCGGGCAGAAACACGGGGGTGAGCATGACGATGCCGATCAGCGCCGTATACCGCTCCAGTACCTTTGCCGTATCCTCCGCCGACAGGTTCGCCACCCCCATGAGAAGCGGCGAGACGCCGAGCAGCAGCACGCATACAAGAATATGCAGTGGAATATGATATTTTAAATTGACTTTTTCAATCTGCCAATATTTTTCCATGATAAACGATACCGTCCTTTCCTCTTCTGATCATAGATCAGGATTGTAAGCGCAACCAGCACCAGTGACAGCAGCACATACAGGATCCGGTTTGCCGCAAGCTGCGCGAAGGCGCTCTGATACCCGCTCCAGTTCAGCTCCGTATTGTGCCGCGGGATCAGGTTCCAGCCATACATCCCGCCGTGCAGGGTATTTACTCCGCCGAATGTCGCGAAAAACCACCACACTCCCTGCACAAGAACGCCCAGCGCCGTATCCGTCAGCTCCGTAAAAAACATCCCCACAGCCGCGGCGGTCATGATCGTCGGCGTCAGCCACCCGAAGGTATATTTTACAAAGGCAAATGCATCTGCGGAAATGCCTGCCCCGGAGGCATATTTCATACATCGGGAGAAGAACGGCAGGGAGATCAGCAGCACCGGAAGGATCAGCATGACCACCATGGACACATAACGACTGGCAATGATCACGAGGGAGGAGCATTTTCTGGAGCAGATCAGCTCCTGCATGCCGGAGCGCCGATCCCGCAGTTCTCTGGTCACGGTCAGGAATACGGGCAGAAGCCCCAAAAAAATCCCCATGTAATCGGAAAAAAGCCTTGCATAGCCTCCGGTCAGCCGATCCTTTTCTGTCAGCTCCCGATATTCCGTTATTGCGTCCTCGTAGGTCTTGGGAACCTGGGCATTGCTGCTCCGGTAAGATTTACCATAGCTGGAACCGCCTCCCAGGATCGCATCGGCCTGATCCATCAACTCGGTGAAACGGTCATAGGACAGGCCGGATGCCGGTGCGATCTCCAGATTTTTCATCATGGTCTCCTGGCCGTCCCCTGCTGCGGAACGCTGTGCCTCATACCAGCTTTCCATGATCTCCTCTGCCTCCTCCTGGCCGGAGATCCCGGTAGTCTCCCGCACGATCTCTCTGATCTGCCGCTCTTCCTTTTCATTTAGCGTGACACTTTTGTAGAAGCCGATGGGATAGGTGGTGTAGCTGCCCCGTATATATTCCTGCACCAGTGCTCCCAGCGTGAATTTCATGATATCCGCCTCATCGCTGCTGGCTTTGTAACCGTAGTCCGCCTGGCCTTTTTGAGGCTCCGTGAGGATATCCATTTCCCCGATCTGTGTCGTAAAGACGAAGATCAGCACCAGGACGATGAGCCAGTAGATCAGGCTTTTGGCGGTCTGACGGCATTCCTTGATCAATAGCTGTCCGAACATCCGGCTTCACCTCCCCTTCCCTGCATCAGATACATGTACGCGTCCTCCACGCCTGCGTCGCATCGCTTTGCCGACGCAAAGGGCTTTTCCTCGGAAAGGAACCGCGCCATGACGTTATTTCCCAGAGTCAGCATGCTGGTCACGGTACAGCGCTTTTTCAGGTCCTCCAGCTCCCTTTTGCTGATCTCCGCCTGGTACACGCGGCCCTCCGCCCGGCTGATGAGCTCCGGCACCGTTCCCTGGTAAATGATCTCGCCCCGGTCCAGAACGGCGATGTTTTCGCAGGTTGCCTCGATATCTCCCACGATGTGTGTGGAAAGGATGACGATCCGCCCCTCCGCAAGCTCACACAACAGGTTGCGGAACCGGACACGTTCCTCCGGATCCAGACCGGCTGTGGGCTCATCCACAATAAGCACCCTCGGGTTGTGCAGGATAGCCTGGGCAATGCCCAGCCGACGCTTCATGCCGCCGGAAAGCGCCTTCACCTTTTTCCGCCGGTCGTCCTGCAGGTTCACCCGTTCCAAAAGCTCCGGGATCCGTTCCTTCCGCTGAGCCTTTGAAAGCCCGGAGAGCACGCCCAGATAATCCATTGCTTCATATACGCTCATATTGGGGTACATGGAAAATTCCTGGGGCAGATACCCCGTAATCTTCCGCACCTCCCTGGCGCGCTCCACCGGCCTTTTGCAGATGGAGATCTGCCCTTCCGATTTGGGGAGCAGGGTCGCCAGCACCTTCATCAGCGTGGTCTTTCCTGCCCCGTTCCGCCCCAGAAGGCCGAACATCCCGGTCTCGATGGTGAGACTGACATCCTTTAGAGCCTGTTTTTTTCCATAGTATTGGTTGAGATTTTCTATCTTAATTCTCGCAGCCATAGGGTCCTCCTTTTTTTAGAACTGTAGGAAAGTGGCCTGAACAGATTGCGCAGGTTCTTTCCATACAGGCAGTACCAGGTTCACTATCTTGCTCTGAACAGACACATGATCGTTTCCTGTGTGATAAGTAGAGGATACAATAAAAATATCTATAATTTCCCTACAAAAAATGAAGATTTTTTTAGGAACTTACAAACAATTTTTGTATTGCCTTTTGTAGAAAAGAACCCCTCCTGCCTCAGGTGGGGTTCTTTCCTGTAATTACGCAGATTACGGCTCCGCAGGCGCTCCGGCCAAAAATGAAGCGGTTACGACCGCCCCGCCCCGGATGCTGTTGGCTACGTTCAGCGTGCCGCCGTGCTTTTTACACAATTCCCGGCAAATATGCAGGCCGATTCCAAAGTGATCATCCGGCCCGCCGTCTTCCGTCTCTTTGTAGTACGGCTTCAGTGCCTTATCCAGCTGCTCCTCGGAAAATCCGGGGCCATCGTCCCGGACCGTCAGGATCCATTCCCGGCTGTCCGCGTCATAATCGGACATGACGTTGATCTGTTTCCCGGCATAGCGTATGGCGTTGGAAAGCATATTTTCCAGCACTTCCATGACCAGGCCGTCGTCGATATAAATAGAAGCTTCGGACCGTTGTTCCGCGGCCAGGTTTCCGGCCGGATAAATAGAAGAATCGAACCGTTGTTCCGCAGCCAGGCTATTATTCCTATAAATAAAAGCATCAGGCTGCTGTTCTGCCCCGGAACCGCCTGACCCGGCCGGATGCATTTCCCCCGCCAAATATCCTTGATGCGGCAGATCTGCTGTATAAATGATCTTCACATCCCGCACCTGGTTCAGCGCAAATACCACTTCTTCTATTTTCCGACCCATGCTCTGAAATGTGGTTTTTTCCGGGGAGAACGGAACCTCCTCAATGCTGCGGATCCCTTTCATGGTGCGGCTGTAATCCTCAAGCCGTTTCAAGTGTTCCGCCATCAGCCCCAACGTGGACTGCAGCTTTTCCCGGCTGATCTTTCCCTCCGGGATATACCTTGCCAGAAAATCCGTATAACCCCGCAGGACGGTGAGGGGCGTCCGGAGGTCGTGGGCAAACGCGGCGTTCAATTCCTTCTGCCGCTCCATAAGCCGCCACATTTCCTCCTTGTCACGGAGCAGCTCCAGCCGCATGGTTTCCACGGAATCACAGAGCATTCCCAGCTCGTCCCGGCTGTCATAGGACACATGGAAATCCAGGTCATTTCTGCGTATTTTTTCCACGCTGTCTTCCAGGATCGACAGGGGGTGCGCAAGCCGTTTTCTGTAAAATAAAAAAATGGCCAGAATCATGCCGGGAACCGCATAGATCAGCGGGCACCACACCCGCAGAAAATCCAGACATAAAAGAGAGCGTTCCTCTGCCGTATATAAAAAATCATGCTGATAGCTCCACAGCAGTCCTTTTTGATACACGATCAAAGGTAAACTCTCCGTTTTTCCAAGTCTTTCCCATATGCCGATCTCCCAATGCCAGCAGAAGACCATCGTAAGGTAGGACAGCCCCCACACAGCAGCGGAGATCACTAGGATATACGCGACCATCGCTTTGCGGAAGGAAAGGTTCCGGATATAGACGCGCAGTTTTTCTGTCTTTTCTTCTAACCAATCCATCGATACCCCACCCCCCATACGGTTTCGATATACGCCCGGTCTGTGTATTGCGCGAGCTTTTTGCGGATCCTGCGGATGTGCTCCGTGACAATGCTGCTGTCGGCATTTCCGTCAAAGCCCCGGACATTTTCGTAGAGCTGCTCCTTGCTGAATACCTGCATGGGATGCAGCGACAAAAAAGCCAGGATCCCATATTCCGTCTTGGTAAATGGGATCGGCTGGTCTCCATAGTAGACTCCCGTTTCTTCATAATGAATGGCAAGCCGGTCAAACATTTTCACGGTACCACCGGATCTTCGGCGGCGCTCCCGCCGCAGATGGGCTTCCACCCTCGCCCCCAGCTCATCAATGCTGAAAGGCTTTAAGATATAGTCGTCGCCGCCGGATAAGAACCCCCGGATCCGATCCGCTTCCTCAATCTTAGCTGTCAGGAAAAGAATTGGGCAGGACACATGCGCCCGGATCCGTTCGCACACCTCAAATCCGTCCAGCATGGGCATACCCACATCCAGGAGGATCAGATCCGGCCCGGCAGGGAGCTTTTCCAGCACCTCGTATCCGTTGGCGGCTTCGATGACCTGGTAGTCCTGCATTTCAAAATAATCCCGGATGAGCTGCAGGATCCCCGGCTCGTCATCGGCGATCAGAAGCTTTCCTTTGGTATGATGTTCCTGATGCATTAATATCCCCGTTCCTTTCCTGTTTTTTTGATTGGCAGCTGCAATTCCTTAATCATTACAGCAGGTAATTATTTTCCTTGTCCGCTGCTGCAGAGCCGCGAGCGTATACGACGCAAATCCCTCAGCCACAAGCGGTTCCAGCCTGCACAGCGCTTCGGCCTCCTCATAGCTCTCTGTCTTAAAAATGACCATGCCGGCAACACCCGGATAGCCCTTGAACGGACCGCAGAGCTCAATTTTCCCTTCGGCGTCCAGATTTCTCAGATTCTCTACATGCCTTGTGATAACAGCCTTCGTGACCTTGTTAAATGTTTTCCCTTTTTGATCATCATCACATATAACCATTTTTCCATGCTCTTACCTCCCATTTTGTATGCCCTTATGATGCAGGGATACTATATAACATAACCAATATGACATCTAGTACAGCATTGCGTAATTAACGGTGAATACTGCACCTGCTATTTCTGCTAGCACTGCGTTGTCGTCAATCAACGATGCCACCGCAGTAATGGCATGGACAGCGAGCGATTATTACTCGATTATTAATGCAACGATGTACTAGCTGTCTCATTCGATAAAATCTCTTTTAATATAACGTATTTCCATTTAATTTTCAATCATATCAGTCTACACTGGTAAAAATGCTTGTAAATATCCCCTCTCTATGTTATCATCATTGCAAAGCATAAGGATTCTAAAGTTCTATTTCCGTTGATTTCTCGTCATTCAACATTTCAGAAAATCTATGCTTACTTCAATACTTTTTA
>Ga0073906_1002715_pt1 | contig 22275 bp, 25 predicted proteins | sample Inofromicrocosms_FD_65485 | JGI IMG/M metagenome (GOLD analysis project Ga0073906, IMG submission 65485) | Mouse cecum microbial communities from Vienna, Austria - Inoculum for glucosamine and mucus D2O microcosms | ecosystem: Host-associated > Mammals > Digestive system > Large intestine >...
CTGGTGATCGGCAGTCTCATAATCAATGGAAACCGTCATCTCCACGCGGCCATCCTTCACGGCACCCGAGGCATCAACGCCTTCCAGGCTGCCGTAGGATTCTGCCATCACCCGGGTGATCGCTTCTTCGATCTTTGCCGCATCCGCACCCTGTTCCAGGCCGAGTTCCTCAAAGGAAACGCTTTCGGTCTGCACAGATTTTGTGACCTGGTCCCCCTGTGCGTTGAATTCATAACTGCCCGCCTCTGATGTGCAGGTCATGACCTGTTTCACTGTATCGGCACTGTCCGTGACTTCCCGGTTTTCTCCCGTCTGCCCGCCTCCCACGCGGACACAGCCGGCCAGAACAAGGCACAGAACCGCCATCCATGATCTCTTCATTTCCAACACCCCTTGCCGGCATATTCTATCATGAAACATAGCACAATTCTATGAACCCCAGGCAAATCCGGCCAGAAGAGTAAGCCCTTTCATAAAGACTTCAGGCGGCCTGCCCAGCCCCAGCCGCAGGGTCCCCGGCGCCCCGAAAAAGCGCCCCGGCACAAAGAACAGCCCGGCTTTCTCCATCAGCTGCAGCGCGAAGTCCTCGTCATCCACCCCCTCAGGCAGCCGCAGAAGCGCCACAGATCCTGCTTCGGGAATCACACAGGAATACGAAGGATTGTCCTGGAGCCACGCTCGAAGCGTCGCAGTGTTCTGCTTTACGATGGCATTGTTGCGGGCCAGGATCGCTTCCCGGTGGCGGAGAACCGCCGCAGCCATGCGGTCATTCAGCGGCCCCGCCCCGATGAAGGTGTAGTCCCGGCGGATGTTCAGCCGGTCGATCAGCGCGCCAGGGCCCTTCACCCAGCCGATCCGGATCCCCGGACAGGCCAGGGCCTTCGACAGCGACCCCGTGGCGATCCCCTTTGCATACCGGTCGCTTACGGACGGCATGACCGTTCCGATACCGCGGTAGACTTCGTCGCAGAGGATCCACGCATCGTGAGTTTCCGCAATGCGGATCACCCGCTGCAGCTGCTCTTCCGTCAGGATCGTGCCGGTGGGATTGCCAGGCAGGTTCAGGATCAGAAGGTCCAGCCCCCTGTGTTCTGCCGCTTCCTCCAGCGCATCCAGATCCGCCTGCCAGTTTGCAGGATCCAGCGGCAGTTCTGTCACCTGCGCCCCGAGGCTGGCGGCGTACCCGGCAAACTGCTGATACCCCGGGGTGAACACCATCACGCTGTCTTCCGGTTCAATGAGTTCATCCATCACATGCTGGCTGGCATTCACGCATCCCGCTGCCGTGGTGATGTTTTCCGGTCCGCCGGTTTCATACATGGCCAGGATTTGCCGCTTGAGTTCATCACTGCCGGTGATGGGACCGTAATCCAGCACCAGTTCGGAAAAAAGGCCCGGTTCCAGGGCCTCGAGTTCTTCCAGACGCAGTGCGTCACAGCTGGTTTCGGTCATGTTCACCTTCGCCAGCGTTTCATAGCGGGTCATCCACTGCTCTGCAGCGAATTCACTGAGCATCGTAGAACACCTTTGACAGGAAGTCCTTCGCCCGCTCGGATTTCGGGTTCGTGAAGAACGCCTCGCTGTCTCCTTCCTCCACCAGATGCCCCTGGTCCAGGAAGAGCACCCGGTTGGCCACGTGCCTGGCAAATCCCATCTCATGCGTGACTACAATCATGGTCATGCCCTGGCGTCCCAGGTCCTTCATGACCTCCAGCACTTCCTTGATCATCTCGGGATCCAGCGCACTGGTGGGTTCGTCAAACAGCATCATGTCCGGGTTCATGCACAGAGCCCGGGCAATCGCCACACGCTGTTTCTGTCCGCCGGAAAGCTGGTTGGGGTAGCTGTCCTTCTTGTCCAGCAGCCCGACCTTGTCCAGATACTCCAGCGCCGTCTTCTCCGCTTCTTCCCGGGAGCGCTTCAGCACCGTCATCTGCGCCAGCGTGCAGTTGTCCAGCACCGTCTTGTTGGGGAACAGGTTGAAGTGCTGGAACACAAACCCCATGCGGTTTCGCTGCTCCCGGTATTTTGCCTTGTCTGCGGGATCCATCAGCTCGCCGTCCATATATACCGCGCCGTCATCCACCGTCTCCAGACCATGGATGCACCGAAGCAGTGTGGACTTGCCGGAGCCGGAGGGACCGATCAGGCACACGATGTCCCCCTTGTTCACTTCCAGGCTGACGCCATTGACTGCATGCACGCCGCCGAAGTGCTTGGATACATGTTCGACTTTAATCACTGACTGCCATCCTCTTTTCTATTTTCCGGGCAATGAAGGAAATCGTGACGGTCATCACCAGATACATGCATCCGGCGATAATCAGCGGATCCAGGTAGTTGTAGTACTTGGCGCCCAGCACCTGGGCTGTGTACAGCAGCTCCGCCGCGCCGATGCAGGAAATCAGGGAGCTGTCCTTGATCAGGGTGATGAACTCGCTGACCATGGGCGGGATGATCCGCTTGAAGGCCTGCGGCAGAATGACTTCCTTCATCATCGTCACATAGGAAATGCCCAGGGTCTCGCAGGCCTCCCACTGGCCTTTGTCCACGCCCTGGATCCCCGAACGGATCAGCTCCGTCTGGTAGGCACCGGAGTTCAGGGACATCGCGATCAGACCCACCACATAAGGATCCACACGCAGGCGCGTGCCGGCAATCATCTGATAGAGCACGGGAACACCCAGGTAGAAGAACAGGACCTGCAGCAGCATCGGGGTACCCCGGAGGATCTCCACATACACACTGCCGATCACGTTCAGCACTTTCGATTTCGACAGCTTCATTGCCGCCATGACCACGCCGATCATCACACCGAATATCAACGCACCAAGTGCCAGCGCGAGGGATGCGCCGGCACCTTTGAGCATATAGGTGAGATTATCGGGGGACAGAAATGTCTCCCACATGGATCACACGCCCCACTTTTCTTTCAGTTTGGTGTAATCGTCGCTTTCCTTGAATGCCTTGATGGCGGTGTTGACCTGCTTGAGCAGCTCTTCGTTGTCCTTCGCGGCAATGATGAAGTTCTCCTCTTCCATCAGGTGGTCACCCACGACTTTGTATTCCCCGCCGGCTGCGTAGTTGTTGGCCACGGCTGTGTCCAGAACCACTGCATCCAGTCCGTGGGACTTCAGGGTTTCCATGAGCACCTTCACGTCCTGCACCGGTGTGACCTCGGCGCCTTCGATTTCCTCTGCTGCGCTCTGGCCGGTTGCGCCCAGCTGGGCACCGACTTTCTTGCCATTCAGGTCCGCGACGCTGGCCAGGTCGCTGTCGCCGGCCACCACGACAACCTGGGCCGAGGTGTTGTAGGGATCGGAGAAGGCCACGGCCTTTTCCCGGTCTTCGTCATAGGTGAAGCCGGAAATGCCCAGGTCGATCTGACCGGTCTGAATCGCCGATACGATGGTGTCAAAGCTCATCTGCTTGAAGGTGTAGGTGTAGTCCAGGCCTTCCTCTTCCTTCATGTAGTTGAACAGCCATTCCGTCATGTCCGCATCGAAGCCCACGATCGCATCGCCTTCGATGGACTCATAAGGCGGATAGTCCGGAGAGATGCCGACGATGATTTCCTTCGGCTCGCTCTTTCCTTCGTCTGCCTTTGCATCATCCGCAGCGCCTGCGGAAGAGCAGCCGGCCAGCACAGATGCCGCCATGCCGGCAGTAAGTGTCAGTTTCAAAAACTTGTTCATTTTCCTGTTCTCCTCTTTCTTCCCCGTGAAACAAAAAAGCGTCCATTCATAAAAAGCTATGAAAGGACGCTGAAAGCGCGGTACCACCAGTCTTCCATCCGCCAGTTCGGATGACACCTTATTCTTAACGCGAATCAACGGCCACCGCCTCACGAACTTTCGACAGGGCAACTCCGGGACACGTTCAGGAGCGGGTCCTGACAGCTTGCACCAGCCGCTGTCTCTCTGAAAGGCACCCGGGAACCTTACTTCTTCCCTTCGTGGTATTGATTACAATTATACATACCCATCTGGCTATTGCAACAGGTTTTCAGAAAGTGCCGGAAAGTGTCAAAAAGCCCCAGGCTGCCCTGACAGCAGCTCCGGAGCTGTGCTTCCCCCAACCTGACTCAGTTTTTCAGTGCCTGCAGCGGAGCCGGAATGCGTCCGCCGCGGTTGATGAACACCGCATCAGAGGTCTGGTTCACGGGCATCACCGGGCCTTCTCCCAGCAGTCCGCCGAAATCCAGTGTTTCCCCCACCTTCCTGCCAATGGCGGGAATCAGCCGGACGGCGGTGGTCTTCGAGTTCACCATGCCAATGGCTGCCTCGTCTGCAATGATGCCGGAAATGACATCCGCCCGGGTCTCGCCGGGAATCACGATCATGTCCAGACCCACAGAGCACACCGCGGTCATGGCCTCCAGCTTCTCCAGCTTCAGGATGCCTTCCTTTGCTGCGTGGATCATCCCCGCATCCTCGGAAACGGGAATGAACGCACCGGACAGACCGCCCACATGACTCGTGGCCATGACGCCGCCTTTCTTGACCGCATCGTTGAGCATCGCCAGCGCCGCAGTCGTGCCGTAGGCGCCGCAGGTCTCCAGCCCGATTTCTTCCAGGATGTGCGCCACGGAGTCGCCCACAGCCGGTGTCGGCGCCAGAGACAGGTCCACAATGCCGAAGGGCACCCCCAGCTTCTCGCTGGCCACGGTGCCCACAAGCTGGCCCATGCGCGTGATCTTGAACGCCGTGCGCTTGATGAGATCCGCGATCCTGTCAATGGGTGCATCTTTCGGGGCCTTGGCCAGGGCCGCGCGCACCACGCCGGGACCCGATACACCCACATTGATCACACAGTCGCCTTCACCCACACCGTGGAAGGCGCCGGCCATGAAGGGATTGTCCTCGGGGGCGTTGCAGAACACCACGAGCTTCGCCGCGCCGATGCAGTTGTCATCTGCAGTGAGCTCCGCCGCTTCGCGGATCACTTCGCCCATGCGTTTCACCGCATCCATGTTGATCCCCGCCTTCGTACTGCCGATGTTCACGGATGCACAGACATGCTGTGTCTCCTTCAGCGCCCGGGGAATGCTGTCGATCAGCTCCCGGTCACCGTGGGCATAGCCCTTCTGCACCAGGGCGGAATAGCCGCCGATGAAGTCTACGCCGAGCTTCTGCGCACAGCGCTCGAGCATCCGGGCATATTTCACAGGATCCCCGCCGCTGGCTGCCACCAGAAAGGCAATCGGGGTCACGGAGATCCGCTTGTTGACCACGGGAATGCCATAAGTCCGGGAAATCTCCTCGCCGGTTCGCACCAGGTCCTTCGCCAGCCGGCAGATTTTTTCCTCGCATTTGCGGCAGGACGTGTCGATGTCCGGATCGATGCAGTCCAGCAGGGAGATCCCCATGGTGATGGTCCGGATGTCGAGGCACTCCTCGTCGATCATCTTGATGGTTTCCTGAATTTCAGATACCTGCATGAAGCCTCCCTAAATCGAATGCATGGCCTTGAAGATGGCCCGGTTCATGACGCGCACCGCCAGGTCGTTTTCGGCTCCCACGGTTTCCATGTGATCGGCAAAGGCTTCGAAGGACTCCGTAAGGCCGTCCATGTCCGCAATCATGGTCATGGTGAAAACACCATCCACGATGGTCTGAGACACATCCAGAATGTTGCAGTTGCGTGCGGCGCATTCGCTGGCCACCAGGGCGAGGATTCCGGTGCGGTCCGCACCGACAACAGTAATGACAGCTTTCATGAGTCCTCCTAAAATTTCACGGTTGCTTTTTCGTATTTATGCAGCTCAAAGGGTTCGTATGCAGACATGAGTCCTTCCACATTCACGTCGTATTCCCCCGGCATGAAGGCAGTTTGTGCCTGCTGCTTCAGAAGCTGTTTCAGCTGCTGCCAGAACGCATCCGGCAGCGTTTTGCGCTTCTGCCATTCCACCATGTTTTCGGCATCCACCAGCACGATTTCCATATCCGGGGCCGTTTCCAGTCCCAGGATCTCGTCTCCGGCATCGGATTCCTGGATATTGAAGTACACATCGCTGGAATCCACCGGTCCGCCCTCCAGAATGAAGGGCAGGATCCCGTTGTACCAGCACATCGTGACCACGAATGGTTCCTGTTTCAGCAGGGCCAGCTCTTCTTCGTTCCAGCAGTCATCTTTGACAGCAACCACAAAGCGGCCATCCACATAGTCCATGACGGCACCTTCGGGAATGTCATAGGGAAATTTCATTTTCTCAGTCATACGTGTTAAGTGTACCAATTCTGGACGGGGGTGCAACATGGAAAAAGTGTCAGCAGCCGGTGGGAAGGGCCGACCGACAGGCTGATGGCAGCAGATACGGGCAGGATGCCGGGAAAAGGCGCACGGGAGTCCGGTCACGGCCGATGCAGAATCTGACGCAAAAAGAGACCCGGTGTGACCCAGGCCTCTGATTCAGCGTATTGTTGCGTATTGTATGGAACCGGACTCAGATGTCCATGTCCTTCTGTGCAGCGGTAATGATTGCCATCTTGTAGATTTCGGTGGCGTTGCATCCGCGGGACAGGTCGTTGATCGGGGCATTCAGGCCCTGCAGGACCGGTCCAATGGCTTCCCAGCCGCCCAGACGGGCTGCGATCTTGTAGCCGATGTTGCCGGAGGACAGGTTGGGGAAAATGAAGGTGTTTGCCTGTCCGGCAACTTCGCTCTTGGGAGCCTTCAGCTTTGCCACTTCAGGAGCCACGGCTGTGTCAAACTGCATTTCGCCGTCCACGGCAAAGTCGATGGGCATACGGTGCAGACGCAGGGCGGCTTCCGCCACCTTGGCCACGCATTCACCCTTGGCGCTGCCGAAGCTGGAGTAGGACAGCAGGGCGATCTTCGGCTCGATGCCGAACTGCCGAGCGGTTTTGGCGGTCTGCAGTGTGATTTCTACCAGATCATCGGCGTTGGGGTTCAGGTTGATGGAACAGTCGCCCATCATGTATTCCTCATCGCCCTTCAGCAGCAGGAAGGCAGAGCTGACCAGCGCGTTGCCGGGTGCAGCCTTGACCAGCTGCAGGGCCGGGCGGACAGTGTCGGCTGTGCTGTAGGTGGCGCCGCCCAGCAGGCCGTCGGCGTAGCCCATCTGCACCAGCATGGTGCCGAAATAGTTTGTGGACATCAGGGCCTTGCGGCAACGCTCGATATCCAGCTTGCCTCGACGGAGTTCAACCATCTTGACAGCCATTTTGTCAATATCGGGATATTCCGCCGGGTTCATGGTTTCAATGCCGGTCAGGTCAAAGCCGTTTTCCTTTGCAGTGGCTTCAATCTCCTCTTTTTCTCCCAGCAGAACCGGACGGATGACGTCCTCGGCAGCCAGTTTGGTTGCGGCTTCCTGGACGCGGGCATCCCAGCCTTCAGTGAATACGATCCGGATTCCCCGTCCTTTGATTTTCTCTTTCAGTGTATCGATGATCATAGGTGAAACCTCTTTCCATTCACAAAAAATATACCACAGCCCCATCCCTGATAAAAACTTGTGAACCTTTTCACCCATAGAGGCATTGTCAGTCTCTTTTTCCCTGCGTATACTGACCTCAGGCAGAGTAAGGATACAGGCGTAAAGTGTTTCGGGCACGGGGAGTTGGTCCGAAAACGAAGCAAGCCGCGATCTGTATCCTGCATCCCGCTGTCGTTTGAAAAAAGTCAGGTCACCCTCCTTTTTCCGAGCGTCAACGGAAAGGAGGGTTTTTCTATGTCTGCATTCATGACTTCCTTCAGGACCAGTGCCCGCAGCCTCAGAGACATCCGGGTACTGACTGGCACGGCGCTGTTCTGCGCCCTGTACATGATCTTGTCCATGTTCAACATCTATTTCACGCCGACCCTGCGCATTACCTTCGGGTTCCTTGCCATGGCCGCCTCCTGTTATTTCTATGGCATGGCACCGAACCTCATCGGCGCGTTTGTCTGCGATTTTCTGGGCTGGGCCCTGCATCCCGACGGTGCCTGGTTTCCCGGCTATGCCCTGAATGCCATGTTCCAGGCAGCGGTCTATTCAGCCTTCTTCTATCAGATGAAGGAGCTGAAACTCTGGAAAGTTCTGGCAGCCAGGCTGCTGGTGGTTCTGGTCGTGAACCTTGTTCTCAACCCTCTGTGGCTGTCCCTGATGTACGGTGACAGTTTCTGGGTCCTCATGACCGCCCGGATCGTCAAAAACATCATCATGTATCCCATAGACTGCTTCATGCTGGTGATGGTGCTGCGGCTCTGTGTGAAGCTGAAACAGCAAAGAGGCTGACCCTGTTCCGGTCTTCCCCAACCGGGCAGCGGGTCAGGTATCCATCCGCAAGCATCAAAGGACTGCCCATTCAATCAACAGGCAGTCCTTTTCATTTTCATTGGGCCAAATGGCGGATGTGTGCCAAAGCTCTCAGCGGATCTTTGTCTTCCTGCTGTCAAAAAAATCCAGCGCCAGAAGCAGAAGGGCAAGAACGGCGGAAAAGGAAAGGAACCGGGGGACAGCTCCGTGCTTTGCCGCAAAACAGAGGGTCCAGGAGACCAGGACCAGGACCGGCTGCAGCCGGTGGTTCCAGGCAATGCGCCATGTGTGACACTGCAGGTGCAGGATGATCATCAAAACCAGCAGACAGACAGCAGTCAGCCGAAACAGATTCACGGGAAACAGCCAGGCAAACCAGATAGCAGCCATGTACAGGTTGTCCACGATGCAGCAAAGTCTTTTCATTTGTTTCGTGTGTTTCGTGGCCATTTTCCGATCCTCCTGGCTCCCTTTCTCAGGCACTTCAATTGTACTTCAATAATGCAGAAACCACAGTCGTCATTTTCCGGGAGAATCATCCCGGCTGTTCAGGCTTCGGCCTGCGCAGATCCTTCACCGACGCGCCCGGCTCAAACCGCCATCCAGGCACCTCTTTTCTGGCTGCCGGTTCCCGGCGGCACATCTGGATCTGAGTCCGGGCGGCAATGATGCCTGCTTCCTCGTTTTCGAACCGCACGGTGGCCAGCTGCGGTTCCATCAGTTCCCCGAACTCATACCCGCGAAAGCTCATGATGGACAGATCGCCTGGAATCCACAGGTTCAGCTGTCCGGCTTCCCGGATCACCGCCATGGCCACGCGGTCGGCAGCCGCACTCACCAGGCTCGGCCTGCAGCCGTTCATGGGCTTCAGTGATCATTGTGGTAATCAGGATCACACCCTCCATCCGCAGAGTATGCAGGTACTCTGTGGCTTCGATTTAGCGGTCAGGATCGTGATCAGTGGTCAGGATGATCACCGAATAACCGGCTTTGCGCAGGGTTTTATCCAGGCCGTGAGCTGCCTGCCGGTCACCGTTGAGGTCATGGACTGCGCAACGATTGCCCTGGTTTTCTTCTTCGCGGATCCGCCGTTGAATTATGGGGCGACCGCGCTCTCGGTCACCCCGGCTTTTCTGGCTATATCCGAAATCGTCAGTTTTTCCACGCTCTGTCCTCCACAAAAAACCGCAGGAGCCTGCGGTTTTTTGTCTCATGCTGCAAGGAAAGTTTCCACAGCCTCTCTGTCAGGCATTGCGGGGATGGCTCCCGGTCTGCGGACGGTCAGAGCCGCGGCTGCGTTGGCAAACCGCAGAAGCTCTGTGAGGGTTTCCGCCTCCAGCCTGCCGGGGTCCAGGTCTCGACTTGCAAACTGCCACAGGATGGCCCCCCAGAACGAATCTCCCGCTCCATTGGTATCGGCGATCTGCGACGGGATCCCGGGCACTTTCACGATACCCCTGGATGTTCCAGCCATGGCTCCGTCGGCTCCAAGGGTGACTGCCGCAAATTTCACACCCGCATCCAGCAGGGCCTGCAGCGCTTCTTCCGGATCCGCCTTTCCTGTCAGCAGCTCCGTTTCCTCATCCGATATCTTCATGAGATCCGCAAAGGGCACCAGGGAACGCATGGCTTCCATGGCCTCCTGGCGGCTGTTCCAGAGACTGGCCCGGTAGTTGGGATCGTAGCTGATCAGGGCCCTGGCTGCTTTTGCCTCCCGGATGGCCTCCAGCGTCGCGCTGCGGGCAGGTTCATGGGTCAGGGACAGGGAGCCCGCATGGAAGATCTTCGCATCCCGGATCTGCGCCCGGTTCAGTTCATCGGCAGAGATCTGCGTGTCGGCCCCGGGTTTCCGGGCAAAGGAGAAGGTCCGCTCTCCGGTTTCATCCACTGATACGAAGGCCAGAGTCGTGAAGTGCCGGTCATCCAGCAGCAGTCCTTCGGTCCCGACCCCTTCGGCTTTCAGGGTCTCTGCGAGAAACTGCCCGTGCATGTCATTTCCTGCCTTGCCCAGGAACGCGGCGGTCCCTCCCAGCCTGGCCACCTGCACGGCCACATTGCCGGGTGCCCCCCCAGGGTGTCTGGCAAACAGCACTGCTCCATTGTCTGCTGTGCCACTGTGGGTGAAATCGATCAGGATCTCTCCGAATGCTGTAACGTCTGTCTGTTTCATGCTTTCTTCCCTTCCTGCGTGTCTGCACGCTGTTTTCCCACTCAGTATAGAAAATCCGGCCTGGCAGCGCCCATGGGACTTTCATGCTGTTATATGGACATATGTGTCTTTTGTTTCACATACAGACAGGTGGGTCCACCTTGTCACAGGTCGAGGCAGCTGGATGCTGTCCTGGCACCGTCTTCCGGGACACACGGAAAGGCCGGTTTCTGTGAATATCATCGGTTCATCAGCCGGTTTCTGGTACTATGTAGGCGCAAACATATCGGAAATGAAATCAACACATGAAACTCAAAGACAAATCCATTGTCGTGACCGGCGCATCCTCCGGGATGGGAAAAGCCATTGTGGAACTGTTCGTCAAAGAAGGCGCGAATGTCATTGCGGTGGCCCGACGGAAGGAACGCCTGGAAGCCCTGGCAGAGAGCCTGAAGAACGAAGCCGGACAGGTGCAGGTCTTTGCGGGAGATGTATCCCGGCGGGAAGACTGCGAAGGCATGATCGATGCAGCCGTCGCAGCCTGGGGGCGACTGGATATTCTGGTCAACAACGCCGGTGTAATGGATGACATGGCCCCCATTGCCGAGGCAAGTGACGAGAAGTTCCGCCAGGTCATGGATGTCAATGTCTACGGTCCCATGGCGGCGATGCGCAAGGCCGTCCAGGTGTTCCTGGAACAGGGGCAGGGCGGCAACATCATCAACGTTTCGTCCGTGGGTGCTTCCCATCAGGCAGCGGGTCCCATTTACGGTGCCTCGAAGGCAGCCCTCAATGCCATGAGCCGCAACACTGCCTATATGTACAAAGGAGAGAAAATCCGCGTCAATGTGATCGCTCCGGGCGGCATCAACACGGAAATCTCCACTGCCATGGGCCGGCCGAACATGGACGGCTATACCCGGTTGGGGCCTGTGCTGAAGCTGAGTCCGGCGCCTGGCGAAGCCACGGATATTGCACAGTGTGCCCTGTTCCTGGCAAGTGACGATTCCGCCTATATCAGCGGCGACATCATTGCGGTGGACGGCGGCTGGACTTCGTTCTGAGTCCGGTTCCGACGATCAAACCTTCAGAGAACATCCAGCCAATACGAAAGGGACAGACTCTGCCTGGTCAGCAGGATCTGTCCCTTTTGCTCTTTGTTGACTGTCTGCAGCCTGGAGCCCTGTCTCTTTCCGTTCTCAGTCAGCGTCCCGGCGTTCCATGAACGCCTGGAGCTGTTCCGTTGTCGGCAGTCCTTCGTTGTCCCCGGCTGTCATGACCTGGATGCAGCCGATGGCATTGCCCCGGCGCACGCCTTCCTCCATCGGAAGTCCTTCCAGCAGGCCGCTGATCACGCCCACCGCAAAGCCGTCTCCGGCTCCCACGGTATCCACGACTTTCTCCGCCCTGTATCCCGGCACCTTTGTGCTTCCTTTAGCCGTGAAGAGGTATGCACCGTCGGATCCGTCCTTGATGATGACCGCCTTCGGTCCCTTGTCCAGGAAGAACGCCGCGGCTTTCTCCGGATCGGCCGTCCCCGCCAGGACTTCGCACTCCGCGATCCCCGGCAGCACCAGATCCGCCTTTCCCGCCAGTTCGTTCAGGACCTGACGCATGGTCTCTTCGTTCTCCCACAGCGCCGGGCGCAGGTTCGGGTCGAAGGTCACAAAGATCCCCGCTTCCCTTGCCCGGTCCATCAACCGGTGTGTCGCTGCCCTGGCACTTTCCGACAGCGCCGGCGGGATCCCCGTCACGTGCACCAGATCCACACCATCCAGGTCCAGTGCATCGATCTCTACCGCAGAGATATGGGAGGCTGCAGAGCCCTTCCGGTAATACGGCGCGTAGGGGTCGCTGCCGTCGGTCGTGCGGTTCTTGAGCTGGATCCCGGTCTTGTAGACAGGATCCACGGTGATGAACTCCGTGCCGATACCGCTGGATTTCAGTGCACCTTCGATGTAGCGCCCGAAGGGGTCATCCCCCAGCCTCGTGAGGTACTGGGCATGGTGCCCCAGCCTGGTCAGGCCAATGGCCACATTCACTTCTGCGCCGGACATGGATCGCGAGAAGTGACAGATGTCTTCCAGTTTTCCCGGCGTATCTGCCGTCAGCAGCGCCATGGGTTCCCCAAACAGAATCACGTTTGCCATAGGTCAGTCCTTTCTCACCAGGTGGATCGCAAAGCCGCCGGTTTCCTTCTGGAAATACACAGCCTGGATCAGGCCATTCGGACGGCGGACGATGCTCTCCTGGTTGAATGCAACACCGCGCTTTTCCAGATACGTCATCGCCCGCTCGACATTGGGCGTGGAAATCGCAATGTGTCCTTTTTCTCCCAGATAGGGAGATTTCAGCGTCTCCACATAGGTGTCGGAGAAAATCGAAGAGGGATTCTCCCGGGCTTCGAAACCGAACACCGTCTCGAAGAACTGCGCAATCTGATGCGCTTCCCCTTCATCGGCCGCATTGATGCCGATATGGGCCAGCTTCAGGTCCAGCATCTTCGTGACAGCGCTTTGGGCAATAGCCTGGATTTCGTCAAACCGGCCCTCCTGGATCAGGCTGGATGGAACCATCCAGCTGCCGCCGGCACAAATGACCTGGGGCAGTTTCAGGTAGTCCTGGAAATTGTCTTCACTGATCCCGCCCGTGGGCATGAACTGCATCGCCGGGAAGGGACCGGAAAGGGCCTTGAGCATCGGGATCCCGCCGGCGGCCTGAGCGGGAAAGAACTTCACGAATCCCAGTCCCGCATTCACGGCAGCCGTCAGCTCTGATGCACTCTGGATCCCCGGCACCACCGGCATGTTCTGTTCAAGGCACCAGCGAACGACACTGGCGTTGTACCCCGGAGACACAATCACATCCGCCCCGGCCTTTCTGGCACGTTCTGCCTGCTCCACATCCAGTACTGTCCCGGCAAGGATCAGGACATCCAGCCCTGATTTGCGGACCACTTCAATGGCCTCTGCTGCAGCGTCTGTGCGGAAGGTGATCTCTATGCAGTCCAGGCCTGCCTGCAGCAGCGCCTTTGCCAGGGGAACTGCATGTCCGGCTTCATCGATTTTGACCACCGGAATCAGCCCAGCTGTCTGCAGTCTGCTTTTGAGTTCTTTGTTCATGATTCTTTCAGCTTCTCTGTTTTTCGGGTTTGTTGACCGGATAGCGGATGGGCTTTCCTTCCAGGAACGTCACGGATTCTTCCGCCACCTTCCGCTTCAGCTCGCTGGCGGCTTCCTCGGAATACCACGCCATGTGCGGCGTCACGATCACATTCTCCTGCCGGAACAGTTCATTGTCCGGACTCACCGGTTCTCCCAGCATGCAGTCCAGCGCTGCCCCGCCGATTTCGCCTGCCTTCAGTGCCTCCAGCAGGTCATCCTCGTTGATGATCCCGCCGCGGGCCACGTTCACGATCAGCGCACTGTCCTTCATGTCCCGGAAGGTTTTCTCGTTGAACAGGTCTTTGTTGCCGTCTGCCGGACAGTGCAGAGAGATGATGTCCGATTCCTTCACCAGCTCATCGAAGGTCACAGGAGTCACATACACGGCCGTCTCATTGGTTTCCCGGAAATACGGGTCGAAGCCGATGACCCTGAAGCCCAGGGCATGCATCTTCTGTGCGAAGTTGCGTCCGATCCGTCCCAGTCCCACGACCCCGCAGGTCAGGTCCGAGAACCGGTGCACCGGGATCGCCGTAGTATAGTCCCATTTCTTCGTCTTCGTCTGTTCGTTCATCGGCACGATCTTGCGCAGCATCGCCAGGCTCATTGCAATGGCGTGATCCGCCACTTCGTTCATCCCGTAGTCAGGCACGTTGCCCACCTGCACGCCCAGTTCCGTCGCTGCAGGTACATCCACCGTGTCCACACCCACACCGTAGCGCACCACATACTTCAGCTTCGGACAGGCTTCCATCACCTTCCGGGTGATGGGGGCATACTGCACGATGAACACATCCGCGTCCTGACAGTCCCGGATCACGTCTTCCTCTGTCCTGCACTGCTTCAGCTCCACCGGGATCCCAGCCTTTTCAAATACATCCTTCTCGATCTGGATGGAGTCATGGTCGCAGTCCGTGATGATCACTTTCAGGTTTTCGTTCATGTCCTTGTCCATTCCTTTCTGCCCGGGACTACCGCACCAGGTAGCCGCCATCCACCGGGATGATCGCGCCGTTGATGTAGTCAGATGCATCGGAGGCCAGCCAGACCACCGGCCCCTTCATGTCTTCGCCTGTTCCCCAGGTCCGGTTCGGGATCCGGTTGGTGATCTCTGCGTTCCGGGGGTTCTCCGGATCCAGCAGGGCGGTGTTCATTTCCGTGGCCATGTAGCCGGGAGCCAGCGCATTCACGTTGATCCCCTTGCAGGCCCATTCATTGCACAGGGCCTTGGTGATCTGGGCCACCGCACCCTTGGAAGCTGCATAGGCCGGCACGGTGTAGCCGCCGAAGAAAGACAGCATGGAGGCGATGTTGATGATCTTGCCGCCGGTCTCCTGTTTCAGGAACTGGCGACCTGCCAGCTGGCACATCGCGAACACACTGCGCAGGTTCACATCCATGACGAAATCGAAGTCTTCCAGGGGGAACTCCTCGCTGGGGTAGCGGCGCTGCACGCCGGCTCCGTTGACCAGGATGTCCAGGTGGCCGCCGAGTTTCTCCACGGCTTCATTGAATTTCTCTTCGCGGGTGGCATCGTCCGTCAGGTTGCAGATGACCGCCTGGCAGTCATAGCCCTGCTGACGCAGTTCTTCGGCCGTCTTTTCCGCCTTGGGGTTGATGTCCATGATCACCACGGAAGCGCCCGCTTCCAGCAGTCCTTCCGCCATGCCCCGGGACAGGCCCTGGGCTGCACCGGTCACGATGGCTGTTTTTCCTGTGAGGTTGTTCAGATTCATTGTATTGTCTCCTTGTTTTGTCGTCGTTTGTTACGTCTGTACAGACGTTCGCTTCATTGCATGCTTCCGGAACCGCTGACTGCGCTCCGTTTCTTTCTGTCATACTTCTGACTGCAGCTGCAGCGGATCCTGTATGTGAATCCTTTATATATATGTGATCTGGTTATATATGTGTCTGGTCAGTCCATCTATTTTGCCGGATCGAAAACCGGATCCGTGATGGCCAGGTCGTAGCTTCTCTGGGCCGGACTGAAGGACGCCAGCACCCACAGATAGGCATTGCGTCCCCCGGGAGCCGCTGCTGTCGGGTGGTATCCGCAGGGTGCCTGCACCATTGTCCCCGAGTGCACCGTATGCGCCACCAGGTCCTCCACTTCCCCGCTCTTCAGATAGCTGATGTGGAACCCGAACCTGGGCAGCGGCATGTCGAAATAACAGTACACTTCCTCCAGGTCCTTCTCGTGCTGGTGCGGCGGCCAGGACGTCCATGTCCCGTCCCCCGACCAGGTCAGGCCGCAGATCAGGCGGCTTGCTTCATCCCCGGGTGCCAGGGTCATCATGACCTCCCGCTGTCCCGATCCGCTTCCGTGGATCTGGTGGATGTCTCCCACCGGCAGGGTCGCATCGAACTTCCGGAACATCGGCTGTCCGATGCCTTCGTATTTCGCACCGGCGATGTAGAAGATGCTGTCTTCCAGCGCCGTGATGGTGACTTTGTCCTGGCCGGGGATGTAGAAGGAATCAAACCTCTCCATCTCCTGGTCCAGTCTGTCATGATCTGAGAGCTTTGCTTTCCCGGCAATGAGCACCGGATGCAGCTCCAGGTCACCGGATTCCAGCGTATAGCTCTGCCCTGCAGGCAGGTTCAGGCGGAAAATCTGTGCTTCCTGGCACTCCGCCGTGTCCGGCGTGATGACTTTGTGAAATCCCGGTTCTTCGGAAGACTGGACCTTCCAGCTCTCCAGCCGGGTCTTTGTATCTGTATTGGTATTGGACACTGTATTTCTCCTTGTTTAGTTCCTGATATTTGATTCGTTTTTCAGACTTTTTCATCGAAGTCTGCGATTGCCTGTTTCTTCTGGCGGTCTCTTACGAAAACCGCTGTTCACGGGCCTGATTTAATCTGAAGGTCGGCTCTGTCTGCCCCGGAACTCCGTCTGGACCCTCCTGAACAGGACGGCCCGGACGGAGGTCTACTTCAGCATGAAAGTGCTGACAGCCGGGATCAGGACCACAGCCAGGAACACCAGGATATAGCCGATGAAGAACGGGATCTGGCCCTTGACGATTTCTCCCATCTTCAGCTTCGTCACCGAGGCAGCCGAGAAGATGTTCACAGCCACCGGCGGTGTCATTGTGCCAATGACATTCGAGAGACTCACGATCATACCGAAGTGAATCACATCGATGCCCAGACTTGCCGCGATCGGCCACAGGATGGGAACCATCAGCACACAGGTGGCAATGCCTTCCAGGAACGTGCCGAAGATCAGCAGAATGACGGCAATGATGATGCAGAAGATCATCGGACTCAGGTGCATGCCCTGGATCCAGTGCACGAGTTCACCGGAAATTCCGGAGTAGGCGAAGATCCAGGAGAAGGCCGTGGACGTCGCGATGATGAACAGGATCATGGCCGAGCCCTTGGCGGAGTCCAGGAAAATGGGAACCAGGTCCTTGATGGAGAGCTCGCGGTAGATGAACATCCCGGCAATGAGGGCCCAGACAACGGCCACCGCGGCGGATTCCGTCGGGGTCAGCAGACCGGAGTAGATGCCGCCCAGGATGATCACAGGCAGCAGGATCGCCGGGATCGCGCCCACGAAGGATTTCCACAGGTCGCTCATGGACAGCTTTTCGCTGGTCTTCGGCCATTTTTCCTTGTTGGCCAGGAAGAGCACCACAGCCATCAGCACGACCATGATCAGGATGCCGATGAACATGCCGGAGGAGAACATATCGCCAACGGAGGCACCGGTGATCGTGGCATAGACCACCATGATGATGCTGGGGGGAATGATGGGGCCCAGGCCGCCGGATACCACCAGCAGGCCGGCGGTGCGGTCCTTGGGATAGCCCATGCGCACCATTTCCGGATACAGCATGGAGCCGATCGCGATGACGGTTGCCGGAGCTGATCCGGACAGGGCCGCGAAGAAGGCACAGGCGAGTACAAGGGCCAGGGCCATGCCCCCGCGGACATTGCCCACGATGCAGTTGGCGAAGTTCACCAGACGGCGGGAGATGCCGCCTTTTGTCATGAGGTTGCCCGCCAGAATAAAGAACGGGATTGCCATGATGGACGTGGATTCCAGACCGCCGAAGATCCGCTGGGCAATGATGCCCACGGTTACCGTGAAGTCGGGGCTGAACACGATGGTGCTCCAGACCGCCGCGCCAAGGGCAAAGGCGATGGGCACACCAATCAGGATAAACAGGGCCATGGACCCGAACAGAAGCAGGGCGGTTGTCATGCGGCGCTCTCCTCTCGTGTATCTGGGGTATCAACGTTCGGATCTTTGAGCCGGACGATCATTTTAATGGTGGTGATGGTCTGCACAAACACGATCATCGCAAAGCTGATCACCAGGGCGGAGTACGGAACCGCCATGGGCAGGCCCATTGCCGAAGAAGTCTGGCCGGTAGCGAGCTGGAGTCCCACCAGCTTGATGGAAGAAATCAGCACGGATACCGAGAACACCAGAAGGACGATCTTGGCGACGATCATGATGACCTGTCTGGTCCGTCCATAGAACTTGTCGACCACCGCCGTGACGGAAATCTGTGTGCCATCCCGCAGTCCGACCTCCGTGCCAATCAGAGCCATAAAGATCATGCTGTAGGTGCTGGCTTCATCCAGCCAGGGCATGGAAAGCTTGAAGAAGTTCCGGTTCAGCACCTGGGTGAAGGTGCAGATGACCATGATGGCGAATGCCACCACCATGATGACGTTTTCCACGGACGTCAGACCGTTCAGCAGTTTTTTCATGATTATTCCTCACTGGGTGCCGGGTGTTCCCTGAGCACTTCATCCACCGCAGCCTGCCATTCGGGATCGAAGGTGAACCCTTTGGCTTTGGCCGCTGCCTGATATTTTTCCTTGAGAACAGATGTGTCTATGTCGTGGAATGTCACGCCTTTCTTCTTCAGTTCCTCAATGGCTGCCTCGTTGGTCTCCTTCAGGTACTGACGCTGTGCGATGCATCCCTCCCGGACACCCTCTTCGAAGGGTTTTCGCAGATCCTCCGGGATCATGTTCCAGGACTTGTCGGACATCATGACAGGGATATAGGTGAAGGCGTGCTTCGTGAACACGACGTCTTTCGTGACTTCGTAGTAGCCGTTGGACAGGCAGTTGCTGACGGCGTTTTCCGCTGCGTCGATGGTTCCCTGCTGCAGGGCTGTGAAGACTTCGTTGTAGGCCATGGCAGTCGGCATGGCACCAAAGGATTCAAAGGCCGCCATGTGATAGGGGTTCTGCATGGTGCGGATCTTGATGCCCGCAAATTCCTCAGGTGTTGTGACGGGCGTGGTGGTGAAGGTATCGCGGAAACCGGATTCCAGGTAGCCGATGACATGGACACCGAGTTTTTCCTCGGCTGCCTGTTCAATCAGTTCTCCAACCGGTCCATCCACGGCTGCATGTGCCTGTTCCTCTGTCTCCCAGAGATAGGCCTGATCAAGAATGTTCATTTCCGGGATCCAGTTGGTCAGTACGGAGTTGGCTGCGGACGCAATGTCCAGATCCCCCTGGGAACAAAGCTCGACAGAGCCACGTTCATCACCAAGGGCTCCGCCGGTGACCACGACGATTTTGATCTTTCCATCAGTATTCCGTTCGACGTTTTCCGCGATGTCTCTGGCACCTGCATAGACCGGGGATGTTTCGCCATCCACGATGCCCATCCGGAACACCAGCGGCTTGTCGGGATCAGGTTCTGCGCTTTTGGCACAGCCGGGGAAGATGGCTGAGCCAAGGGCCAGAGCCGAGCATAGAAGGGGAATGCGGGCTTGTCTGAACAATCGCTGTACTCTCATTTCGTTTACCTCCGTAGAAATGGATTTCTATGTCAAATTCATCTGATGTATTTGTCGATGTCATCATGCCATCTCGGTCAGATCGTGTCAATGTAGACGCTTTCACAAATTTATTGTGGGATTTTCGTGGTATAGCTGGATATATTTATCGGATGTTTTCCGTGGGTAAACATAAAATAAAAACACCCATGCGGGTGTCTGTCTCAATCATTCAGCGGTGTGGTCATATCATCACTGATCCCGGACCGAAGGATATGGAGATGCATGATCATGGCCCGTCTGGCGGTCTCGGGGTCATGTCTTGCCACAGCCTGTGCGACCTGTCTGTGGCAGATGACGGTCTGGTCTCTGTACCGGTCTCTGGTTACGTCCACATTGAGGACAACGGAGGAGGTGACCAGCGGGACAAGTCTGGAGACCACGAGGTTGCCGGTGCATTCTCCGATGAGTTTGTGGAAGAGTGCATCCTCCTCTCTGTAGGGTTTGTTGGCCTTGATGAGCTTTTCCACGCGGCTGCACTGGTCCAGAAGGGCCTGCGCCTGTTCAGGTGTCGCATGGAGGGCGGCTTTACAGGCAATTTCCGGTTCAATCATGAGCCGTACATCCATCATGTCCAGCGCCATTTTCTGGCTTTCCGGTTCCAGGCTCAGCCCCAGGGGATCTTCCATGATGCCGTTCTTGTCGGAAAGGAAGGTGCCGGCTCCCTGTCTCACTTCCAGAATGTTGCGGGACGCAAGGCTCTGGACGGCTTCCCGCACAGTGCCCCGGCCCACTTCAAGCAGCTGCGTGAGTTCCTGTTCTGTCGGGAGGCGGTCTCCCGGTTTCATGTCATTGGTTCGAATATAGTCGAGTATTCCTTCGGCGGCACGTTGTGCCAGGGGTATGCGGTTGGCCATGGAACGATCCTCCTGCGGGTATGCAACTGTCATTATACGGGGAACTGACTGGCAAGTCAGCCGGAATTTGTCCGATGAAAGTGCTGGCGTCCAAAGATGCAGCCGGACAGACGAATGGTCGGATGAATGTTGTGACCAGACACTCTCATTTGACAAGAGTCGTCCGATGTATGGATGGATGCAGCAGAATGGTGACACGCTGTGAACCTGTGAAGTACCAGCTGACCGGCCGAATCCCGGATACAAAAAAAGCCGTCAGTGGCAGCCGATGAAATTTATCTTCCGATCACTCTCTGAAAACCGTACACGATATGTCTTCTGTTTCCTGTCTTTCCGCAAAGATGCGGGCTTCTTTCTTAGATCAAGTCCTCGACCGATTAGTGTCAGTCAACTCCATGCATCTCTGCACTTCCATCCCTGGTCTATCCACCTCGCAGTCTTCAAGGGGTCTTACTTCTCTTTCTGAATGGGAGATCTCGTCTTGGGTCCGGCTTCGTGCTTAGATGCTTTCAGCTCTAAAAAGCTGCTGATCTTCCTGGATCCTGTTTCCAGACATCAGCAGCCTTTTGTTTGGATTTCACGATTTCCAGGAAAAACTGTCTTTTCCGGCACCCAGTTCAAAGTGGTGACGGACAATTCCTTCATCAGCGCCTTTGAAAATACCGCCATCAACCTGAATAGAAACGTCGTTTCCCTTACCAGTGATAAAAAACGGTTGCTTGTTCAGTGTGGTTGGCGCGAGAAGAGCCGCCTGGACGCCATTCACAAACCATTGGGGTGCCTCGCCTTCGTATTTGCTGACCTGTTGAACTGTTTTGGAAGCATGCGGTTTGCCATGGTTTTCTCCATACCCGAAAACAATAATTCCGATTACATGCTGCGCAGAAGTCTCTGACTCAACAGATTTTCGATTCCATGTCCCGCCAATATACCAGGTATCCAGTCCGATCGTTTTTGCGTAAAGCATCAGATCGGATGCTGCTTCTCCCAGGGCGACATCGACGTTCGATCGATCCGGACTGGCCAGAATGAGATAATTCCGGACATTTTTCGTCATCAGCAGTCGAATTATTCCACTGACTCCATTCGTCTGATCTGTTTCCACTGAAATATCAACGTCGTATCGTCGATTGTCTTCATCTACACGTTTTTTCAGATCTGCAAGCTGCTGCTCATCAATCGGCTGATTCGTGAATTTTCGGACTGTATGCCGTTCTTTCATAGCTTGCTGCATGGTCATGTTCATACTTCTGTCATCCCCTTCGAAACAGGACACTTTCCAAATACACTCATCGACTGTTCAATCTGATCGAGAAACTGACCAATCAGATTGAGCTGTTCTTCTGAATATTCCTGACAGATCTCTTCCACAGTCTGGCTCATTGACTGTTTCATGGACAGTTTCTGCTCGCAGACGGCTCGTCCCCGTTCCGTCAGTGCCAGTCGTTTCTCCCTTTGGTCCCCACCGGGGACACACATAATCAGCCCCTTCTGTTTTAGGGCAGAAGCCATCTGTGAAATCCGTCCTTTTGTCTGATGAAGCTGCTCTGTAATTTCTGTCATGCTCAGCTCCGGACTGCGTCGGATGCACTCGAGAAATTCGAGGGCTGCCTGAGTGATTTTCAGTGTGCTGTCTATCACCATTGCCTGACTTCGAATCTGGGTATATCGAGTACTGATCTCCTGCAGAACCTGACCGATCTGGCTGGCTGCTTCCTTGCGTTCTGGTTTCATATCTGTTTCTTTTCATCGTTCCTGTTAACAATTATAGTTTACCACTAAACTGTATAATTCAGAAATGCCCCGGGCTGGAATCGCTTCCTGCCCGGGGCTCTCTGTCCGGCAGCTTGATATTTTGCCTTTCGGCTATCGCCACCGTCTCTGAGCTTGACTTCTGTGTTCGGGATGGGAACAGGTATTTCCTCAGCACTGTGATGACCACATCTTCCGGAATCGTCTCTTCCAGGTCGCTCCCTGAAAACCATACACGATATGTCTTCCGTTTCCTGTCTTTCCGCAAAGCTGCGGG
>Ga0073906_1002719_pt1 | contig 22256 bp, 17 predicted proteins | sample Inofromicrocosms_FD_65485 | JGI IMG/M metagenome (GOLD analysis project Ga0073906, IMG submission 65485) | Mouse cecum microbial communities from Vienna, Austria - Inoculum for glucosamine and mucus D2O microcosms | ecosystem: Host-associated > Mammals > Digestive system > Large intestine >...
GGTCGAGATTCCGTCGGGCGCCGCGGCGCGGTTCTTCGCGCCCATCCAGTCGCCGCGCAGACCGAGCACGAGCGAGAATTTATCTTTCAGGGCGTAAGTGTATTCGGCATACACTCCCGGCTCGACGTAACGCATGTCGTTGTCCGTAAGGCTCGACCACATCGAAGACGCCTCGCCCTTTTGCGATACCGTGCGGTTGAGCATCTTTTCGCGGCTGCCCGTCACCTGCGCCGAGGCTCCGAAGACCATCGACGAGCGGGGCGAGAAGTAGTGGGCGTACATGAGGTTGAACCACCATGCGTTGTCGTGGGCGTCGTAATCGTTCAGGCCGAAGTATGCGTCCTCCTTGAAATAGTTGTAGTCGGCGACGAAGGCCACGTTCGAACGCAGCTCGTCCTCGGCCTCCTCGTCATACACCGAGGCTCCGACGGGCATGCCGACCTTGAAATAGGCGTTTGCGCCGCGGTTCGCTATGCGCGAGCCGTAAATCGACTGCTCCTCCAGCATTTGGTCGTAGAGCGACTTGCGGTAGTCCATCTGGCCGCCCAAGCGGTTTTCCCGCACGTATTTCCATCCCCAACGCACCTGTGCGCCGTTCTCGGCCTGCCACAGCCATTTGTTGGCTATGTTTATCTGGTCGCTCTCGGGCAGGTCGCGGAATCCGTCGTGGTTCTCGTCGTACGATTTGGTATCCATCGAGCCGTGGGCCATAATCACCGTCGAGAGGCGTTTGTCGGCCGTGAGGGGGAATGCCGTCGAGAGGTTTATTTCGGGACGTAGCTCGCTGTCGAAATAGAGGTTGAGGAACAGCCGCTCGTCGTCGGTGGGCTTGCGGTGCTCCATGTTGATCTGTCCCGTGATGGCCTCGTGGCCCGCCGTCACCGACGACACGCCCTTCGACACCTGAATCGAGTTGAGCCACATGCCCGGGGTGTAGTTGAGGGCATAGGGCGCGCTGAGTCCGCGCATCACGGGGCGGTTTTCGTCGAGGATCTGGGTGTAGGTGCCCGTGAGTCCGAGCATCTTGATCTGACGCGCGCCCGAAATGGCGTCGCTGTATCCTACAGTCACCGACGCCGAGTTCTCGAAACTCTCGGCCAAGTTGCAGCAGGCCATCTTGCAGAGGCCCGCGAACGATATGGTCTCGCCCTTCAGGATTCCGTCGCGCTTGACATAGTTGCCGAGCTGGCTCTCCACGACCACGGTTTCGAGCTCGGTGTCGCTCTTGAGCGTGAAATCGACTCTGTTGACACCCGCAGCTACCTGCACGGTGTCGTTTTGGTAACCTATGTATGTGGCCACTAACTTGTCGTAGCCCTTGACGCGATGTATGGTGAATTCTCCGTCGGCGACGCAGGCCGTGCCTACCGAAGTGTCGAGCCAGTATACCGAGGCTCCTATGAGCGCTTCTCCGTCGGCCGAGCGCACGGTGCCGCTGACGTTCTGCGCCGTGGCGTCGAATATGGTGAACGGCGCGAGACCGAACAATAAAGTCTTGATTATTTTCATTTTGAATATGTTGCAGATATAATTAAACGACGTAAACGATGCTGCCTTTATTATAAAAGGTATGCCGATCCTTTGCGTTAAGGATAATTATATCGCGGCGGGAGGGGCGCGCAGGGACAGCCATCGCGCGAGTATGTCGCCTATGAGCGGTATGCGATGCTCGTCGTAAGAGTGATGCGACGTCGCGGGCGGCGTGATGCCGAGATCCGACGACAGCGCGACGGCCGCCATCGGTTGAATCGCGTGGCGCGCGGCATCGTCGTCGTCCGACGTGCGCGGCTGGATATAGGGGTCGACTGAGGTCGAGTGGTCGTGATTGCAATTGCACGCGTCGGTGAACGCGAATCCGTCGATGGGGCATGCGCAACCCGCGTGGCCGGAGTCCGCGCAGTGGGTGCAATGCGCATGGTGCGCGGCGGCATGATGATGGGGGCATCGGCATATGAGCGCGGCGAAAGCGACATTCACCGTCATCGCGAGATAGACGGTGAGCATCGTAAACGCAGCGAATATTCGGAATGCCTTTTTCATCATTTGCTCTCCACCAGATCGCATTCGATCATGCGGTTTACCCATGCGCGGGCGTCGCGTTCGGCCGTTAGGGCCTCCACCGAATAGTTGTCGAGCAAGATACGTGCCGCGTCCTCGGCTTCGAATTCGCGGTCCGCGAGGGCGTTCCACAACAGCAATGCGCTGTCGTTGAGCGTTATGATGTTCGTCATGTCGACCGCTCCGCGGCTTCTTGCCACCACGACGTTCTCGCCCGCCATTTCGCGCACTTTGTATCCCTCCTTGATTCTCATCGGGGTCGAATGCTTTATTCGACGCAAATATAGCGAAAAATCTGCGGATTAACCTCTTTTTTGTTAATTTTGCCGCTATATGAAAGAATTTCACGGGCCCGAACATACCGATTTGACCGAGGTGCTTCGAAAGCACTGGGGCTACACGCAGTTTCGCGCGGGGCAGGAGGCGATAATACGCTCCGTGCTCGACGGACGCGATACGCTGGCCCTGATGCCCACGGGAGGCGGCAAGTCGCTCACCTATCAGGTGCCCACGCTGGCCCGCGAAGGGTTGTGCATAGTGGTCACGCCTCTCATCGCGCTCATGAAGGATCAGGTCGACCGCTTGCGGCGGCAGGGCGTTTCGGCCGTTGCCGTGCATTCGGGACTCTCTTACCGTCAGACGGATATCGCGTTGGACAACTGCGCCTTCGGCGACGTGAAGTTCCTCTATGTCGCTCCCGAGCGTCTGGCTTCGGAGGCGTTTCGCCTGCGTGTGCAGCGCATGAACGTCTCGTTGCTGGCGGTGGACGAGGCGCACTGCATATCGCAGTGGGGCTACGATTTCCGCCCGTCGTATCTCCGAATCGCCGAGATACGGCGACTCATTCCCGACGCCCCCGTGCTTGCCCTTACCGCCTCGGCCACGACGCTGGTGGCGGAGGATATAATGGAGCGTTTGGGATTCGCCGAGCCGAACATTCTGCGCAGCAGTTTCGCGCGCCCGAATCTCTCGTACGCCGTGCGGCATACCGACGATAAGAGCGAACAGTTGTTGCGCGTGGTCGAAGGTGTCGAGGGGTCGGGGATAATCTACATGCGAACGCGCGAGGGATGCGAGCAGATGGCCGAGTCGCTGCGCGGGCAAGGGCACTCCGTGTCGTACTATCACGCGGGACTGCCTCACGCCGAGCGCGCCATGCGGCAGGAGGAGTGGACCTCGGGCAAGGTGCGCATTATGGTGGCCACGAACGCTTTCGGCATGGGTATCGACAAGGCCGACGTGCGTTTCGTGGTGCACTATTCGATGTGCGACTCTCTGGAGAGTTACTATCAGGAGGCGGGCCGCGCGGGTCGCGACGGACGCCGCAGCTATGCCGTTCTGCTGGCGGCCTCGGACGACGATTCGAAGATCGTGAAGCGGTTCGACGCCGAGTTCCCGCCGTTGGAGGATATCAAGTCGATATACGAAAAGGCGTGCGATTACGTGCAGGTGGCCGTCGGCGACGGACTCTATGCGTCGTTCGTCTTCAACATCCACGATTTCTGCGCGCGCGAACGCCTCTACATCGGCAAGGTGAAGGCGGCGATGGATCTGCTCGCGCAGAACGGATACATGACCCTTACAGACGAGATGGAGAATCCCGCGCGGATAATCTTTTGCGTCAGCCGCGACGATCTCTACAAGATCCGCGTCGACCGCAATGATCTCGACCATATAATCCGCACCGTTCTGCGCCTCTACAACGGCGTGTTCACCGAGTTCCGCGCCATCGACGAGCGCGAGATCGCCGCGGCGAGCGGCTATACGGTCGAGCGGGTGAAGGAGCTGCTGAAGCGTATGTGGCAGATGCGCATCATACGTTACATCCCGTCGAACTCCTCGCCCATGCTCTTTTTCGACGAGGAGCGCCTGCCGACCAAGGATCTCTACATTTCGCCCGACACCTATTTGCACCGCAAGCGGTTGATGCGCGAGCGGTTCGAAAACATGCTCGCCTACACCGCCAACGAGACCGAGTGCCGCAGCGCGGTGCTTCAACGCTACTTCGGCGACGCCGAGGCCGAGGATTGCGGCGTGTGCGACATCTGTCTGGCCAAGCGGCGTCGCGCCAAGAGCGTCGCGCGCGGTTTGGCGGAGTCGGCTGCCGAGATCATACGCGCCGAGCCGATTACGGCGCGCGAGTTGTGCCGCCGCCTGAAGGCCGATCCGAGCGCGGTGGCCGAAGCGGTCGACAGAATGAGGGCCGAGGGTAAAATTTCCGTCGAGCCGAGCGGTAAACTAATATTTATTGGTTAACTTTGCACTCCCAAATATTCAGCATGGCTTTCGAACGCACCATATCCAACGAAGATACAGCGGCACTGCCCTCGGCACGTTTCGAGGGGCGGATAGTGGTGGTGGAGAACGATCGGCAGGTCGCCGCGGCATGCCGCGATCTGGCGTCGCAGAGCATCATCGGGTTCGACACCGAGACGCGGCCGTCGTTCACGGCGGGAGTGGTGAACAAGGTGGCGTTGTTGCAGCTCTCCACGCACGAGCGTTGTTATTTGATACGTTTGTGCCGCACCCGACTGCATAATTCGATACTCAAGATATTGAGCAATCCCCGAATCGTCAAGATCGGCGCCGACGTGGCGGGCGATCTGCGGGCGTTGCACGCACTGCGCCACTTCAAGGAGCGCGGCTTCGCCGATTTGCAGCAGATGGCGGGGGAGTGGGGCATCGAGGAGAAGAGCCTGCGCAAGATGTCGGCCATAGTGCTCGGACGGCGGGTGTCGAAAGCGCAGCGGCTGAGCAACTGGGAGGCCAACGTGCTCACGCCGCAGCAAAAGATGTACGCCGCGACGGACGCTTGGGTGTGCATAAGCATTTACGAAAAATTACTCGCCACGCCCACCGAGGCGCGCGGCGGGACAAATGATATGACGGAATGAATACGGAAACGGCGCGAATATATCTTCGGCGGGGAAAGGAGGAGTCGCTCCTGCGTCGCCACCCGTGGATCTTCTCGGGCGCCATCGAGCGCGTGGAGTGCGGCGACGAGGGGATAGCCGAGGGCGATGTTGTCGACGTGTATACCAAGTCGGGCGATTTCATAGCCCGCGGACATTACCAGATAGGTTCTATCGCGGTGCGCGTGCTGTCGTTCGAACGCGAGGAGATCGACGGGGCTTGGTGGCGCGACCGCTTGGCCGTGGCTTACGACGTGCGGCGCACGCTGTCGCTGACGGATAATCCGTCGACCGACTGCTACCGTCTGGTGCACGGCGAGGGCGATTCGCTGCCCGGGCTGGTGGTCGACATATACGGTTCGACGGCCGTGGTGCAGTGTCATTCGGTCGGCATGTACCGTTCGCGCGGGGATATCGCCGACGCGCTTCTCGATATTTACGGCGATCGTCTCTCGGCCGTGTACGACAAGAGTTCGCAGACGGTGCCCTACAAGGCGGGGCTGAACGCCGTGGACGGATATCTGCGGGGTCATTCCGACCGCAAGTCGCATGTGGTGAGCGAAAACGGCCACAAATTCGCCGTCAACTGGGAGGAGGGGCAAAAGACGGGCTTTTTCCTCGACCAGCGCGATAACCGCGAGTTGGTGAAGCGTTATTCGGCGGGGCGCACGGTGCTCAACACGTTCTGCTACACCGGCGGTTTCTCGGTCTATGCCGCGGCGGGCGGAGCCGTCGAGGTATGCTCGGTGGACTCTTCGGAGCGCGCCGTGCAGCTCGCCGACGAGAACATGCGCCTCAACTTCGGCGACGACGTGCGTCACGACGCCGTCGCGGCCGATGCCGTGGAGTATCTGAAACACATAGGCGACAAGTACGATTTGATAATTCTCGACCCGCCCGCCTTCGCCAAGCATCACAAAGTGCTGGGGAATGCCATGCAGGGCTACAAACGGATAAACGCCCGCGCGCTGTCGCAGATCAAGAGCGGAGGAATTCTCTTTACCTTCTCGTGCTCGCAGGCCGTGACCAAGGAGCTGTTCCGTACCACCGTATTCTCGGCCGCCGCCATCGCGGGACGCAAGGTGCGCATTCTGCACCAGCTTACCCAGCCGGCCGACCATCCCATCAATATCTACCACCCCGAAGGCGAGTATCTCAAGGGGTTGGTGTTGTATGTGGAATAGGAGTATTGCGACATGGTAAGACGACGTCGGCAGTTCGCCGCCATCCCGTGCGGCGGACTGCGACTCGCTTCTCGCTCGTGCGCTCTCCGCTGTCGGCGAACGGCGGTCCGATGCGATTCTTTTATCATTCTTATGATCCGTAAGTTTTTGATTCTGTTTTCGTCCGTGACGGTCGCGTGTTCGTCGGCCGACCGCGATGCCGCGATATTCCGTCGCGAAGCCGACGAGTTTCTGGCCGCCATGCCCGCGGGGTTGCAGGATGCGCAGGCCGACGCGGTGTTGCGCGCGTGCGAGGGCGACACCGAGCCGTTGCGGGCGGTGAGAGCTTCCCGCAACGCCGAATCCCCGTTGCCGAAGGGCGTCGAGGCGGAGTATATAACGCCGACGTTGAGGCTTTACGTTCCGACTGCTGCCGCGCGGCGGCCGCTGCCGTTGCTGGTCTATCTGCACGGCGGGGGCTGGACGTTCGGCAGCATACGAAGCTGCGCGCGTTTCTGCTGCGCGCTGGCCGCGACGGGCGAAGCTATGGTTCTGGCGGTGGATTACCGACTGGCTCCCGAACACCCTTATCCTCTGGGGCTGGACGACTGCATGGAGGCTTTGGCGACGGCGCGCCGCATTGCGGGCGAACGCGGCGGCGATCCCGCGCTCGTATCGGTCGGCGGCGACAGCTCGGGCGGCAATCTCGCGATAGCCGCGGCGTTGCGCAATGCGGCCGAGGGCGGCGCGCCGATAAGATCTCTTTTGCTGTTTTATCCCGTCGTGACGGCCCGCGCGGATAATTCGCCCTCGTGGGAGGCGTATGGTTCGGGATTCGCGTTGGACGGCGGATTGATGGAGGCGTTCGATCGGGCGTACGCTTCTGGTCGCGAGGACGATCCCATGATATCCGTATCGCTCGCTTCCGACGAGGCTCTGGCCGCGTTGCCGCGCACGCTGCTCGTTGCCGCCGAGCGGGATATATTGTGCAGTCAGGGCGAGGAGTTCGCCGATAGATTGGTCTCTCTCGGGGTGGATGCGCATCGCGAGCTCTTGCGCGGGAGCGTGCATCTGTTCGTCACCAAAGAGGGGCAGGAACACGCTTTCCGCCGCGCCGTGTCGCTGGCCGCCGATCTGTTGGCGGAGTAGATGCCGCGCGAACTATTTGCCCGTATTCGAATCTCTTAACTTGCGGCGCAGCAGTATGTCGCACACCGACAGCACGACGATCGCAGCTGTCATGGACAACCATATTTGATTCTGCTCCGTGAACGCGGCGCCCATGTCGGGGATCCGCAATTCGGGCATGCTCGGCATTTCGGGCGACAGTTCCGCGAGCGGTTTCGATTCTAAGTATTTCGTCCATGCGCCTATGCCGCCCGCGATAAGGGCCGCGAAGCATGCCACGCCGCCCGACAGATATGCCAGAGTCTCGAACGTTTCGCGCCGCCGCTTGCGTTCGCGCACGCGAGTCATAAGCCTCGGGGTGAATCCCGACGGCAATTCGTATTGCGCGGTTTGCCGCATCGCGCGGCGTATGGCATCACTCTTTTCCATCGATCAGTTCATTTACGAGCAGATACAACTTTTTCCTTATTCTGTGCAGGCGCACCTTCACGTTGCCCTCCGTCAGCTCCATTACCGAGGCGCACTCGCTTATGGTACGGTCGTCGTAATAGAACAACGTCACCAAAGCGCGCTCCTCGGGCTCCAACAGCTCTACGGCGCGGCCCAACGCCTCCAATTTGCTTTCGCGGTCGACGATATCTTCCAGCCTCTCGGCTTCGTCGTCGGGCAGGGCGGCGATGCGTCGCTCGTCGATAGGGCAGGCGGGCCTCCGCTTGCGCCTAACGTGCGACAGGGCCGTGTTGCAGGCTATGCGGTAGAGCCATGTGGCGAACGCGCTGCGGCCGTCGAAACGGCCGAGAGAGTCGAACGCCTTCAGGAACGTGTCCTGCGTCAGCTCCTCGGCATCTTCGGCCGAGCCTGCTATGCGCGCCGTCAGCGAGTACACCGAACGCGAATAACGGTCGGCAAGCGCGGCGAACGACTCCGTGTCGCCTGCGACTATTCGCTTTATGAGTAAGATCTCTTCGGTTTGCATGGCTGTACATTTAGACGCCGCATGCGCCGAAAGGTTACAAGGGCGCGCGTTCGTTTTTTTTCTGTAACCTTTTTTCGACATCCGCGTCTAACATATCGAAAGCGCCGCCGAGCTGACTCGGCCGCTTCGCAAAGATCGCAAACTAATTTAAATAAGTAAAACAAAAAAATTACGATTATGGAGGCTATTTCTATTCCCGTTGCAATCGGCATCGTCTCATTCTTCCTTTACAAATTTTTCGAGCTTCTTATCTGCCGCAAAGAGCGTTTGAATATCGTCGACAAGATCGACGGCAATTCGATAATCGAATACCTGAAACAGGTTCGGTTGGGCTTCAATTTCGGCAATATGACTACGTCGGGTTCGTCGCGTCTCTCTTATCCCGCCTCGTGGTCGTTGCGCATAGGCTGTCTTATATTGGGTCTGGGCGCGGGACTTATATTTGCGTGCTTATTGGATCATAACCTTGGTTATTCTCACGGGTTTTGGAACAATATTAGAGAGTCGATTTACGGTGGCTGCGTACTGTGTTTCGGCGGATTGGGGATGCTCGCGGCGTTCGTCGTGGAGTATCTGTTGTACCGAAAGGCTTGCAAGGAGAACAAGTAATTCGCAGTGTCGGAAAGTCGAACGCCTGCCGCCCGATTGCTTTCGGGCGGCAGGCGTCGTTTCATATATTGCGGGTGAAAATTTGTTATGTCTGCGGTTCGCCGACGGCGGCAGGAGTGCGACAGCAGTCCGCCGCAAGGGGGCGGCGGCGAACTGCCGATATCGCCATGCGATATCGATATTTACTCCATCGGAAACACCCTCACATCGGTTACGTCCCGCAACTCCCGTTTCAACCGTTCGATGTCGGTCTTCTCATCCACCTCGCCGTAATGGTAGGGGTAGAATATTCGGGGACGCAAAGTTTTTACGGCCTCCGCTGCTTGGTCGACGGTCATGGTGTAGGGTTGGTTTACGGGCAGGAAAGCCACGTCGATATCGCGCAACGCCGCCATCTCGGGCGTCGGTTCGGTATCGCCCGCGATGTATATTCGCAATCCTCCTCCGAGGGTTATGACGTATCCGCAATCCTCGCGGGCGGCGGGATGGAAATCGGTGTGTCCCTCGGTGGTGTTGTACGCCGCCACGGCCTCGATCCTGACGCCTGCGAACGGCTCCGCGACAGTCGAGGGCGTCATTGCGACGCACTCGCCTTCGAGCGCCTCGGCTGAGGTTTTGTCGCATATTATCAAGCTGTTGCGAGTGGTTATGTCGTCTATGGCCGCGCGGTCCAGATGGTCGTAATGCGAATGGGTGACCAGCACCAGATCGGCCTTGGGCAGGCGCGCGTATTCGGCGTATTGGTGCACGGGATCCGTATAGATGTATCGTTCGCCGAATCGGATGCTCAGCGAGGCGTGTTTGAAGAATGTGAAAGTCACCTCGGTGCCGTCGGGCGCGACGATCGTGTCGGTGGGGTAGGCAGGAGCGTTTCCGCCTCCGAAAATAGAGAATAGCGACATGGGCGAAAAATTTTTATTTCGGTTCAAAATGCCTGCGCGGTCGTTCGCCGCGCAATATATCGCAAATGTAGGAAATATTATCGACTCGTGCAATATCGGCCGCGGCTCGCGCCCCGTATCCACGCGTCCGAAAAATCCGAAAATATTTCTTCGATTTTTGGCGGTCGACGCAAAAAAGAGTAAATTTGCAAGATGATTCGCCTTAACCGAAAATTCGTATTATGCTTTCGATTCTTTACTATATTTTCACCGTAATCCACACCACCGTGTGGTGCGTCGTATCGGTGCTGGCGCTCGCCGCGACCTATCCTTTCGACAAGAGCCGCCGTTGGGTGCACGAGTTGTCGCGTTACATGACGTGGGTATTCTTCGGCATGCCTCCGTGTCTGAAACGCACGATCGACGGTCTGGAGAACATCGACCGCCGCAAGCCCTATGTGATGGTGCTCAACCACACCTCGGGCGTCGATATAATCGCGGCCTACAAAGTGCCGCTCAATTTCCGCTGGGTGTCGAAACGCGAGGTGTTCCGCCTGCCGTTCTTCGGCCCGATGCTGCTGGTGCACGGCGATATACCCATCGAGCGCGGAAGCGCCGCGGCCGCCATGGCGAAGGTTATCCGCGACGGCAAACTGTGGCTTTCGCGCGGCGCGAGCGTGGCGATTTTCCCCGAGGGAACGCGTTCGAAGGACGGCGAGATACACCGTTTCAAGATGGGCGCTTTCAACCTCGCCAAGGAGGCCGACGTCGATATCCTGCCCGTGGTTATGACGGGTACGGGCGCCACGTTCAAGGGCTGGCGCATGAACTGGAGCAATCGCATCGCCATCCGCGTCCTGCCGCCCGTGTCGGCCGAGCGCGTCGCGGCGTCGGATGTGAAGGCGTTGGCCGAGGAGGTTCGCGTAAACATGATCGAGGCGTTGGCCGCGTTGCGCGCCGAGGTCGCCGAGGAGGAGAGGTCGCGCGGGCGGCGTAACGCATAGAAATCGTGAATATGAGTGATGTAAAAAATAATAAAAATCAGGCGGCATACGACGACGATGCCATCAAAACCCTCTCGCCGCGCGAGCACCTGCGCTTGCGCCCGGGTATGTATATCGGCAAGTTGGGCGACGGCTCGCAGTCGGACGACGGAATCTACGTGCTTATCAAAGAGACGGTCGACAACTCCATCGACGAGTTCATCATGGGCGCGGGCGACCGCATCGAGATCACCATCGAGGACAATGTGGTGACGGTGCGCGACTACGGCCGCGGCATTCCCCTCAAGTCGCTTTCGGCGGCGGTGAGCCAGATGAACACGGGAGGCAAGTATTCGGGCGAGGCGTTCAAGAAGACGGTGGGCCTGAACGGCGTGGGCGTCAAGGCGGTGAACATGCTTTCGAGCGAGTTCACGGCGCGTTCGGTGCGCGAGGGCGAGGCGCATACGGTCTCGTTCGCCAAGGGTTTGGAACTCTCGGATCGGTGGGAGAGCGGCGTGGACGAACGCAACGGTACTATGATCCGTTTCCGTGTCGACGAGGAGATCTTCGGCCGATACGAGTACAATATGGATTACGTCGAGCAGTTGGTGCGCAACTACACCTACCTCAACCTCGGCCTCAAGATCATTCTCAACGGCCGCGAGTTCGTCTCGAAAAACGGACTGCTCGATCTGGTGAACGACAATCTGTCGGAGGAGCCGCTGTATCCTCCCATCTATATTTCGGGCGACGACATCGACGTGGTGATTACCCACGGCACGGGTTACGGCGAGAGCTATTATTCGTTCGTCAACGGCCAGTACACGCCTCAGGGCGGCACTCATCAGGCGGCGTTCCGCGCTTCGGTAGCCAAGGTGGTGAAGGAGTTCTACAAGAAGGATTACGACCCTTCGGACGTGCGCACGTCGATCATCGCGGCCGTTTCGGTCAGGATGAACGACCCCGTGTTCGAGTCGCAGACCAAGATACGTCTGGGATCGAAGGAGGTGGCCGCGGGCGTGTCGATGCAGCAGTTCGTGGGCGATTTCCTCGCGGTGAACCTCGACAACTATCTGCACAAGCACCCCGAGACGGCGCAGGTGTTGCAGAAGAAGATCGTCGAGAACGAAAAGGAGCGCAAGGCCATTTCGGGCATACAGAAGAAGGCGCGCGAGACGGCCAAAAAGGTCGCTATCAACAACCGCAAGCTGCGCGACTGCAAGATACACTTCACCGACAAGAACGAGCAGGCCGAGCAGACGATGATCTTCATCACCGAGGGACTCTCGGCGATGGGGCCCATCACCATGAGCCGCAACGCCATGACGCAGGCGGTCTTCTGCCTGCGCGGAAAGCCGCTCAACTCTTACGGACTCACTAAAAAGGTGGTTTACGAGAACGAGGAGTTCAACCTGCTGCAATCGGCTCTCAACATCGAGGAGAGCATGGACAACTTGCGCTACAACAAGGTCATAATCGCCACCGATGCCGATGTGGACGGCATGCACATCCGTCTGCTCATGACCAGCTTTTTCGTGCAGTTCTTCCCCGAGCTGATCCGCAGCGGCCACCTCTATATCCTCCAGACTCCGCTGTTCCGCGTGCGCAACAAGAAGGAGAATTTTTACTGTTACTCCGAGGAGGAGCGTCAGCGCGCCGTGAAGCGGTGCGGAGCCTCGGCCGAGATAACCCGATTCAAAGGTCTGGGCGAGATCTCGCCCGACGAGTTCAAGGATCTCATAGGCGAGAACATGCGTCTCGACAGGGTGCGTCTCACGAAGGACGACCCCATCTCCGACCTGCTGGAGTTCTACATGGGCAAGAACACCTTCGAGCGACAGGGTTTCATCATCGACAACCTGCGCATCGAGGAGGATTTGGTCGAGGAGGATATCGCATAACGTAAAACGAAAAAATTACCCCCAATGTCAGAGGATAAGGATATGAAAGAGGATATCGGCGCCGACGAACTGCCGATCGACGAGCGAGTCGCGGCGGGCATGCGGAGCAAGTTCGAACGCGTCTACGGCGAGGAGGGCAATCTGCACAAACTCACGGGCATGTACAAGAACTGGTTCTTGGACTATGCCTCGTATGTGATTCTGGAGCGTGCCGTGCCCCATGTCGAGGATGGTTTGAAGCCCGTGCAGCGTCGTATTCTCCACGCCATGAAGTGCTGCGACGACGGCCGTTACAACAAGGTGGCCAACATCGTGGGGCAGGCCATGCAGTACCACCCCCACGGCGACGCCTCGATCAAGGACGCGCTGGTGCAGTTGGGGCAGAAGGATCTGCTGATCGATTGTCAGGGCAACTGGGGCAACATCCTCACGGGCGACGATGCCGCCGCGGGACGTTACATCGAGGCGCGTTTGTCTAAATTCGCGCTCGACGTGGTTTTCAACAAGAAGACCACCGAGTGGATGCGCTCTTACGACGGCCGCAACGAGGAGCCCGTGACGCTGCCCATAAAATTCCCGCTGCTGCTGGCGCAGGGAACCGACGGCATCGCGGTGGGTCTGGCGTCGAAGATCCTGCCCCACAACTTCAACGAGTTGATAAACGCCTGCATAGCTCATCTGCGAGGCGAGGATTTCATGCTGCTGCCCGATTTCACGACGGGAGGATTGATGGACGCGAGCCGTTACAACGACGGTCTGCGCGGCGGCGTGGTTAAGGTGCGCGCGCGCATCTCCAAGATCGACAAACGCACCCTCTCTATAACCGAGATTCCCTACTCGACCACTTCGGAGTCGGTCAAGGAGTCGATCATAAAGGCCAACGAAAAGGGCAAGATCAAGATCAAACGCGTCGACGACCTCACGGCCGACAAGGTGGAGATCGTGATCCACGTGGCGAACGACGAGTCGAGCGACAAGACCATCGACGCTCTGTACGCGTTCACCAATTGCGAGGTGTCGATCTCGCCCAACTCGTGCGTCATCTGCGACGAGAAGCCCCATTTCTTGGGTGTGAAGGAGATCCTTCGCCGCTCGGCCGACCATACGCGCTCGTTGCTCGGCCGCGAGCTGGAGATACGTCTGCACGAACTCAACGAGGCGTGGCACGCCGCGTCGTTGGAGCGTATCTTCATCGAAAACAAGCTCTACCAGCTCATCGAGGGCTGCCGTACGCACGACGAGGCGTACGCCGCCGTCGACAAGGGGCTGGAGCCGTTCAAGAAGCTGCTTCGCCGCGAGGTGACGCAGGAGGACGTGCAGCGTCTCACGGAGTTGAAGTTCATACGCATATCGCGTTACGACTCCGACAAGGCCGATAACGAGATCCGAAAGATCGAGGAGGATATAAAGTCGACGCAGTACGATCTGGACCACCTCACCGATTACGCAGTGGCCTACTACGAGCGTATCCGCGACAAGTACGGCAAGGGTCGCGACCGACGTACCGAGATCCGCGAGTTCGACGCCATCGAGGCGACGAAGGTGGCCGTCACCAACGCAAAACTCTATGTCGACCGCGCCGAGGGTTTCTTCGGCATAGGCAAGGGCATGAAGGACGCCGAGTTCGTGTGCGATTGCAGCGACATCGACGACGTGATAGTGATCCTGAAGGATGGCCGCTACATCATAACCAAGGTGAGCGACAAGGCCTTCTTCGACAAGAACATATATTATATAGGAGTGTTCAAGCGCAACGACGAGCGCACTATCTACAACGTGCTCTACCGCGACGGCCGCGGCGGGGCCATAATGATGAAGCGTTGCGCCATAAAGAGCATTACGCGCGACAAGGAGTACGACCTGACGAAGGGCACCCCCAAGAGCGAGATCCTCTACATGTCGGTCAACCCCAACGGCGAGGCCGAGGTGCTGAAGATCTATTTCCGCCCGCGCCCGCGTCTGAAGAAGGTGATCGTCGACCTCGATTTCTCGACCGTCGGCATCAAGGGCCGCCAGAGTCAGGGCAATCTGTTCTCGCGTTACGGCATCCACAAGATCGTGCTCAAGGAGCGCGGCGCCTCGACGCTCGGGGGCCAGAATATCTGGTACGACGAGGATGTGCGCCGCCTGAACACCGACGCGCGCGGCGTGCTTCTCGGCGAGTTCAAGGGCGACGACAAGATCGTGGTGTGGACATCGAAATACCAGTACTACATCACGGGCTTCAACGTCAGCCAGCACTTCCCCGACGATACGGTGCGTGTGGAGCGTTATGTGGCGGGGCGCGTGTACAGCCTCTGCTACTTCGACCGCGAGCAGGGATACTATTATATGAAACGTTTCCAGCTCGAAGCGAGCGAGCGCCTGCAACCTTTCCTCGACGACGACTCGACGATGGAGCTCGTGGCCGTCACCTGTTGCGACGGCGCGAAGCTGGTGGTGTCGTACAAGGGGGCTCACGCCTCGCGTCCCGACGACGAGGTGGATGTGGACACGTTCGTGGGCATCAAGAGCCACCGAGCCAAGGGCAAGCGCATAACCACTTACGACGTGGCCTCGCTTACCTTCGTCGAGCCCGAGCCGACGCCCGAACCCGAAGAGCTCGAGACGCCGGAGGTCGATGACGCCGAGGATATCGACGACGCTGCGGTCGGCGCGGGATACGACGATCCCGACGGGGGCGACGAGTCGGAGACCGAGCAGCTTAATTTGTTTTGACACGCAACCACGCGGCTATGAAGATATTTCTTGTCGGATATATGGGGTGCGGCAAAACCTCGCTGGGACGTAAGCTGGCCCATGCGACGGGGCTGCGTTTCGTCGACATGGATGCTGCGATCGAGGAGCGCGAGGGGGCGTCGATAGCCGATATTTTCCGTTACGAGGGCGAGGAGTATTTCCGTTCGCGGGAGCGGCGGTTGATCGACGAGCTGGCCGAATCGGAGGAGGATATGATCGTCTCCACGGGTGGCGGAGCCCCCGTGTGGCGCGACAATATGGAGCGCATGAACGAGGCGGGCGTAACGGTGTATCTGCGTCGCACGCCCGAGCAGATAGCCTCGCGTCTGAGTCCCCACGGGCGGCGCAAGCGTCCCAAGCTGCGCGACCTCGACGACGAGGAGCTGATAGCTTTCATGACGGCCAACATGGCCGAGCGCGAACCTTTTTATTCGCGCGCGAGGCTTTGCGTCGACTGCGCCGAGCGCAGCGACGCTGAATTGATAGAAACGGTACTTTCCACGATCCGCGGCGATGAATGATTCACCCATAGGCGTTTACGATTCGGGATTCGGCGGATTGTCGGTGTGGCGCGAGATACATCGCGCCCTGCCCGAGGAGTCGTTGATATATCTGGGCGACGGCAAGAACTGCCCTTACGGCTCGCTTGCGGAGGATCGCATCCGCGAATTGGCCGTGAATGCCGTGCGGGTGTTGATCGACAGAGGGTGCAAGTTGATCGTGGTGGCCTGCAACACGGCGACCTCGGCGGCTATAAGCCATCTGCGGGCTACGTTCCCCCATATTCCTTTCGTGGGGCTCGAACCCGCCGTGAAACCCGCCTGCGAACGGACGCGTACGGGAGTGGTGGGGGTCGTCGCCACCGAACGGAGCCTCACGGGCGCGAAGTTCCTCTCCACGCTGGCGCGTTACGGCGGCGGCGTGCGGGTGGTGAAGGCCGTGGGGCGCGGTTTCGTCGAGGCGGTGGAGTCCGACGCCGAGAACGCTCCCGAGACGGAGGCCGCGGTTCGCGCCGTGGTCGATCCCATAATCGCCGAAGGGGCCGACATAATAGTGCTGGGGTGTACGCACTATCCGTTCCTGCGCGATACTATAAAGCGCGTGGTCGGCGACCGAGGCGTGGAGATCATCGACTCGGGCGAGGCGGTGGAGAAGCGGGTGGAGAGCCTGCTCGCGGAGTACGACATGCGCGCTTCGGGCAAGGCGACGCCCGTGTTCGAGTTCCTCACCTTCGCCGACGACGCCTACCGCGAGCGGCTGCGCCGCAAGGCTTTCGGCATCTGACGGCCGTGGAGTTATAATTATATGATTAACGGGGCGCATGCCCTCTTTAGGTTTTTTATGGCACAACGAGTTAAAAAAACATCCGTCAAGAACCGCCCCGAGGCGGCGCCTGCGGCATCCAACGACAATATGTTGTGGATACTGGGATTCGTGTTGCTGGTGTTCGGCGTCTTCGCCGTATGTTCGGTGGTATCCCACTTTTTCCACTGGTCGTCCGATCTGTCGGCTCTGCGCAACGATGCCGCGCTGTCGGGCGTCGAGGTGCCTTTCGAGAATATTTGCAGCCGCTCGGGAGCTTCGGTGGCCTATCTGGTCGTCGATCGCTCGTTCGGCGTGTTCGGCATAATTCTGCCCGTCGTCATAACCGTCGTCGGGTGGCGCATTTTCCGCAAGAAACGCCTCCGTCTCAACCACTTCGCCTTGAGCGCGGCGTTGCTGTTGGTGATGGGCGCGCTCACGATGGGGTTCATCGGCTCGCAGTTCTCTGTGAACCACGATATCGGCGGACTCTTCGGACATGCGTGCGCAGCCGATCTGGTCCTCTTCATCGGGGTGTTCGGCACCGTTCTGGTCCTGCTCGCGGGGTGGATCCTCACGGGCGTATTCATAAATCGCAACTTCATACGCACCGTCAATAACGCGAGCGACAAGATGGTAAGCCAGAGCGAACGGCTGGTGTCGGTGGTTCGCGACCGCGTGATAAAGAGCCGTCGCGACGAAGATTCCGAGCAGACGGAGGATGATGAGAGCGATGCGAGCGACGAAATCGACGATGCGGAGGAGTCTCCGTTCGTGGAGGAGCGGCGCGAACCCGAGGCGGAGCGACGTCCGTCGTCGCCCGCGCCTGCCGCGACTCCCGCGCAATCTTACGCGGCCGCGGCTTCTGCGGAGTCGGGCGAACGCGTCATGACCATCAACGAACGCGCCGCCATGATGATCAACGCAGCAGGTGCGGGCGTGGCGGAGGAGCCGAGGAGCGCCGAGGAGCCGACCGCTTCGGATGCCGCGGCATCCGATGATGCGGTATTGCCCGAACCCGACGACGACGGATTCATCGTCATCCCTCACGGCGGTGCCGTTCCGAACGATATCGACGTGAATGCCTTGCTGTCCGACGACGAGGTGCGCGAGCCGCAGGAGACCGAGTTCGACGAGGAGGGTTTCGCCGTCATCCCGCGCAATGTTCCGCCCGCCGCGGTGAACGGTATGCCCGACATCGCCTCGGCCGCCGTCGAGTCCGCTTACGAGCCTGCGCCAGCGGAGGATCGCGACGAGGAGCGGGCGGAGGCGGAGGATGGCGGTATTGTGGTTACGGTTCACGAGCGCGAGGTGAGCAGGGTAGACGAGAGCGATATCGCCGTCGACGATCTGTACGACCCTCTGCGCGATCTGGAGAGTTACCGCAAGCCTTACGCTTCGCTGTTGGAGGACTACAAGTCGCCTCACAAGGTGAGCGACGCCGAGATTTACGACAACAAGTGCCGTATCGAGGAGACGTTGAAGTATTTCGGCATTCCCATAGTCGATATTCACGCCACGGTGGGTCCCACGGTCACTCTGTACGAGATCGTGCAGGCGCAGGGCGTGAAGATCGCCAAGATTCAGGGACTCGAAAAGGATATAGCCCAGAGCCTCAAAGCGTTGGGTATACGAATCATAGCACCCATCTCGGGTCGCGGAACCATCGGCATCGAGGTGCCCAATCGCGACAAGCAGGTGGTTTCGATGTACTCGGCCATCTGTTCGGAGGAGTTCCAGAACTCCAAGGCCGAGCTGCCCGTGGTGATCGGGCGCACGATTCAGAACGAAAACTTCACGTTCGATCTGGCGAAGATGCCCCACCTTTTGGTGGCGGGCGCGACGGGACAGGGTAAGTCGGTGGGCCTTAACGCCATCATCACCTCGTTGCTCTACCGCAAGCACCCCGCGCAGTTGAAGTTCGTCATGATCGACCCCAAGATGGTGGAGTTCTCGGTCTACAACAAGCTCGAACGCCATTTTCTGGCCAAGATGGAGTCGGAGGACGAGGCTATCGTGACCGATCCGAAGAAGGCCGTTTACGTTCTCAATTCGCTCGTCGAGGAGATGGGCCGCCGTTTGGAGCTGTGCAAGATGGCTACGGCGCGCAACATCGTCGAGTATAACGAGAAGTTCGTGGGACGTCGGCTCAACCCGCAGAAGGGTCACCGCTACCTGCCCTACATAGTGGTCATCGTCGACGAGTTCGCCGATCTTATCATGACCGCCAAGGAGGTCGAGGTGCCCGTGATGCGTCTGGCGCAGAAGGCGCGCGCCGTGGGCATCCATCTTATCATAGCCACGCAGCGTCCCGACGTGAAGATCATCACGGGAGGTATCAAGGCCAACTTCCCCGCGCGAATCGCTTTCCGCGTGATGCAGATGATCGACTCGCGCACCATAATCGACCAGCCCGGCGCCAACCAGCTCATCGGACGCGGCGACATGCTCTTCTCGAAAGACGGCGAGTTGACTCGTATACAGTGCGGTCTGGTCGAGACCCGCGAGGTGGAGCGTCTGGTGGACTTCATCGCCAAGCAGCAGGGTTATACCGAGGCCTATCCGTTGCCCGATTACGTTCCCGACGCGGGCGAGGCCGGCGGTTCGTCGGGCGTCTCGGACGGCGAGAGCAGCGCCCCCGTCAAGTACGACGTGCTGTTCGGCGAGATAGCGCGCGCGGCCGTTACAAACGGCATGATCTCCACCTCGTCGATCCAGCGCAATTACGAAGTGGGCTTCAACCGCGCGGGCCGCATCATGTTGCAGTTGGAGCGCGCGGGTATCGTGGGGCCGCAGGTAGGAGCCAAGCCCCGCGAAATAAAGTTTTACGATCTGCCCTCTTTGGAGGCCAAGTTGCAGGATCTGGGAGTGTTCTGACGCTCGCTCGACGGAGTGGGGCGACGTCCCGAGGACGCGGAGCGCGAGCCGCCTGAGACATAAAATTAACAGCGTGTTTATGAAACGTTCGATTATTACTTTGTTCGCTTTGCTGGCAGCGATCGGCAGCTGTCGCGCCGACGACGATGCGCAGGCCATCCTGCGCCGCACGGCCGATTACGTGAAGAAGTTGGGCGATTACGGCGTGTCGTTCGTGCTCACGTCGGGCGATTACGCGTCGTCGGGCCGCTATGCGGTGTCGGGCGACGTATATTATATAGCGGTGGACAACGCCGAGGTCTATTCCGACGGCAAGACGCGTTACGAGGTGAACCATGCGCGCAAGGAGGTGAGCGTCGACGACATGGATGCCGCGAGCCGCAACATACTCGACAATCCCACCCGCTGCTTCGATTTCGTCGGCACCGACTATCGGTCGGAGGTGGCGTCGCGCGACGGCGACGAAGTGACGCTGCATCTGCGTGCCGTCGATCCCGAGATCGAGGGCGATATCTACCTTACCGTGTCCGAGTCGACGGGCCGTCCTTCGTCGGTGGCCTATTCGCTTTACGACGACCGCGTTACGGTGTGCATTACCGACATTTACGGCTCGACGGAGGCCGTCCGGCGTTTCGACCGCTCGACCTGCCGCGATTACGAGATGATCGATTTCAGATAAGCGATACGGGCTGTTCGCCGACAGCGGAGGATGCAAGCGAGCGAAAAGCGAGTTGCAGTCCGCCGCGCGGGGTGGCGGCGAACTGCCGATATCGTAACACGATATCGAGATTTCCTACCCCGCAAGCGAATCCTCTCCTCCGAAACCCCGTTTTCTCCCGACACCTTGTCGGGATAATTTTTTTATGCGCTCAAATCGCCCGAAAACGGCCGAAAACGGGACGTATGAGGTCCGAATGTTTCGGATCGATGCGAAAATCGGGGCCAAAATTGGTTATTTGCAAAATAAATATTACTTTTGTTTACTTAAAAATGCGCTTTTGCGCATTAAACGGTAAATAGATTAAACATGTTGACTGAAGAAGAAAAGAATGCCGGATTGGAGGGAAAGATAATCCCTATCAATATAGAAGAGCAGATGAAGTCGGCCTATATCGACTATTCGATGTCGGTTATCGTGTCTCGTGCGTTGCCCGATGTGCGCGACGGTCTGAAGCCCGTGCACCGACGCATACTTTACGATATGAGCGCCGAACTCAACCTTTATTCCGATAAACCCACCCGTAAGTCGGCCCGTATCGTGGGCGACGTGCTCGGTAAGTTCCACCCCCACGGCGACAGCTCGGTTTACGAGGCCATGGTGCGTATGGCGCAGGATTGGGCCATGCGTTATCCGCTGGTGGAGGGTCAGGGTAACTTCGGCTCCATGGACGGCGACTCTGCCGCCGCCATGCGTTATACCGAGGCCCGCATGCAGAAGATCACCGACGAGGTCATGGCCGATATCGACAAGGAGACCATCGACTGGACGACCAACTTCGACGACACGATAAAGGAGCCCACGGTGCTGCCTACCAAGATTCCGTTGCTGCTGGTGAACGGCGCGAGCGGTATCGCCGTGGGTATGGCCACCAACATGGCGCCGCACAATCTGGGCGAGGTGGTCGACGCTTGCTGCGCCTATATCGACAACCCCGATTGCGAGTGCGAGGAGCTGCTGCAATACGTCAAGGGTCCCGACTTCCCGACGGGCGCGTTGATCTATGGTTACGAGGGTGTCAAAGAGGCTCTGCTCACGGGTCGCGGCCGCGTGTTGATGCGCGCCCGCACCGAGATCGAGACCACGGCGAGCGGCCGCGAGTGCATCATCGTAAGCGAGATTCCCTACATGGTCAACAAGGCCGAGATGATTAAGAAGATCGGCGAGCTGGTCAACGAGAAGAAGATCGAGGGCATCTCGTACATCAACGACGAGAGCGACCGCAACGGCTTGCGTATCACCATATTCCTCAAGCACGACGCTTCGGCGAACGTGGTGCTCAACACGCTGTTCAAGAACACGCAGTTGCAGACGTCTTTCGCCGTGAACAACATCGCGCTGGTGAACGGCCGTCCGATGCTGCTCAACCTCAAAGACCTTATAAAGCACTTCGTCGAGCATCGCCACGACGTGATCGTGCGTCGCACGCGCTTCGATCTGAAGAAGGCGCAGGATCGTATGCACATCGTGCAGGGTCTGCTCATCGCGCAGGACAATATCGACGAGGTGGTGCACATCATACGTTCGTCGAAGAATATCGACGAGGCCAAGTCGACCCTTATGGAGCGTTTCGGACTGAGCGACATTCAGGCCGCCGCGATAGTGGATATGCGTCTGCGCGCGTTGACGGGTCTGGAGCGCGACAAGCTGGAGGCCGAGCGCAACGAGCTGGAGCGTCAGATCGCCTACTTCAACGACGTGCTGGGCAGCGTGGATATGCAGATGCAGATCGTCAAGGACGAGCTTACGGAGATGAAGCAGACGTACGGCGACGAGCGCCGCACCGAGATAATATACTCTTCGGAGGAGTTTAATCCCGAGGATTTCTATGCCGACGACGACATGGTGATAACCATCTCGCACTTGGGATATATCAAGCGCACCCCTCTGGCCGAGTACCGCACGCAGAATCGCGGCGGCGTGGGCGTGAAGGGCAGCGCGACGCGCGACGAGGATTTCATCGAACACATATATGTGGCCTCGATGCACAACACGATGATGTTCTTCAC
>Ga0073906_1002724_pt1 | contig 22214 bp, 13 predicted proteins | sample Inofromicrocosms_FD_65485 | JGI IMG/M metagenome (GOLD analysis project Ga0073906, IMG submission 65485) | Mouse cecum microbial communities from Vienna, Austria - Inoculum for glucosamine and mucus D2O microcosms | ecosystem: Host-associated > Mammals > Digestive system > Large intestine >...
GGCAAAATAGACATTGACGCGGAAACCTGTACCCACTGCGGGCGCTGCGCCGGGAAATGCTATTTCAAGGCTCTTCCCGATGGGACCAGCGGATTTAAGGTCTACGTCGGCGGGCGCTGGGGGAAGAAGGTAGCCCAAGGGCGGCCGCTGTCCAAGATATTTGCCACAGAGCAAGAGGTTTTGGCTGTTGTGGAGAAAGCGATACTGTTATTCCGGGAGCAGGGATATGCCGGGGAGCGGTTCAGCCAGACCATTGACCGCATCGGATTTGAGAAGGCGGAGGAGATGCTGCTTTCGGATGATATCCTTGGCAGGAAGGATGCCACTCTGGCGATGGACCTAAAAACGAAATAAAAAAGCCACAGCGCCGAGCGCTAACAAAAGATGAGGAATCCCCAAATCACGAATTAAAAGCTTTGGCCGCTTTCTCGAAAGTGACAGGTCCAGGGCAAAGCCTTGGTCGCGCCCGCAGGCGCGAAATACCCTGCAAAAACCCAAAAGCGCGTTTAAACATCGCCTAAAAACCACAATAAAAAGCCCGGATTCATCCTTCAACAGGTGGTAAGCAAACGACAGTTTTCGCCCACCTGTTAAAGGAAGAAATCCGGGCTTTTTGCTCCAGCGAAAGGCTGGAGGCGGCTCATAGCCGCCAACGGCATCTTGAGCGGACCGTGAGATGGCGCTAAGACGAAGCACATGACAGTATAGCGAACCGTGAGATGAATCCAAGAACAGCAAAAAACAAAATTACAAAATCCGTATCTCCTTTCCCAACCCAAAGGAATACAAAACGCACTCCTTCACCGGGTACCCCAGGCTCTTCTCCAGAATCATCCGGTATATGGTGAGCTGAGGGGAGTACCGCTCTATCAGCTCCTCCGGGTCTTTGACATAGTCGGTTTTGTAATCCACAATGACCGCCTGCCCCTCCTCAAAGAAGACGCAGTCCGCCACCCCCTGTACCGTCACTGTCTCTCCGCCCCGGATGTCCTCCCGCCATCTGCCCAGCTCCCGCTCCCCCAGGGCGGACAGGAACCGCAGCTCCCGCCGGACCTGGTCCCGTTCCATGGCCCGGAAAATCCGCTCCGCCAGGGGGGAGGCGAAAAACGCCGCGATGCGCTTTACCCGGATGCTTTCCCCCTCAGTTTCGGTCAGGTAGGCTTTGTCCACCAGCCGTTTGACCTCGGCGGCGGGGTTTTCCCTGGCCGCGGCGTAGTCGCAGAACTGCATGAACTTATGGAGGGCAAGTCCCTTTTCCGCGGGGGTGAGGCCCTCCTCCAGCAAAAACTGGGGCCTGCTCTGGAAGCGGAGGAGCTTTTCCCCCTGGGCCACCTCCGACGCCGCCAGCTTGGTTGGGGTGAGGGTGGACTGCGCCCAGGGATAGCGGTAGGCGGTCTGGGTCCGCAGGCGCTGGGTCAGTGCCTCTGCCCCCAGGGGAACCGCCAGCTCCAGGCCCTGGGCAGGGGATTCCTCTGTCGGGGCGGGCTCCCATTTGTCACAGCGCGCCAGGAACCGCCGCTCCTTCCCCGAACCTGCAAGCAGCGGGATTCCCGCCTGGTCCGCCGCGGGGAGAATGTCGTCGTGGCGGGCTAAGGACAGGAGAATCCACCGGGTGAAGCTGTTGGCGCGGGAGATGTGGAAGGCGAGCTCCTCCCCGCTCCTCCCCCTGGCGTCGGCCAGGGCGGCGGACAGCTCCTTTTGGATATCCCGCTCCGCCATGATGAGGTACAGCCGCTCTTTTGCCCGTGTCACCGCCACATACAGGACGCGCATTTCCTCCGCCCTGGCGGAACGGGCGATTTCCAGGCGAAGGGCCTCCCGCGGGACGGTGGTGTACCAGCCCATCCCCTGGGGGTCCTTCCGCTTGCAGGCGAAGCCGGCCTGGGGGTGGAGCAGCGCCGCCGCGTTCCGGTCCGACAGGTTAAAGTTCCGGGACAGGCCGCAGAGGAACACCACCGGAAATTCCAGCCCCTTGGAGCGGTGGATGCTCATCACCCGCACCACGTTGGCCTGCTCCGAGATGGTGACAGCCGGGGCAAGGTCATTGTCCTGCTCCTGGGCGCTTTCCACAAACCGCAGAAATCCCGAAACCCCCCGGTATCCGGCGTTTTCGTACTGCCGGGCGTAGTCCAGCAGCAGCATCAGGTTGGCCCGGCGGGTTTCGCCCCCCGGCATGGTCTGGACCATGGAGGGGTAATCGGTCAGGTCGTATATTTTCTGGAGCAGCCCGCAGGCGTCGGTGACAGCGGCCTCCCGGCGCAGACGGGCCAGAAGGTCTAGGCAGGCCGACTCCTTGGGGGTGCCCTGGCCGCTTTCCCGGCGGGCCGCCATGCTGCGGTAGAGGGGGACGGATTTGTCGGATAGCCGCAGGGCGGTGAGCTCATCGGCGGTAAAGCCGAAGATGGGGGAGAGCAGCGCCGCCGAGAGGGGCAGGTCCAGCAGGGGATTGTCAACGGCACGCAAAAGGGAGATTGCCACCGAGATTTCCCTGGAGGTGAGGAACCCGCTTTCGCTGTCCGACCAGCCCTGGATTCCCCTTTTTTCCAGGGCCTGGAGGAATTTTTCCGCCCGTCCTTTTGGGGAGCGCATCAGGATGCAGATGTCCCTGGGCTGGACGGGGCGCAGGATTCCGTGGTCCGCCACCTTTTCCCCCCTTTGGAGTATGCGGGCGATCTGTTCCGCCGTGTACTCCGCCTCCGCCTGGTCCCGTTCGCTGTCCCCGATTTCCAGCAGCACTGCCTCCGGCAGGGGATTTCCGCCCTCCAGGAGGGGATAGTCCGCCCCGGCGACCAGCTCCTGGTCCTTTCCGTACTGGATTTCCGCTGTCTTTTCCTGCATCAGCTCCCGAAACAGGAGGTTGACCCCTTCGGTGATCTCCCGACGGCTGCGGAAGTTTTTGCCCAGGGTGATTTTGGCCGGGAAGGTCTTTCCGTCATAGGGGGTATATTCCGCGCTCTTTTTCATAAACAGCTCCGGCATGGCCTGGCGGAAGCGGTAGATGCTCTGCTTGACATCCCCGACCATAAAGCGGTTGCCCTCCTCCCGCGCCAGGGCCGAGAAGATGGAGTCCTGGGCCTCGTTGGTGTCCTGGTATTCGTCCACCAGGATTTCCTCATACCGCTGGGAAAGCTCCCCTGCCAGGGGGGAGGGGCGGTGAAGCCCCTCTGAATCCGTATCGTACAGGAGGGCGAGGGCGTAATGCTCCAGGTCGGAAAAGTCCAGCGCCCGCCGTTCCGCCTTTTTCAGGGAAAACCGCCTGCCGAATTTCAGGGTAATTTCAAACAGGCGCTGGATTTTGGGCCGCAGGTCCTCAATGTCCTCCCGAAATCCCTTGGAGTCGGTACAGAACAGCTCTTCCAGGCCGCCAAGCTGTTTTTTCAGATTGTCCCGCAGCTCGGAGACACGCTCCTTGGTCCCGTCGCTTTCGTAGCCCCGCAGCGCCTTGAGGCGGGGGAAGGCGTGGTCCCGTACCTCCCGGTAAACGCTGTCCCAGTCGGGTTTGCCGCCGAACAGGTCAAGAAGGTGACGGCAATAGGCGGCGTCATCCTCCAGGGCGTCCCGGTACGCGCTTTCCAGCTTGTCATCCCCCTGACAGAGGCGAAGGGCCTCCTCTGCCTTTGTCAGGCAGAATGCCGCCGTATCACGGGCGCGGGCGTACAGAATAGCAGCCCAGCGGGTTTCCGACGGGGACGTTTGGGGATTGTAGGCCGCAAGCTGTTCTGCCAGCCACTGCTCGTAAAAGGCGTGGGAGCGGAGAAACTGGTAGAGCTGCTGCACGGCCCCGAACAGCTGGCTGTCGTCCCGCCCGCCGGAGAGCAGCTCCACCAGGGAGGTGAAGACGCCGTCATCCTGGCGGTAGCATTCCTCAATGACCTCCTCCAGCGCCTCGTTTTTTAAAAGCGCGCCCTCCTTTTCGTCCATGACCCGGAAGTCCGGCGGGATGTCCAGCTTCTGGAAGTTCCCACGGATGAGGTTCATACAGAAGGAATCTATGGTGCTGATGCTGGTCTGGTCCATCAGGAGGAGCTGGCGGCTCAGGCGCAGGTTGGAGGGGTCGCTGCGGGACATCTCCTCCAGGCGGGAGGAGATGCGGCTTTTCATCTCCTGGGCCGCCGCGTTGGTGAAGGTCACCACCAGCAGGCGGTCGGCGTCCACAGGGGAGAGGGGATCCAGAATGCGCTGGATGACCCGTTCCACCAGAACGGCTGTTTTTCCGCTGCCTGCCGCCGCAGAGACCAGGAGGGTACCGCCCCTGGCGTCGATTGCGTTTTGCTGGTCGGGGGTAAAGCTAACCTTTTCCATAGCGCCACCTTTCCCGGAACGGTGTTCCGATTGGATTTTCTGCTTTCTATTGTACCAAAAAGTTTGGATTGGTCAAGGGGGAGAAGAAACACAGGACAGCCGCTTTAGCGGCTGTCCTGCTTGATTTACTCCTGTTTATCCGTGTCGGAACCGGAACCGGGAGTGTGGGGCTGTTCGGGAATATTGGGCACCGCGTCCCGCTGCTTTTCATTGGACTGGTCCGGGGGAGCGGCCCTTCCGGCTTTCCTCTTCCTTCCAATCATCACCGCCGCCAGAATCACTCCGGCAATCACAACGATTCCGCTGACCAGCGGCAGCACCCTTCTGCGGCGGACAATGGCGAAGCTCTGCATGGGGGTGGAAAAGGCCAGATACCGTCCGTCCTCCACAGGCTGGATCAGCGATATGTTCCCCTCCTCATCCCAGGCAAGGACAGAAATGTTCTTACCGCCATCGGCCAGGACGCGGAGCTTAGAGGGGGTCTCCGGCGTTCCATTCTCCAGCAGGAGCCTGTAGCGGAACGCCTGAACCGGATAGTACCCGTCCGCGTGGGGAACCTCCTCCAGCGGAAGGGATTCGCATTCCAGCCTTGTCTCCGGCCGGTAATTGCCCACGGCGAACAGCAGCGGGGTCTCCTCCGGGGAGGCGACGGCGGTCATCATGTCGCTGTACTGGGCCTCCACCACCATATTGCGGCGGATGAAGGAGAAATCCTTATCCTCCCACACCCCCGCCAGACCGTTCCGCTCCGGAACCGGGGGGATTTCCTCCGGCCTGATCTTTTGGCCATAGCCGCGGACAATTCGCTTTACCTCCTTGCCGTCCGCCACGAACTGGACCGTGAAGGAGCGGAATTCCTGGGGAATCCCCTCCACCTCCAGCAGCTCCTGATAGCGGATGGGCCGGGCCGCGCTTTCGTAGGTCAGGTTGTTGACGGCGGAGACGCCCTCGTCGATGTAGTAGTTGTCATAGACGGAGGAGGAGACGTCCTCCTCCATGTCCCCGAAGATGCTGCCGTTTTTCTCCCCGGTATCGCTGGAGATGCCCGTCATAACATAGTTGTTGTTGGCGCTGCATCCCAGTCCCGCAATACCGCCTACATAGTCCTGACCGGTAACGTCGCAGAGGGAATAGCAGTTCCGGATGAGGTAATGGCTTTTGCCGGCCACGCCCCCGGCATAGCTTCCATTGGTGGTTTTCACTGCCCCGAAGTTGTCGCACCGGATGACCGCCCCCGCATCGGCGCGGCCCACAATGCCCCCGGCGCAGTTGTTCTTCACCGTCACCTTGCCGAAGTTGCGGCTGTCCAGTACGGTGGCGCGGATGTTGCAGTCGGCGTTAAAGCTCTTGGAGCCGATTTCCTCCACCGAAAGGTCTGACTCCAGGTCCATCTCCACTCCTATCAGCCCGATGACGCCGCCGCCGTTGATGTCCGCTGTGATTCCGCCGTTGTTGCGGCAGCCGGACAGAATTCCGCGGGCACCGGTGATGTCCTCACTGTCGGAGATATCGGTGTAGGTTTCCGTGTCAGCATCCCGAATCAGCTGGTCCCGGATGCGGTCCATCCCGTCGGCGGCAGAGTCCCCCAGCAGCTCCATCTGACTGCTGATGATGTCCAGCTGAGAGCTGATCTGCCTGCGGTAGCCGCTTAAATCGGTTCTAAGCCCGTTGAGCTGGTCGGAGAGAGCGTCGTTCTGACTGCTCAGCTCCTTGCGGGTGCCGCTGGCGTCCCGGCGGAGCTGGCTCAGGGAGCTGCGGATGTAGCTGGAAAGGTGTGTTGCCTGCCGCCGGATCTCGCGGGCGTCGTCCTTGAGGTCGCCGCCGGAGCCGGACAGCTCATCCAGCAGGTCCTCCACGCTGTCCAGCATGTCGTTGGCGGCGTTTTGCAGGGATTTCACCTGGTCCTTTGTCACCTGGCTTTCACTCTGAAATTTGTCCCAGTCCACATCCTGGATGGTGCCGTTTTCTCCTACCAATTTGTCTAAAATATCATTGATATCATCGATATTATTGCGGATTGCCTCCAGCAGCTCTTCGATGGTCTTCTGGTCTTCGGGGGGAATGTCCTCGTCCTCCAGCAGGTCCTCTATCTCGTCTACGAGGGAGAGGGCGGACTGGCTGAAATAGTCGATGTTCTGGGCCGCTTCGGAGCCCTCCTCCAGAACGCCGTCCCGGCGGACCGCCTTCTCCACCTGGGAGAGGTAGCCGGAGACATAGCTTTGCAGGTCGTTCAGCTTTTCCACGGCCTCTGCCTGGGCGTCTTGGGAGATTCCGTAATACTCCCGGCCGGAGGGCGCGTCCCCGCTGTCCCCGCCGTCTCCTTCCTCACCGCCCTCCGGCTGGTCCGGGTCGGGCTGGGGATCGGGAAAGTACTCCTTTTGTATCAGCTTTGCCAGCTCACTGATGTTGCCGCTCAGCTCTGCGGAGACCTTCATCAGGTCGGGCAGCACCTTGATGCCCTCCTGGACATTGTCCTCCACCTTATCCCATTCGGTTCCCTCCCCGCCGATGCTGATCTGGCCCAGAATATTGTTGAAGCGGATGAGGTCCTGGCGCAGCTCCCTCAGGGGCTCCCGGAGATTGCCGGAGCCGTCACCCAGCCGGTCGATGGCGGCGTCCAGCGCGTCCAGCTCATCCTCCATCCCCATGGAGAAGCTGTCGCCCCAGTCCAGGTAAAACTCGATGTTGTCGTTGACCGAATCGGAGATGCCGTCCACGGTGTCGCTGATGCTGTCCAGGTGGTTTCCCGCGGCATCCGCGGCGCTGTCCATGGTGTCCGCCAGGGAATCCATCATATGGCGCAGGTCGCGGCCCTGGACCCGCAGATCGTCGGAGGAATCCGCCTCAAAGACGGTGGTGATGTGGGGCTCAAACTGTCCGGCGATGCCGCCCACGTTTTTCCGCCCCATCACCGCTCCGCTGTTGGTGCAGTCCACCGTTTTGCCCTGGTGATAGCCTACAATGCCGCCGACGTTATAGCCGGTGTGGGAATAGCCAACCTGCCCGCTGTTGGCGCAGGAACGGATTTCCCCGCAGGAGGAGCCCGCAATGCCACCAGTATAGTTGATCTTCTTGGCGTCAATGCCTAGGGTGGATACGTCGAAGCCGATGGAGGGCTGTTCCCCGATAATCTCGGAAACGGTCCGGGTGGAGGCGTTGACGTTCCCAAGGTTGGAGGAGTTCTGAATCAGCCCCTCGTTGCGCCCGGCGATGCCGCCGCCCTGCTTGGTCACAGTCAGCTCGCCCCGGTTGGCGCAGCCGTCGATGATCCCCTCCGGCGCGTTGAGCCCGACGATTCCCCCGGCGGTCTTTTTGGCCACCAGGGTCCCGGTGAACACACAGTTCCGGATTGTCCCCCGGTTGGTTCCTGCAAAGCCCCCGATGCGCTCCATGCTTCCCTCCGGGCAGATACTGGCGGAAAGGGTCAGGTTTTGGACCACCGCGTCCTTTTCCACATAGCGGAACAGGCCGTAATCCTTGCCGGATTCGCCGAGGGTAAATCCGCTGATGGTGTGGCCCATGCCGTCAAAGGTCCCGGTGAAGACGGCGATGGGGGAAAAGTCGGTTCCAGTCAGGTTGATGTCGTTTTCCAGGCAGAACAGCTTTCCCTTGGAGTAGGAATCGGTTTTGCTGTTCTCGGAAAGGGTGATGAGGTCCTCCGCTGTGCGGATATGCACCGTCTGAAGGACAGAATCCTCCTGGGCGGTCTCTCCGGCGGGGTCCGGGGCGTCCGCCGCCAGAACGGCGCAGGTGGACTGAAGGGCGCAGGCCGCTGCCAGGACAGCGCCTATCAGGCGTTTGGATATCAATAAAAATCGCTTTGTCATTTTGTTTCTACCTCCTCGGACTCCTTTGCTTCCTCAGATTTTCCGGCTTCCCCGGACATCTCGGATTCCGCATCTTCTCCGTCTTCGGCGCGGGGCGCTTCCAGCAGCAGCTGGGGCGGCTCCTCCGCCGGGTCCTTTCCCCGGCTTTGCAGCTGAAGGTTCATCTCCCCGGACAGCAGTCCGGTCACATCCGCGTCGATAAAGCCGGTAAAGGTCCCCCGGACGCGTCCGTCCACCCTGGTGGGGAGAGAGGTGACAATGCTCTTTCCTGTTGAGAGCTGGGGCGTGCTGACCTCAAAGGCGGTTTTGTCGATAAGCTTGTCGCCCAGAAGAAGAATCTGGGGGAGCACGGTCATGACCAGGATGATGGAGGTCAGGGTGCCGATTCCCAGGGTGGTTCCCAGGGAGGAGATGACCGCGTTGCTGCTGATCTTGCCGATGACAAAGCCCGCCGCGCACATGATGGTTCCGGAGGTGACGATGGTGGGGAATGCCTGGTTCAGGGAATCGATAATCGCCTGTTTTCTGGTTGGCGCGGTTTTCCGCAGCTCCATATACCGGCTGGTGATGACAATGGCATAGTCGATGGTCGCGCCCATCTGAATGGAGCTGACCACAAGATAGCTTAAGAAGAACATGGGCGACTGGGTGAGATAGGGAATGGAGAAGTTGATCCAGATGCTCCCCTCAATGGTCAGGCAGAGCATAAAGGGGATACTGGCGGACTGGAAGGTAATCAGCAGGATGATGCCGACAAACAGCACCGTCAGCACGCTGATGAGGCCGTTATCCGCCACAAAGGATTTGCTCAGGTCATAGGCGCTGGTGGGGTTGCCCACTACAAAGACCTCCTCCTCGTAAAAGGTCTGGGCCAGGGTGCGCACTGTGTCGATAAACTGGAAGGTCTCCTCACCCTCGCCCTCACCGGTGAAGGTGAAGACGATGCGGCTGTGGCTGCTGCCCTCCAGCTGCTTGCGGGCGTCCAGGAGGGTGTTGTAGATGAGGTCAATCTGCTCGGAAAGGTCGTCGTCCAGACGCAGTCCCTTGTTTTCCTTCTGGTCATAGATGAAATCCACCATGCTGATGAGGGGGATTTCGTAGTCCTCCACATTGCTCAGCAGGGAGCCGTACTGCTCCTGGTCAATGGCGTAGACGCGGTAGAGGGCCTTTACCAGGTCAATATCCACGTCCGCCACCTCGGAGAATTCCCGCGGCTTCAGGGAATCCACCAGGGTGTACTCGTTGTTGTCCCCCACCTCGACCCCCGCCAGGCCTAGGACGCTGTCCACCTGGTCAAAGGAGCGGAGCATTTCGATGACCTTGGCCTCCGCCTGGTAATCCCCCTTAGGTAGCACCACCGCCAGGGTGTTGGGGACGTCGAAGGTTTCGGAAATCCTGGTCTTGGAGCCCATGTACTCGTTCATCTTCTCCGCCTTGGCCGATTCCACATCGTATATGTAGGGGCAGTGGTTGGAAAAGTACACCGCGAACACCAGAATAAAGGCAAATATTGGCGGGAGGATAAAGCGGGTCTTCACCACCGCTTTGCCCCATCCGGTGATGTTGGGGACAAAGCTTTTGTGAACTGTCTTCTCCATGGCCTTGCTGAACATAAAGATCAGGGCGGGCATAAACAGGAAGACAGTCAGCAGGCTGAAGATGATGGCCTTGGTGAGGATACGCCCCAGGTCCGGCCCGATGCCGAAGTGCATACACATCAGCGCAACCATGCCGGAGACGGTGGTCAGGCTGCTGGAGGAAATCTCCGGGATGGCCTTGGAGAGGGCCTGAATCAGCGCCTCCCGCGTGGGGAGGTGTTCCCGCTCCTCCATGAACCGGTGGGAGAGGATGATGGCGTAGTCGATGGCCAGGGCAAGCTGGAGGACCGGTCCGACGGCATTGGTGATAAAGGAGACCTCCCGGAACCAGTAGTTGGTGCCCATATTTAACAGCGCCGCCATGCCGAAGGTGAGCAGCAGCACGGGGATTTCCGCGTAGGTCTGGGAGGTGAACAGCAGCACCAGGACGATGATGACCACCGCGATGACCAGGATGACCTTCATATCCTCCTGGAGGTCGGCGGCGTCGTCCTTGTCAACGGTGGTATAGACAAAGGAATCGTAATCCGCCAGCACCTCGCGGACCTGGGCGATGGCCTTCTGGCTCAGCTCGGTGCTCTCCTCTTCCTCAAAGGAGAGGGTGTAGAGGGCGGAGGCGTCCTGATAATAGTTTTCCAGGCGGTCGTCCTCATAGGTGGAGTCGTCCGGGTCGTAAAAGCTTACGGACGAAATACCGCGGATTTCCTCCAGCTGTTCGGCCAACTCCAGCGCCCTTTGATAGGTGATGTTTGCCACCAAAATTTTACCGCTGCCGAAGGTGACGAATTCGTCGTTCATAATGGTAAGCCCCTGACGGGTTTCGCTATCCTCCTCCAGGTAATCGGTCAGGTCGTTGTTGACCTGTACCTTGTTGATGGAAAAGACCGCGTACACCGCCATGACCATAAAGAGGACAAAAAAGGCCTTCCGCTTATCCACAATAAAGGCGGCAATCCGCTCCATCGCGGTTGGGCCACCTTTTTTCCCTTTGTGGCTGCCCACAGCTGCTTCCGACATAGACAACTCTCCTTTAATAAAAATATGTATGATATCAAACAGTAGTTGATTATTTTTCTGAAATGTATTATAGTAGATATATCGCTGAAAATCCATACTCAAATGAATAATCATTTGACGTTTAATAGACATATATTGCATTATCGTTGAGTAAATAAAATAACAGAGGGTGAATTTTTTATGAACGCTAAAACGGAGGACCGGAGAATACGAAAAACCAAGCAGGCGCTGAAAAGCAGTCTGGCAGTTTTGCTGGAGCAGAAGGACATACGCGACATATCCGTACAGGAATTAGCGTCCTTAGCCGACCTGAACCGCACAACATTTTACCTCCACTACAAGGATATTTACGACCTCCAGCAGCAGATTGAGAATGAGGCGGCGGGAAAAATCAACGAAATACTGATGGAATACATGCCGCTGAAGGGCCATGAACAGATTTACAGGATGTTGGCAAAGTTCCTGACCTGCATCAAGGAGGACGCGGACCTGCACCATATCATACTGGGGAAGAACAAAAACCAGGTGTTCCTGCGGGAAATATGCCGCAGCGTGGAGACCCACTGCGTCAAGGTGTGGACAGAGGCCTTCCAGACGGAAGGGGAGGAGGAGAGGCTGGACTATTTCGGTGGCTTTATCATCCAGGGGTTTATGGCGGTGATTGTCCGGTGGGTGGAATCCGGCATGAGGGAATCCCCGGAGCAGATGGCCAGGATGATGGGGGACATGGGGCTTTACGGGGTGCGTTTTCTGGAGCAGAAAGAGCAATAAACTGTATTTCCAACCGTTGACATCCGCATCAGGAATGTCTATACTAGAAATAAACGGAAAGGCTCATACTTTTTCTTGAAAGAAAAAGTATCAAAAAGAACTTTAATACGCACCAAACCATCAATCATTCAGACTTTTCGCCCGGTAACGAAAGGAAGGTTTTTATTCGGAAATAGTATCAAATAAAGAGGAGAGCTACCGCACGGTAAGAAATAGAATATGAAGCAAGGAGAATATCCCATATGACAGCTCAGATAGATAAAACCCCGTGGCAGGGAATCCTTCCCGCCACCGCCACCCCCTTTGATGAAAACAATCAGGTCAGCGAAAGGGCCATGCTGGCCCTGATGGAGCGCAACCTGAAGGAGGGGGCCGCCGGGTTCTTCATCGGCGGGAGCTCCGCCGAGTGCTTCCTGCTCTCCCACCAGGAGCGGATACGCACCTTTGAAATCGCGGCGGAGATGAAGGGGCAGACAAGGCTTGCCGCCCATGTGGGGGCGCTGGGCACCGACGAGGCCATAGACCTTGCCAAGGCCGCCAAAGGGCTGGGCTTTGACCTGATCAGCGCCACGGCCCCTTTCTACTACAAGCATTCCATGGATGCCATTGCCCGGTATTACACAGATATTTTCCAGGCGGTGGAGATTCCCATTCTGATTTACAATTTCCCCGGCAATACAGGGGTGGAGTTTGACCTTTCCCACCCGGCCATCCGGAAGCTGCTGGCCAGCGGGGCAATCGCGGGGGTGAAGCACACCAACCGGGACCTTTACCAGCTGGAGCGGTTCCGGGACAGGAACCCGGACTTGCTGCTGTTCTGCGGCTTTGACGAAATACTCAGCGGCGCGGAGGCCATGGGCTGCGACGGGGCCATTGGCAGTACCTTTAACTTCATGCTGCCCCATTACCTGAAGCTGTGGAACGCCTGCAAGCGCGGCGACCGGGATGCTGTGCTGTCCCTACAGCACAGCGCCAATGTCATTATGGAGACCATTGTCTCCATCGGGCTGATTCCCTCCATCAAGGCGATTCTGAGGATGCAGGGAATCGATATGGGGCTACCCCGCCGCCCCTTCCTGCCCGTAACGCCGGAGCAGGAGAAACAGATTGCCCAGGTGCTGGAACAGTATCCGGAAAAGTAACGCGTTTGGAGGAATCGAGAAATATGCTCTCTTTGGCAGATTGGGTTCTGCTGTTGATTATCGCTGTCTGCGCGGCGCTGGCCATTCGCTACGCCTGGCGGCATAGGGGAAGTTGTGGCGGCTGCGGCGGACGTTGTGAACACTGCGGGAAAAACGGCTGTGCCGCCCGAAAAGAGGGGGAAAGGCCCTCAACCAATCCTGATACTATTTCCGAATAAAAACCTAACTTTCGTTACCGGGCGAAAAGCCTGAATGATTGATTGTTGGGTGCGTATTAAAGTTCTTTTTGATACTTTTTCTTTCAAGAAAAAGTATGAATAGTAGACAGCAGGGCGGGAAAACCGTTGCTTTTCGGTTTTCCTGCCCTTTTTCATGAAAATGTTATTTTCCAAATTTCGGAGGAAATTATGTTAGTTGCAATAGACAATCTTTCTAAGAGCTTTGCGGGGCACCAGGTCCTGCAAAACGTCAGCCTGAAGATAGAGGACCGGGACCGCATCGGCCTTATCGGGGCCAACGGTGCAGGAAAGTCCACCCTGTTAAAGATGATCGTCGGTGCCCTGTCCCCGGACGAAGGGGAAGTGGCCGTCACCAACAATATAAATATCGGTTTTCTGGAGCAGAATACCGGCCTGGAGCGGGGCAGCACCATCATGCAGGAGATGCGGAAGGTGTTCACCCAGGTCAACGAGAGCGAGCGGCAGATGAAGGAACTGGAGGCCGCCATGTCCCAGATTGACCACGAGGCCCAGCGGGAGGAATACGAAAGGCTTTCCGCCCGGTACGCTGTGGTGCAGGAGCATTTTCAGCAGAACGAGGGATATCTGGTGGATGTGAAAATTAAGACCATCCTCAACGGCATGGGCTTTGGGGACAAGGCCTTTGACACGGTGATAGATACCCTGAGCGGCGGGGAGAAAACCCGCCTGGCCATTGCCCGGCTGCTGCTGGAATCGCCGGAGCTGCTGATTCTGGACGAGCCCACCAACCATCTGGACTTCAAAACCCTTATGTGGCTGGAGGAATATCTGAAGGACTATAAGGGCGCGCTGCTGCTGGTCTCCCACGACCGGTATTTCCTCAACAAGCTGGTAACCAGCGTGTGCGAGATGGAGCGGGGGATTCTGACCCGCTACAAGGGCAACTATGACAAGTATCTCCAGTTAAAGGAGGAGCGCCTTGCCCGCCAGCAGAAGGAATATGAGATGCAGCAGGAAGAAATCGCCGCCATGCAGGACTATATCGCCAAGAACATCGTCCGGGCCACCACCTCCACCCGCGCCAAAAGCCGGGTACACGCCCTGGAGCGGATGGAGCTGATCGACAAGCCGCCCAGCGAGTTAAAGCCCCCTAAGATTCACTTTTCCTACGATCGCCCGCCGGTGAAGGATGTCCTCCATGTCCGGGGGCTGCGGTTGGAGGTGGGCAGGGGGAGCACCGCCAAGGTGCTGGCGGAATCCCTGGACCTGGACGTGATGCGGGGGGATAAGATAGGCATCATCGGGGCCAACGGCGTGGGGAAGTCCTCCTTCCTCAAGGCGATTCAGGGGCTTATCCCGGTGACAGCGGGGACGCTGGAGTGGGGCAAATTTGTCAGGACTGCCTACTTTGACCAGGAGAACACCAGGGTTGACCTCCACAACACGGTGCTGGAGGAGCTTTGGAAGCGCCACCCCACCGTCAACGAGCAGGAGATTCGCTCCCGACTGGGGGCGGTGCTGCTCACCGGGGAAAATGTCTTCAAGGAGGTGGGCAACCTCAGCGGCGGGGAGCGGGCCAAGCTGGCCTTTGCCATCCTGGTGTTTGAGTACGGCAATGTGCTGATTCTGGACGAACCCACCAACCACATGGACCTGACCACAAAGGAGGTCATCGAAAGGGCGCTGGAGGAGTTTGACGGGACCATTATCATGGTCTCCCATGACCGCTACCTGCTCAACAAGGTCCCTAACAAGATTGTGGAGATGCAGCCGGGCAGTATGATGGTGTATAACGGCAACTTCGACTACTATCTGGAGCGCAGCGCCGTCCTGGCCGAACAGGCGGCAGCCGCCGCGGTGCAGGAGAAAAGGGAGACCAGGGAGTCGGAGGGCGCGGCCCAGTACCACCGCTCCAAGCAGCAGCGCAGCGAGGACGCCAGGCGCAAGCGGAGACTCAGGGAGCTGGAGGAGCTGACCGCGGCATTGGAGGAGGAGATTGGAGCGCTGGAGAAGGAAATCTCAGACCCGGAGACAGCCTCTGACTTTCAGCGCTTAAACGAAAAGTGTATGGAGCTGGAGGAGAAGAAGGAGAAGCTCAACCAGGCCATGGACGAGTGGATTGAGCTTTCCGAAGAATGAGAAGAGGGGAGACTGCGGCCTTGAAAATGCGCACCGAAAGGGAAATGATGGAGCTGATTCTGGGCGTTGCCCAAAGGGACGAGCGTATTTTGGCAGTCTATATGAACGGCTCCCGGACCAATCCCAACGTCCCAAGGGACATCTTCCAGGATTATGATATCGTATATGTGATAAAAGAGAACCGACCCTTTATTGAGGATAAAAGCTGGATTGACCAATTCGGACCGCGGCTGTATATGCAGCAGCCCGACGAGATAGATAAATCCCTGGGAAAGCCGGTGGATTTTGCCGCCTGCTATGGCTGGCTGATTCAGTTTGCGGACGGAAACCGGCTTGACCTCCATGTGGAACCCCTGGAAAAGACAAATATCCTGGAAGATAAGCTGTGTAAAATCCTGCTGGATAAAAAGGGAATATTGCCTGCCATACTGGAACCCACCGACGTGGATTACCGTGTGAAAAGACCTTCAGCGGCGCAGTATGAAGCCTGTGTCAACGAGTTCTGGTGGTGCCTGAACAATGTGGCGAAGGGACTATGGCGGGAGGAAATCCCCTATGTCCAGGACATGCTGGCCCTGGTCCGCGGGGAGTTAATCAAAATGCTGTCCTGGAGGGTAGGGTGTGATACGGATTTTTCGGTCAGCGTGGGGAAATCGGGAAAATATCTGTACCGCTGGCTTCCCAAAGAGGATTGGCGGGATTTTCTGGGCACCTATGCCTCCGGGAAAACGGAGGAAATCTGGGAATCCGTTATGACGATGTGCGGGCTGTTTGACCGGACCGCCAGGGAGATAGAAAGGCGCCTGCATTATTCCTATGACATTCAAACGGCAGAGGGGGGCTGGGGGCATCTGCGGCAGGTCCGGCAGCTTCCAAAGGACGCGGAAGGGGTTTACTAGGTGGCACGGTTTTCGGATGCAGAGGGACTTTACCGGCATTTGGGACAAAAGGGAATTTTTCTGAATCCACAGCAGAGGCTGGCCGTTGAGGATTGCTCCGGCAGGCTTCTGCTTTTGGCCGTTCCGGGGGCCGGAAAGACCACTGTCCTGGTGTCCCGCATCGCCTATATGACCGGCGTCCGCGGGATATCTCCCCAAAGCATCCTGACGCTGACCTTCAGCCGGGAGGCGGCCAAGGATATGGCAAAGCGCTATGAAGCCCTTTTTGGAGGGGAGAGCCTTCCAAAGTTTTCCACCATCCACAGCTTCAGCTACCGGGTCCTCCGGGAGTACGTCCGGAGGAAGGGAAGCAGCCTCCCGGAGCTGCTGGAGGAGGGGCAAAAGGCCCAGGTGATGAACGGCCTCTATCAGGAGTTGAACGGGGAGCGTATGCCCGACGAGGTTTACGACCAGGTGAGCACCGCCATAGGCTATGGGAAAAACCGGATGCTCTCCAGGGAGGAGATGTCCGGTCTGCTGCCTGGTCTTCCCGCCTTTTATCCCCTGTATCTCCGGTATGAGGAGTACAAGCGGCAGAAGGGTTTCTTTGATTATGACGATATGTTATGCTATGCTTTGACTGCTCTGAGAAGGTATCCCGCCCTTTTGGGGCTGTTTGCCGGGCAGTATCCCTATGTCAATGTGGATGAGGCCCAGGATACCTCCCTGATTCAGCATGAGATCATCCGGCTGCTGGCGGGGGAAGAGGGACGGCTGTTTATGGTGGGGGACGAGGACCAGAGCATCTACGGCTTCCGGGGGGCCTGCCCGGAGGCGCTGCTGCGCTTTCAGGAGATATACCCCGGCGGGGGAATCCTCAAGATGGAGGAGAATTTCCGCTCCACTGGGGAAATCGTATCCCATGCCGCCCGCTTTATCGAAGGAAACCGTGCCCGCTATTCCAAAAACATGATTACCCGCCGGGAACAGGGGGCGAAGATACGGCAAACCTTTCTGGACAGCGCCGATCAGCAATATGACTGGCTGGCGCAGCGGCTTGGAGAGCTGCCGGCGGGGGAGACGGCGGCGGTGCTCTACCGCAACAATGATTCCGGCCTGCCCCTGGCTGACCTGCTGGACCGAAAGGGGATTCCCTTTTACATCCGTGACCGCCAGCCCGCTTTGACGGGCCACTTTGTGACGCTGGATATGCTCCACTTTCTGCGGCTGTACCGCAACCCATCGGATGTGGATGCATTCCGGCGGGTGTACTACCGCATGAACGCCTATATTTCCAGGGAGGATATGGAGTTTGTGCAGAGAAACGCCAGCCGGGGAGAAAATGTGTTCAATCTCCTTTTGCTGAAAAACAAGGAGATTGAACCGGAGGACGGCAAGGGGGACAACACCGCCCGTCTGCTGTTCCTGAAATACGCTGTCGGACAGCTGGGGAACCTGTCTCCAGTGAGGATGCTGGAGAGCATTTCCAGTGATCTAGGGTATCTGGAGTTTCTCCGGTTCCGCTATTCCGGCACTTCCCTGGACTCTGCCCTCCAGAAGCTGGGGGCGCTGAAAGCCATTGCAAGAAACTGCGGGGATTTAGAGGAATTCCTCACCCGGCTGGAAGGTTTAGAGCAGGTTGTCGCCCGGCACAGCCGCAGGGAACCTAAGAGCGCCGGTATCACCCTTTCGACCATCCACTCCAGCAAGGGGCTGGAATTTGACCGGGTGTTCCTGATTGACGTGCTGGAGGGACAGCTTCCCTCCGCCCAGGCCATTGAGAAGCAGATAGACGGAGACACCTCTTTTATGGAGGAGGAGGCGCGGCTTTTTTATGTGGCTGTCACAAGGGCAAAAAATCAACTGGAAATTGTATCCGCCCTTCAGGCGGGCGGGGGGAGCATTCAGCCCTCGCGGTTTCTCCACCGGCTGATGGACGAGAGAACTGAGGGGGACATACGCCTGGAGGCGGGAATGCGGGTAAGGCATAAGTTTTTTGGGGAAGGGGTCATACTGAGCAGAGACGATAAAAACCAAAGCATGGAGGTGCGGTTTAAGCGATATGGGGTTAAGATGATGAGTACATCGGTGGCGGTTTCAAATTTTAAGAAATTTGACTAAAAAGCGTAGAGATGATATAATAAACATAGACAGAAAAATAGGAAAGCTTTGAGGTGGAAATTCCGTGTCGCCATACACCGCATACCTATATCTTTGGGTAATGGGCAAAAGAGATGCAGGAGAATGGCACGCCTGCCAAGGTTTTCTTATTCTTTTTTATTTTTATATCTGAAAAAGAGGGCGTGAAAGACAGATTAAATCCTGCTTTTCACGCCTATGTATTATTTTGATTATCCTGCTTATTGAATTGACAACAGAACAAAATCCGTCTATAATAAAATTACCATTTATCATAGACGGATTTTGTTCTGTGCGCATATGCTGACTAGGAAAGGGGAAATTGCCATGGTATATATCAAGCGTGCTGCTGAGGAGACAATTGAGCGAGTTTCAAAGATGTTCCCGGTGCTTTTGGTGACAGGTCCAAGGCAGGTTGGAAAGACGACTCTGCTGCAAAAGCTGGCGGAAACAGAAAAGCAGTCTGGCATAGAGCGCAAATACGTCACCCTGGACGACCCCGACGCAAGGTATCTTGCCAAGACCGATCCCGCTATGTTCCTGCAAAGGTATTCTCCGCCGGTACTGATTGATGAAATTCAGTACGCCACCGAGCTGCTCCCCTATATCAAAATGAGGGTGGACCGTTCCAAGCGGAAGGGGGACTTCTGGCTGACCGGTTCTCAGGTGTTCCGGCTGATGGAACATGTGAGCGAAAGCCTTGCGGGACGGGTGGGCATCGTGAATTTGCTGGGGCTTTCGGATGCGGAAATCTGCCAAACGCCAAGCGAACCCTTTTCCACCGACGCGGAACGGCTGATGAACCGCTTATCCGTCGTAAAGCCCCGCGGCCTCAACGAGATTTACCGCAGGATATTCAAAGGCTCCATGCCGGAGCTGTACGCGGATGAAAACGTCGATTGGGAAATCTATTACCGGTCCTATGTGGATACGTATTTACAGCGGGATATCCGCGATCTCACCCAGGTCGCGGATGAAATGCAGTTTTATAACTTTATGACGGTCGCCGCGGCCCATACCTCCAAGCCGGTGGTATATGAGGAGCTGGCGAACGCGGCGGGCGTAACCGCGCCCACGGCTAAAAAGTGGCTGTCTATCCTGGTGTCCTCCCATATCGCAGCACTGGTGCAGCCGTATTATAACAATGTCCTGAAGCGGGTTGTAAAAATGCCCCTCCTGCATTTTTTGGATACCGGACTGGCGGCGTATCTGCTGAAATGGGGAAGCCCGGAGGCGCTGGAAAGGGGCGCTATGTCAGGGGCCTTTTTTGAAAGCTATGTGTTTTCGGAAATCTATAAGAGCTATCTGAACGCTGGAAAGGAACCGCCGGTCTTTTACTACAGGGATAAGGACCAGAAGGAGATAGACCTGCTGATTTATCAGGACGGCGTGCTGTCCCCCGTGGAAATAAAAAAGGCCGCCTCCCCTGGGAGTGCCGCAGTCAAAAATTTCACGGTTTTGGAGCCGATTGCCAAGCCGAAAGCCTTTGGCGGATTGGAGACCCTGAAAACCGAGATTGGGACCGGAAACGTCATTTGTATGGCGGAGGACCTGCTGCCTGTGGATGAGAAAAACTGGTTTGTCCCGGTTTGGCTGATTTGAATCCGCTTTTTAGTCCACTCTGTTTCCGAATGGTGGCAGAGTATCGCATTTGTCAAAAAAAGAGCAATCATCCCCAAAAGCCGAAAAACAAAAAGAAGAGGATTAAAGCTTGACATACAGTTGTCAGATTATTTGTGGTAATATAAATAAGGACATTGAGCTCAATCTTCCAAAACGGGAAAAGAGCTGTCACAAAGTAAGGAGAGGAAGCCTTTACACCTTCAACGCTTACGGAGCACATTCCGCGAACGCGAAACAGGAAAAGGCTATGGCCAAAGCAAAATGAAACAAATCTTAGAACATCTGGTACCCTTTCCGGTGGATGCGGAATCTGACAGCTTTACAGCGGCCCTATCGTCGGCGCTGGTGATTGCGCGGGGATATACGGATGAAACGTCTTATTGGTGTACCCAGAACCGCCGCCGGTGCATCCATTGCAGCCCCTGTGGAGAGCGTCTGCTGGAGCGTCACCAGCTTTCCTTCTACCACTGTCTTTTGACCGCATCCACGCTGGCGTTTGGGTTCGATTATCCGTGGGATGACTCTGTGGAACCCCATTCCCTGCCGGGGTTTACCGGCGGCTGGCGCTGGGACGACGGCTTTGTCAATGGGCTGGCGCGGTTTGCAGGATTTTCCTATCTGCGCTTTGACGGCACAAGCGCACAGGATGAGGTTCTTTCTGCGATGAAAAGTTCTCTGGATTCCGGTTTCCCGACCCTGCTGCGGTTAGAAAAGGAAATGGAATGGGTTCTTGCGGCGGGCTGTGACGCGGATACTGTATATGTCCTGGATTCAAAATTCTATGCTTTGCCCGATCAGTGGTATTCCACGCTGCGCGACGCTATTGTTATCACTGGCAATACTGCGCCCGGTATGTCTTACAAGGAACTCTTGGAACGTATCGCGGCGGCCCTGTCCTATAAGGAGCATACGGCGCTTGAAGGCGTGATTATGGATACGCTTGGCCATGTGACAGCGGAAAACGCCATGGATACAGCCGGTATGATGTGCGGCATCAACAGTGTGCTGATTGAAGCAAGATGGCACGCCGGAGAAGCATTCGCCGGAGCCGAAAACCTGCTGTGCGATATTGTTACAAACAAAGAAATACACAGCCGGTTGAGGGATATTTTTGAGGCGCGGTATACCAAGGAGGGCAATGAGGAAACCCATGGCATCGGATGGAAGATATGGGACGCGATTGGCGTGGGCCCCAAGACCGGATATAATATTACCAGACAGTCCGCTGAATTGATTTTGCAAAGGGATACACAGGAAAGGCTGAAACGCCTGTTTGCCAAGGTGTTTGAGAATGACCGTATTGTGTGTGGGGAAGTCCGGGAGTGTATTGGACAGATATAGTATGCCAAATGCTCTCTGTATTCAGGAAAGGTTATGAAACAATGGTTCCTATTGAAAGCTATAAGGCTAATCCGTGCAAAATGCTTTCCATCCCATATTGGAAAGCGAAAAGCATATCCGTTCTCCCTGACATGAAAATTGTCCATGACAGCGAATACGACGGCAGAATATTTGAACGCTGCCATGATACAAAATATTTCAGGCTAATACATACTCTGTCGGACATCCCGGAACTGACCGCTCCGGGAATTTCCCTTGAAACGATTCCGCCTCATCAAACCGATGAACTGGCGGAAATGATAAACCGGTGTTATACCCATTCCCAGATTTGCGTCTCTGGGGAGTATGTCAAGGGTTTAACCGAAACGCCTGTTTACTGTCCGGAATTGTGGATAGGTGCTGTTTTCAATGGGAATCTGATTGGTTCTGTTCTGTGTGATTATGATGCAGAAACCGGGGAAGGGATCATTGAATGGCTCCAGGTTCTCCCCAAATATAGGGGCAGGGGGATCGCCTCTGCTCTGATTTGCAAGGGCCTGAAAATCATGAGTGGGTTTGCGGATTTCGCTACAGTTTCCGGGGAGTGCGAGAATGTCACGAACCCTGAAGGAGTTTATAGAAAATGCGGCTTTACCGGAAATGATGTATGGCATATACTCAGAGGCTGCTGATAAGGAGTAAAAACAAACATGAAAATATTAATATTAGGCGGCACTCGCTTTTTTGGAATATACACGGTAGAGGACCTTCTGGAAAAAGGCCATGACGTTACGATTGCCACAAGGGGGAAAGCGCATGATGGATATGGCGGCAGGGTAAGGCGGATTACGGTTGAAAGGACTAAGGAAGAAAGCATCAAAAGCGCTTTCAAAGGGCTCCATTTTGATGTTGTAGTTGATAAAATTGCCTACTGTTCAAACGACATCAGGTATGTTATGGACAATGTGGATTGTGATAAGTATATCTATATGTCCAGCACATCGGTTTATGAGCCGAAACATATCAATACGGTGGAATCCGATTTTGACGGGATGTCAGGTGATTTTGTCTGGTGCAATAGAAAGGACTTTCCATATGAGCAGATAAAAAGGCAGGCGGAATATGCCTTGTGGCAGAAATACGCCGGCAGAAATTGGGCTGCGGTGCGTTATCCCTTTGCCATCGGGAAAGACGATTACACCAAAAGGCTGCTCTTTTATGTTGAGCATACCATGAAATCCATCCCCATGAATATAGA
>Ga0073906_1002732_pt1 | contig 22176 bp, 17 predicted proteins | sample Inofromicrocosms_FD_65485 | JGI IMG/M metagenome (GOLD analysis project Ga0073906, IMG submission 65485) | Mouse cecum microbial communities from Vienna, Austria - Inoculum for glucosamine and mucus D2O microcosms | ecosystem: Host-associated > Mammals > Digestive system > Large intestine >...
TTTCCGCAACCAGAAGGTCCCATTATAGATACAAAGTCCCCTTTATCCACATGCAGGTTTATATTGTTCAAAGCATAAGTTTCCATATCCTCTGTCGAGAATACCTTATAAATATCAGTCAGTGTTATCATAGTATTATACGTTTATAAGTAATGGTTCATATTATATTTGCAGCTTTGATTTCTCCGTAAGCCTTATTTGCCATAAGCCTCACAGTATCTGCATATCCATCGCAATAACTTGCCTTAAAATCGTCATTCTTCTTTTTTAAAGTTTTACCCAAACAACCTCCTCCGCAAAGCAAAGCATATTTGCAATGACTGCACTGTGGAGTATTTCCTATATTCCTCCCATGCCAGTCCTTTAAATTCTCATTCCATTCAAGTCCCGAACTATAGGTTCCAATTGCATATTTCTTTATTCCGACCATATCCCAACAAGTATGGATATCACCAAGAGGATCAAATATATAAGAACCTGACTGAACTCCACAGAAGATTGAATGGAATCTTATACACTTGTTATTCCTAAATGCCGATATAAGTTTCTCATATAATCCATAGTCCTGATGAGATATATTCAGTCCTGCTTCCTTATACATACGATTGAAATCCTCCCTCCTGACATAGTTGATATTTTCATCAATATTTTCTGGATTTTCATTCTGAAGCAATGCCGCATTAAATGAAAAGTTCTTGTTATCCGAATAACCGGCTTCTTTGAAAAGCTTTTCAAGTTTCGGTATTTCCATATAATTATTGGCATCTGCATTGAACCTCACCCCGACTCTTACATTGTTATCCAATGCCAACTTTATATTTGCGAAAACCTTATCAAAGGACTTTCCTGTTTCATAGTGAAACCTTCGGGAATCATGCATCTCTCTGTCACCATCGATTGTTATCTGAAGAAATTTAAACGATTCCAGAGTAAGAATGTCTTTATAATAGTCTAAATCATGTCCATTCGTAACAGCATGAAAATTATATCCGAGTTCTGTCCCTTTATTTACTATATATCTGACTATTTCCACATTCTCTTTCAGAAGAGGTTCTCCCCCATAAAGTGTTATGGTCTTATGATGCTTTTCCCTATCCGGTTCTATTTCCAGCATAGCATCGTATGCCTTATCAACTAATTCCTTTGTGAAAGTTTTCCTGCTCCAGCTTCTTCCATTCCCTGAAATTCCAGCTTCGTAGCAGTAAGGGCATCGGAAATTGCAGTCATAACTTACAAGAAACATAAAACTCTTTCCGTATCTTTTAGAATCACGATGCAGCAAAGCGGCAAGCCTGGAAATATAATCATATTCTTCTTCTTTCGTTTTTTGAGTCACATATCCACGAGCAGTAAGTACGTCAAAAGTTTCTTTAGAAAACTCAATATTGTCCTCATCAAAAGATGGAGTCATCTTAAGAAACTCTGAAATTTTATTACTCACGACATCAATTGCACCTGTATAGCCGTGAATGAACATGTGTTTTCCTGGTTCCATATCCAAGTCAACATCTATCAGATAACTTGACCGCCTATATTGTTTCATAATAACATTAATTTAGATTATCATATTTATTTTGTTTCGGCCTCAACCACTCCTGCACACCTTCATCGTAGGAAAACACCCTAATCTGATTGCCACGAGTCAGGTTGTTAAGAATATAAAGCACCCCCGATGGAACTCCACGATAAAGTATGGAGTCTGAAGATGCCACTACACGTCCAGCAGACTTCCAGTTGACGTCACAATAGAACAGTTCATATTCATCGCCTGGACGAACGTGGTTATCACGGTTGCGAGGAGTATAAATAATCTTTCCAATCTTTCTCGGCTCTCCGAAATCAAGGCCTACCCACGCTCCATATCCCATACGTGAGTCAAAAGAAGTTGTATTGTCACCATCCAATGCACTCCAATAGTCATACTTATTGTCACCACTATAGCTACCAGGAACACCTATAGGCTTTCCTGTCAGAAGTTTTCCGTCAACATCATAGACATACATATCTGCTATATTGCAGAAACCGTTCTTCGGTCCGAAATACCGAACATATCTATATGGTCCATAACAAGAAGGACGGCTCGTGTTTAAAAGCCGCTCAGGAAGTTCTGTAATTATATGAAGAGTGTCTTTTTCTGAAAAATCCAAATTGTTACCGCCCTCGAATATACCTCCGAGCATACGCCTCTGCAGCCATAGCTCCTGAACTTTAGCAAACTTGCGGAACACCGTAATGTCCTGAAGTTCCTTGCCGGCACGGTAGAAATGCAGTTCTCCGGATTCCTTTATATAGAACGGGTCACTCAAGAATATGACTTTACCGTCCTTGACGGAAGCCACCCTCATCACCTGAGTATTGCAGTCTATATCCTCAAACTCCGCATTGCCCCGGCGGAACTTTCCGACAGCAACCGGAATCCATGAAAAGCGGCTGCTCATGCACAGATAGACAGTCTTCGGCCTGATTCCACGGTAGAGTTCGGTTCCAGGAACTTTAAGTGTCTTCAGGAAATCTATGGCGTATGCCTGTGTCACATCTTCAAAGCGGGGAATTTTCAGGAAATCAGGTCTGTCAGAATCAGGTACATCCACATCATCAAGGCTGTTATTTATACTGAATGTCCGGCGATACACTTTCAGCTTACGGAGAGTGCTGATTTTACTTGAATTGACCATAGGGTTTCCCATATCCTGACAATAGAGGCTGTCACGGCCGAGAAAGGAGGCCCATTCATGCCCAACATTCCCGTCCCCTCTGAAAGGCATGTAGTCAGAAGCACACGGGATGCCCAAGGCACGACAGACATAGAGGGCAAAGTCCACTAAGTCACGGCAGTTGCCGCTACGCGAATCAGCTGCGACAGGACCGATATGGGGCAGGGCTGCTGGAGCCGCACTTGTGAAGAATATCTTCTTCGGCCCGGTAAGGGAGTCTGTTATAATACGGGCTGCAGCCGCAGGGTCCTCACGGTCAGAACTGTCTGAATTTCTCAGACCGTCAAGTATGCCGTTATACTTTTCATAGTACATTTCACGCCAGTCTGCAAGAGTCTCGTTGCCGACACGATAGGGAAGTATATATTCACAGAAATCCCTAAAGCCCACATTCCTGCCCCAAGGTTGCTCCTCCCACACCTTGAAAGCCCATTCAATATTGCGGCACAGATAAGCGGAATCGACTGTATGAATATCCTCTTTATAATGCAGACTGGACAGGTCAAATCTTCCGTATTTCTTGTTTATGGAATCCACTGCGACATCGGGAGACTGTCTCTTGAGTCTGACGCTCCGCAACAGATGGTAATATTCAAGAAAATTGTCAAGGACCGGTCCTTCATAATACCCGTATCCCGGCATGTTCTCAATAAGAAAAACTGCGGCACGGTATTTCAGGCTGTCTGACGGTGAAGATGAATAACGTGCAAGAACCTTCTCCAGCTCCGGACGATTATCGCCGGAAAGGCACAGAGCATATTCCAGGCGGTCAACACTAGGAGTACACGAGATAGATAGAAAAGATATAAAGAATAAAATGACTTTTTTTATATGATAAGACAGAGACATATCGGTTAGTGTTTCAGGTTGATGTGGTTACATACAAAAATAGAAGTTAGAAGTCAGAAACGATATAAATTTTATGACAAAAAATACAACAAAACTGACAACGGTAATAATTTCACCACAATATACAGGATTTCACCACAAAAAAATATGTCCCGTATGTTTGATTCAACATACGGGACATAAAATATAATTATGCTTATTTTCAGAGCTTTTTCAGGAGTGTGCTAAGATTAACTTTCGAGCCGATGATAGAGTGGAGATCCTCTATTTTCACCCTTTCCTGCTGCATTGTGTCACGGTCACGGAGAGTAACACAGTGGTCATTGAGAGAATCGTGGTCTATAGTCACACAGAACGGAGTTCCGATGGCATCCTGACGGCGATACCTCTTTCCTATGCTGTCTTTCTCGTCATACTGGCAATTGAAATCAAATTTAAGTTCGTCAATTACAGTCTGAGCAAGCTCAGGAAGACCGTCTTTCTTGATAAGAGGAAGCACAGCGACCTTCACCGGAGCAAGAGGTGCAGGTATACTGAGTACTACCCTGCTTTCACCGTTTTCAAGCTGCTCTTCCTTATATGAATTCGAAAGCACAGCAAGCACCATCCTGTCTACTCCGATCGAAGTCTCGATCACATACGGAACATAGCTCTCACCGCTTTCAGGATCATAATATTGGATTTTCTTTCCTGAGAACTTCTGATGGTTTCCAAGGTCGAAATCAGTCCTTGAATGTATTCCCTCAAGCTCTTTGAAACCGAACGGGAAATTGAATTCTATATCGGTAGCAGCATTTGCATAATGGGCAAGTTTGTCGTGGTCGTGGAAACGGTAGTTTCCGTCTCCCATACCGAGAGCCTTATGCCAGGCAAGACGGTTCTGTTTCCATTTTGCAAACCAGTCCAGTTCCGTACCCGGCTTGATGAAGAACTGCATCTCCATCTGCTCGAATTCCCTCATTCTGAAGATGAACTGACGGGCTACGATTTCATTTCTGAAAGCCTTTCCTATCTGAGCTATACCGAAAGGAAGTTTCATACGTCCTGTCTTCTGTACATTAAGATAATTGACAAAGATACCCTGGGCTGTCTCCGGACGGAGGTAGATGACATTGGTATCATCAGAAGTATTGCCGAGCTGCGTACTGAACATAAGGTTGAACTGGCGTACATCAGTCCAGTTCTTTGTACCTGAAATAGGACATACAATCTCGCAGTCGATGATAATCTGCCTCAAAGCATCAAGATCATTAGCATTGAGAGCATCTGCCATACGTTTTCTGACATCCTCTATCTTTGTATTGTTGCGTACGCAATTGGGATTTGTTTCAAGGAATTTGGCTTCATCAAAGGAATCTCCGAATTTCTTTCTGCCCTTTTCAACCTCTTTCCTGTTCTTCTCCTCAAGCTTTGCTATATAATCCTCAATCAGAACGTCAGCCCTGTACCTCTTCTTTGAATCCTTATTGTCAATCAGAGGGTCATTGAACGCTCCGACATGACCTGAAGCCTCCCAGATTTTAGGGTGCATAAAGATACAAGAATCAATACCGACTATATTACCGTTGAGTCTTGTCATAGCCTCCCACCAATACCTTTTGATATTGTTTTTCAATTCGGATCCCATCTGTCCGTAGTCATATACGGCAGCAAGACCGTCATAAATCTCACTTGACTGGAAAATGAATCCATACTCCTTGCAATGCGCTACCAGAGTCTTAAAAAGTTCATCCTGTGTCATTTTATCTAAGTTTATTAAAATTTTCCATTACATATTTCCATCAGAGGTACCATCACAAAATCCCTTTCATACATAAGCGGATGAGGTATCTTAAGGTCATCCTCATTCATTTCAAAGTCTCCAAACCGCAATATGTCAATGTCTATTATCCTTGAACGATATACCCTGTTTCCGTTTTCATCGTATTCAGGATTTCCTGTTCTGCCCATCAACACCTCTATTTCCTTGCATTTGTGCAGTATACTGTAGCATAGGGAACAAATATCTGTTCCCCGTGGAACATCAAGCCTGTATCTCACAACAGCATTCAAAAACCTGTCATCGCTTTCAAATCCCCACGGCTCAGTCTCAATAAAGCTTGAAACCTTATCATAGTGCACTCCCAAAGTCCCGTCAAGCATAGACAAAGCCTCATCAAGATTGGCTTTCCTGTCACCTATGTTTGTCCCTAATGAAAGATACAGATCCTCAGTCATACATCAGTCCATATCCAGCCCCAATTCCACAAGAGCTTCCTCCGACATTCTGCTTTTGTCCCACACCGGTTCAAATACAAGATCTATCTTGACCGTAACCACGCCGGGAACATCCTCTACCGCTGTCTTTACCTGATCAACAACATAATCGGCCATCGGGCAATTTGGAGCAGTCAATGTCATCTTTATATAGACATTATGCTCTTCATCAACTTTAAGCTCATATATAAGACCGAGATCATACACATTCACTGGAATCTCCGGATCATATACCTGTCGTAAAGCAATTATTATATCCCTTTCCAAACTCATCACATCAAATCTTTTGTTCTCAATGACTTTCCTGTCATCAGAAATATTCTTGTTTTCTGTCTTGAATATATCAAAAAATCCCATATCGGCAATTCATATTTCAACAGCTGCTCAACTGTTCTTCACGGCTATTTCCTTTATTTTGGCTATCATAGAGACAAGTCCGTTCGCACGTGTAGGTGAAAGATTCTCTTTCAGACCTATCTTGTCGACAACAGAAAAGTCAGATGAAAGGATTTCATCCGGAGTCCTGCCAGAATAAAGGTTTATCAGAAGAGAGATTATTCCTTTTGTAATGATGGCATCACTGTCAGCATTGAAATATATCCTTCCGTCCTCTACTTTATGATCAAGCCATACTCTTGACTGACAACCTTTTATAAGTTTTTCGTCAGTCTTTTCATTTTCAGGGTAATTGTTGAGATTCTTTCCGAGTTCGATGATATACTCGTATTTGTCAAGCCATTCATCAAACATTGAAAATTCATCAACTATTTCATTTTCAATCTCTTGTAAAGATTTCATATTATATAAGCATATCAATCGCCCTATTGAGCGAATCCATAAAATATTCAGCTTCCTCCATAGTATTGTATGGAGCCAAGGAAGCACGGAGCATTCCAGTGACCCCGAACCTGTCCATAAGAGGCTCAGCACACATCTGTCCGGATCTTACAGCAATACCCATCTTGTCCAGAATCAGGGCAAGATCCTCGTGATGCACTCCCTCTACACTGAAAGAAAAAAGTGAAATCTTATCTTTCAGATCAGGAGGAGTACCATAAAGATGTATCCTTCCGTCACCGGACAACCTCTCATACAAAAAACATTTTATCTCTTCTTCCGATCCGATGACATTCACATCACGTAGAGAAAGAGCAAATTCAACAGCAGGTTTCAAAGTGGATGCACCAGCAAAATTCTGTGTACCCGCTTCAAACTTCAGAGGAAGTTCCGCAAAGGTAGTACCGCTGAACCTTACAGTACCTACCATTTCTCCACCTCCCATATAAGGAGGCATCAGATCAAGATATTTCTTTTTTCCATAGAGCACCCCAGTGCCTGTGGCAGCATAAATCTTATGTCCCGAAAAAGCATAGAAATCACAATCGATATCCTGCACATCCACATTCCGGTGCACTATTCCCTGTGCACCGTCCACCAGTACAGAAACACCTTTGGAATGGCATAATGCAATTATATCTTTTATCGGATTTACAATACCGAGCACATTTGAAATATGTGTTACAGCCAGTATTCTTGTCCTGGATGTGATAAGGTTTTCAAGTTCCCCATTCTTAAGGCATCCATTGTCATCGACAGGCAAAACTTTCAGAACCGCCTTCTTTCTCTGGCACATCAGCTGCCAAGGAACGATATCGGAATGATGTTCAACCTCTGAAACTATGACTTCATCACCTTCTCCAACAAACGCTTCTCCAAAAGAAAATGCTACAAGATTTATAGCTGACGTAGCACCTGAAGTGAATATGACCTCTTCCCTGCTTCCTGCATTTATAAAAGACCTTACAGCCTCCCTTGCCTCTTCATAAGCATCAGTAGCCTCTGCAGAGAGAAGATGTACGGCACGATGAATATTGGCATTGGACATCGAGGTCATCTCATTCCATTTGTCTATAACGGACTGTGGCCTCTGCATTGTTGCCGCATTATCAAAATAGACAAGATCTTTCCCATAAACTTTACGGGAAAGAACCGGAAACCTTTTTCTTATCTCAGCAACATTCATTTCTACTGTAATTTTCAGCCCGCAAATTTAACAAAACTAATTTTCTTTTGATATATAACACCATAATAAAAAATCAGAATTAGAAAAAAATGATATTTTTGCAGTCCGTAACAAATCAAAAACACTTAAAATGATAGACTACATCAAAGGTACGATAATCGAACTCACACCAACCGACACTGTCGTGGAATGCTATGGAATAGGATATAAAATCCTCATCTCATTACAGACATTTTCACAGCTGGAAGGCAAGAAAGATACGACAATCTATATCCATCATTATTTGAGAGAGGACGAGGAAATATATTACGGATTCAGTACAAAAGACGAAAGGGAACTTTTCAGGCTCCTCATAGGAGTATCAGGAATAGGTGCATCAACAGCAAGGATGATGCTCTCCTCCCTATCTTCAGAAGAAATAAGGAATGCCATAATCGCGGAAGACATCAACAGGATAAAAAGCATAAAAGGAATAGGAATGAAAAGCGCGCAAAGGCTTATACTTGAACTCAAGGACAAAGTTGTCAAAGGCGCAGGTTCAGATACTACAGCCTTGTTCAGCCATACAGACAACAGCGTAGTCGACGAGGCAAGTACCGCATTGGTTCTTTTGGGATTTACAAAAGCAAATGTAAACAAAGCAATAGCAGCCGTCTTGAAAGAGAGTCCAGGAGCAAATCTTGAAAGCATAATAAAATCAGCTCTCAAAAAGCTATAAAGCAAAAGAGTGTTCCACGTGGAACACTCTTTTATTATCTGCCAAAATAAACGAGCAGAACAGAAATATCAGCAGGAGATATACCAGATATTCTGGAAGCCTGCGCTATCGTTCTTGGGGAATACTTTTTCAGTTTCTGCCTACATTCTATAGAAAGACTTTCCACTTTGTCAAAATCAAAATCATCCGGAATGGAAAGTTTTTCAAGGCGAAGAATCTTATCAGCCATCTTCTGCTCCCTGTCTATATACCCCTGATACTTTATAGATATCTCGGTCGAGTCAAGCAGGTCATCAAGATACTTAGAAGTGATTTTAGATTCAAAAGAACTTGAGTCCAAAAGAGGAACAGGATAATCAGTGTTGTTTTTCAAGACATCGGCAGCAAACTTATAAGACATACATCCCGAATCAGAAAAAACAGAATCAACATCAGATAACGTTGATATCGCATCTAAATACGAATACCCTTCATTCATTATCTCCGAAACAGGCAGACTCAATTCCTTTTCAAGATCAATATTATTCTTGATAAATGTTCCACGTGGAACAATATTAAAAATTTCTTTTATTGAAACCTGAGGCCTTGCCAGCAGATCCGATATTCTCTTCCTTGAAGTAATTTCCGCAGACCCTACTGAAGAAAGGTACGCATTTACCTGTTCCGGCTTCAATGACACTTCAGAAAAGAATTGGCTGAAACGGGATATAGAATCATATTTCCTCATAGTATAATCATACCTGAACCTGTCAGCCAAACCTATATTATAAGATAAAGCAGTCAGTCTGCTGTCAGCATTGTCCTGACGCAAAAGTATCCTGTATTCAGCCCTTGAAGTAAACATTCTGTAAGGCTCATCCACACCTTTGGTTATGAGGTCATCAATCAGCACCCCTATATAAGCCTGATCTCTCTTAAGTATAAAAGGATCCTGGTCGTGCGATTTAAGATGCGCATTGATTCCTGCCATCAATCCCTGTGCTGCCGCTTCCTCATACCCGGTAGTGCCATTCACCTGGCCGGCCAGGAAAAGCCCGTCAATAAATTTCAATTCAAGAGAAGGCTTCAATTGTGTCGGATCAAAATAATCATATTCCACAGCATAGGCAGGACGGAAAACTTTGACATTTTCAAGACCTTCTATTGAATGCAGAGCATCAAGCTGCACTTGAAGCGGAAGAGAAGAAGAGAATCCCTGAAGATAATATTCATTGGTATTCCTCCCTTCAGGTTCAAGAAACAGCTGGTGGGAATCCTTGTCCGCAAAAGTCCTGAGTTTATCTTCTATGCTCGGACAATATCTCGGACCTATACCGGTGATCATACCTGAAAACAGCGGAGACTCCGAAAAACCGCTTTTCAGAATATCGTGAACATTCCTGTTGGTATGCACTATGAAACAGGGCATCTGAGGAGTACCGTTCTGAGCTGTGGACAGGAAAGGAAGATAAGAGAACTTCTCAGGATTCTCATCTCCAGTCTGCCTTGTCAGAGAAGAAGTATCTATTGAAGATATATCAATTCTCGGAGGAGTACCAGTCTTCATCCTTGCCGTGGCCACTCCCATACTTTTAAGCTGTTCGGTAAGCTGATACGAAGACAGCTCCCCTATCCTTCCTCCTTCAAACTGATTGCGCCCTATAAAAAGTTTACCGTTAAGGAAAGTCCCGGCGGTAAGCACAACTGTCTGAGATTTGAATATTGCTCCAGTAGTCGTACGTATCCCCGTAATTTTTAAGCCATCAAAAAGAAAAGACGTCGCAGTATCTTGGTAAATATCTAATTTACAATTACTTTCAAGGATTTTTCTCCAATTCAGAGAAAAATGAAGTTTGTCACATTGGGCACGAGGACTCCACATAGCCGGTCCTTTTGACCTGTTGAGCATACGGAACTGCAGAGTAGAGGCATCCGTAACAATTCCTGTATATCCTCCGAGAGCATCTATCTCGCGGACTATCTGACCTTTCGCAATTCCTCCGATCGCCGGATTACATGACATCTGGGCAAAACGTCCCATATCCATAGTGACCAGCAATACTGAAGATCCCATATTGGCTGCAGCCATCGCTGCCTCACATCCGGCATGTCCTCCTCCGACAACTATAACATCATATATATTTCCACTCATCACTCTAAAGCAATTCCCTCAAAGAGAGATAATAATTTTCTTTTTTTCTCATCATACTGATATCCTCATCAGTATGGTCATCATAACCTATAAGATGAAGTATTCCATGAACTATCACCCTGTTCATCTCATCGGCAAACTCGACTCCATATTCAAGGGAATTTTCCTTTACACTGTCGACACTTATGAAAAGATCGCCGGAAATCCTGTCCCCTTCACAATAGTCAAAAGTAATTATATCGGTAAAATAATCGTGTTCCAGATATTTATGGTTTATATCCAATATATAATTGTCAGAGCAGAAAATTATGGATATATCCCCCAATCTTCTTATTTCACTTTCAGCTACCAGCCTAAGCCACCGGTTGTTAAGTGTCTTTCCCTTAAACACGAAATCTGTATCTTCAAAATAGTAGGAAATCATAGTTTTCAATTATTTCCACAAAAATAATCTATTCAATAAAAATTTGAAATAAAAATTATTATTTCTACCTTTACGGGGTAAAACGTGAATTAAAAAATAATTCAATATGGAAATTAAAAAGTCACCTAAGGCAAATCTTGAGAACAAGAAGCTCCTGTTTACTGAAATAGGGCTTATAGTCTCTCTTGCAATCGTTCTTGGAGCATTTGAATACGGTTCCAAAGAAAAAACTGTTGCAGTTCTCGAGGATACTACAGAAGTAGTAGACGTAGAGGAAATGATTCCTATTACACAGGAAACTCCTCCACCTCCACCTTCAGCTCCTAAGATACCTATTTTGTCAGATCAGATCGATATCGTTGAAGATGATATCCAGGTAGACGATGATATGTTCATCAACCTTGAGGATGATGCCAATATGGGTGTGGACATTATAGAATATGTAGAAGGAGTAGGTGAAGAAGTAATTGAAGAAGAAGCTATCCCGTTCCAGCTGGTTGAGGATAAACCTTCATTTATGGGTGGAGACGCCAACACTTTCTCAAAATGGGTGAATGAAAGACTCGTTTATCCTGAGATTGCAAAAGAAAACGGTGTACAGGGACGTGTTACTCTTCAGTTTACTGTCAATACCGACGGTTCAGTATCGAATGTGAAAGTTCTCCGCGGTGTAGACTCATCACTTGACAAAGAGGCTGTCAGAGTCGTTTCTATGTCACCTAAATGGACTCCAGGAAAACAGAGAGACCGTGCAGTGAAAGTAACATATACTTTCCCTGTTATATTCCAGTTGAGATAAAATTTTCATAAAGAAATTTATACATTATTTTAGTGATGGCCAGATGATTATTTTGGTCATCACTGATTTTATTACAGCACCAAGATGTAAGATCCAGTTTTATCCTATCCGTAAAACAAACCGGCAAGCAGATTCCGGTTTGTCTGAAAAAGAAATAATTTCGTCAAATTGACGTTAATTTATCAATAATTGAGATATATGACAGAACAATACACAGAGAAAGCAGTATTTGTAGGAGTCATCAAACAAGGTGATGACGAAAGACAGGTAATGGAATACCTCGATGAACTTGAGTTCCTTGCTGAGACAGCAGGGGCGAAAGGTGAAAAGAAATTCATACAGAAGGTAGACAGACCAGACAACAGGACTTACATCAGAAGCGGAAAACTAGAGGAAATAAAAGCATATATAGAAGAGAATGAAATAGATGTCGTAATATTCGATGACGAGCTTTCCCCTACCCAGCTGAGAAACATAGAACGCGAACTGAAGATAAGAATCCTTGACAGAACAAACCTTATTCTCGACATATTTGCCCAGAGAGCAAAGACAGCATACGCCAAGACTCAGGTAGAACTTGCTCAATACCAATATCTTCTGCCAAGACTTACAAGAATGTGGACTCACTTGGAGAGACAGAAGGGAGGTATAGGAATGAGAGGCCCCGGTGAAACTCAGATAGAGACCGACCGCCGTATAATCCAGGACAAGATTTCAAAGCTTAAGGAACAGCTCAAGAAAGTAGACAAACAGATGGCTTCCCAGCGCGGAAACAGGGGTTCTCTCGTAAGAATTTCACTTGTAGGATACACCAATGTTGGAAAAAGCACACTGATGAATCTTTTGGCCAAAAGTGACGTGTTCGCAGAAAACAAGCTTTTCGCAACACTTGACACTACTGTAAGAAAGGTTGTCATAGAAAATGTACCTTTCCTGCTAAGTGACACCGTAGGATTCATAAGAAAACTTCCTACACAGCTCGTGGAAGCGTTCAAAAGTACACTTGATGAAGTACGTGAGGCTGATATACTTATGCACGTGGTGGATATATCGCATCCCAACTTTGAGGAACACATAAAAGTTGTAGAGGAGACACTTAAGGATATAAAGGCCATAAACAAGCCTATTTTCGTCGTTTTCAACAAGATTGATGCATACAGATATGAAGAGTATGATGAGTTCTCCCTTGAGCCTAAAAAGCCTGAAAACTACACATTGGACGAGTTCAAGAACAGCTGGATCGCGAAAGAGAATACTCCGTGCATATTCATCTCGGCAAAGGACAAGATAGGAATAGACAAACTCAGAGGAGATCTTTACAAAATGGTAGCGGAAATTCACGCCGGAAGGTATCCTTTTGACAATTTCCTCTGGTAGGCAACGGAAAACTCCGGACGGAACAGGATCAATCCTGACCTCACCCGAAAACAATAAAAAGGGGACTGACTAAGATTTTTAGCCAGTCCCCCATTTTAAATTATAAGAACCTGTATCAGTCCTGGAATTTTGCACAAAGGAACTCACGGTTCAGACGTGCAATATGTGAAACTGTGATGTGTTTAGGACACTCCATTTCACAGGCGCGTGTGTTGGTACAAGCTCCGAAACCGAGTTCGTCCATCTTGGCCACCATAGCTTTCGCACGCTTTGCGCCTTCAACCTTACCCTGAGGAAGAAGAGCAAGAGAACTTACACGTGCAGATACGAACAGCATAGCAGAACCGTTCTTGCAGGTTGCCACACAGGCACCGCAACCGATGCAGGCTGCACCGTCCATACTCTCTTCAGCCTTGTCCTGAGGAATAGGAATAGCATTTCCGTCAGGAACTCCACCTGTACCTACAGATACGAATCCACCAGCCTGAAGAATCTTGTCAAATGCCTGTCTGTCAACGACAAGGTCTTTAATTACAGGAAATCCCTTGCTTCTCCAAGGCTCGATGGTAATAGTATCACCATCTTTGAATTTACGCATATGAAGCTGGCAGGTAGTGACCTCATCATCCGGACCGTGTGCCCTACCGTTGATATACAATGAGCAGGCACCGCAGATACCTTCACGGCAATCGTGATCAAATGATACAGGACCATTGCTCTGACATCCTTTTTCTACAGCTACCGGATCAATGCCCTCAGAGATGAGCTGCTCATTGAGAATGTCAAGCATCTCAAGGAAAGAACTGTCAGGAGATATATTCTTGACCTTATAGGTCTCAAAATGTCCTTTTTCTTTGGCGTTTTTCTGACGCCATACTTTCAAAGTCAAATCCATTTCAATTAGTCTTTATAGTTTCTGGTAGCTATCTTAATATTCTCATACTGGAGAGGCTCCTTGTGAAGCTCAGGTTCAACATTGTCACCTTTGTATTCCCAGGCAGCTACATACATATAGTTCTCATCGTCACGTTTGGTCTCTCCGTCTTCAGTCTGCATCTCCTCACGGAAATGTCCTCCGCAGGATTCATTCCTGTTGAGAGCGTCACGTGCCATAAGCTCACCTATTTCAAGGAAATCAGCAAGCCTGAGAGCTTTCTCCAGCTCCTGGTTGAACTCTCCGTTCTCACCTGCAACATATACATTTGACCAGAACTCATCACGAAGCTTCTTGATCATCTCTATACCTTCCTTAAGACCTGCTTCGTTACGTGCCATACCAACGTGCTCCCACATGATATGACCGAGTCTCTTGTGGATTGTATCGACACTCTCCTTTCCTTTGATGCTGAAGAGTCTGTTGATCTTCTCCCTGACAGCTTTCTCCGCTGCATCGAATTCAGGAGCGGAAGTGTCAGTCTTAGGCTCTTTGAACTTGCTTGCAAGATAGTCTCCTATAGTATAAGGAAGAATGAAATAACCGTCTGCAAGACCCTGCATGAGGGCTGATGCTCCAAGCCTGTTTCCACCGTGGTCAGAGAAGTTTGCCTCTCCTATGGCATAAAGACCAGGAATTGTAGTCTGAAGGTTGTAGTCAACCCAGATACCTCCCATAGTATAGTGGATGGCCGGATAGATCATCATAGGCTCCTTATAAGGGTTTGTAGCCGTAATCTTCTCGTACATCTGGAAGAGGTTACCATATCTCGCCTTGATAACATCCTCTCCAAGTCTCTCGATGGCTGTCTTGAAATCAAGGAACACTGCAAGACCTGTCTCGTTCACACCGAAACCTGCGTCACACCTCTCCTTTGCAGCACGTGAAGCCACATCACGAGGCACAAGGTTTCCGAATGCAGGATAACGACGCTCGAGATAGTAATCCCTGTCCTCTTCTGCGATATCGGAAGGTTTTATCTGATGTTTGCGGAGTTTCTCCACATCCTCTTTCTTCTTAGGAACCCAGATACGTCCGTCGTTACGCAAAGATTCAGACATAAGAGTCAGCTTTGACTGCTGCTCTCCGTGTACAGGAATACATGTAGGGTGAATCTGTGCAAAACAAGGGTTTGCGAAGAATGCACCTTTCTTGTAGCACTGCCAAGCCGCTGAACCGTTGCTGTTCATAGCATTAGTTGAAAGGAAATATGTGTTTCCATATCCTCCTGAAGCTATTACGACAGCATGTGCACCGAATCTTTCAATTTCTCCTGTAACAAGATTCCTTGCGATGATACCTTTGGCCTCACCGTTTATAAGCACGAGGTCAAGCATTTCATAACGAGGGTAACTCTTCACAGTTCCGGCTGCAATCTGACGGTTGAGAGCAGCGTATGCTCCAAGAAGAAGCTGCTGTCCGGTTTGGCCGCGGGCATAGAACGTACGGCTTACCTGTGCACCGCCGAATGAACGGTTGGCAAGCATTCCGCCGTATTCCCTTGCAAAAGGAACTCCCTGCGCAACGCACTGGTCAATGATATTGTTGCTCACCTCGGCAAGACGATACACATTGGCTTCCCTACTGCGGTAGTCTCCACCTTTGATTGTATCATAGAAAAGACGGTAGATCGAGTCATTGTCATTCTGGTAGTTCTTTGCTGCATTGATACCTCCCTGTGCTGCAATTGAGTGAGCACGACGAGGAGAATCGCTGATGCAGAACACCTTTACATTATAACCGAGTTCTCCGAGAGAAGCAGCTGCAGACGCTCCTCCGAGACCGGTTCCAATGACGATGATCTCCAGTTTCCTCTTGTTGCCGGGACTGACAACACGGATCTGAGATTTGTGCTTTGTCCATTTCTCTGACAAAGGACCCTCAGGAATCTTAGAAATTAATTTTTCGGCCATTATAATGATGTTTAATGAAATTTCGGCACAATTTTAATGATTTTTAAGCAAATCAGCAATTATATTTTACCCATCAGACAGGGAATCACAGCAATTTAAAACAGCAGATTTTCACCGCTCTCCCCCATTTCAAGTCCAAGATGCCTGTAGGCAAGTTCTGTCACTTCCCTTCCGCGCGGTGTCCTTATTATAAAGCCTTCCTTAATAAGGAAAGGCTCATACACTTCTTCAAGAGTTCCCTGGTCTTCGCCTACAGCAGTCGCTATAGTATTGGCTCCCACCGGACCTCCCTTGAATTTTGTTATTATGGTCTTGAGTATCTTGTTGTCTATGGAGTCCAGTCCCCTCTTGTCTATGTTGAGGGCGTCAAGCGCGTATCTCGCTATCTTTATGTCAATGTCTCCGCTTCCTATAACCTGGGCAAAGTCCCTGACACGGCGCAAAAGTGAATTGGCTATACGCGGGGTTCCCCTGCTCCTCAATGCGACTTCGTAGGCAGCCTCATCTGATATATCCACTTTCAATATGGAAGAGCTCCTTTTGACTATATTTACAAGATTAGGGGTGTCGTAATATTCCAAAGCGCATTTGATGCCGAACCTTGCCCTCAGAGGAGATGTAAGAAGACCGCTTCTGGTGGTCGCTCCGACAAGAGTGAAAGGATTGAGTGAAATCCTTACCGACCTGGCTCCGGGACCTTTGTCTATCATAATATCTATGACAAAATCCTCCATAGCGGAATAGAGGTACTCTTCTACTACAGGCGAGAGCCTGTGTATTTCATCTATAAAGAGTACATCCCCCTCCTCCAATGATGTCAAAAGCCCGGCAAGATCGCCCGGCTTGTCAAGGATCGGCCCGGAAGTAACCTTCATATTGACTCCGAGTTCGTTGGCTATTATATGTGCAAGAGTAGTCTTTCCCAATCCCGGAGGCCCGTGGAACAGCACATGGTCCAGAGATTCCCCTCTTAACTTGGCCGCCTGTACGAAAATCCTTAGATTGGATATTATCTTGTCCTGCCCTGTAAACCCCTGAAGATCCTGCGGTCTGATTATTCCGTCCAAATCTTTATCTTTGCCCTCTATTTGGTGAGGATCAAAATCACCTGCCATAAAACCAACATCAAATAAATAATTACAAATATACTTTATATTTTTTAATTTAATGTTGTTTATATATGCTGTTGAAATGTTGATATACGACATCAATACATTATAAATCAAAATTTTATATATGTTGAAAACTGTTAAGAACCCTATTGGGAATATTATGGAAAATTGTGAAAACAATATTTGACACTTGTATGGACAGCCGTGTATATACGGATTTTTCATCATTGTACAATTTTGTTTTGAAAAATATTCAACAGGGTTTTCAATAGGTTATCAACAGGTAATTGACGGTAATTGTTAATAACTGCGACAAAACATACACAAATGACAATAAGTAGCAGAGCGGTAAAGGAACTTAAAGACAGGGTGGCTTCGTACGGAGCTTCGTATTGCAGCGGGCTGTTTCTGTCCGCGAGGTGGTTCGTTATGTCTTCGGTCGCCGATAAAGGTATGAATGTCATAATCCTGCCTACAAAGGAGGCTGCGGAATACTGTGCATCCGATTTATATAATCTTATAGACGGAGACAGGGTGTTTTTTCTTCCCGAGCTTGGCCAGAAACTGGAAAGAAGCAACTACAGGGCTACGCTGAGGGTGCAGAGAACATCCGCGGTAAGCAGGATTATGGAATACAGGGACAGTGAAGAGCTTCTCGTCATTGTAACATATCCTGAGGCTCTTGAAGAGAAGATACCTGATACAGGAAATACAGGAGGCTCCCTTATGACATTCAGGGAAGGTGATGAAATAAGCCACGATGTCATAAAGGAAAAGCTTTTCGGTGCCGGATTCGAGAAAGTGGACTTTGTTTCCGAGCCTGGTCAGTTTGCTTTGCGTGGAGGTATCATAGATATATTTTCATATTCTTTCAACAATCCTTTCCGTATATCCTTTTTCGGGGATGAAGTCGAGAGCATAAATATATTCGACTGCAATACCCAGCTTTCAAAGGAGAAGCTGAGCGAGGTGGATATCTGTCAGGATATAGTCTCTGCAGGAGATTCTGACAATGAGATACCTGTTACTGATATGTTTCCAGAGAATTGTGTCGTATGGCTGGATTCTTCGGACATGTACAGAAAAAGGGATTTCTTCAGCAGTCTGGACAGATTCAGAAAAGTCTTTCTGGAGCTTCCTCTTGACAGTCAGGATGAAGAAGCCGTAAAGTTCAATATTTCCCCCCAGCCTGTATTCAACAAGAATTTTGAACTTCTTACGGAAGATATAAGGAAAAGGATCGAGAGCGGATATGAAGTCTTTATTTATGGTGAGAAGGAGTCCCAGCTTGACAGGCTGAGGTCGATTCTTTCCCAGAACGGAGGTCTTATCCCGAAATTCGTGCAGGGAAAGAATATACATAGCGGATTCATCGACAATGATGACAGGATATGCTGCTATTCCGATCATGAGATATTTGACCGCTTCCACAGGGTAAGCATAAGAAGGACTGTGGAAAAGAGCGAGCAGCTCACTATAAATGATCTTACATCATTCAATATAGGAGACTATATAGTGCATATCAATCACGGTGTCGGAATATTCGGAGGTCTTGTGAAGATGCGCGATGACAAAGGGAGGGTAAACGAGGTCGTCAAGCTCATTTACAGGGACAATGATGTGGTATTCGTCTCCGTGCACGCATTGCATAAGATATCAAGGTACAGGTCAAAGGATTCCGAACCTCCAAAGATAAACAAGCTCGGTTCAAAGACTTGGCAGAACCTTAAGAACAACGCAAAGTCAAAGGTCAAGGATATAGCCAAGGAACTTATACAGCTTTATGCAAAGAGAAAGGCTGCAAAAGGGTTTGCCTATTCTCCGGACTCATATCTTCAGCAGGAACTGGAATCTTCATTTATGTATGAGGATACTCCTGACCAGGAAAAGGCGATCACTGCGGTAAAAAGGGATATGGAGGATGAGTGCCCTATGGACAGGCTTGTATGCGGAGATGTGGGATTCGGAAAGACTGAGGTTGCCATACGTGCAGCTTTCAAGGCCGTTGCGGACAGCAAGCAGGTCGCGGTTCTTGTGCCTACTACTATTTTGTCACTTCAGCATTTCAATACCTTTAAAAGCAGACTGAAGGATTTTCCTTGCAATATTGATTATGTCAGCCGGCTCAGGACAGCGAAGGAGATTGCCGATATACAGAACAGGCTTAAGAAAGGTACTCTTGATATTGTGATAGGTACCCATAAGCTGATAGGAAAAGGATTTGAATTCAAGGATCTTGGACTTCTGATCATAGATGAGGAACAGAAGTTCGGAGTCGGAGCGAAAGAAAAGCTCAGGCAGCTCAAGCTTTCTGTGGATACTCTTACCCTTACGGCTACGCCTATACCGAGGACACTTCAGTTTTCACTTTTGGGAGCGAGAGACCTTTCAATCATAAATACTCCTCCTCCGAACAGGATACCTGTCCAGACCGAGATAATGCTTTTTGACCACGATGTGATAAGAAATGTCATCAATTATGAACTTGACAGGGGAGGCCAGGTCTTTTTCGTGCACAACAGGGTTGAGGAACTTCCTGCAATACAGGATATTCTGCAGAGGCTCATACCTGATATGAAAATATGTATGGCGCACGGTCAGATGGAATCAAAAGTTCTTGAAAACAAAATTCTTGACTTTATGGCCGGGGACTATGATATGCTTCTCTGTACTACGATTATAGAAAACGGACTTGATGTCCCGAATGCCAATACTATAATTATAAATCAGGCACAGAATATAGGTCTCAGCGATCTTCACCAGTTGCGCGGAAGGGTAGGACGTTCGAACAAAAGGGCGTTCTGTTATCTTGTGGTTCCTCCTCTGGTTTCAATTACTGACGATGCCCGCCGCAGATTGAAGGCGATAGAAGCGTTCTCAGATCTTGGAAGCGGTTTCAACATTGCTATGCAGGACCTTGATATACGTGGAGCCGGCAATCTTCTCGGAGCGGAGCAGAGCGGATTCATATCCGATATGGGATTTGAAACGTATCAGAAGATATTGGCTGAAGCTATGGAGGAGCTCGGTGTGGAGACGGGAATCACGGCGAAGAATATAAATGATTCCTATATATCTGATTGTACTATAGAGACAGACCAGATAGCTCTTATACCGGATTCCTACATCGACATAACAGCAGAAAAGATAAGGATATACAAAGAGCTTGATTCTACTTCGGATGACAGGAGTCTTGACGTGATGAAGACAAAGATGATTGACCGTTTCGGTAAATTTCCTGAGGAGGTACAGAGGCTGTTTGATATAGTAAGAATAAGACATCTTGCTGAAAAGCTTGGATTTGAGAAGGTTATAATAAAGAACGGTGTCATGATAGCCTTTTTCATATCAAATCCTCTGTCGAAATATTACCGCTCAAAAAAGTTCTCGCAGATTCTTGAGGCTATTAATGAGAATGCTCCTTTGTTTGAACTGAAGCAGAATGACGACAAGCTCAGGATTTTCGTCAAAAATGTGGACAGTATAGCCAAAGCGTATTCCATATTGAAGAAGTTACAATGATAATTTGTATTTTTGTACGTTTGTAGTATTGATATTTAACTTTCGTATTTGCGAAAATTGAAGTATTGTTGTGGCTAATCTTGTAATTGATATAGGCAATACCGCTTTGAAAGCGGCTTGGACAGATGAGGTTACTCTCGGAAAGACTTTCAGGTACCAGGGTGAAAGGATAATGGATTTTATCCTTTCCATTACATCGAAAGTAAAACCGGACACTATGGTGGTATCTACCGTAAGGGAATTGTCTCAGCGCAATATGTCCGTCCTTGAGAAGGAATGTGAAAAACTTGTAGTTATAGATTCCGGACATTCTGAAATATTCTCAGAGTATGGTATCCCTTCCTGTCTTACCCCTGACAGGGCTGCATCTGTGATAGCGTCAGGATATCTTTTCAAAGGGAGAGGATGTACCGTATTCGATTTCGGTACAACTCTTACGGTTGATTTCATCTGTGCGGACGGAAAATATAAAGGAGGAAATATTTCTGTAGGATGCAGGACGAGGTTCAAAGCCATAAACAGATATTCCAAAAGTCTTCCTCTGCTTGATACTCCTGACTGCATTGATGAATACGGTTCTTCCGTGGTATCTTCCATAGGTACAGGGATAATCAAGGGAATGATATATGAAATAGACGGCTATATAAGTGAAAATCCGGAAAATATAGTTGTTTTTACTGGTGGAGATGCGATTTATTTTGCAAAAAGGATGAAAAACTCCATCTTTGTAGTTTGTAACCTCGTTCTCATGGGGTTGGCTTTAATAGCTGTTGAATATGATAGGAAAGATTGAAAGAATATTTCTTGTGTCAGTGTTTCTCATCATGGGTGTCTGCTCGTATGCGCAGCAGGGTACTTATGGTGCGTATTCTCCGTATTCCATCTTCGGAATAGGAGACATTTCAAAGGAGGGCACTGCGTACAACAAGAGCATGGGAGGCACAGGAATAGCCACAAGGAACAGGAGATTCATCAATTACCTGAACCCTGCGGCCGTTACCGCCAGGGATTCCCTTGCTTTCATGGCGGACTTCGGCCTTGTACAGAAGAATACCCTCTACCGTCAGGGGGACATCAAGTCAGGAAACAATACATTCAACGTATATGATTTCGTATTGAGCTTCCCTATCTACAGGTCATCTGCATTCATGGTAGGAATAACGCCATACAGTGATGTAGGATATGATTTTTCTTCAGTCGAGACTGATCCGGACATAATCGGACAGACCGGTAACATCTCATATGACTCATACGGTACCGGAAGCGTATATCAGGTGTTCGGAGGAGCCGGAGTCACTCTTTGGAAAAGATTTTCCGTAGGTGCCGAGATAATATATTATTTCGGAAACCTCGACAAGGTAACCAGGATGGACTATGCCAATTCTTCATACAGGTCTGTCAACA
>Ga0073906_1002734_pt1 | contig 22171 bp, 10 predicted proteins | sample Inofromicrocosms_FD_65485 | JGI IMG/M metagenome (GOLD analysis project Ga0073906, IMG submission 65485) | Mouse cecum microbial communities from Vienna, Austria - Inoculum for glucosamine and mucus D2O microcosms | ecosystem: Host-associated > Mammals > Digestive system > Large intestine >...
CGGCAACCTTTTTCCGTGGGTTCGGTCGAGGCTTCGCCACGCCCTCACCCACGGCTATTGTCGGAAATCGCTACGCGATTCTGTGATACGCCCTTATTTGAACCGCATTGCACGGGCCGTACGTCCCTACTGTTTGGCATTTTGACATACCCTCTTCCTGCACCGGTTATTTTTCCGGCACAATCCGCCGAGGGGTTCGGCGGGCTATTATCAACGGCACATTTTCTATGGTGGTGTTGCTCGTATCGAGACCCAGGGCCTGCTCAGGCGACAGAGCCATGCGGCGCAGCCGCTCATACACGAGCATCACCGTGCGTTCAAGGTTTCCGCACAAACTCGACGGTGAGAATATCCTGCGTATTATGCCGAAGCGGAAGTTTCCGGCAATGCCATGACGGCGCAGCGAGGGATAGTCGCTCACAAGGTCGATTTTGCCACTGCCGACAAGATCTTCCACAACCTGGCGGAAATACATGGAAATCTGCGGAGGCACCCGGAACCCGATCTTGAGCCCTACGCTCCAAAGCACGCCGTCGAAATGCGGCTCCACCTCATAGGTCAACGTGTCGGGCGTGTCTACAAAGTCGACACGCAGCAGCCAATAGCGGTCGGCGCGCTTGGGCTGTTTGTTTATTATGGAATACAGAATCTTGCTCTCCACCCGGTCGGGCTGCTCGCTGTTGCTGAGATAGACGAGATTGGTTGCATATTTCGGTATTTCACGGTCGCGGCTGATGTCGGTGAGCAGCGTTCCGTAATCGTCAAGTTTTTTGTATTCGAAATAGCGCATACGTATGCCGTGGGCCTTATGCCATGCCAGCATCACGGCGCATACCAAGCCGGCGAGCAGTATCGTGTACCAGCCACCGTGCACAAACTTGAACATATTCGCAACAAGGAAACAACCCTCTATGCAGGTAAACACCACGGCGAACACCGCCACCCATATGCGCGACACCCCTTTATGCCCCATATAGAAACAGAGCAGGCACGTGGTCATAAGCATCGTAACAGTTATGGCAAGCCCGTAAGCCGCCTCCATGGCCGAAGATGTCCGGAACAATAGCACGGTGAGGATACATCCGCCCATCAGGAACCAGTTTACCGACGGAATATATAGCTGGCCTTTGACAACTGTCGGATATTTAATTCGAAGTCGTGGCCAGAAATTAAGGTTTATCGCCTCGCTGAAAATGGTGAACGAACCGCTTATCAGGGCCTGGCTCGCAATAATGGCCGCGCCGGTCGACATCACAATGCCCAACGGCAGCATCCACTGCGGCATTATGGCATAGAACGGATTCAAATCCGCGCCGGCCACTCCCCGATTGGCAATGAGCCACGCTCCCTGCCCCAGATAATTCAATATCAGCATCACCTTCACAAATATCCAGCTTACAGATATATTCTTGCGCCCGCAGTGGCCCAGGTCGGAATACAGGGCTTCGGCCCCGGTGGTGCAGAGAAACACGGCGCCTAAAACGAGAAACCAACCGGGATAGTCGACAAGCAGCCGCACGGCGTAGAGGGGATTGAACGCTTTCAGTATCGCCGGGAAGCACCCGAGCGAAGCCACGCCGAGCGCGCCGAGCATGAGAAACCAGCACAACATGAAAGGTCCGAAACATCGTCCGATTTTCGACGTGCCAAACTGCTGCACCACAAATATCAGGGCTATAATCAAAATCGAGATACCCACGACGGGCGCCTGCGGATATAGCGCCCCGAGGCCCTCGATGGCCGAAGTCACGGTCACGGCCGGCGTTATCACGCCGTCGGCAATAAGAGTGCTTGCGCCCACCGCCGCCACGACATACAGCCATTTATACCGCAGCCGCTTCACAAGAGAATACAGGGCGAGGATGCCGCCCTCGCCATTATTGTCGGCGCGCAGGGCCACCAGCACATATTTTACCGTGGTTTGCAACGTCAGAGTCCATATCACACACGACACGGCTCCTATAATATAGTCGGCGCCGGCGCCGGGATTCACGTTGCGAATAGCCTTCATTACATAGAGAGGCGACGTGCCAATGTCGCCAAACACAATACCCAATGCCACGAGCAGCCCGGCTGCCGTGAGCGGGTGAGCATGGATTACATTATCTGTCTTCATAACATCTGTCGCGGCTAAATTATAAGCCATCTATATGATAACGAATTTCAGACAGGATTATTTGAACATGGCACAAAAAAAATTATCCGTCATCACGACGAATAATCTTCTTACCTTAAATCTAATACCATGAAAAACTTATGCAAAGTTATTATTTTTATGTTATAAAACATAATTTTCCAACAATAAATTTTAAAATTTAACATAAATTAACCCAACAGACATTAATTCCACTTTTTTTAAAAATATTTCGCACAAAAACCGTTATATTAAAAAATTTGCCTTACCTTTGCAACATATTTTTGCATTTGACAGCGAGAAGTTAAGTTAAATTAATGTAAACAAGTATTAATTTAAGTTAAATCGCATTGATTATTAAAAAATCTTTAATAAATTAGCCGTCGGAAACAATCTGTTTTCACGGCTTTTAACCAAAAATTTTCAAAGCCTATGTTCCCTATTGTTTCCCTCAAAATGTCACTGACAGCCAAATCGCCTTAAATCAACCACGAACGAAAGAAAAACTGAAAAAAAATTCCCTAAAACCAACATTCCGCTATTTTTTAAATTCGAATTTTCAAGAGCATCGCTCATAAAGACCAAATTCTTTCTGTTCCGAGGTTCTTAAAACAAAAAAATCATCAATCACCTAATTTTTTATGAGAAAACAGCTATTTGTCACTTTGATGCTGTCGGCAGCCATGTCGGTGGGCGGTTCTTTCGCCGCTTTCGCTGAACAGGCCCCGCAGACTCAGAGCCAGGGCGCTACTACCATTACCGGTACCGTCCTCGACGAAAACAACGAGCCGGTTATCGGCGCCAACGTTGCTCTCAAGGGTGCCAAAGGCACTGCCGTCAACACCGACTTCAACGGTAACTTCACCATCCGCGTCACCCCGGGCGCTCCCCTGCTGGTGAACTACGTCGGCTATAAAACAGCCGAAGTGAAGGCCGCACCCAGCATGACCGTTTATCTCCAGCCCACCACCGAACAGCTCGAGCAGCTCGTAGTTGTAGGTTACGGCACACAGAAAAAAGCAAACCTCACCGGCGCCGTGGCCACTGTCGACGTGGCCCGCGTAATGGATTCCCGCCCCCAGACCGATGTCGTTAAGGCTCTGCAAGGCGCAGTCCCCGGTCTTACCATCACAACAGGTGACGGTGGTGTCGACGTTACCTCCACAATCAAAATCCGCGGTACAGGTACGCTCTCCAACGACCAGACCTCTAACCCGCTTATCGTGGTCGACGGTGTGCCCGTCGACGACCTGTCGTTTGTCAACCCCGACGACATCGCCGACATCTCCGTCCTCAAAGATGCTTCATCCGCAGCAATCTACGGTACACGCGCTGCCTTCGGTGTGATTCTCATCACCACCAAGACTCCGAGCACTCAGGATCGCGTTTCCGTAAAATATACCAACAACTTCGGCTGGAGCCAGGCTACCAAGCTCCCCGACTTCGCCGACGTGCCCTCGCAGCTTCGCGCCGGCATCCAGGTTACCGACCGCGACGGTGGCGAAGCCGGATTCTTCGGCATGAACTTCGCTCCCCTGCTCCCCTACGCCGAGGCTTGGGCAAAGCAGAACACAGGCAAGGCCGGCCACCGCGTGATGCGTCCCTTCAAGAGCTGGGACGATGTGGGCGACTACTACTGGGACGCCGACAATAAAGTCAACCTCTACTATGCCGACTGGGACGTTGCAGGCATCCTCTACAACGACGCCGCTCCCTCGCAGAAGCATAATGTAAGCCTTGAAGGCCGCTCGGGCAAAACTTCCTACCGCACCTCTTTCGGTTACGACGACCGTCAGGACCTCATGGAATTTAACCCCGACAAAATGAAACGCTACACCGCCAACGTGATGATCAACACCGAGATTTTCGACTGGCTGCGTGCAGGCGTACGTTTCAACTACGCAAAACGCGACTACCAGACACACTACACACCCGCTGCCGGCCGCTACAACAACATCTGGCGCTGGGGTTCGTTCTGGACAGTTCTCGGTCAGCGCGTCGACAACGAAGGCGACACCTACGAATACCGCACAATCGCTTCCCGCGAACAGGCCGGTAACGACCGCCGAATCACCGACGACACCAAACTCCAGGCATGGTTAGACGCCGACATTATCCCCGGCCTCACCCTCCACGCCGACTTCACATACGATACACAGTCGTTCAACCGCACACGTGTCTACAACCCCATCTACTCATGGGATACATGGACACAGATCACCAACCCCTATCCCCTTGGCTACTTCGTCGCTAATCAGAGCAACACCGAAGTTTACCAGTACAACACCAAAATGAACATGTGGAACACCAACGTCTACGCTACCTACGCCAAGACGTTTGCCAATGCCCACAACCTCAAGGTGATGGTCGGTGGAACAGCCGAAAAGCACGACTACGACAACTTCTGGGTTGGCCGCGACATCATGATGAACAACGACCTTCCCTACCTGGGCCTCACCACCGGTGGCGACGACGGCACAGCCGTATATCTCGACAACACGCTTACCCACCGCGCAACAGCCGGTTTCTTCGGACGTGTCAACTACGACTACAAAGGCATCTACCTCTTTGAAGCCAATATCCGCCGCGACGGTTCGTCGAGCTTCCCCGCCGACGACCAATGGGCATGGTTCCCCTCGTTCTCCGCAGGCTACCGCTTCACCGAAGAACCCTACTTCCAACCTATCAAGGCTACAAACATCATCACGAACGGTAAGATTCGCGCTTCCTATGGCCATATCGGTAACGAAGCCGTGGGCGACTACCGTTTCCTCTCCACTATCAACAACCTCGTAAGCTCCAACGTACACTGGCTCAACTCCGGCGGTACAAAAGTCGGCATGATGACAACTCCGACTCTCGTATCCAGCAACCTCACTTGGGAACGTGTAATCACCACCGACGTAGGTCTTGACCTCGGTTTCTTCAACAACTCGCTCAACCTCACATTCGACTGGTTCCAGCGCGACACCAAAGACATGCTTGCTCCTGCTAACGAAATGCCCGCTACCCTTGGTGCAAACGCTCCCTATGTAAACGCCGGTCATCTCCGCACACGCGGTTGGGAAATCGGTATTGGCTGGAATCACTCCTTCGGCGACGCTGACGTATATGCCAACTTCAACATCTACGACGGCAAGACCAAAGTTGAAAACTACAATACCCGCACCAACCTCATTTCCGGCTTCTACACCGGTCAAACCTACGGCGAAATCTGGGGCTTCGAAACAGACCGCTATTTCGAGGAATCCGACTTCACCAGTTACGATTCAAAAAATAAGACATGGACATATGCACCCGGCGTAGCTGATCAGAGCGGTCTTACCAACGACGGCTTCCACTACGGCCCCGGCGACATCAAATTCCGCGACCTCGACGGTGACGGACGCATATCCGGAGGCTTCGACAACATGTATATGCTTAACGGTAAATATTATATTCCCCGTTCGTCCGTACCCGCCGGTTATACAGCCGACCGCGTAGGCAATGTGCTCATCGTTGACAACGAAACATTCAACTCTATCAAAAACGACAAAAACGCTGTTTCAATCAGCAAGGGCACAGCCGAAAACCACGGTGACCTTAAAGTGATTGGTAACGCTACTCCTCGCTACGAATACTCCTTCCGTATCGGCGGCGCATGGAAAGGCTTCGACCTCGACATGTTCTTCCAAGGCGTGGGCAAACGCGACATGTGGACAACCGGTGGCTTCATCATCCCCTACGCCAACAACGACGACGTAATCTACGCCAACCAGATGGACTACAACCAACAGATCTACAACGCCGACGGTTCTGTAACTTGCATCGTTAACCAAAACGCCGCATATCCTGCCCTCTATGGTTCAAACGCCGGCGCAGGTACTGTTTCCGGCCTCGACACCGGTCGCCACAACTTCTATCCCCAGAGCAAATATCTGATGAACATGGCTTACCTGCGCTTCAAGACCCTCACCGTGGGCTACACCCTCCCCGTTGAGCTCACACGCAAAGCCCTCATTCAGAAAGCCCGCATCTACTTCTCGGCCGACAACCTCTGCTTCCTCTACGACGGTATGCGCAAATACCCCCTCGACCCCGAAATCGGTTCACAGTGGGCAAAAGGCATCAACCAGACAGGCGCACAAGGCGAAGCTAACGGCAACTCTAACGGTTACTTTGGCCGTCGTGCCCCGATCAGCCGCACATTCTCGTTCGGTCTTCAGGTTACATTCTAAACTCTTAAACAGACTAATATGAAAAAATCAATTATATTCGGATCGTTGGCATTGGCCGGCATCGCATTCACCGGTTGCGATGACTTCCTTGACGACAACCGTAATCCGTTGACCAGCGAAGTAAACACTCCGGCTTTCTGGAACAACGAAACAAACGTGCAGAACGAGGCAAACCTCTTCTACAATTCCATCATAGGCTACGGCAACTATTGCTCGAGAGTATCCTCGACAACCACTTCCGTCCAAGGCGAATTCTACTTCAAGACCCTTTCCGACGACCAGGTAGGCCGTACATGGGGCCTGCAAAACTGGGCTAATACCAATGTGCCGGCATCAGCCGCTTCGTGGTCAGACCCTTACTACAACATCCGTCAGGCCATGTATATCATCGAAGGCATGAAAACCTCAACCCTCGATGAAGCCACAAAGAACCACTACACCGCTATCGCACGTCTCAACCGCGCATTGCAGACATTCGACCTCGTAAAGAAATACGGAAACGTATTCTGGGTTGACCAGTTGCTCACAATCAACGACGACGGCTTCCTGTACAGCGCACCCACCGACCGCGACATCGTAATGGATAATGTTCTCGCAGACCTCGACTTCTCCATCGCAAATATCAAGAACGAATCCGGCAAATTCGAATTCAGCAAGGATATGGCCCGCGCAGCAAAGGCTGAAATCTGCCTCTTTGAAGGTACTTATTGCAAATACCGCACCGAAGCAGAAAACGGCAAAAAGGCCGATGAAACCCGTGCTAAAAAATATCTCGAAGAATGTGTAAAGGCTTGCGAACCCCTTATGACCCGCTATACCCTTACACCCAACTACCTCGACATCTACCAGACAACCGATGTTGGCGCGTTTGGCAAAGTAAGCGAAATCATCTTCGGCAAGGCGTTCAAGGTGAATATCATGATGCACCAGCTCGTGGCCTACACCTGCTCGTCGACCGAAATCATGGGTATCTCAAAAGATGCTTTCGACTCTTATCTTTTCAAAGACGGCAAACCCCTCGCCCTTACATCATGTGACAAAACCGACCTTGGCGTGCTCAACACCGTCGACTCCGTGCTCTCGATTCAAAACCTTCTCGATGTACGCGACGAACGTCTTGCCAAGACAACCGACCCCTACGCCTATGTCAACCACCTGAAATGGTCTCGCGCCGGAGCAGCTGAAATGGTTTCGACAACAGGTTACGGTGTAGCCAAGTACGACAACATTACCGTACCTCTCTACAACCGTCAGACAATCGGTCAGAACTATACTTGCGGCCCGATTTATTGGCTCTCTGCCGTATATTGCGAATTTGCCGAAGCAAAGGCTGAACTCGGAACACTCTCCGATGCCGACCTCAACAACTCGCTCAACAAACTTTACGAACGCGCCGGCCTTCCCACTCAGACCGTGGCTTCGCTCTCTTCGATGAACGACCCGGCCAACAACATGAACGTAAGCTCTCTTATTTGGGAGGTACGTCGCTGTCGCCGCTGCGAACTTATCATGGACCGCGACTTCCGCTATTGGGACCTTATCCGCTGGCATCAGCTTGACAAACTTGACAATACCAGATACCCCAATGTGTTCCTCGGCGCTAATTTCAGCAACACGTTCCTCTTCACCGAAGACAAGTTCATAAACGAAAAAGACGCTGTGAAACTCAACTCCGAAGGTTATAAAGACGGTGGTCTTGGCGACCGTGTATACGACAAGAAGTACTACTTCTATCCCATCCCCTCCGGACAGATTGCCCTCAACGACAAAATCAAACAGAACCCCGGATGGTAATCATCTGACAACTGTCTGAAATAATATCGCCGCCGATGCTCGATTGCATCGGCGGCGTTTATTATGTAGGAACACTAACCGCAAAGCGCTTTGCTTCGGCAAAGAACCCTCCGGCTTGTGAATATTATTTTGAGGGATATCAAAAATATTATAGGCACGCACGGCTCGTGCAATGCGGTTCAAATAAGCCCATCATCCGTGGCTTATAGGGGCGTGATAAATTACGCCCGAATCAAAGCTGGCGCGATTTTTCGCGCCCCTACCTCAGGCCGGCATAATAGAACGCTCCGGCCGACCTACGCTCCAATACCTTAATAAATAACGTCAACTCCCCCGGGGCTGTCGCCCCGCGCTACAATATTTGTCTCCTAACGGAGACCCTAATGCACCGCAATTAGGCACAAGCCGAAAATGCGGTGCATGGAATCGCGTAGCGATTCAAGATTGTAGCCGGGGGTGAAGCGATAGCGGAACCCCCGGTATGTTGAGGTTGGTTCATCGTGGTATCGGAGCGAGCGGCAGCGTAGCGTTCTGCACCACGGTTGGCGTTATCGAACGCTCCGACAGGCTCCGCTCCAACACCATAATAAATAACATCCACGCCCCCGGGGCTGTCGCCCCGCGCTACAATATTTGTCTCCTAACGGAGACTCAAATGCACCGCAAGCCTCCGGCTTGTGAATATAATGTCACAAGCCGGAGGCTTATGTTCCTGCACTATTGGCGAATGAGTCTCCTACTTGTAGATGTAGATGCCGCGCAGGCGGAAGGCTTCGATGAGGTTGTATTCCATGGCTTCACGGTAGTAGCCGATCATGTGGCCAATCCAGTCGTTGTCGGTGGTGGCACCCGAGCGTGTGGCGTTGTAACGCTGCACTTCGAGGTCGTAGCCCAAGAGATCGGTAGCCACGTCGGGATTGTAGCCGTTGCGGTGGATAAGGAGCGAGAGGGGCTGTTTGGGCTTGTGGTCGTTGTGCTCACGTGGCACGCCTACGGCCAGGCCGCATATCACGATAACACGGTCGGGCAGACCGAGCAATTCGGAAATGGCCTTGGGATTAACCGTACGGGCATATCCAATTGGGCATGTGCCAAGGCCGAGCGATTCGGCGGCGGTGATGGCGTTCATCATGGCCAGAGCGGCATCCACGGCGCCAACGGTGTAGCCGTCGAGCGTGTTATAGAAAGCGGGCATCTCAATACCTTTGGCTTTTGCGCCTTCGCAAATCTTGTAATAGTCGAGACAGAACACGAAAAAGTGGGAGCATGTCTTTATTTGTTTCTGGCCCGTAAGGGCATAAAGCTGCTCTTTAAGTTTTTGGTCGTCGACGTCGATTACAGAGAACTGTTGTCCGTTGTAACTTGTGGGAGTGTTGGCAATTGCCTGACAGATGAATTCCACCTGCTCGGGCGTGAGCTGTTCGCGCTCGTATCTGCGGCACGACACGCGGTCGAGAATTGTATCTTTTACTGATTTCATAAGTAGATTGCTGAAACGTTGATTTTCTTATGAAACAGCGGCGGCCGCGAAAAAGTTTATTCCGCACCCGAATAGACCTTTTATAACCGTGTATTTCATGGATTAAACTAATTTCGTTGATTATTTATGTAATCCTTATAATCCACGTAATTCACGTAAAAAATAATCTTTTAATCAGCGTTTGAAATTTGCGGGCCTCGGAGCGCAACCGCGCTCTTTTTACCACGAATTACACAAATTTCGTAAATTTCACATATTATTTTGAATTTCTTCTTTGCTATGTTTTGGCTACATGGCCCTATTCTTTTTTGGGGGCGAGGAGGGCGCGGTAGCGGGCGGGGTCGAGGAGGGCGGCGGTGGCGGCGTCGAGGTCGGAGTCGGTGCGGAGGGCTCGCATCACGCGGGCGCCGTCGTCGTAGTAGCGGGCGGAGATTTCGTCATCGAGCAGGTCGCGGAGGTCGGCGGCGTTGAAGTCGAGGTCGCGGCTGAGGTCGTGTTTAAGCATGGACTCGAGGAGGTCGAACTGGGCGGCGACAGAATCGGTCATGTATCCTTCGAGCTGTGCTGCCTCGCGAAGGTATTTCATACCGGACTCGCACATGCGGTCGTACTTGAATCGGTCGGGGTCGATAAAATTTTTGAAGTCGGCATATATTGAGTCGCTGATTTCGAAACGGTCGGCCGGGGCGATGGTGTCGCCTTGACGGGCACGGAAACGATTGGCGTAGTCATAGGCCCAGAAGTCGGCAATCACGTTGTACATAAGGCGGTTCATCTCCTTGGCTTTCACGGTGATGTCGGGTGTGATGCCGCCTCCGTCGCGCACTTCACGTCCGGCCATTGTGTGATAGACGTTGGTGAGGGAGTCGGGTATGCGTGTGACGCGGCCGTTTTCGTCGCGGTGACTGTAATCAATGGCTTGAATGAGACGGCCGGAGGGGATGTAATAGCGCGCGACGGTGACTTTCAGCAGGCCGTTGTAGGGCAACGGACGCGACGACTGCACGAGGCCTTTTCCATATGAGCGGTTGCCCACTACGATGGCGCGGTCGAGGTCTTGCAAGGCACCGGCCACGATTTCGGAGGACGAGGCCGTGTTTTCGTTGATGAGCACGGCAAGAGGGATGTCGGTATCGACGGGCTGCTGTGTGGTCTTGTATATTTTTTCATTGTTCTTGCCACGATAGCGCGTGCGCACCACTTCTGTGCCTTTTGGCACGAACAGCCCAACGATTTGCGTTGCGCTTTCGAGGAGTCCGCCGCCATTGTCGCGGAGGTCGAGCACGATGGCGCGCAGACGCGGGTCTTTTTTAAGAGCGACAACGGCGTTTTTCACTTCGGAGGCGCTGTTGGTGTCGAACGTGGTGAGGCGGATGTAGCCGATGGAGTCGCGCACGATGCCGTAGTAAGGCACGGAATTGGTGCGTATCTGGCCGCGCGTGATTTCGAAGTCGAGAATTGAGTCGGCGACGTAGGGACGCTCGATGGTGAGGCGCACTTTTGAGCCGGCCTGCCCTTTGAGGCGGGCGGAAGCCTGCTGGGTGGTGTAACCTTTGGGGAGAGTGTCGCCGTCGATGGCCACAATGCGGTCGCCGAAACGGAGGCCGGCTTTGCGAGCCGGAGAGTTCCACTGCGGTTCGGACAGCTCGACACGGCCGTTGCGCTGCATTATCACCGAACCGATGCCGCTGTATTCGCCTGTTGAGAGCACGCGCAGATTGTCGAGCTCATCTTCGGGATAGTATTCCGTGTACGGGTCGATTTGACCGAGCATGGCGTCGATGGCGTTGCGTATCGATTTTGTGGCGTCGATGGAGTCGACATAGTTTGTCTGCAACTCCTTGTAGAGGGAATTGAATATGTTGAGGTTCTGTTTAATCTCGGTTTTGTTGCTCGCAGCCTGGGCAGCGGCTCCGGCCATCATGGAAGCCGCCATGGCACCGAGCAATATGGCTAAAATGCGTTTCATCGTCGTTTTTATATTTTTCGAACGGCTAAGTTACGACATTTCGGGGATGTTGCCAACATTCATAGCGTTAAAAAATAAAAAACCCGCGTCGACTGGCGGCGCGGGCAGAACAGACTTCCAGGTTTAAAGGGAACCCAAATGTCTTTTCTTTTTTTATTTCATTCCAAGGGAGTTGATATAGGCGGTGTCGGGCACGCAGTTTTCGAAGCGGGCGCTGTCGAGGAATGCGTTGAGAAGGCCGCGAGAGAGAGCCTGGTCGGGACGAGCCGCGCGGATAGCGAAGTAGTCGCCGCGGTCGGCCTCGGAGAAGTTGACGATGCTATCCCACTGTGCGGGGCGGTTGATGCCGACAAATGAGGAGTTGTCGATTTTCTTGTAAGGCCAGAATGTGTAGCCGATGTTGTTGTCGCGCATAGCCTTGCAGAAATCGGCTTGCCACTCGGGGGTGTTGTGGCCGATTTCGCCCATATACATCGGCAGGCCTGTGGAGTCGCGGAAAGCGATGAACGAGCCGATGGCCTCGGCAGACGCGGGGCCGCCGTAGCGGTGGCATGTGTACATGATTTTGTCGTCAAATTTCCAGTCGGAGAAGGGCTTGAAGTTGCTGTTCCACTGCGAGCCTCCGAGAAGGATTATGTGGTTGTTGTCGACCTCGCGGATTGCGGCTGTGGCGCGCTTGTAGGTGGGCTCGAGCATGGCGTTGAGGGAGTCGACGTTGGCGAAATAGGGAGCGATGGGCTCGTTGCAGAGTTCGTAGCCAAGGATTACGGTTTCGTTTTTGTAGCGGTCGGCAATCTTGCGCCAAAGGTCAGCGAACTGCTTCTGCGATGCTTCCGACTCGAAGAGCCAGGGGTAGCCGTAGGAGTCGTCGATATTGTCGCCGGTCTGTCCGCCGGGGGTGTCGTGCATGTCGAGGATAAGGTAGAGGTTGTTGTCGCGGCACCATTCAACCACGGAGTCGACGCGGCGGAAACCTTCGTTCTCGTCGTTGAGGCCCATGAAGTCCTCGTTTGTGAATATTTTGTAGTTGAAGGGCAGACGGATTGTGTTGGCGCCTGTGGAAGCGATGAATTCGATGTCCTTGCGGGTGATATAGTTGTCTTTGAATCCGGCCCAGAATTCACGGGCGGCATCGGGACCTACGAGCTGGCATATCATTTCGTTGATGAAATGGCCGGAGTTGGTCTTTTTAAATCCAAACATGTAGCCTTCGGGGTTTAGCCAGTTGCCAAGGTTGGTGCCCATAATGAAAAGTTTGGACCCGTCGGGCTTGATAAGGTCATGGCCTTCGATACGGACAAAGCCATCTGCTGCGGGAGCTTCCTCGGATGCCTGCTGACGGCAAGCGGCCATGGCCACAAGCGCTAAGGCAAAAACAAGAAGTTTCTTCATGGATAAATGTGAATGAATTAGGTAAATAGACAGGATTATAACGGTTTTTGCAAATTTACATTTTTTCGCCGTATTCTGCAAAAAAATCAGGCGATTTTTTTTGTAATTCGGGTTTATGAACTTAAATTTGCACAATATATATCACCCATGGAAGAACTGATGCAATATGTATGGCAATACCGTCTCTGGCCTGTGCAGGAGATGGTGGCGGTGGACGGCTCGCGCATCAACGTGCTTGATCCCGGCATACATAACCGCGACGCGGGGCCTGATTTTTTCAACGCCAAAGTGCAAATCGGCGACCGCATATGGGCGGGCAATGTCGAGATACACGTGCGGGCTTCCGACTGGCACCGCCACGGGCACGACTCCGACTCGGCCTACGACACGGTGGTGCTTCATGTCGTGGCAGTGGACGACATGAGGATAACGCGCAAAAGCGGCGGCGAGATTCCGCAGATGGTGATGCGGTGCGCTCCCGACTTCTCCGAGCGCTACAACAAGATTGTGAACAGTCCTTTCCGCGAGCTGCCCTGCGCGGGCACGGTGGCAGAGCTGCCGGAGGTGATGCTTTCCGACTGGCTCACGGCTCTGGGATTCGAACGCCTGTATGCAAAGGCCGACCGTATCGCTCAAATAACGGAGCAATATAACGGCGACGTGGCCTCGGCGCTGTATATCACTATTGCACGCGCCATGGGATTCGGCACCAACGCAGAGCCTTTTGAGCAGCTTGCACGAGCCACGCCATTGAAAATAATGTACCGCTACCGCGACTCGCTCACCAGGCTCGAAGCCCTGCTGTTCGGCCAAGCCGGGCTCTTGGAAGACACGCACGGATGCGAATATGCCGAACGGCTGCGCTCGGAATACGATTTCTTGCGCGTAAAACACTCGCTCACGCAATCGCCGAACACGATGTGGAAAATGTCACGCATGCGCCCTCAGAATTTCCCGCACCGTCGCATCTCGGCGCTTGCCCATCTCATATACCACGGCATCCTTTATTCCTATTATGATATAATAAAGGCTACCGACATTGACTCTCTGCGAAATCTGTTCCGGATATATCTTGAAGGGTTTTTCAGCACACACTATAATTTCACCTCGGAAGCAAGGACACCGTCGAGCACCGCGCTTTCGGAAGCCTCCATCGACACGCTGATAATAAACGTGGCCATCCCGCTTATACATGCCAACAGCCGCACCGACGGCGACGACAGCGCCCAACGTGCCGTGGAAATGCTTTCCGCTATCCGCGCCGAAAACAATAATGTGGTGCGCACCTTCCGCGACGCCGGATTCAAAATAGAAGACGCATTCATATCCCAGGCAGCCATCCAGCTGCGCCGCTGCTACTGCGAGCCACGCAAATGCCTGTATTGCCGCATCGGTCACCGACTGCTCTCACAAAGAGTAAAAGCGTGATTCTATATGATACACTTTTTAACAAGTTTTAATAACATTTCGCAGTAATTTGTCTTAAATTTCACCTTTATTCAACCTAAATTCCAATTTTATCAAGTATATTTGCACCACGAAATTATCACCATTTGTTTAAATATCTACTCTCCTTGCACACATTTTGTATGTTGTTATTTCTAAATGGAGATTATTCTGTAAGATTTAATTAACATTTTGACACTTTATAACAAGATGACAGAACCAAAACCAAGGCGTCAGCGAAGGACCAAGGCAAATATCGTGGCTGCAATCCAACAGGCTGCCGAAGATGAAATCCTGGAAAACGGATTCACATCGTCGTTGGTCACGGGCATAATCAAACGTGCACGAATTGAACCGCAGGTATTTTACAACCGATACCGCGACCTCGACGAGTTTTACGATGCGTATGTAAAAAAATATGACTACTGGCTTTCAGAGCTCTTCAAACAGGTTGAAGCCAAACTTGTTTCAGAAGAAGGCCTGACTCAACTGCTGTCGGAATTCGTATCAAAAATAGCTTCCGACGATATGATGCGCGAGATACTCCGTTGGGAAATCGCGCAAAAGAACGCCACAACCCTGCGCACATCGGCGCTTCGAGAACTCCATGCCACTCCCGTGACAAAAGGATACACCAAGGAATTTGAAGGCACCGACGTGGATATAATGTGCACAATGGCGCTGATGATCGGCGGCGTGTACTATATAGCCCTGCATCAGAAACTCAGCCCGTTCTACGGCATCGACCTTTCGAACGAAGAAGGCCGTCGCCGTCTCAAAGCGGTGCTCAACCGTATTATCCGCCACATCTATGCCGTGCGCAACGAGGCCGATGAAAAGGCCGGAATCGCACGCCGTCTGCGCGAGCACGGCGTGTCGGAAGAAATAATCGCCGAATGTGTCTTTTGATATAGGCTAAACTTTTGCATTTCTCATAGCTGCAAGGCCATCCCGCACGGGATGGCCTTATTTGTTTACAAGGAAGCCTATTATCCAGGGAGCGAATCCACCCGGCAGGAACACAAATCTCTTTCCGAATACCCTCTTTTCCCGATTGTTATTCGTCTTCTTTCTTTTTGTGGCGGAGGAAGTTGAACATGTTGTCGAAATCGCGACGGTACATGATGCCCACGCCTTGGGTTGTGGCGGCTGTACGAAGGTAGTAGTTTTGGTCGTTGTAGCGGTTGTAGGCTTTCAATCGCCACGAGCCTTTGCGGTTGAGGAGATATTCAATGTCGAAGTCGCCCACAAACTGGTTGGTGTTGAGAGTCTTGTCGCGGTAGCCGAAATTGCCGTTGAACAGGAGGCGATTGTTGAGCAAGGTGGATTGAAGGGTGAGGTCTACCTCCACGTCGGAGAAGTCGCCGCGGTCGGAGCGCAGGTTTGGAGCTATCGACCAGTTTTCCGACAGCTTGCCGAGCATCGACGAAAGCTGCGACGCAATGGTCGACGACGCCACGGAAAACAGCTCATTGCCCTTGGTGGTCGACGCCATATAGTCGGGCGTGTAGAATCGGTTGAGAGCCAGCAGGTAGATAATCTGGCGGTTCATCATCTCCTCGGTGGAGACGATGGAGCGCACCTTGCGGTAGGTGTCAGATGTCAGGGTCGGGAATTCGAGGTCGAACGTTATGTCGGGCTGGCGCATGTCGCCTGTCACTTGCAGCAAGGCGTTGACGGGCACGTTTGTGCGGTTAAGGTCCTTGTCCTGCAAGAAAGATTCGTCGAGGTCGGACAGATTGGCGTTAACGGAATATACGGCGTTGATGGCAAGATTGGCGGAATAAGGATCGCCGGTGAAAGTTATAGACGACCCTTCACGGATGGTGAAGTCTTTTAATATGATATCCTGAAGGGTAAAGTTGTAAGAACCCCGGTCGAGCGTGTATGTGCCGTACATGCGCAGGTCGTTGTTGACAGAGCCGTAGGTGAGGCGCAGATTTCCGCTGCCGTTTGCCTTGATGCGGTCGCCGCCGATGGGATCCATCACGATTGTCATCTGCGCGTCAGGAGTTATATCCATCTGCAAGTCCATATTATAGGCTGTCGGAGTCTCCACCACGAGCGAATCGGCGCGAGCGAGCAGGGCCACGTCGGGGTCGATTTCCGTTATCGAATCCGTTACGGTCACCGGCGTTACATCGCGGAAGGTGATAAACGAGTATTCGCCGGCCTCCTCGGTGTCGGAAAGGACGAATGTAAATGATGAGTTGGGCGCGGACGACATGTTCACGCCTATGTCGACTACGCCTGGACGGCCGACGACATGTGCCGAGCCGTTTCCAAATATTCGGCCGTACCAGTCGGGCGACAATTTGGAGTTGACGTCGTAGGCAAGGAAATTGCGGGCATCGGTCACCGCAAACTCAAAAGTGGGGTCATGGAAGAAAACGTGGTCGACATATCCGTTGAGACGGGCCGAATTGCCGTATATGTCGCGTATGGCTATGTCTTTGAGGGCGATGTGGCCGGGGGTGATGTGCAGGGAATCGGACGCTGTGTACCAGGTGTTGGTAAAATCGAGTTTCAGCTGCAAGGAGTCGGCATAAATGTCGCCTTCGAGGTCGATATACTTGAATGTGCCAAAAAGATGGGCGCGGCCCGAGGCATATCCGCGCACATCGGAAGCAAAGGCCTCCATGAAAGGCTTCATGAAGCCTACTTTCACACGGTCGGCCTCAAAGGTAATGTCGAGCTCTTCCGATGCCGGCGTGATAGTGCCGAAGATGTGGGATTGCCGGCCGTCGCTTTGGTGCACGTCGGCATCGAGCGAGAATGCCTTTTTTTCGGGGAGGAACTCAACAGCCACGTCGGCATCGCCGAGGGTGCAACGGTTGTAGCCGATGTCGCGCACATGCAGGCTTGTCGCCGAAATCTGCGGGGCTTCCGAAAACAAGGCCCGGGCCGTAAGGCAGCCTGTGGCCGAGCCGGAGATAAGGGCCTTGTCGATTTGAAGCGTCTCGAATATATCGAGCAAGTGAATATCTTTGAGGTCGACATTGAGCACATCGTCGGGCGAGGCGGAAGCCCGGCCGTCGACCAATATATTCTGGTCGTCGGTAGATAATGCAAAGCGGTCGACAGCAAGCAATCCGGGGCGCCATGAGATAACCGACGGCTTTATCTCCCATGTGTCGGACCCGAAGTTTATCTCTCCGGGATAGAAATTTACGGTGGCGGCTATGCCTCCGTTAGGGTCGGGAAGCACTGTGGAGCCGAAACTGATTTTTCCGTTGATGGGAATCCGGCGGCGTATCTCCCAGTCGATGCCGGTGTTGCCGACCGAACCTTCGGCTATATGGTTGGCCACAATGGTCATGGGGCCTTTCTGTGTGGGGAATTCGGTCGTGGCATAGACATAGGCTTTGCCGTTGTCGCCGGAATTGAGCGACGCCGACACGAGGGTGTTCTCTATATGCTTCTTTCCCTGGAGCAGCCACGGGGCATCGGCCATGACCGAGGCCGTGCGTCTCGGATATGAGAATTCGCCGGCTATGGCAACGGGTACGGCCGGTTTTACCGGAAGCCCGAAAAAGTCGCACAGACGCGCCGCCTTTTCAATCTCGAAATCGAAAGAGAAATCATTGCGCACGGCATGTTCTTTCTTCCGGGCCGGCATATTTTGACGCTGATAAGGCAGATCGATGCACACATCGGCTATCTCATTAAAATCGTCGACTATGCTTAATGGGTTGAAATCGCCGTCGATTGAGCCGTTGATATAATCGGACACGATATGAATGTCGCCGGGAATAGCCGTGAGGTCGAAGTTTTTCATATCTATCCCCTCGCCTGCCGAATCGAAGAAAGTGATGTCGGAAAAGTCGAGTATGGTTTTCACCGGCACGCCTTGCTCTGAGGCAAATTCCCCGGCAAAATGTCCCGACGCCGTGAAATCGGCATAACGGTCGGAAACGAAACCCATGTCGTGGAGCGCGGCACGGTGCAGGTCTATGTTAAAATCGAGCGCGGAAGGGATGCGGGCAAAGCAATCAGAGACTCCCGCCGCGATGTCGACGGAGAGCAGCGGGTCGCCGACACATGCCGATACTTGCGCCAAACCGCGATCGAGATGCCCGTCGACAGCAATATTTTCGTAGCGATGACCGCGGAACACAACAGTGCCGTGATCGAGACGCACACCTGCCGTAGAATTGGTGATTCCCGACACCGGAATCCGGCCATGAGCCTCGACAAAACCCGAGGCATCGCCTAATTCGGCAGAGCGTGTCAAGTGCCCCAACGCCACAGATGCGACGTCGACCGTAGCATCGAAATCGAAGAAGGACGCAGTTTTTTGGAATGTGCCGTCGAAGCCGGCTTCGGCCCAGCGGGAACGCACATTTCCGGAGACCAAGGCTTGGGCAAGGGTTCCTCTCACGGCAATATCGGCCTTTGCCGGCGCAAAAGAAAGCGGGACAAAAGGCAAATCGGCATCGGCGTTTACATTTACATCAAAATCGAAATCGGACTCTGAAAGGTGGAATATGTCCGACACCTTTCCCGCCGCCGAAGCGTTTAGGCGGCATTTGGCGGCTACGACGTTGAAACGGCGCAATTCGAGCGCGCCGCCGGCAACAGACGCCTCGGCATCGAATTTCAATGTTTCTCCGGCGGGAATATTACCGGGCAATTTTACAAATGGCGCGATGTCGGCCAATGCGAGTGTCGACTGCTCCAAGGCCACAGACACGGGCGTGGCGCGTCCTGCGGTAGACAGTTCTTTGATGCCGACGGGCAACGACAGCGGCCGGAGGGAGATATGCGACGACGGCAACGATACGGAAAGCCGCTCGACAGCCACACTGTCGGACGACAGAATCGCCTTGGCTTCAAGATTGGAAAGAACAAATCCTGACCTTTCGACAAATCCGAACCGACGCACAGTGAAGTCGATTCGGTCGGCCGACACTCTCGGAGCAAAGGCTTGCAGGTTCAGCTCCTCGACAAGAATATGTCCGGGACAGAACCGCCCGGCCACGGCTGCGGAATCGGACAGCACATCGTAGGAAAGCACTCCGTCGGCAATTTCCACGGAATTGAGGCGCACAACCACCGTCGACGGCTCTTTCTTTGGCCGCGGACGGTTAAGCCGGGCAATAATTCCGGCAATATTCAGGGGAGCGCCGGCACTGTCGCGGCTCAGCCTTACGACGGGGCGTTGCAATCTGACATAGTCGGTAATCAGTTTTTTGTGAAAGATGAAGTCGGCCGTTTCGAAGCGCGCCTCAGCACAGTCGATGGCAAGCGCAGTGTCGCTGCGGGCGTCGAGCACGGCAATATCGCATATTTCAAGCCGGTTGAAAGGCCTGAAAGAAAGACGCCCGACGCTCACATCGGCGCCGAGCAGGTCGGAAAGCTCCGTTTCCACAGCGCTGCGAAGACGCTCCTGCGCGGGGTCGGACGAGAGCACAAGATACAACGTTGCCGGCACTGCCACAAGCAGCACCAGCAACACAACTATTATGCCCCGGAGAAGACGCATCAATAACTACTAATGACTAACGAATCATTGATAGAGATAGCGTTTTATCGAGCGTTTGGGCGTTTTCTCAAACTCCTCGCTCATGAGGCGGAACTTGGAAATCTGGGAATAAGCCGGCAGTTCTGAGTTGAGCTGTTTCACATTCTGCGACATCAGTTCCTCTACCTCTTTTCCTGTCATGCCCTGGCGCGTGGCGTTCTCAATGTCGGGATAAATCAAGGCAACAAGCTTATTGTCCTCAGAAATCACGAGCGACTCGGCCACGTAGGGGAGGTTGTTGAGAATCTGCTCTATCTCCTCAGGATAAATATTCTGGCCCGACGGGCCAAGAATCATGTTTTTGTCGCGGCCACGAATATAGAGGAATCCGTCGCTGTCCATAGTGCATATGTCGCCGGTCGACATCCAGCCGTCGCGGAAAGTCGACTCGGTAGCCTCGGGATTCTTGTAATAACCGAGCATCACGTTGGCGCCTCTCACCCAAAGCACGCCGGGCACGTTTTCGGGGTCGGGACTGTCGATGCGGGCCTCCATACGGTCGACGATGCGGCCGCACGACGCCGGACGAGCCTCATACCAGGGCGCATAAGAGATGAGCGGGGCACATTCGGTCATGCCGTAGCCCACGGTGTAGGGAAATTTGATGCGGCGAAGAAATTCCTCCACATCCTTGTTGAGGCCCGCGCCGCCGATAATCAGTTCTTCAAGGCGTCCGCCGAAAGTATCGGTGAGTTTGGTCTTGATTTTGTTCAGCAGACGGTCGTCGACAAACGGCACCATCATCAGCAGCTTCATCAACGGCTTGTCGAGAAGCGGGAACACACGTGTCTTTATAATCTTTTCGATAATAAGAGGCACGGCCACAATCACCTTGGGGCGAACGGTGGCAAAAGCGTCCATGATGATTTTCGGCGACGGCAGTCGCGTGAGGAACGAAATGTGGCATCCCTTGGCCATGCAGTGAATCAGGTCGATCATCAGGCCATACATATGTGCCAAGGGGAGCATGCACACTATCTCGTCGCCGGGTTCGAGGAAATTGAGATGGTCGATGCAATATTGCAGGTTCGACCACAATGCGCGGTAAGGCAGCATCACGCCCTTGGAAAAACCGGTCGAGCCCGACGTATAGTTGATGAGCGCAAGCTCGTCGGGGCTGTCGACATGATACACCACATCTTCCTGAGTGAAGCGTTCGGGATAGCGGCGTCCGAACAGCTCGTTGAGGTGGGCTCGGGCATCCGCTATCACATCGAAGCGGCTGAGAAGCAAGCCGAAGTCGGATATGCGGAACGCGCCTTCGAGAGCGTGCATGGCGTCAGGGTCGAGATTCTCCCATATTGCCTCGTCGCAGAAAAAGAGACGGGCCTCGCTGTGATTTACGAGATGATGGATATTGTCGGCCTTGAAATCGTGTAGAATCGGCACCACCACCGCCCCGTAAGTAAGGACCGAGAGGAATGCCACCGACCATTGCGCCGAATTCTTTCCGCAAAGCGCAATCTTGTCGCCTTTGCGTATACCGGCCTGTTCGTAAAGAATATGAAGTTTGGCTATTTTGCGGGCAATGTCGCGGTATTGGAGCGATAGCGAGTTAAAATCAGTGAGCGCCAACCGCTCCCAGTTTTCGCGCACCGAATCCTGAAAATATAAATTAAGACTGTCGCGTTGTTGCATGCTTATATTGTATTTGAACTGCAAAGTTAAACATAAATTCCCGATAAACCGCCACCTGACAAAACATTTGCTAAAATTTTCAAATATACAAGCCAGATGCAAAAAAGGCAAACAAGAGCGGGTCCTACGTTAAAACAGAATCCCCGAAATTAATTTAACTCACATATATATTAGTTTTAGTGTTAATTGCCGCGAATTATTCATTAATTCAAATTAACGGCCGATTAACGACAATTAACGCCCCCAATCCCCGTAATCAATTTAATACACGTAATTCACGTAGATTAATTATTCATTAATCAGAATTAATGGTCGATTAACGGCCATTAACGTAGAATAATTTTCACGCAGGCATGATTATTTTCTTTGCCATGTAAAAAATATTTACTATTTTTGTCGCGCAGACCGTCTCAGCAGAAGCCCGGTCCGGGGTAAAGCGAGGCGGGATGTTATAACAACATAATTAAAAAGCGTATTCTATGCTAAAATCCAAGCGATTTTAGCATTTTTTTATTCCGATTAAAAAAATTATAAGGAATCCGCTCTTGGGGGCGGTTTAGGCCGCCCCCGCCGCTCG
>Ga0073906_1002737_pt1 | contig 22149 bp, 17 predicted proteins | sample Inofromicrocosms_FD_65485 | JGI IMG/M metagenome (GOLD analysis project Ga0073906, IMG submission 65485) | Mouse cecum microbial communities from Vienna, Austria - Inoculum for glucosamine and mucus D2O microcosms | ecosystem: Host-associated > Mammals > Digestive system > Large intestine >...
TCCTGCTTGAATTCGAGCCAGGCGCCGCGGTTGGGAATGACCGTGGTTTCGTAGATCTGTTTGCCCGTCTTGTCCGTTTCCGCAACGTTGTTCACGCCGGGGGAACGAACGAGCTGGGAAACGATAACGCGCTCCGCACCGTTGATAATGAAAGAGCCGTTCTCCGTCATAAGCGGGAAATCGCCCATAAACACGTCCTGCTCCAAGATCTCGTCCTTAACCTTGTTGACGAGGCGCGCCTTCACCCGAAGGGGAAGCGCAAAGGTAGCGTCGCGGTTACGGCATTCTTTTTCGTCGTACTTAGGCGCCTTCCCGAACTCGTGGTCGAGGAAGTACAGCTCGAAGTGGTCGGAAAAGTCGGTGATGGGAGAATAGTCCTCGAAGATCTCCGTGATCCCTTCGTTGATGAAGGACTGGTAGCTGTCCCGCTGGATCTCAACGAGGTTCGGAATGTCGATCACTTCGTTGATCGAGCCGAACTTTCTGCGTTCCGTCTTTCCGTACTTGTGAATGGGTAAGTTCATTCGTCAATTTAACTCCTTTTTTGTTGACGATCTACCGAGTATATCTTTTCATCGATAAAAATCGAAATGTTTCGAAAAATGCCCTTTCTTCCCTTTACATTCGGAAGAAACTGCGATATAATAATATAGAAAGCAAACGGCGGGCAAACCGCGTGTTTTCAGCCGAGATTGCACACTGCGACAGTATACTGATACAGTATGTTATTATAAACCCCGAAACGGATATTGTCAACCTCTTTCAAGGGAAATTTTATAAAATTTTTTAAAAAATCCAAAACTCGGCACGGCTCGACGAAAATCGACAAGGGAGAAAGGCATGAGAATCGATAAATTTTTAAAGGTATCGCGCATATTGAAACGGCGCACCGTGGCGCGGGAAGCGGCGGACGCGGGTAAAATTTCCGTGAACGGACGGGAAGTGAAACCCGCCTATCGATTGAAGGTAGGCGACGAGGTAGAGATCGCGTTTGCAAACGGCTCGCTGCGCTTTCGGGTGTTGGAGCTCAAAGAAACGGTAAAGAAAGACGAAGCGGCTTCCCTCTACGAGGTGTTGCCGTGATCACCGCCGTCATTGCCGCGGCGGGCTCGGGCGCGCGGACGGGGCTTGCCGACAATAAAATTTTTTACGAACTTGACGGACTCCCCGTGATTTGCCGAACCATTTCCGCCTTTTCGGAAACCGAGAATGTGGAGGAAATCCTCGTTGCCTGCCGTAAGGAGGACGAAGAACGGCTTGCCCCCCTTCTCCGCCCTTTCGGGGCGCGCACGGTGACGGGCGGAGAAACCCGCTTCGAGAGCGTGTATAACGCCTTGAAGGAGGCGCGCGGCGAGATCGTGCTCATTCACGACGGGGCGCGTCCTTTCGTGACCCAACAAACGATTTCCGCTTGCGTGGAAAGCGTGAAAAAATACGGAAGCGGGATTTGCGCCGTTCCCGCTTCCGATACCGTCGCCGTTGCCGAAAACGGCGCGGTCAAGACGGTGCCCGACCGCAAGAGCGTTTATTGCCTGCAAACCCCGCAAGGTTTTTTGCGGGAGGAATTGCTTTGCGCATACGAGCGCGCCCGTGCGGAACACAAATGCGATTTTACCGACGACAGCGGGGTGTACGGACGCTATATTCGCCCGCCCCGCCTTTCCGAGGGGGACAGGAACAATATCAAGCTCACCTATCCCGAGGATTTTCCTCCTCACGGTCGCGTAGGCTTCGGGGTTGACACGCACGCCTTTTATTCGTCCGACGAAGGCGTTCCGCTCGTCAATTTCATCACGCTGGGCGGTATTCGAATTCCGTCCGAAAAAATTTTGAAAGCGCACAGCGACGGCGACGTGCTCGTTCACGCGCTCATGGACGCTTTGCTCTCTGCGGCGGGACTAAGGGACATCGGATATTACTTTCCCGACACGGACAAAAAATACGCGGGCGCAGACAGCACGGAGCTTTTAAAAGAAGCGCTCGCTCGCGTACGCGGGCGCGGACTTATTCCCTATAACGTAAGCATTTCCGTGCTTGCCGAAACCCCTCGGCTGTCCCCCCACATCGACCGTATCAAGCAAAACCTTTCTTTGCTTTTAAGCATTCCCGAAGAACGCGTCGCCGTAGCGGCGGGCACGAACGAAAAACTCGGCTATGTGGGCGAAAAAAGAGGGATTACCGTATATGCCTACGTAAAAGTTCACGAAGGTTCACGAAAATACTTTGCTTGACGCGCAAAGTATTTTCCGTGATTCGAGGGAAACCGCGTCCGCACGCACTACGTGCTAACGGACGAGTATTTCCCTCTGCGGGCGAATTTTAAGGGCGCTACGTCCTATTTCGCCCGCATTCACCCTTCCTGCACAAGTCGAATGAGTTCAACAAATTGTGTCCCGCAGCGGAGGGCAACCCTCCTCGCGGCACATATTTTAAATTTTACAATTATGTGCGCGAAGCAAAATCGCGTTTTTGCGGCAGCGCCCTCAATTTGCCACATACGTGAGGCTTAGTGACTTTTGATAGAACGGCTCAACGCTCCCGTGACAAGGAGATAACAAAAAAGACAGTAGCTCGCAAAGCTTTTCGGCACGAAAAGTTTGCGAAACAAATAGGAGTATTTTATGGCGAAATCGACAACGCAATTCGTATGCGCGGAATGCGGGTACGCCTCCCCCAAATGGCTGGGGCGGTGTCCCGACTGCGGAAAATTCAACACGCTCGCGGAAGAGGCGATCGCCCCCGCCCAGCCGACGAAATTCAAAGGCGCGTTCCGCGCTTCCTCCCGCCCCCTCCCCCTCTCGGAAGTGAAATACGAGAGCTACGAACGGGTGTCTTCCGGCATTTCCGAGCTTGACGTGGTGCTCGGCGGAGGGATCGTGCGAGGATCGCTCGTGCTCGTCGGCGGCGATCCCGGAGTGGGAAAATCCACCCTTCTCACGCAGGTTGCGGCGCATCTTGCAAAAAGCCGTAAGGTGCTCTATCTCTCCGCCGAGGAGAGCTGTTCGCAAGTGAAACTGCGCTGCGAGCGCTTGGGGCTCAATTCCGACAAACTCCTCTTGCTCAACGAAACGAATATCGACGACGCCGAATCCGCATTTTTGGAAGCGGAATACGTGATAATCGACTCCATTCAAGCGGTTTATACCGACGCCCTTTCCTCCTCCGCGGGCAGCGTGGGTCAGGTACGGGAGTGCGCGAGCAAACTCATGCGCATCGCCAAATCCAAAGGGATCACTTTCTTTATCGTGGGACACGTCACCAAAGAAGGAACGCTTGCGGGGCCTAAGGTTTTGGAGCACATTATGGATGCGGTGCTCTATTTCGAGGGCGAGCGCACAGAGAGTTTCAAAATTCTGCGCGCCGTGAAAAACCGCTTCGGCTCCGTACAGGAGGTCGGCGTGTTCGAAATGACGGGCGGAGGCATCTTCGGACTGACGGACTATTCCGCGCTCTTTCTCTCCGACGCGCGCGGAGTGGCGGCGGGCGCGGTGGTAACGCCGAGCGAAACGGGCAACCGCTGTATGATGGTGGAACTTCAAACGCTCATGTGCAAAACGGCGTTCGGGCTTCCGCGCAGAATGGCGCTCGGCATCGACTTCAACCGACTTGCCGTGCTCGTTGCCGTGCTTGAAAAGCGGTGCGGGATTGCTTTGGGGACGCAGGACATCTATCTAAACGCAATGGGCGGAATCAAGCTCAACGAACCGAGCGCCGACCTTGCCGTATGCGCCGCGCTCGCCAGCGCGGAAAAGAGCATTCCCGTGGATAAGTACACGGCGGTGTTCGGCGAAGTAGGCTTAACGGGCGAGGTGCGGGGCGTCAATTTCGCCGACAAGCGGGTGAACGAATGCCTGAAAATGGGATTCAAGCGAGTGGTGCTTCCCGTGAAGAATATGAAAGCGTGCGAAAAATTCAAGGATAAAATCGAACTCGTACCCGTTACGTACGTTTCCCAAATGATCAAAACGCTGTTTAAAAATTAAAACCGTTTTTGCTAAGGAAAGCGCTCTGCGGAAAATCCGCAGAGCGCTTATCTTTTACGCCGTTTTTATTTGTTGAGGAATTTGGCAAGCGTATTTTGAACGATGCCGATGTCGATGGGTTTGGAGATATGCGCATTCATACCGTACGCCAAGCATTTCTGCCTATCGTCCGAAAAAGCGTCCGCCGTCATGGCGATAATAGGCAGATCCTTGTCGGGGTGGTCGCACTTCCGGATCTCCGCCGTGGCGTCGTAGCCGTTCATTACGGGCATACGGATATCCATGAGGATCGCCTGATAGGTTCCGGGTTCCGCCTTGCGGAACATATCCACGCAGATCTGTCCGTTTTCCGCATGGTCGCAAGTGATGCCGATATCTTCGAGAAGCGCTTCGGCAATTTCCCAGTTCAAATCGTTATCCTCGGCAAGCAGAACGTGAACGCCCGTGAAATCGATCTTCTTCGCGTCGGCGGGATTGCCGCCATCGAGCATTCCGACAAACTGTTTCAACCCGTAATACAGGGACGATTTAAACAAAGGCTTCCCGATGAACCCGCAAACGCCCGCGGCGCGCGCTTCTTCCTCGATCTCGCCCCAATCGTACGCCGACATGAGCAGGATCGGAACGTTTTCGTCCCCCAAACTGCTTTGAATGCGCCGCGCAGTTTCAACGCCGTTGATTCCCGGCAATTTCCAGTCGATGAGGATAATATCGTAATCCTGATGGCGCTCATGGGACTCAACCGCCTTTTCGATTGCGCTTTCGCCGTCCAGCGTCCACTCGGCGTCGAGCCCGATCTCTTTGAGCGTACCCGAAGTCGCCTCGCAGAGCTGTAAATCGTCGTCCACCAAAAGGACTTTCCAATTGGGAAGGATCATCTCTTCGACGGGCAGCGTCGCTTTTTCCAAATCCAGAGTTACCGTAAATTCCGAACCCTTGCCAAGCTCGCTCCGAATGCCGATGGTACCCTGCATTGCGTCCACGATATACTTGGTAATGGACATTCCGAGCCCCGTGCCCTCGGTGCGGTGAACGCGCATATTGTCTTCCCGCGCAAACGAATCGAAAATTTTCTGCTGGAATTCGGGCGTCATACCGATGCCGTTGTCCTTTACGCGGATCTGCGTGCGGATATAGTCTTCCCCGCGCGGAGATTCCATTTGATCGAGGAACAGTTCGATCAACCCGCCGTCCCCCGTATACTTGATTGCGTTGGAAACCAAATTGATTAGAACTTGGTTCAAACGGACGCTGTCGCAATAGACCGTTTCCTGCATGATATTGCCCACAATCACGTTGAAGCTATGGTTTTTGACCTTGATTTGGGGCTGAACGATGGTCGTAATTCCGTCCAAAACCTCGCGCAGGGAAATCTGCTCCACGTTTAAGGTCATTCTGCCGCTCTCGATTTTGGACATATCCAAAATGTCGTTGATAAGCCCGAGCAAGTGTTTACTGGAAAGCGTGATCTTTTTCAGGCAGTCCTGCACCTGTTGCTTGTTATCGATATTCGAGCTGGCGATCGCGGTCATGCCGACGATCGCATTCATGGGCGTTCTGATATCGTGCGACATATTCGAAAGGAATTCGCTCTTCGCCTTACTTGCGTCGAGCGCTGCGGCGCGCGCCGTCTGCAACTCTTCGATGCTTTTCCTGTTAAAATACATGAACACGATGAAGATAGCAACCAAAATAACGATGACCGAGAGCACCGTGACGACGATCATGATCGTCCATTGCGTTCCCAAGCCTTCGATGATAACGTTCAAATCGTCGCTGTTCATCAGCGTAACGAGATACCATTCGGAATGCGGCAACTTTGTACAATACATATGTACGTGATGCCCTTTAACGTGCAGAATATTAGAATACACGTCGTCGTTTTGCATTTTTTCGTTCAATTCCGAACTAAGCACGTCCAAATCCAGATCTGCTTCCGAAAGTTTATCCCGAAACAATTGAGACAAAAAATCATAATCGTGATCTTCTTCCTGCTTCAAAACGAACGAATTGGTTTCGTCTTCCTGAACGTCCCTGCGCACGATGTATGCCCCTGCATTCTCATCGTCCGCTTCGTTGATATTCAGCATGGATACGAAATCGGCATTGGTAAGGCCCGCCACCAACGCCTGACATTTCCGTCCGTCCTGCATGACGTAATTGTCGGTTGGAACGCTTATTATAATAATGTTATCGTGATTGACCGTATTTCCGTTTGCATCCGTCGTTTGACCGTTTCCGACGGCAATTTTCGACTTGTTTTCCAAAACGGACCGCCTGAACGGTTGCTTATCAATAACGTCTATATGCGTTCCGAGCAACATTTGGATTTGGCTGCCGTTTTGTTCGTCTTCGATATCGTCGACTCTGTAATATGCCAAAAATTCAAAATCACGCGCCTGCGCGCTCTCTTTTAATTCCGCCTCGATGCCCTCGTAATTGTTGGGATAGAATCTGAGGATCCCGTTCACCATCGACATACGCTGATTCATGACCGCTTCGAACCGCTTCGCGATCTGATAACCCATATTTTTCATATAGGTAGCGCCTACGTCGTCGATTGCCTTATTGCTGTTGTTCGTAATATTCACGCCCAGCAAACTGAATAACAACGCGCAAACCAATACTCCCGAAATAATGACGATCAGCATGACGCGCTGTCCGATATCGGATAAAAAGTGACGCTGCTTTTTGGTTTTTTCCTTTGATTCCATGTTCTTCTCCAATGTGATTATATTGATATCATACTATATTTCCGACGATAAGTCAATCTATCTTAAAAAATAATTCGCATTGCGCGTTCCGCTTTTACACGGCACGCGGAACGTCGCCGATTTTTTATTTGTCGCTCTTCCCTTTTTTCTTTCCCTTCTTCCCCATGCCGAGCACGGCAGCGAGCTTGTTTCCAACCCCCACGTTGAGCCCCAAGAACAGCACGATAAACACGGCGAGCGCAAGCGCTTGGAAGGGAGCCGACACCTCTACCCCGAAGAAATTCAATCCGCAGCCGAAGTTGGAGGTGAGATCCTCGATGAGCTGTGCTCCGCCCTCGATGGGAAGTCCGCTCACGTACGCCGTAAACTCCGCAAGCGGCGTAGACATAAAGCCGTATCGCAAGAGCGCGCAGGAATACGTTCCGGGAATCAGCCCGCAAACGCCTTGAACGGCGTTCGGCAGCATTCCGAGGGGCATATACGCGCCGATGAGAAAACCGACTGCCGTGGAAAAGACGGCGACAATGCTCATCATCGTCGCTTCCGTTTTAACGAACGAACAGATAAACACCGTCATGAGTGTGGAGGCGATCGTGGAATACAGCATGACCGCAAAGACCAACAAAACGTCTACGAAGGTTATGGCAAACTCCCCCATCGCCGCCAAATAGACGAGGCAAATGAGGAAAAACACAAAGCAAATGAGCGCCGTGACGATAAAGTTATAGAAGAAATAACTGCCGATAAGCACGTTTTTGTGAATGGGCGACGAAGCGAAATCGCGGTTGACGCCGTTTTGCTTATCCTCGACGATAATGGTATTCGCCTGCAAGGCAACGGTAATGGTGGAAAGCCCGATGATCCCGCTGAGCATCCAGGTATCCACAAGCGTTTCGCAATAGTCCAAAATACCCGCCTGCAAGTCCGCGTCCACGCCTAAGCGCAAAATTTCGTTCTGAACGGTCAAAAGCTCCATATCCCGCAAAAAGAGAATGTACACGACAAAGATGATCACGGGAACGAGAAGCGTGTAGAGCACTCTGATTTTGTTGGAGAAAAATACGAGCAGATGCCGTTTGGTGAGCTCGAAAAAAATATTCGCGTATCTCTTTTTTTCATTCGTCTGCATGGTCTTCCCCCGCCAAATCGATATTCTTTCCCGTAACGGCAAGGAACACGTCGTCCATCGTACCCTTTACGATCTCGATATCCGAAAGCTCCCCGTCGAACGTTTTTAAAAGCTCCTTTGCCGCCGCCGTATCGCGAATGACGATCTCGTACGCGCCCTTTTCCCCATTGTAGGAAAAGCTTTCGCCCCGCGCTTGAAGCGCATGCTCGAAGCCCTCGCCGCGCGTGCGGTAACAAAAGATACGGTCGCTCGAATAAGCGTTTTTCAGCTCGTTTGGCGTGCCGTGCGCGATGATAGAGCCTTTGTCCATGATAACGACGTCCGTCGCCTTCTCCGCCTCTTCGAGATAGTGGGTGGTCAGAAACACCGTCATTCCCGTTTCCTTGCGGATCTTGTCGACGAGCGACCAAACGGTAAGACGGGTCTTGGGATCGAGCCCCGTGGTCGGCTCGTCGAGAATGAGGAGCTTAGGGCGGTGTACCATGGCGCGCGCGATATCTACGCGGCGAAGCTGACCGCCCGAGAGCGTGCGCACCGTGCGATTTAAAATGGGCTCCAATTCCAAAAGCTTGACGATGGAATCCACCGTTTCGCGTTTCTCCTTGCGCGACTTGGAATAAAAGGAGGCGCGTATCTCCAAATTTTGCTTCACGGTGAGCCCCATATCCAAAACGCTCGACTGAAACACGATGCCCGTTTCGTTGCGGATCTTCGCCGATTCCTCGTCCAAATCGTACCCGTTTACGGTGATTTTGCCCCCGTCCTTTTTGAGAATAGAGCAAATAATGTTGATGGTCGTACTCTTACCCGCGCCGTTAATGCCCAAGAATGCAAACAGCGATCCGCGAACCACGCGGAAAGAAATATCGTTTACCGCCTTTAAATCGCCGTAACTCTTGCATAAATGCTCGATGACGAGCGCGTATTCTCTCTCTTCCAATTTCTTTCTCCTATTCCTCGATAGACGCCGTAGCGGCAATCTCGTCGTACTGCCGGTAGATGTCGTCGAATTCGGTAATTTTCAGTTGCTTATGTACCTTGTCGCGCTGGGTCTGCTTGATGTTGTACACCTTGAAAAAGGGCCACCAGCGGATCCCTCGGCAAAAATGCTTTAACACGGTGTCACCGTGAATGGCGCGCTGTTCGTTGAAACGGCGCGGAAGCAACAATTTAGCCGTTGCCGACTTATTGAACGCATCCTGATCGTTCAGCATCATTTTTTTATTCTTGACAAGATGAGCCGCGCGCTCGAAAAAGCCCGTTTCGCGGCACTTTTGCAGGTTAAACAGCATGACGCCCGCATTAAAATAGTCCCGCCCGTAAAAGTGCTTGCCCATGTGGTCGCGCACCGCCGCAAACTCGTATGCGGAAAGGTTGATCCCGTACAGCTCTGAAATATCCGAAAGACACATGACGTCCACGTCGAGATAGAGCGTTTTATCGGGCACGCCGAGCTCGGGAAGCAATAGACGCAGGAGCGTGTAGGGCGTATAATAATTTTTCTCGTTCTTCCCGCCCTGCAAACGGCTGCGGTACTGCTCGTCCGCGCGAATCAGCACGGCGCGATGCTCCGCGTTCCGCGCGCCGAGAGCGGTTTGTAGTATTTCGCATTGGCGTTCGGAAATGGGCGTAAACGCCTGATCCAGCTCCGTAAAATCCATGGTGATCATCGTCACCGTCACGGGCGATTGGGTCTTGTCCGCCACCGACAGCGCGGACAGCAAAATCATGGGAAACACCTTTGCGTTCCCGCAATAGCAAATAGAAATCCGTTCCTCCCCCATGGAAAACCCCCTTTCAGATTTTTACGGCGACGGCGCGGAAAATCTTCTTCCCCTGCGCCAAGAAGCCCTGTTCGTATTCGGTTACGATATTTTCCGCGGCATATTCACTGCGGTGCAGATCCCGCGTGACTTGCGTCACCGAAAAGCCGTTTTGCGCATACTGCTCCAAAGAGTAATCGAAAAACGGCTCGCTGTCCGTCTTTTGCTCGATGCTTCCGCCCGCCTGCAACAGCGTGCTGTAAATCTTTAAAAAGCGGGGCGCGGTCAACCGCTGTTTCTCGCGGTTCTTTTCCGGAAGCGGGGTGGAAAAATTCAGATAGATTTTTTCCACGCTCTCCTCGGGCAGATAGCAGGGCAATATTTCGGCGGGAATATTCAAAAACCGCACGTTTGGAATACCCTCCGCGCGAATGCGCTCCATTGCCGTAAGCACAACGTTGGAACAAAGCTCCACCGCAAGAAAATTCCTGTGCGGAAACCGCTTCGCTTTTTCGGCAACAAATCCGCCGTTCCCGCACCCCACTTCGAGCTCGACGGGGTTAGAATTCCCGAAAAGCTCTTCAAAGTTTAACGGCGCGCGGTATTCCTCCGCGGCTTTTTTTAAATTCAAACACGGTCTGCCCCGCGCAACCAAAAGCGCCGCGCAAGCCTCCATGCGCGGTTCCAAGTTGCGTTTTCTACGCATTCTCATCAGTTTTTCCCCGTAGAGCCGAAGCCGCCCGCCCCGCGCACCGTTTCGGAAAGCTCCTCCGCCTCCTCGAACTCGGCAACGTAATAAGGCGCAACGACGAGCTGGGCAATGCGATCCCCGGCGTTTACCGTGCGGGGCTCTGTTCCGTGATTGTGGAGCGCGACCATGATCTCGCCGCGGTAATCGCAGTCGATGACGCCCACTTTATTGGCGGGCGCGAGGTCCTGCTTACACGCAAGCCCGCTGCGGGCGTAAACAAGCCCCACCGTGCCCGCGGGCAGCTCCGCCGCAATGCCCGTATGTACGAATTTCGTTTCCCCTGCGGGGATCTCTACGGCATCTAATGCGCATAAATCCGCGCCCGCCGCAAACGCAGAACCGTAAACGGGCAGTTTCGCCCTCTCGCTTAACTTCTTAACGTTTATTTTCATAGGTAAAGGATACTATAACACGATGAATTTGTCAAGAGATTTTCCCCGAAACAACAAAAAGCCCCCGCGAATGCGAGGGAAATTTACGTTGCGCTTTGAAATCCGCCGAGCCAAGCGTAAGCGCTTTCACGGCTATCAAACACGAAACAGGGCTTCCCGCTCTCCTCCAACGTACGCAGAAGTCCGCCGCGGACGTCGGTGTTAAAACCTTCGATCCACTGCTTAAAATCGTCGTGTACCGTTTCCGGACAGCCCTCCGTCATGTCGGGACGGGTCTTTCCGCGGTATTTCTCCGCCCGTGCGTAGGCGTTTTTCAAACATTCTTCCGTAGGAATATCCAAAAACACGACTGCGTCGCAATAGGCAAGCCTCAGCGCAAGCGTGCGACGATAGTTTCCGTCAATCACCCAGCTCGGCTTTTCGAGCTCCCTTTTCAGCATTCCGTCGAATTCCTCTCTGTCCCGCTCCACCCAGCCCGGAAGCCACCACAGCCTGTCGAGATGAACGACGGGCAATCCGAAGCGCTTTCCGATCTCCAAGGCAAACGTGGACTTCCCCGCGCCGCCGCACCCGACGACCAAGATTTTACGATAAGGAAATATCATTTTTCTACCTCACGATCACCAACCGTTTTTTTGCCCGCGTGATCGCCGTGTACAGCCATTCCCTGCCGTTATCGAAATAACCGCTCTCGTCGATCACCAGCGCGAAGTCGTATTCCGAGCCCTGCGCCTTGTGGCAGGTGACGGCATAGGCGAACTCGAAGCGGCACACGGTATCCTCCCGCTTCACCTTAAACAGGCGAAGCGCGGTAAGGTTGTCCTCGTGTACGAGCACGCCGTTCTGCAAAAGGCACGCCTTGTCGCCGTAGCCGTGATGATACCGCCCGTGCGTAAACGCGCCCGCGTCGAAAGGCAGATCGTACACGGTGTCCTCCAAAAAGTCGGGGCGGAAATCGAGCTGACCGAGCCCGTCCTCCTGTTCGCGCACGTTGTAGCACTTACCGATAATGCCGTTTACAAGATGAAAATTGCCCTCTTCGTCCAACGACTTGCTCCAATCGTTGAGGGTACAGATGATTTTTTCGCCGTCGATGGGAAGAAGCGCTTCCCGCGAAATGCCGAGCATTTCCCGCACCTCCCTGTTCACGGCGGAACGGGTACGGTTCGTGCCTACGATGATTTGATCCGCCTCCGAAAAGAGTTGTTCCCGAAGCGCGCGCGTGAAACTTCTGCGAGGCAAAATGAGAGCGCCGTTCCCGTAGTCGCCGTACGGGAGCCGTTCCCCCGCCCGCGCCATTGCCGCCAAACGCACAATGGGATTTTGCTCCTCCTGCCGAACGATTTGCGTGAGGGTCGCGCAGGGCATCGTTAAAAGCGTGTTGCTCCCGCCCACTGGGGGAAGCTGTGCGGGATCTCCGCAAAATAAACATTTCACGCCGAAGGACAAAAGATCGCAAAGCACGTCATCGGACACCATAGAAGTTTCGTCCACAACGATAAGGCGCAAGTCCTTGCCTATTTTTTCTTTTTTGACGAAGCGGAGAAAACGCTCGGAAACGACCTCCCCGTTTTCGTCCACCTCGACGTCCTCCTCCCGCGTATAGATGAGGCTATGCACCGTTCCCGCAGGAGTACCGCCCCGAATGAGCACGGAAGCGGCTTTCCCCGTGGGCGCGACGAACGCCACGCTCTCGCCCGCGACCAGCCCCAGATCGCGCACGATATAATCCACGAGAAAGGTCTTTCCCGTGCCCGCATACCCGCACAGGACGAAAATCTGCGTATCGAGATGTAAAAACCATTCGCGAATCAGCTCCGCCGCGTCCGCCTGATCGGGCGTGAGCGAGAACTCCGTGCGTGGAGAAACGGTAATCATATAAAAATTATACCATATGGCGCTCTAAAAGTCAAACATTTTTTCGGGTTCTAATTTCCGCTTCTCTTTTTGCCCCTTGACGGAAACAAGTAATGATACCACGCGCAATAAAAAACCCGCCGTAGCGGGTTTTCATGCGATCACGTTATTTTACGCTGTAAAGAATATCGGTGTAGTCGGGATAAGGCCAATAGTCGGAGGAACAAAGCTTTTCCATAGCGTCGGCGCAACGGCGCACCTCCTCCATGTCGGGCACAATGACGTGCGCCATTTTTTGCGAAGCGGGCCCGTTGCCCTCGGGCATCTCGGAAAGATCCTTTTCCAGCTTCTTCACCGCGACGTACATTGCTTCGTTGAGAGAGGAAAGCCGCTCTGCGAGCTCGAAGTCCGCCGCGCAAGCAAGTTTTTCGCTCACGGCGCGCTTGGCCGCAATCACCGAGCAGAGCTCCGCGACGTACCCGTTCACTGCGGGATAGATGTCCTGCTTCGCCATTTCCGCCATGGTAAGCGCTTCGATGTTGATCGTTTTGATATAGTTTTCAAGGGAGATATTGGCGCGTGCGTTGATCTCTTTTTCCGTATAAACGCCCTGCCCCACAAAGAGGTCGATGCAATCTTGCTTAAAAAGCTCTGGAACGGCGTCCGCCGTCGTCTTGTTGTTGAGAAGCCCCCTCTTTTCCGCTTCGGGTTCCCAATCGGGACCGTATCCGTTGTAATTGAAGATAATGCGGTAATGCTCCTTTAAGAGCTTTTCGGTATAGCGCTTGCACGCCTTTTCAAAGTCCTTTGCGCCTTCGAGCTCCTTCACCGCTTCGGAGAACGCCTTCGCCGCCATCGTGTTGAGCACGATATTGGGATCGGCGACGGACGCCTGCGATCCGAGCATACGGAATTCGAACTTGTTGCCCGTAAACGCGAAGGGAGAAGTGCGGTTTCTGTCCGTGGTATCGATGGGGAAAATGGGCGATTCGGGCACACCGATCGAGCCGGGAACAGCCGCCTTCGGCACGTATTCCCTGCCCAAAACGATGCTGTCTACGATCGCGCCGAGCTGATCGCCGAGATAGACGGAGATGATCGCGGGCGGAGCTTCGTTCGCCCCCAAACGGTGGTCGTTCCCCGCAGAGGCGACGCAAGCGCGCAAAACTCCTTGATACTTATCCACCGCCGACACGATACAGGCGAGAATGAGCATGAAACAGGTGTTCTTCTCGGGCGTATCGCCGGGATCGAGCAGATTGATTCCCGTATCGGTGGAAAGCGACCAATTATTGTGCTTGCCCGAACCGTTCACGCCCTCGAAGGGTTTTTCGTGCAACAAACAAACGAGCCCGTGCTTTTTGGCAACCTTCTTCATAAGCTCCATCGTGAGCTGGTTGTCGTCTACGGCAACGTTGGTGGTGGTAAAGATCGGCGCAAGCTCGTGCTGGGCGGGCGCGACCTCGTTATGCTTGGTCTTGGCAAAAATGCCGTACGACCAAAGCGTTTCGTCAAGATCTTTCATATATTCCGCGATCCTCGTTTTGAGCGAACCGAAATAATGGTCTTCAAGCTCCTGCCCGCGGGAAGGAAGCGCGCCGAACAGCGTGCGCCCCGTAAGCTGTAAATCCCGCCGCTCGGCGTACACGCTCTCGTCGATGAGGAAGTATTCCTGTTCCGGGCCTACCGTAGTGGAAACCTTTCTGCACTCGATTCCGAAAAGACGGAGAAGCCGTTTGGTCTGCGTGTCAAGCGCCGTCATCGATTTGAGGAGAGGCGCTTTCTTATCGAGCGTTTCGCCCGTATAGGCGACGAACACCGTTGGAATATAGAGAGTTCCCTCCTTTACGAACGCGGGCGAAGTGGGATCCCACGCGGTGTATCCGCGCGCCGCGCTCGTTGCGCGCGCCCCGCCCGAGGGAAAGGAGGAAGCGTCGGGCTCGCCGACGATAAGGCCTTTGCCCGTAAGTTGCATGATGACTTTGTCGCCCGAGGGCTCGATGAAGCTGTCGTGCTTTTCCGCCGTAAGGTTGGTGAGAGGCTGGAACCAGTGCGTATAATGCGTCGCGCCTTTGGAAACCGCCCAATCCTTCATAGCGTTGGCAACCGCGCTCGCAATGTTGGTGTCGAGCGGTTCGCCCTCGTCGATCGTCTTTTTTAAGGACTTGTACACTTCCTTGGGCAACGAATTTTTCATTACTTCGTCGTTAAACACATTACTTCCAAACAATTCGGTTACGTTCATCGGCATTCTCCTCCGCCTTGGCTTCTTTTTATTATAAGGATTTTGCGCACGCAAGTCAAACGTTTGCGGGAAAGATTTGCGCGCTTAGCAAAATTGAATGATTATATTTCGTATAAGCAAATTTTATGGAAAATCTCTGCTGACCGACGGGTCGGTTTTTCGCAAAGAAAGCGCCGCTTGACGCAAGCGGCGCTGAAACATTATTTCTTCTTCTTTTTGCCCTTCAACTTGTCGAGGTCGATCTCCTCCATCTTCTTATCGGAAGGTTTAACGATAAACAAGATCACGATCGCAATCAAGAGCACACCCGAAACGGAGAACAAAATAACCGAAACGAGGTTGTTCTGCAACCAATCGGAAGGCGCGGGCGTGTAGTCGTACGGATTACCGATACGGATCGCCTGATACGCCACGTGCGACTCGTTGGAACGGTTGGGGTCGGTCACTGTGATCCCCACGATATAGAATCCGGATTTCTGCGGAACGAACGAAAGTCCCGACGAAGGATTCCAGCGGTATGCGTTATCCGTCTTGTCCCAATCGTCGTCATCTTCGGAAATTTCGCTGTTGAACTCGGAAATCGCCGTAATGCACTTCCGCTCTTCGCTGATATCGTACTTCGCGCAAAACTCTGCAAACGCCTCGGGCGATCTGACTTCATTCATCTCTTTTACGAGGTCGGAATAGGTAGGCACGGTCGCCCCCGTTTTGAGGTTGTCCTCGTTAAAATAGTAGAGAGAATAATCCTTTTGGATTCCGCTGAGCGCAATGATCGTGAAATCGGTGATGCTGTACGAGCTTTCGCGGTTGCCTGTCGTTTGCTCTTTCATTTCCTCAATGGTAACGCCGTTGTACTTCACCTCCAAGGTGAATTCGGGGTAGTCTTCCAAGTCCCAAATGTTGGAGCTCGTTACGGTAACGTACTCTTTCTCCTCCCCTTCCTTTTGCTGGGGGAAGGTCATGGCGTTGCCCGCCGCGTCCGTAGCAAGCACGCGGAAGCGATAAGCCCCCGCTTCGTCGATCTGGAAGCGCAAAGCGTTGTATTTAAGGCCGGTAGCCGAACCTGCGGAAGACCCCTCCGACTGGCTCTGCTTGTAGTAATAAATGCTGAATTTGAGATTTCTGTAATCGGCGAAATCGCTCTTGATGAGATCGCGCAAGGAGGGAAGATAGAAGTACGCGCCGCTTCCCGCGCTCACGTTCTCTTTGCCCGCCGCCGTGTTGACGGCTATCTGATACGCCTCGACTGCATCGTCGAGAGCGGTATCGTTATTGTTCTCAATATACTTGGGGCCTTCTCTGTCTTTTTCGACCTTGATATAGGGGAACTTCTTGCCGTCGGCATCCGTGCCCTCGGTTTTTGCCCGATCTACCGCATACCAATGCAGATACGCCCAAGCGGTTTCCGATCTATCGTCTCTCAAACGGACGCGAATGGAAACGTACTCGGTAAAGTCCTTGTCCTTGCGCTTGTCGTCGTTCGTAGGCATGAAATGCGTGCTCGTGGTAAGCGTCTTATAATCGTCGTATTCGCCCGTTTCCTTCTCGACCGCATTGCCGTCGCTGTCCGTGATCGTTTCCTTCTTCGCGGTGGGGTTCACGAAAACCTTATTCGCGCCGCTGCCCGTGTGGGAAGCCATATAATACTCGTGCGTGGGGCTCGTGATGCTTTTCTTGCAAACGTCGATCACCTTGCAGTCATGCGTGAACTTCTGCCCGAGCGAATAGCTGTAAATCGCTTCGTTGAGCACCAAAACGGGATCGGCGTTGTCGGTGATCTTGCCGTCCTTCATCTGCACGTCGTCGTCCGTCGTTTCCTCCGTACCGCCCGTCACCGCCAAGGATTGCCCGTTGAGCTCTTTCATGAAAATTCTTGCTTTCTGCCCTTCCGCCGCCATTGCCTTGAACGTCATGGGAACGTTGGGCGTGGAGGACGAAGAGGAATAGTATTCGAGATAGTTTCCGCCTACGTTCGTGAACTCGCCTACCGTTTTCGTTTCGCCGTTGTTTTCTACGTTTACCGCAAACGCGCCTGCGGAAGAGCCGTTCCCGAGCGAAACCGTAATATCCTTCGTCGCGTCGGCAATTTCCGTTCTGGGAAGCTGTTTTTCGGCTTCCTCGTCGCCCGTAAAATCCGCATTCTTCACGTACACCTGCAACGAGCCTTCCGCCTCGCCCTTTTCGAAGACGATGGCGTTTGTCGCTTTGCCGTCTTTGGTGATGTTCTCTTCTTTGCTCTCGAACTCGATGCTGAACGTATCGAAGGGAACGGCGTTATCCTTTAACACCGCCGCAAAGGTCAAGCGGAAAAACTCTTCCTTGCCCGCCAGATCCTTCGCCGTGCCCGAATACCATTTTAAAGCAAGATCGCGCTCGTACGCGACGGAACCGCCGTCGTCGATGACGAACGTCGTATGGAAAATATTCTTCCCGTCTTTGTCCGTGCCCGTTTTAAACGCCAAAACCTCGCCCTTTGCGCTACCCGACGTCTTGGCTGCGAAGATGCCGTCGCTTCCGCCCGTGATGTTATAGGTAGAATCCGCCGAAGCCGAACGCAGAGAAATAGGCGAGAAAACAAAGCCTAAAATGAGCGCAATCAGCATAAAAAGGGATAATATCGTGATGATGCGTGTTTTAACTTTACTCATGAATGTGTGCTCCATGCGGGCGCAATGCCCGAATATCCTATATATTTTACACGAAAATAAGATTTCCGTCAAGCGGTAATGCCGCTTTTCCCGAAGAAAATCGCCCTTTCGCCCAATTTTCACGTAGGTTTCACGGCGGAGGTCAAATCGAACCTGCCCCAAGGCTCTCCCGCGGGCGGTTCGCTAAGAAAACGCATCCGCTCCTGCGTGACGGGATGGATAAAAGCGAGCGAGTACGCCCAAAGCGCAAGCTTGCCCTTTTGCGCCCGCTCTCCGCCGTAGCGCATATCGCCGTAAACGGGGTGGGAGATGCCCGCCGTCTGCACGCGGATCTGATGACTCCTGCCCGTGTGCAATTTAATTTCGGTGAGCGCGAGCCCCCCCTCTTTTTGCAGAACCTCGTATTCGAGCAAAGCGTGCTTCGCGCCGTCCGTGCCCTGCGTACACAAATACACCATGTTGTTCACGGTGTTTTTCTTCAACCAATTTTCGAGCTTCCCCTTTTCGGGCAAAGGCGCGCCGACAAGCACGGTCAAGTACCGTTTTTCGAATTTGCCCGTTTTCATCTGCTCGGAGAGCCGCCCCGCCGCCTTGCTCGTTTTAGCGTAGACCATCAGCCCGCCCGTAGGACGGTCCAACCGATGCACCAAGCCGATATAGACGTTTCCTTTTTTATCGTACTTCTTCCGCACGTACTCTTTGAGCACGTCGAGCACGTTGCTGTCCCCGCTCTCGTCGGGGCAGGACGCAATATTCTGCGGTTTTAACACCACGAGAATATGGTTGTCCTCATACACGATTTCGACGCCTCCGTCCAACTTCTCCGTATCACTCATTGATAAAAATACCTCCTGCGCCGCAGGGAAGAGGGATTCCCTCCTCCGTGGGCAGCCCCACCTCGTAAGCTTCAACCTTTCCCTTTCGCCCCGCAAGACAGAGCGTGAGCAGGTTGGAAAGCACTGCGGGCTGTAATCCCGTTGTGTAACTGTTGATCAAAAAGAACAGCGGTTCGTCCGTCAGAAGCTCGGCGCAGAGCTTGACGAAGGGATAGAGCCCCGTTTCGATTTTCCACATCTCTCCGCCCGGTCCTCTTCCGTAGGAGGGCGGATCCATGACGATGCCGTCGTATTTGTTTCCGCGCCGGATCTCCCGTTGGACGAACTTCATGCAGTCGTCGACGATATAGCGGATTCCGCTGTTAAGCCCCGAGAGCCGTGCGTTTTCGCCCGCCCGTTCCACCATGCCCTTGGCGGCGTCCACGTGCGTGACCTCCGCGCCCGCCTTGCACAGCGCGACGCTCGCGCCGCCCGTATAGGCGAAAAGGTTTAAAACTTTAACGCTTCCCCGCTCCGCGCGCGCCTTTCTCACGAGCGCGGAAGTTCGTTCCCAGTTGACCGCCTGTTCGGGAAACAGTCCCGTATGTTTAAAGCCCATAGGCTTAACGAGAAATTTGAGTTTTTCGCCGTCCGCGCCGAGGGGATAAGAAATATCCCATTCGGAAGGGATCGTGCGCCTGTATTCCCAAGCGCCGCCCCCCTTTTCGCTTCGGCGGTAAACGGCGTCTACGCGCGGGTCGGAAAACAAATCGCGCGCCGCACCCCAAATGACCTGAGGGTCGGGACGGAGCAAGGTCGTTTCCCCCCACCGCTCCAATTTATAGCCGTCGCCCGTTGCGAGCACGGAGTAATCTTTCCACTTGTCGGCAAGCTTTATCATAACGCTATTATAATGTTAATTGAATATTTTGTAAAGTATTTTTTAAATCCGCTCACTTTTTAAATACCAGCACCTGAAAGCTGTGAGGCGCAAGGGTGAGCGAACGGGGCTCGGTGGGCGCGACGTCCACGGGAGAAATCCTGTCGGGCTCTTCCGCCGTGTTATAATCGCCGAGCGCGCCCGAAAGCCGTATGATGCGGGTTAAACTTCCGAAATCGAAATCTCCTTCCACCTCGACGTCCACCTCCTCCGCGCCGCTGTTGACGGCCTTCACGTAGACGAATGCGTCCCGCTCCGTCGCGGAGGCGTACACGCCCTTGCCGTCCACCGTCGTTTTAAGAGAATCGTCCCCAGTGTAGAGGCTGAACAGCTTTTGTACGTGATAGCTCGGAGAGCCGTACGCGGTCTTGCCGTTAAACCAAATGAGGTCGGGACTCCACTGCGTGTATCCGAGGCGGGCGAAAAGCGGTGCGTACGATTTCATAACGACGATATCCGCGTTGCGTTCCATACCCGTCATGAAAGCGGCTTCCGCCAGCGAGCCCTCCCATACGTTCGCCTGCGGTGCGTTGAAGAGCGCGCAACCGGACCCCGGCACGTGCGCGGCATATTCGCCTGCGTACACGAGCCCGCCGCCGCGCGGATAACCGTCGTAAACGTTTACGTGTTCGTACAGCCATTCGGGAGAAACGTAGAAATGCTCGTCCGAACAGTAGACGAAATTAGGATTTTTTGCGAGATTTTTGCGCGTCCACTTCCAAGCGCTCTTGTGCGAATCGGAATCGACGGTAGGCCCTACCGTGCCCACGATCTTCAAATCGGGATACCGCTCGTGAATGCGCTTTTCGAACAGCTCGAACCGCTTGTAAAATTCGTTGCCCGCGCGCTCCTTCGTCGTTTCCGTTTCCCACTGCTCGTTCCCCACGCCCAAGTATTCGAGCTTGAACGGCTCGGGATGACCGAGCTCGGCGCGCACTCTGCCCCATACGGTGTTGACGTCGCCGTTTGCGAATTCCACCACGTCGAGCGCCTCCTGAATATAGGTTTCCAACTCGGGGCTGTCGAGCGGGACGAATTCGGTAGACATATATTGGCAGGCAATGCCCACGCTTACCACGGGAAGGGGCTTTGCGCCGAGATATTCCGCCAGGCGGAAATATTCGTAATATCCCAATCCCAGCGACTGCCCGTAGTGGGAATATTCGGAACGGAAATTATTATGCGGGCCTGTCGCATGGACCGCCCAGCGGTTCCAGTTGTGCTTTCTGCGTTCGACAGGGCCTATCGTGTTCTTCCAAAGATAGCGGTTGGCAAGATTATTGCCCTCTACCACGCACCCGCCGGGGAAGCGCAAAAAGCCCGGCTTCATCTCCGCCATGAGCTCGACGAGATCGCGGCGGAACACCCCCATTACGGCGTTTGCGGGCATCAGCGAAAAAGCGTCGAGATGAACGGTGCCCGCCTTGCAGAGCGTAATGCAAAAATCCGCCCTTTCCGCCTCCGTCTTGCTCTTTGCGCGGAAAGCGTAGCGATGCCATTGCCCGTCCGCTTTCAGCTTGAATTTCTTTTCGAGATAAGGAACGCCCTTGTCGTAAACGCCGACTTTTACCGCGCCCTTATAGTCGTAAGAACGGGCGTAGAAGGAACATTTGTATTCCTTTCCCGCCTGCAAATAAACGCCGTCGTACGCCTTGTTCTTCATACCCGCGTTTTCCGCCGCCGCAAGGCGCATATAGTGCGGATTTTCGGGGAAGAGCGCGCGGTCGGTTTTCACTTTGAGCGCAACCTCAGCCCCTTCGGGATAGACCTCCCATGCGTAACCGCCGTCGTCCTCCACAACGTACTTGTCCCATTCTCCGTGGGCATTCTTGGCTTCGAAATTGCGGTTTTCAAGCATCTCCGCATACAGCCCGCCGTCCAAGGCATAGTTGAGGTCCTCGAAAAACAACCCCACTCCGCCCGCAGTCACGGGCACTTTCCCCTCTCGTTCGATCGTAATTTTCATGTTTTCCCCCGCTCGGTATTTTTTTCCGCCCGCTTACTCCTTTTCGATGGAATGGGCGATAAACGTGATATGGTCCGCCGCGCGTTCCAAGTTGCCTACGAGGTTGATGAACACCCCCGAATTTTCAGGCTGGCATTTGCCCTCGTTGAGCCTGCGGATATGCTTTGCCACGATCGCGCGCTTTTGCGTATCGATCTCGTCTTCGAGCTTATCCACCTCGGGAAGACGCGCATGATCGCGGTACAGGTAGGTGGCAAGAGATAGCACGTAAAGGCTCTTGATCTTTTGTTTACCCCTCGCTTTGCAATCTGATTGAAAAACAATTTGACCCAATAGCACGGATAAATCTATTATAACAATTATATATGCGATTTGTCACTTGTTTTTTATAAATTTATCAAAAAATATTTTACTGCACGCGAAGAAAAGGATTTTTGAAAGCTTTGCAAAAATGCTTGCAAAATATAAAACGTTTTGTTATAATAAAATTCGACGAAGTTGCAATCGAGGCGTAGCGCAGCTTGGTAGCGCGCTTGGTTCGGGACCAAGAGGTCGTGAGTTCAAATCTCGTCGCCTCGACCAAAAAAAGAGAATGCGGTTTTTACCGTATTCTCTTTTTTTCATGTAACCGAATCCGCGACGAGATTTGAGGGTGGAGCCAAATGCGGGAGCATTTGGTTTGCGGGCGAAACGTCTGCCTTCCGTCAATCTTGCCGCAAACTTGACAATTGCTAATTGTCAAGCGGGGCGCGCCGCCAAAGGCGGACTCTCGTCGCCTCGACCAAAAAAAGAGAATGCGGTTTTTACCGTATTCTCTTTTTTTCATGTAACCGGATTCTCCACTCCTAATCTTTTGTTCCCAAGACGGTGTTGACGATCGCGCAAAGAATTCCGCCGATCGGAAAGACCACCCAGCCGGGATGCCACAAATGCCAAACGAAGCCGA